>Ga0068864_100005652_pt1 | contig 10253 bp, 9 predicted proteins | sample KBSSwiS72_FD_66586 | JGI IMG/M metagenome (GOLD analysis project Ga0068864, IMG submission 66586) | Switchgrass rhizosphere microbial communities from Kellogg Biological Station, Michigan, USA - KBS Switchgrass S7-2 | ecosystem: Host-associated > Plants > Roots > Rhizosphere > Soil ...
AACAACCATGCCGACCCCCGACGGCAAACCGGATGCAGCGCGGCTCGACCGGATCGTCGCGGAAGCGCGGCGCGCGAAGGACGAGCGCGCGAAGGGCTATCGAGAGCAGGCGTTGAAGCTCTTTCCGTGGATCTGCGGCCGCTGCGCGCGCGAGTTCGACCGCACGAACCTGCACCAGCTCACCGTTCACCACCGCGACCACGATCACCACAACAATCCGCCGGATGGCAGTAACTGGGAATTGCTGTGCGTCTACTGCCATGACAACGAGCACTCGCGCGAGCTCGAAGCCGCGGCACGGCCGGCGACCGCCAACGCCGACGACGCGCCCGGCGCCACGCATCGCCCGTTCGCCGATCTCGCCGCGCGGCTCAAGCGTCGCCGTGAGCCGGAGCGTTGACGACCGCGCTGACGACGCCGCATTTCCCCTTCCGAATCCAGCGCCCGTGATCCTCCGCCTCGCCGCCGATGCGGTTCTCGTCGTCCACCTCGCGTTCATTGTGTTCGTGCTCCTCGGCGGCGTGCTCGTGCAGAGGCGCCCCGTCTGGGCTGCGATCCACCTGCCGGCCGTCGCGTGGGGCGCGTTCGCGGAGTTGAGCGCAACGGTCTGTCCGCTGACACCGCTCGAAAACTCGCTCCGGCGATCTGCGGGCGCGGCCGGGTACGATGGCGGCTTCATCGAGCATTACCTTGTTCCGCTCATTTATCCGGCTGGCCTCACGCCGCGGGTCCAGGTGGTGCTGGGTCTTGTCGTTCTGGCGGTCAACGTGCCCCTCTACGCGTTGGCGTGGCGAAAACGGCGGATGACGCGCGCCCGGCATTAGCGTACGCTTGCGGATCGGGATCGTTCCGTCGCCGCCGCATTCGATTCGAGGGCTTTCCTACATCGCGGCCCCGCAATCCCTGCATCGCGTCGAAAGGCGCCAATCATCCTTTTGCCGATGACCCTTTGCCCGATCGCCGTCGCTGCAGCCTGCCGCAAGGGTTCCCCGTTCGCCGTCTGTCCTTTGCAGGGCGTGATCGGCGGCTACAAGAAAGAAGAATCGCCGCCAAAAGCCGCTGCGTCCGCTCCGTCCGGCGCTGCATTCGCCACGCCGAAAGCGTCGTGGGCAAAGGCGCGCGACTAGTGGCGCACGGCGAACGGTGCGATCGGCACGCCCCATTCCCGACCGTGGACGGCGCGTCCGGCCTGCCGCAGATTCCATGAAGTACGCGGCCATCACCGGCTGGGGCAAGTGCATGCCCCCCGCAGTTCTCACGAACGCCGACCTCGCGTCGATCATGGAAACCGACGACGCGTGGATCATGTCACGCACGGGCATCCGCGAGCGACGCGTCTCGCACGTGACGGGGATCGAGTTGTCGCACGTCGCCGCGGCGAGAGCGCTCGCCTGCGCGGGGCTCGAGGCGAAAGACGTCGACCTGATCCTTTACGGCAGCTGCTCGAACGACGAAACGGTGCCGAACTCGGCGTCCGGCGTCCAGTACCGCCTCGGCGCCCTCAATGCGGCATCGATGGACATCAACACTGCGTGCACGAGCTTCATGTACGCGCTCTCGACGGCGACCGCGATGATCCGCACCGGCGTCGTGCGCAACGCGGTGGTCATCGGCGTCGAGCTCATCTCGCAGTTCATGGACTGGTCGAACCGTGGCGTTGCCGTGCTGTTCGGCGACGGCGCCGCAGCGGTGGTGCTCGAAGCCACGGAGCGCAAGGAAGGGCTGATCGGCGAGAAGCTCGGCTGCAGCGCGGATGTGCGCAACATCCTGCGTGTGCGCGGGATGGGCACCACTTATTCGCATCACGGCGTGATGCTGGGCGACACGTCCTGGAATTTCGACGGGCAGGAAATTTTCAAGCGCGCCGTGATGGCGATGTCGCAAGCGTCGCACGAGGTGCTCGCGAAGACCGGCCACACGGTTGGCGAGATCGACCTCTTCATTCCTCACCAGGCGAACCTGCGGATCATCGAGTCGGTGGCGAAGCGGGTCGGCGCGCCGATGGAGCGCGTGTACGTGACGGTCCAGCGCTACGGCAACATGTCGTCGGCGACCATCCCGGTTGCGCTCGTGGAAGCGCTCGAAGAAGGCCGCATCCAGCCGCATGCGCTCATTCTCATGCCCGCGTTCGGGGCGGGGCTCACCTGGTCGTCGCACCTCGTGCGCTGGGGCGCGCGCACCACGCCGCTCGGCACGAGCGACCTCGAGCTTCGTCCCGCGACGAAGACGGCGCTCGAGCGCGTCCGGGAACTGATGGCGATGAAGCAGCCTCCCAACCGCTCCGACGAGGGACTCGCCGGCGCGCGACTCGCCGAAGATCCGTAAAACTTGGAGTGAGCTTACGTCGTGATGAGCTTGCGGTGGGCCTGCACGCTCATCAGGATGCCGATCCCGATGAACAGCGACGTGAGCGCGGTGCCGCCGTACGATACCAGCGGCAACGGCACGCCCACGACCGGGAGCACGCCGCTCACCATGCCCATGTTGACGAAGGCGTAGGTGAAGAACATCAGCGTGATGGCGCCGGCGATGAGTCGCGTGAACAGCGTCGAGGCACCGGCCGTGATCATGAGGCCGCGGCCGATCAGCATCAGGTAGAGGACGAGCAGCACCGCGTTGCCGATCAGCCCGAATTCCTCGCCGAACACGGCGAAGATGAAGTCGGTATGCCGCTCGGGCAGGAAGTCGAGGTGCGTCTGCGTTCCGTTGAGCCAGCCTTTGCCGACGACACCGCCCGAGCCGAGCGCGATCGACGCCTGCGACGAGTGATAGCCGGCGCCCAGCGGATCACGCGTCGGGTCGATGAACGTCAGGATCCGCTCGCGCTGGTAGTCGTGAAGGTGCGGCCAGATCAGCGGCGCCGCTGCCGCGGCGGCGGCACCGAGACCGGCGATGACCTTCCACGAAAGACCCGCGAAATAGAGCACGTAGAAGCCCGACGCCGCAATCAGCAGCGCGGTGCCGAGATCGGGCTGCCGCTTGATGAGATACACGGGGACGGCAATCAGCACCGCAGCGAGCACGAAGTCCTTCCACCCGATGCGCCCCTCGAATTTCTGGAAGTACCACGCGAGCATCAGCGGCACGGCCACCTTCATGAGCTCGGACGGCTGGAACCGACCGATCCCGAGGTTCAGCCAGCGCCGCGAGCCATTGACCGTGACGCCGAAGAGCGCAACGGCCACGAGCAGCACGATGCCCACCGCATAGAGCGGGACCGCGACGCGCGCGATCGTCTGCGGCGGAATGTTGGCGACGATCCACATGAGGAGCAGCGCGAATGTCAGGCTGACGACCTGGCTCCAGACGCGCGCGAGGCTCTGGTCGGCCGCCGAGAACAGCGTGATGAGGCCCACGCCGGCGATCGTCAACGCGATGCCGAACAGGAAGCTGTCGACGCGGCGCGACAGGATGTCCCAGACGCGGGCGAGGAATTGGCCCATCGCGATCGATTCCTAGTCGCTCTGGTCTTCGGATTCGGGGACGGAGAACGCCGGCGCCGGCCCGGCCTTCTTCTCGCCCACGAGCACGTAATCGAACACCTGCCGGGCGATCGGCGCCGCTGCCTGCGCGCCGAAGCCGCCGTTCTCGACCAGCACGGCCAGCGCGATCTTCGGGTGGTCGGCCGGCGCATACGCGATGTACCACGCGTGATCGCGCAGACGCTCGTCGACCTGGCCGGCGACGTACTTGTCGCCCTTGAGCGAATAGAGCTGCGCCGTGCCGGTCTTGCCGGCGCTCACGTAGGGAGTCTTGAGAAACGCCGCCGCGCTGGTGCCCTCTTTCGGCACCCCCACGAGCGCGTTCTTGATGAACGCGAGATGCTCGGCCTTCACTCCCAATGCCTGCGCCGGCGCATCCGGCACGAGACGCTGCTGCTCCGTGCCCGTGGGCCGGATGGCGCGCACGAGATGCGGCGTGCGGGACACGCCATCGTTGGCGATCATGGCGATCGCATGCGCGAGCTGAATCGGCGTGAACGCGTTGTACCCCTGGCCGATGCCGGCCGAGATGCTGTCCCCCAGGTACCACTTGCGGTGCTCCTCGCGAAATTCCTTGCCGGAAAAGCGCTGCCGCTTCCAATCGCGCGACGGCAGCACGCCGGGAAGCTCGCCCTCGACATCGATGCCCGTCTTCTTGCCGAAGCCCAGTTGCGACATGAAGCGCGCGGTGTCGTCGATGTCCGTCTCGCTCGCCAGCATGTAGTAGTACGTGTCGCACGAAACGACGATCGACTTGTACATGTCGACGCTGCCGTGTCCACCCGGCTTGTCGTCGCGAAACCGGTGCGCCTGGCCCGCAATCTGGAAAAAACCGGGGTCGGAGATCGTCTGCCCCGGCGTCCTTTTTCCGGACGTGAGAGCGCCGAGCGCAAGGAACGGCTTGATCGTCGAGCCGGGCGGATAGGCGCCGCGCAACGGCCGATTGAGCAGCGGCTTGTCCGCCGACTCGTTCAGCATCTCCCAGTTCGCCGAATCGATGCCGTCGACGAAGAGGTTGGGATCGAACCCGGGCTTCGACACCATCGCGAGGACCTCGCCCGTCGACGGATCGAGCGCCACCAGCGCGCCGCGGCGCGTTCCGAACGCGGCCTCGGCGATCTCCTGGAGCTTGATGTCGAGCGTCAGGAAGAGATCGTTGCCCGACGTGGGCGCCACGCGCGACAGCGTGCGGACGGCGCGTCCGCCGGCGTCGACCTCCACTTCCTCGACCCCCGTCGTCCCGTGCAGTTCGCGCTCGTACGAGAGCTCGATGCCGATCTTGCCGATGTAGTCGGAGCCCTTGTAGTTCGCCGCGTCGCCCCACTCGTCGATCCGCGTCAGGTCGCGGTCGTTGATGCGACCGATGTAGCCGACCACGTGCGAAGCGAGCTCCGCGTACGGGTACTGCCGGAAAAGGCGCGCCTTGATCTCGACGCCGGGAAAGCGATATCGGTTCACGGCGAAACGAGCGACCTCGTTGTCGGTGAGACGGGTGCGGATGGGCAGGCTCTCGAAGCTCTTCGACTCGTCCATGAGCTTCCTGAAGCGCTTGCGGTCGCGCGGCTGGATCTCGATCACTTCCGATAGCGCATCGATCGTCTGGTCCAGGTCCTTGACTCGCGCAGGCTGGATCTCGAGCGTGTACGCCGAATAGCTCTGCGCGAGCACGATGCCGTTGCGATCGCGGATCACGCCTCGATTGGGAACGATGGGAACGATCGCGATGCGGTTCGTCTCGGCGAGCGTCTGGTAATGGCGATGCTGGATGACCTGCAGGTAGAAAAAGCGCCCGAATAAACCGAAGAGCGCGATCGTGACGAGACCGGCGGCAATGGTCAGCCGGCGCTTGAACAAATACACTTCGCGGCCGGGATTCTTGAGCTCGCGCGAACCGAGCGCGCTGCCGTCGCTGCGTCCGCGTCGGGTGAAGAGGAAGCGGGCCATCGCGTTCTCGGCTCAGCCTGCGGTGCGCTGCGTTTTCACAATTCGACCCCGGAGTGCTGTGGCCTTTGCGGCCACTGCAACAGCACCGTGATCACCGGCCACAGCAACGCGCCCACGAGCGGCGGCACGAGGTACGTCCAACGCGGGAGCGGCGCGCCGCCGACGATGCGAACGAGCAGCACCAGTCCCGCGCACAGCGCGAGCAGCACCGCGACCTGCGCCGCCTGCTGCCACAGCGGGAAGCGCAGCACGCGGCGGCGGAAGTATTCGGCGGCGTAAGCGAGAAACGCGTACGCGAGCGCGTGCTGGCCGAAGAGCGTCGCGTCGCCGACGTCCATCAAGAGGCCGATCGTCCAGGCAACGCCCACTCCGACGTACCGCGGTTCCTGGATGCACCAGTAGAGCAGCACGAGCGCGATGAAGTCGGGACGGAGCGCGAGCGCGACGCCCGAGAGCGGCATCAGGTTGAGGGCGAGGGCGAAGATCAGCGTCGCGACGATGAACCACGGATTGACCGGCCGCAGGATCTCGTCCGACCCCGCGGTCGACAGTTGTCCGATGTTGGGAAGAACCATCACGGATTGGCTCCGGCCCGGCGCTTTGCCTTGCCCAGCTTCTTGTCCGCATCCTTCGGCACCGCCTCTTCGGGGCGCGGCATTGCTGCGGCCTGCCGACCGACGACGAGCAGATGCTCGCTGCGATCGACGCCGGCGAGCGGCGCGCACGCGATCCGCGCGAATATCTGGCCCGTTTCGCGCTCGAGCGTTGCCACGCGCGCGACGGCTAGACCCGGCGGATAAGTGCCGTCGAGACCCGATGTCACGAGCACGTCGCCGACCTGGATGTCGGCCGACGGCGCCATGAAGCGAAGCTCCGGCGGACGTCCGGCGCCCGCGCCGTACAGCACGGAGCGCACGCCGCTCCTTTGCACCTGCACCGGCACGGCGTGATCCTTGTCGGTGACGAGGGTCACCTCCGCCATGTACGGATACACACGTGTCACCTGGCCGACGACGCCGTCGGCGTCGATCACCGCTTCGCCCGCCTGGATCTCGGCGTCCGCGCCCTTGTCGACGAAGAGCTTTTGCGCGAAGGGATCGCGACCGGTGTACAGCACTTCCACCGCCTTCGCGCCGTTGGGAAAGCGCGTCCGCATCTCGAGCAAGCCTCGCAGGCGCGCGTTTTCTTCCTGGGTGGCGGCAAACGACTGCGCAGCTGCGGCGTGCTCGACCGACTGCCGCTTCAGCGTCTCGTTGTCTTCCGAGAGCTCGCGCAGCGAGACGAAGTAACTGCCGATCCATCCGAGCCCTTCGCCCGGCATCTGCACGGCGCGCTGCAGCGGGTAGAGGACGATCGCCGCAACGTGGCGAAGACCTTCGAGGTAGTGATAGCGCGTGTCGACGAACAGGAGCGCGATCGAGATGCAGCCGAAGAACGCGAGCCGCGCGAGCGGCGACGGGCCGCGGCGGAAGAACGGAGGTGGCTCGACGGCGAGGTAGGGCATCGCGAATGTGGGGTCAGAGACGAGTTTCCCTGTTGCCCCGACTAAATGGGGTCAGAGACGATTTTCCCCTTCCATACCGAGATAGAAACAGCATCGGCGCGATATCAGAATCGTCTGCGACCCCCGCTCAGTCCGACGTGAAGATCGTGTGCAGCTTTTCCATGTTCTCGAGCGCCTTGCCGCAGCCGCGCACCACGCACGTCAGCGGATCGTCCGCAACGACCACCGGGAGGCCCGTTTCTTCCATCAGCAGCCGGTCGACGTCGCGCAGCAACGCGCCGCCGCCCGTCAGCACCATTCCGCGCTCCGCGATGTCCGCGCCGAGCTCCGGCGGCGTGCGCTCGAGCGCGCTCTTGACCGCCGACACGATGCTGTTCAGCGGATCGGTCAGCGCCTCGAGAATCTCGTTCGAAGACACCGTGAAGCTGCGCGGAATCCCTTCGGCGAGGTTGCGGCCTTTCACTTCCATCTCTTTCACCTCGGAGCCGGGAAATCCGGAGCCGATCGTCTTCTTGATGAGCTCGGCCGTGGGCTCGCCGATCAGCATGCCGTAATTGCGGCGGATGTAATTCACGATCGCCTCGTCGAACTTGTCGCCGCCGACGCGCACGCTGCCCGAGTACACCATGCCGCCGAGCGAGATCACGCCGACTTCCGTCGTGCCGCCGCCGATGTCGACCACCATCGATCCCGTCGCATCGGAGATCGGAAGATCAGCGCCGATGGCGGCAGCCATGGGCTCCTCGATCAGGTAGACCTTCGACGCGCCGGCGCCGAGCGCGGATTCGCGGATGGCGCGGCGCTCCACCTGCGTCGATCCGCACGGGACGCAGATGATGATGCGCGGCGACGGCGAAAAGAGCCGCGACTCGAGCACCTTCTTGATGAACTGCTTCAGCATCTGCTCGGTAACGGTGAAGTCGGCGATGACGCCATCCTTCATCGGCCGGATCGCCGTGATGTTGCCCGGCGTGCGCCCGAGCATCTGCTTCGCGGCGATGCCGACTTCCTGGATCACGCGCTTGCCGTTCGGCCCGCCTTCCTGCCGGATCGCGACCACGGACGGCTCGTTGAGTACGATGCCTTTGCCGCGGACATAGATGAGGGTATTCGCCGTGCCGAGATCGATCGCCAGATCGCTGGAAAAGTAACCCTTGAAGGATTCAAACATGAAAACGGACGCCTGCCTTTGTTTGGCAAGCGCGACGACGAGCGCTGCCGAGGGTCGACGAGCCCAGGATCTGCTCGGAAATATGACATTATGATAACCTATTGTGCAGTGCTCCCGCACTGATTTTGTGCGGAAATCCGGTGTTTCGGACGCGTCGCCGATCCGCTTTTGCATACGCCATCCGGTCCTCGATCGGCCCGCGCCCGACACCTCCCCGCCTCACGGCCCACTGCATGAATCTCTCGCTTTCCGACGTCTACCGCATTGCACATCTCGCGCGCCTCGAGATCGATGCCGCGCACGCCGAGGAAGTGCGCGCGAAGCTCGCGTCGATCTTCGGCCTGATCGACGAGCTGACCGCCGTCGACACGACGGGCGTCGCACCGATGGCGCACGCGCAGGACGCGACGCTGCCGCTGCGCGAGGACGTCGTCTCCGAGGTGGATGCGTCCGACCGGTACCAGGCGCTCGCGCCCGCGGCGGACGACGGCCTCTATCTCGTGCCCAAGGTTCTCGACTAGAGAATGATCGACGCGTCCATCGCCGAGCTGTCCGCATCGCTCAAGGCGAAGCGATTCTCGAGCGTGGAACTCGCAGAGGCGCACCTCGCGCGCATCGAGGCATTCGACCGAACACTCAACGCCTTCATCACCGTCGATGCGGGCCGCGCCATCGCTGATGCGCGCGCCGCCGACGAGCGGATCGGCAGGGGCGACGGCGGCCCGCTGACGGGCATTCCGATCGCGCACAAGGACATCCTCGTCACCGCCGGCATGCGCACGACCTGCGGCTCGCGGATGCTGGCCAATTACACGTCGCCGTTCGATGCCGACGTCGTCGATCGCCTCGCGCGCGCCGGAACCGTGCTGCTCGGCAAGACGAACATGGACGAATTCGCCATGGGCTCGTCGAGCGAGACGTCGCACTTCGGCCCCGTCCGCAACCCCTGGCAGCTCGACTACGTGCCCGGCGGCAGTTCGGGTGGCTCGGCTGCGGCGGTGGCCGCGCGACTCGCCGCCGGCGGTACCGGCACCGACACCGGCGGATCGATACGCCAGCCGGCGGCGATGTCCGGTGTGTGCGGGCTCAAGCCGACGTACGGCGTCTGCTCGCGCTATGGGCTCGTCGCGTTCGCGTCGAGCCTGGACCAGGCCGGGCCGTTCGCGAGATCGGCGGAGGATCTCGCGCTGCTGCTCAACGCGATGGCGGGCCACGACCCTCGCGACTCGACGTCGCTGGACCGGCCCGGTGAAGATTACGCGCGCCTCGTTCGCGAAGACCGCGGCGGAAAGCCGCTGGCCGGTATCACGATCGGGCTGCCTGCCGAGTATTTCGGCGCGGGCATCGATGCCGATGTGGCTCGCGCGGTCGACGGCGCGCTCGCGGTGTTGCGCGCGCTCGGCGCCGAGACGGTCGACGTCGCTTTGCCGAACGTCAAGCTGGCGATCCCAGTCTATTACGTCATTGCGCCGGCCGAGGCGTCGTCGAACCTGTCGCGCTTCGATGGCGTGCGCTACGGACATCGCGCCGCCGCGTACGCCGACCTCACCGACATGTACGCCAAGACGCGCGCCGAAGGCTTCGGCGCCGAGGTCAAGCGGCGGATCCTCGTCGGCACCTACGTGCTCTCCCACGGCTACTACGATGCGTATTACCTCAAGGCCCAGCAGGTGCGGCGCCTGATCGCCGACGATTTTCGCGCGGCCTACGCGAAGTGCGACGCCATCGCGGGGCCGACGGCGCCGACGGCGGCGTTCAAGATCGGCGCGAAAAGCGACGATCCCGTGCAGATGTACCTGAACGACATCTTCACGATCGCCGCCAACCTGACCGGCGCGCCCGCGCTGTCGATTCCGTGCGGCTTCGACCGGAATGGCCTGCCGATCGGCCTGCAGCTCCAGGGCCCCGCCTTCACGGAGGCGAAGCTCCTGGACGTCGCCCACCGCTTCCAGCAAGCGAGCGACTGGCATAAGAGGGCCCCCACGCTCGCTCAAAATGCGGGCTCGCTGCCCCCCAAGGGGGCGCAGTGAACGCCTCGGGACGGCCCTTCGGCGCTCACGCAAGGGCCCCCACGCTCGCTCAAAATGCGGGCTCGCTGCCCCCCAAGGGGGCGCAGTGAACGCCTCGGGACGGCCCTTCGGCGCTCACGCAA
>Ga0068864_100005655_pt1 | contig 10250 bp, 11 predicted proteins | sample KBSSwiS72_FD_66586 | JGI IMG/M metagenome (GOLD analysis project Ga0068864, IMG submission 66586) | Switchgrass rhizosphere microbial communities from Kellogg Biological Station, Michigan, USA - KBS Switchgrass S7-2 | ecosystem: Host-associated > Plants > Roots > Rhizosphere > Soil ...
GCCCCCGACGGCGCCTACGACTACCAGAACAAGTACTTCACCGACGTCGTCCGCTACGACTGCCCGAGCGGCCTGCCGGCCGACGAGGAGCGCGAGATCCAGCGCATCGTCCTCGCCGGCTACCGCGTCCTCGGCTGCCGCGGCTGGGGCCGGGCCGACCTGATGCTGCGTCGCAGCGACAGGAAGCCGTTCCTGCTCGAGATGAACACCTCGCCCGGCATGACGACACATTCGCTGGTGCCGATCTCGGCGCGCGCCGCCGGCATCAGCTACGAGGCGCTGTGCCTGCGCCTGCTCGCCGGCGCCGCGCTCGACTCCGACCGCACGTCCGTGCCGGCATCGGCAGGCTGAGACGATGGCCGCCCGCGCCGTGCCCCAGCCCTCGGCATCGCCGGTGCCGCCCGACGTGCGCCTGATGAACGCGACCGCCGGCGTGCTCGCCCTCGTCGCCTCGGTGCTGCTGCTGGCGATGGCGTTCCTCTGGCTGGCGCGCCAGCCGCTGTTCGCGATCCGTGCCATTAGCGTCGACGGCGAGACCACGCGCAACAGCGTTTCGACGATCCGCGCCAACGCCGCGCCGCAGCTCGTGGGCAATTTCCTGACGATCGACCTCGGGCGCGTGCGGCGCGCGTTCGAATCGGTGCCCTGGGTGCGGATGGCGGTCGTCAGCCGCGTCTGGCCGAACCGCTTGCGCGTGCAGCTGCAGGAGCACCGGGCGGTGGCGATCTGGGCCGGCGAGAGCGGCAACGACAAGCTTGTCAACAGCTACGGCGAGGTGTTCGAGGCCAACGTCGGCGACGTCGAGGACGACGCCTTGCCCACGCTGTCGGGTCCCGACGGCAGCTCGGTGCACGCGCTGACGATGCTCGGCCGCGTCGAGACCGCGCTGGCGCCGCTCGGCGCCGGGGTCGAGCAGCTCTCGCTCTCCGGCCGCGGCTCGTGGCAGGCGACGCTCGACAGCGGCGCAGTGGTCGAGCTGGGGCGCGGCAGCGACGACGAGGTGATCGCCCGCGCCGGCCGCTTCGTCGCCACGTTGCCGCAGGTGACCGGCCGCTACCAGCGCCCGCTCGCCTATGCCGACCTGCGCCACACCGACGGCTACGCGGTGCGCCTGAAGGGCGTCTCGACCACCGTCGACAAGCCGAACAAGAAATAGAGGAGGCGCGAAACAAGCCCATGCCCAAGGAACTGAAAGATCTCGTCGTCGGCCTCGACATCGGCACCGCCAAGGTGATGGCGGTGGTCGCCGAGGTCATGCCCGACGGCGAGCTGCGCATCGCCGGCCTCGGCAGCGCGCCGGCGCACGGTCTGAAGCGCGGCGTCGTCGTCAACATCGATGCGACCGTGCAGTCGATCCAGCAGGCGCTGAAAGAGGCCGAGATGATGGCCGACTGCAAGATCACGCGCGTCTACACCGGCATCACCGGCAGCCACATCCGCGGCCAGAACTCGACCGGGATGGTGATCGTGCGCGACAAGGAAGTGACGCCGGTCGACGTGACGCGCGTCGTCGAGACCGCCAAGGCGATCAACATCCCGAACGACCAACGGCTGCTGCTGGTCGAGCCGCAAGAGTTCGTGATCGACGGCCACGAGGTCAAGGAGCCGATCGGCATGAGCGGCGGCCGGCTCGAGGTGCGCGTGCACATCGTCACCGGCGCGCAGAGCGCGGCCGAGAACATCGTCAAGTGCGTGCGGCGCTGCGGGTTGGAAGTGGAGCAGCTGGTGCTGAACCCGAGCGCGTCGAGCCATGCCGTGCTGACCGACGACGAGAAGGACCTCGGCGTCGCCCTCGTCGACATCGGCGCCGGGACGACCGACGTCGCGATCTTCACCGACGGCTCGATCCGCCACACCGCGGTGATCCCGATCGCCGGCGACCTGATCACCAGCGACATCGCGATGGCGCTGCGCACGCCGACCAAGGACGCCGAGGAGATCAAGGTCGAGTACGGCGTCGCCAAGCAGCTGCTTGCCGATCCCAACGAGCAGCTCGAGGTGCCGGGCCTCGGCGACCGGCCGCCGCGCATGCTGAGCCGGCAGGCGCTCGCCGGCGTGATCGAGCCGCGGATCGAGGAGATCTATTCGCTCGTGCACCAGGTGATCCGCGAGAGCGGCTTCGAGGAGCTGCTCTCGAGCGGCATCGTCATCACCGGCGGCGCGGCGGTGATGCCGGGAATGATCGAGCTCGGCGAAGACATCTTCCTCAAGCCCGTTCGCAAGGGAACGCCGACCTACCGCGGCGCGCTCCACGACATGGTCGCCAACCCGCGCTCGGCGACGGTGATGGGCTTGCTCGAGGAAGCGCGCATGGCGCGCACTCGCGGCCAGCGCGCGGCGCAGCAGGCGGGATCGGTGAAGACGCTGTTCGGCCGCGCCAAGGATTGGTTTCTGGGCAATTTCTGAGGACACGACCATGACAGACAGACTTTTCGACCGGCCCGCCGCCGACCTCTTGCCGCACGCGAACGACCCGCCGCCGACCGGCTGAAGCGCGAGGGAACGCATCAATACCAAAAAAGTATTTCAGGGATTTTCGAGATTCAAGGCAACTGCAAGGATTGGAGCGAGAGATGGCAATTGAAATGATCGAAGAGTTCAGCATGGGCACGCAGATCAAGGTGATCGGCGTCGGCGGCGGCGGCGGCAACGCGGTCGAGCACATGATCGAGGAAGGCGTCCAGGGCGTCGACTTCATCTGCGCCAACACCGACGCGCAGGCGCTCAACCGCTCGGCGGCGCATCACCTGATCCAGCTCGGCTCGACCGGGCTCGGCGCCGGTGCCAAGCCTGAGGCGGGCAAGGCGGCGGCGGAAGAGGCGGTCGACCGCATCCGCCAGGCGATCGACGGCGCGCACATGCTGTTCATCACCGCCGGCATGGGCGGCGGCACTGGCACCGGCGCGGCGCCGGTGATCGCCCGGGTGGCGCGCGAGATGGGGATCCTCACCGTCGGCGTCGTCACCAAGCCGTTCGAGTTCGAAGGCCCGCGCCGGCTGAAGTCGGCCGACGCCGGGGTCGCCGAGCTCGAGGCCAACGTCGACTCGTTGATCGTGATCCTCAACGACAAGCTACTCGACGTGCTCGGCGACGACGTGACCCAGGACCAGGCGTTCGCCCACGCCAACGACGTCCTCAAGAACGCCGTCGGCGGGATCAGCGACATCATCCACATCCCGGGTCTCGTCAACGTCGACTTCGAGGACGTGAAGACGGTGATGAGCGAGCCCGGCAAGGCGATGATGGGAACCGCCATCGGCTCGGGGCCTGACCGCGCCAACAAGGCCGCCGAGGCGGCCGTCGCCTGCCCGCTGCTGGAGGGCATCGACCTCTCGGGCGCGCGCGGCGTGCTGGTGCTGATCGCGGCCAACCGCAACACGTTCAAGCTGAGCGAGAGCCGCAACGCGATGAACACGATCCGTCGCTACGCCGCCGACGACGCCCACGTCATCTACGGCACGGCGTACGACGAATCGCTCGGCGATCAGCTGCGCGTGACGGTGATCGCCACCGGCCTCAGCCCCACGCGGCGCGCCCAGCAGCAGCCGCCGATGCAGGTGGTCCACAGCGTGCAGCGCACCGGCACCGACAACCTGCCGGTGCTCAACCAGCAGGTGGCGATGCCGACGGCGCCGCAGCACGACTACAGCGGCCTGACCACGCCGAGCGTCTGGCGCAACGGGCGTACCGCGGCGGCCAAGGTCGATGCCCTGGCGAGCAACGGCATGGACGAGATCGAGATCCCGGCCTTCCTGAGAAAGCAGGCCGACTGAGAGGCGGGCAGCGACGGCCGGTCGGCTGACGCGCCAGCGGCGTGTCGGCCGATCAGCGCTGTCAATCCCGCGAATGCAGGTCGCCAGGCCGTTCGAGGACAATAGGACGATGCTCCGGCAACGCACGCTCAAGTCGATGACCCGCGCCGTCGGCGTCGGCGTGCACGGCGGGCAGAAGGTCGAGCTGACGCTGCGTCCGGCGCCGGTCGATGCCGGAATCGTCTTTCGCCGGGTCGACCTCGCGCGCCCGGTCGTGATCAAGGCCGACGCGTTCAACGTGTGCGACACGCGCATGGCGACGACGCTCTCGGCCGATGGCGGGCCGGGCGGGCCGAAGGTGAAGACGGTCGAGCACCTGCTCTCGGCGTGCGCCGGGCTCGGTCTCGACAACCTGGTGGTCGACATCACGGCCGAGGAAGTGCCGATCCTCGACGGCTCGGCGGCGTCGTTCGTGTTCCTCCTGCAAAGCGCCGGCATCGAACTGCAGGAGGCACCCAAGCGGTTCCTGCGCGTCAAGCGCCCGGTCGAGATCCGGGAAGGCGAGGGCGACTTCCTCAAGTGGGCTCGCCTCGATCCGTTCGACGGCTACACGCTCGCGTTCGAGATCGACTTCGACCATCCCGTGGTGAGCGAGACCGGCCAGCGCTTCGTCTTCGACATGGGGTCGGGGCAGTACAAGCGCGAGATCGCGCGCGCGCGCACGTTCGGCTTCACCAAGGATGTCGAGATGATGCGTTCGCGCGGGCTGGCGCTCGGCGGCAGCCTCGACAACGCGGTCGTCGTCGACGAGTTCAAGGTCCTCAACAGCGACGGCCTCCGCTTCGACGACGAGTTCGTCAAGCACAAGATCCTCGACGCGATCGGCGACATGGTGCTCGCCGGCCATCCGCTGCTCGCGGCGTACCGCGCCTTCAAGTCGGGCCACGCGCTCAACAACCTGCTGGTGCGAAAGCTGCTCGAGGACCGCTCCGCCTGGGAGATCGCCACCTTCGACGACGAGGCGACGGCGCCGGCCGGACTCGCCGAGCTCGCGCCTGCCTGGTGAGATGGTCGTAACCGTCTTGCGCTGGACCGTCGGCGGAATCGCCGCGCTCCTTGCGCTGGCGGCGATCGTCAATTTCGGTCTCTACATCGCCGTCGAGTCGAAGCCGCTGCTGGCGCGGGCGCGCAGGATCGGCGCGTGGATTCGGCTGCTCGCGCTGACCTGGTTCAACGTCGAGGTCTGGGGCCGCGTCTTCTGGACGCTCGCCCACTGGGTCTAGGGCGAGTCTCTCAGCGCGGCGCGGCGACGCCGAGAAATGCCAGCACCTCGGGCAACTGGTGGTCGAAGTCGCTCAGCGCGTGGTCGCTGCCTTCGAGCACGAGCTGGCGGCAGCCGGCGTAGCGCGCGCTCATCTCGCGCCAGGACAGCACTTCATCGCCCTTGGCGATGACCGCGAAGTAGCGGTTGCTGTCGCTCAGCGTCTCTGGCGGTGCGATCACGCGCAGCTCGTCGACGTACTCGGGCCGGAACTCGAAGGGCGTGTCGCTGTGCCACGCCGACGTGACGCCGACTGCATCGGCCAGATCGCGCGCCGGGTCGACGGCCGGGTTGAGGACGACTGCGCGGCAGCCCCGGCGCTCGGCCACCGCGGTGGCATAGAAGCCGCCGAGCGAGCTGCCGATCACCGCCATCCGCCCGGCTGGCCAGGCGGCGATGCCGGCCAGCACTTCGCGCATCGCCGCCGCCGGCGATGCCGGTAGCTGCGGGCACCACCAGGCGAGGTCGGGACGGTGCGTCGCGACCCACGCGGCGACCATTCGCGCCTTGATCGATTGCGGCGACGAGCGAAAGCCGTGCAGGTAGAGCAGGTGGCTGAGCGGCGCGCCCGGTGCGGCGCCGGCTCCGGCCTCGGTCATGCGGCGGCGCGGCCGTTTCCGACCAGCGCGGCGAGCAGCTTCCTGTGGACGCCGCCGAAGCCGCCGTTGCTCATGCACAAGATGTGGTCGCCCGACCGTGCCGCGGCGACGACGCGGCCGACCAGATCGTCGATGTTCGCGGCGACGACGGCGCGCGCGCCCATCGGCGCGAGCGCCTGCGTCGCGTCCCAGTCGAGCCCGCCGGAATGGCAGAACGCGAGGTCGGCTTCCTCGAGCGCCCACGGCAGCTGCGCCTTCATCGCGCCGAGCTTCATCGTGTTCGAGCGCGGCTCGAACACGGCCAGGATGCGCGCCGCGCCGACCTTGCGACGCAGCCCCTCGATCGTCGTCCGGATCGCCGTCGGGTGATGCGCGAAGTCGTCGTAGACGGAGACGCCGTCGGCGACGCCGACGAGCTCGAGGCGCCGGCGCACGTTGCGAAAGCTGGCCAGGGCACGCGCCGATGCCTCGGGCGCGATGCCGACATGCTCGGCGGCGCCGATCGCGGCGAGCGCGTTGAGCTGGTTGTGCTCGCCGAGCAGGGTCCAGTCGACGCGCGCGATCTTCAGGCCGCCGCGCAGGACGTCGAAGGCATGCGGCTCACCGCGCGCGCGCAGCATGCCAGGTGCCTCTTTCCTGCCGCCGAAGCGCTGCACCTCGCTCCAGCAGCCCATCGCCAGGACCCGCTGCAGCGCTTCGTCGCGGGCATTGACGACCAGCCGGCCGCGGCTCGGCACGGTGCGAACGAGGTGATGGAACTGGCGCTCGATCGCCGCGAGGTCGTCGAAGATATCGGCGTGATCGAACTCGAGGTTGTTGAGGATCGCGGTGCGCGGCCGGTAATGGACGAACTTGCTGCGCTTGTCGAAGAACGCCGTGTCGTACTCGTCGGCCTCGATCACGAACGGTGCCCTGACGTCGCCGAGTCGCGCCGAGACGTCGAAGTTGAGCGGCACGCCGCCGACCAGGAACCCGGGCGCCAGGCCGGCGTGCTCGAGGATCCAGGCGAGCATCGAGGTGGTTCCGGTCTTGCCATGGGTGCCGGCGACGGCGAGCACGTGGCGTCCGGCCAGCACTTCCGCGGCGAGCCACTGCGGCCCGCTGGTGTAGGCCGCGTTGGCGTCGAGGATCGCCTCGAGCAGCGGGTTGCCGCGCGTGATCGCATTGCCGACGACGAACAGGTCGGGAGCGAGCGCAAGCTGGTCCGCGCCGAAGCCCGAGACGAGCTCGATGCCGAGCGCGGCGAGCTGATCGCTCATCGGCGGATAGACGTTCTGGTCGCAGCCGGTGACACGGTGTCCGGCTTCGCGCGCCAGCGCCGCGAGCCCGCCCATGAACGTGCCGCAGATGCCGAGGACGTGGAGATGCATGGGCAAGGGCGGCGCTAGCCGCGCAGGCTCGCCATCGCCGCCGCGACCGTCGCGGCGACGTCGTCATGGCTGTGCGCGGCGCTGACGAAACCGGCTTCGTAGAGCGCCGGCGCGAGATAGACGCCGCGATCCAGCATGGCGTGGAAGAAGCGGTTGAAGCGCTCCTTGTCGGTCGCCATCACCTCGCCGTAGTTCTGCGGCAGCTCAGCCGCGAAGAAGAATCCGAACATCCCGCCTTCGCAATCGGCGGTCATCGCCACGCCGGCGCCTTGGGCCGCCTCGAGCAGGCCGACGACCAGGCCGCGCGTGCGCGCTGCCAGGGCGTCGAAGAAGCCGGGCTTGGCGATCTCGCGCAGGGTCGCGAGACCGCAAGCGGTCGCGACCGGGTTGCCCGACAGAGTTCCGGCCTGGTAGACCGGGCCGAGCGGTGCGAGCAGCTCCATGACGGCGCGCTTGCCGCCGAACGCCGCCAGCGGCATGCCGCCGCCGATGACCTTGCCGAAGACGCTGAGGTCTGGGGCGAAGCCGGGGATCGCCGCCGCGTAGAGGCTCTGCGCGCCGCCGAGGGCGACGCGAAATCCGGTCATGACCTCGTCGAAGACGAGCAGCGCGCCGTTCGCGCTGCACAGCTCGCGCAGGCGCTGCATGAACGGCACGCTGGCACGAACGAAGTTCATGTTGCCGGCGATCGGCTCGACCATGACGCAGGCGATGTCGCTGCCGTGCTGTGCGAACGCGGCGTCGAGCGCAGCGACGTTGTTGTATTCGAGGACCAGCGTGTGCTGGACCACTGCCTCGGGAACGCCGGCGCTGGTCGGATGGCCGAAGGTGGCCAGGCCCGAGCCGGCCTTGACCAGCAGCGCGTCGGCGTGGCCGTGGTAGCAGCCCTCGAACTTGACGATGACGTTCCTGCCGGTCGCGCCGCGCGCCAGGCGCAGCGCGCTCATCGCCGCTTCGGTGCCCGAGCTGACCAGGCGCACCTGCTCCATGCTGGGCACGTGCGCGAGGATCGCCTCGGCGAGCTCGATCTCGCGCTCGGTGGGCGCGCCGAACGAGAGGCCCGAGTCGACCGCGGCGTGCACCGCGGCCTGAACCGCGGGATGGCAGTGGCCGAGGATCATCGGCCCCCATGAGCCGATGTAGTCGAGCAAGCGTTTGCCCTCGGCGTCGAACAAGTACGCTCCCTCGCCCCGGGTGATGAAGCGCGGCGTGCCGCCGACGGCGCGGAAGGCGCGCACCGGCGAGTTCACGCCGCCCGGGATCACTCGCTTGGCGCGGTCGAAGAGCGCGGCGTTCGTCATCGTTCGTGGTCTCGAACGTCAGGCTCGGCAGCCGGCCTCAGTGGACGTGGCGTGGATTCTTCGGCGCGGCCAGTGCCTCGCCTTCGCCGCCCGGCGCCGGGCCGTCGCTCGGCCCGGTTTCCGCGTCGCCCTCGTCCTCGCCGGGCAAGGCCCAGAAGAAGCGGTCGGGAACGACGTTGCCCATGCCCGGCCGAAAGCCGGCATCGAGCGCCTGGTCGAGGAAGGCGAGCGCTTCGCCGACCGCGGCGTGCAGCTCGACGCCGGTCGCGAGCAGCGCTGCGAGCGCGGCCGAGAGCGTCTCGCCGGCGCCGACGAAGGTGGTCTCGAAGCGCTCGAACTTCTCGCCCGTGATCGCGCCCTGCGGCGAGGCGAGGACGTTATCGAGGAACTGGTCGGGCAGCGGCACGCTGGTCACGAGCACGTATCGTGCCCCGTGCTTGTTGGCGGCGACCGCGAGCTCGCGCGACGACGGCGCACGCTCGCCTTCCCACTCGGGCAGCAGGAAATCGGTCAGCGTCTGGTGACTGCCGACCAGGACCTCGGTCTGCGGCAGCACCAGGTCGCGGAACGCCTCGAGATAGGCCTGCTGCTCGTCCTCCTCGACCCACGCCAGGTTGGGCAGGTAGGCGACGAGCGGAACGTCGGGGTAGTCGGACAGAATCTCGGCGACCGCGCTCACGCCTTCGGTCGAGCCGAGGAAGCCCACTTTCCAGGCCGAGATCGTCACGTCCTCGAGAACGCTGCGCGCCTGCTCGACGATCACGTCGGCATCGATCGCGTGGTGGTCGAAGATCTCGGCGGTGTCGCGCATGACGATCGAGGTCACGACCGGCAATGCGTGCGCGCCCATCGCCGCGATCGTCGCGACGTCTCCGGCAGAGCCGCCCGCGCCGCTCGGATCGCTGACGTTGAAGCTCATCACGCAAGCGGGCGCCGCCTGCTCTTCGAGATCGCTCAGCTCGGCCTCGGCGGCAGGGGAAACGTCTGTCATGGGGATGCTCGAAAGCCGCGAGGGAAGAACGTTCGACGGGTCTTCGCGGACCTCTAGGCGAACGTGAAGAATGTTGCGTATGTACCTACACAGCCTTGCTTTTTCGAGAGGGGCCGTGCCTACAATCTGGCTGCATTGTAGTGAAGGCATAAGCCCTGGACGTGAGCGACCCCAAGACCTGGATGTGCCTGATCTGCGGTTGGATCTACGACGAGGCAGCGGGTGATCCCGAGCACGGGCTGGCCCCCGGCACGGCCTGGTCCGACGTGCCGATGAACTGGACCTGTCCGGAATGCGGCGCTCGCAAGGAAGACTTCGAGATGGTGCAGATCTGATTCGAAGAACGCATGTGCGCCGGCCGATGGGTCGTTGAGGAGAACGTCAGGTGACGAACGCGGCCGAAGCCGAAACTGCCGGATTGAAAGTGCTCGTCATCGACGACAGCAACACCATCCGGCGCAGCGCCGAGATCTTCCTCAAGCAGGGTGGCTACGAGGTTCTTCTCGCCGAAGACGGCTTCGATGCCCTCTCCAAGGTCAACGACCACGATCCCGACCTGATCTTCTGCGACATCCTGATGCCGCGTCTCGACGGCTACCAGACGTGCGCGATCATCAAGCGCAACGTCAAGTTCCAGGGCGTGCCGATCATCATGCTGTCGTCGAAGGACGGCCTGTTCGACAAGGCGCGCGGACGCATGGTCGGCTCCGAGGACTACCTGACCAAGCCCTTCACGAAGGATCAGCTGCTGACGGCGGTGCAACTGCACCGGCGAGCAGCCTGAGACGGGCCCCGGCGCCATGAGCACGCAGGCGCGCCTCGACAGCGCGCGGCGCCAGGGCGCGGCGTTCCGCCACTGAGGACCAGACCCCATGCCGATCCAGAAAATCCTGCTCGTCGACGACTCGAAGACCGA
>Ga0068864_100005660_pt1 | contig 10247 bp, 8 predicted proteins | sample KBSSwiS72_FD_66586 | JGI IMG/M metagenome (GOLD analysis project Ga0068864, IMG submission 66586) | Switchgrass rhizosphere microbial communities from Kellogg Biological Station, Michigan, USA - KBS Switchgrass S7-2 | ecosystem: Host-associated > Plants > Roots > Rhizosphere > Soil ...
AACGGGCTTCCAGTCCATCAGGTTCTCGATTGAGCCATCGATCGCGGCCTGACGAAGCTCGTCCGATGAAACGGACCTTGTCAGTCCGAGACCCAGCGTAGCGCCAGGATCCGCATCAAGAATGTACCAGCATTCGCTCTTGCCGCGAGCGAGGCCCCGCGCTTGCGCCTGTTCGTCGCTCGGATGGACCTGGATCGACAGCTTCTCACTGGTGAAGATATATTTGACGAGTAGCGGCAGATCCCTGGCTGCGGGATGCTCGAACCAGATTTCGCCAATCCGACGGCCATTCGTGCTTCCGAAGATACTCGGAATGTCCGTACGTCCCCAAGGTTTCTCTACCTGGTGTGGGTGAAGCTTAATCGACATTGCACGGGCAATGGCTGGCGACCGTTGCACATGCAACAGGAACACGTTCAATTCATTCGAAATTTGCGCTTCGGCACAGGAGTGTACGCGCAAGAATGGCATTGAGGTTGAGAGTTCGACGGATTTCGTCGAACGAGGGTCTCATGAAGGTGTTGGTAATCGGTACGCACGGTCAGCTGGCGCGAAGCCTGGCCGAGCGCGCACTGCAGCGGCCTAAGGTCGAGCTGATCGCGCTCGGCAGGCCGGACGTGGACCTGGAAATAGGCGGCAGCGCGAAAGCCGCGATCATCGCGGCAGGCCCCGACGTCGTGATCAATGCCGCAGCTTATACCGCAGTCGACCAGGCCGAAGATGAGCCCGAACGAGCGTTTCGGATCAATGCCGATGCGGCTGGAGAAATTGCCGATGCCGCAGCGCGCATAGGTGCACCCATCATTCAAATATCGACGGACTATGTCTTCGATGGAACAGGCGCCTCGGCTTATGATGAACAAGCGCAGGTTGGCCCAGTCAGCACCTACGGCCGCTCGAAACTGGCTGGAGAAGAACAGGTCCGGGCCGCGAACGCGCATCATACGATCGTCCGCACGGCCTGGGTCTACAGCCCGTTCGGGCGAAATTTCGTCAAATCGATCATGTCAGCGGCAGAAACGAGGGACGTGCTGACGGTTGTCGATGACCAGCGCGGTTGCCCTTCAAATGCGCTCGACCTCGCGGACGGCCTGCTCATGATGATCGAAAAAGGGTTGCAGTCGGGCGAAATCTATCACCTCGGCGGCGGCGAAACGACCTGGTTCGAATTTGCTCGGACCATCATGGAGAATTGTTCGAGGCTCGGGCTCCCCTCGGCGGAGGTTCAACCGATCCCGACAGAGCAATGGCCGACGAAGGCAGAGCGGCCGCGCAATTCGGTCCTGGACAGTCGGAAGTTCCGGCGCGACTTCGGGTACAGCATGCCGGACTGGCGTGTGTCCGTTCGGGCCGTGATCGAGCGGTTGGCAAATTCGCCAACGACCTAGCGCGCCGGCACCTCAACCATTGATGAAAAAAAGGGGCGGACCCAAAGGCCCGCCCCAAATCTAACAACTCTTTAGAGATGTTATCCGCGTTCACCACGCTGCGGCGGCGGCGGCGGGGGCGGCGGAGGCGGTGCCGGGCAGGCATCCGTCGCCGGAATGACGCTGCCGTCCGGGCAAGTCTGCGTCGCCGGAGGCGGCGGCGGAGGCGGCGGAGGCGGCGGGGGCGGCGGAGCCGCTTCCGGAGCTGCGCCACCGACCAGGATGCCAACACCGAGCAGACCGGTCAGCGAGTGGGTGTCGTTCTTGTAGTCGGAATAACGACCTTCGGCCTTCACGTAGAACATCGGGGTGATGTTCTGCTCGACGCCTCCACCCCACTGGAACCCACTGGTGTGGAAGTGGTCGTAATAGTAGCCGGGACGGCCGGCACCAGCGAAGCCGCCGCCGGCGACCTGCGGAAGGAATTCCTTCCGCTGTTCGTTCCGGACCCAGCCCACCTTACCGTAGATCAGGGTCGATGGAGTCACCATGTACCCTGCACGGGCAGCAAGACCCCACTCTTCGAAGGTCTTGTGGTTGGCAAGGCCAGCACCGTCAATCGTGTGATTTTCGGCTGGCGCCCACCAGAACTGGCCTTCTGCGCCGAGCACGAAGTTGTTCGCGACGAACGCGTCAACTCCGGCAGCGGCGCCCCAACCCACGTGGGAGTCCGAGTTGCCTTCCGAATGGAAGCTGGTGATCCCGACCTGGCCCTCGGCCCGGAAGCCCCTGAGAGCCTGCGCATCCGCCTGTACGGCGGTGAGCCCCATGACCAATGCGAGCGCCGAAACAACGCCGGTGTGCAATCGCCTCATGATTGTAACCCCTTTCTACTATTTTAGGTATTTCTTCTGAATTAAACTTTCGTTTAACTCCATTTAAGTCCAACCTTGCCGCTTAGTTTCCTAAAGCAGCGTGTGTGCTCCAATATCAGCATCGATGTTATTTCAAAAGCGAAACTGCGCAAATATGCGGTTTCAATCTCATCTGATGCTTATTCTCCTTATGCACAGCGGGTTATGCTTGAATGGTGACGGTAGCGAGACGCAGGAGGCTTAAGACAGGTTCCCTACTCAATCGTAAAAAGGGAATTGGTGTTGCCGCAGTGCAACATAGCTGGAATCCACTCTCTGACGATCGCTGGTCGGCAAAGCTTGACTCTCCATCCGAACGGGGAGAGGGCCCGCTGCTAAACCATTGCGTTGGATATGAAATCATCGCGATTTCGGTCATATTGGCACTTCGCTTCTTCCCAACGTATTGAGAAATCGCGGACGGAGATTGCTCGATTCGAGATAGCTTCGTCGCGTCGAGTCATTGATTTGAGTATTTAAAGGTCTGGGGTGGGCATGAATTTCGAAAGTCAGCGTAGCCAACAATCGTTCGTCGTCGACCAATCCGCGGAGTCCCAACGGCCGATGGGAATTGCGTCGCATGAGGCGAAATCCGGCCTGATTGTTCCTGTGGTCCTTAGCGGCGGCGGCGGTAGCCGCCTTTGGCCGTTCTCAACGATCGACACCCCCAAACAGTTTCTTCCGTTGCTCGGGGGCGGCCAAAGCCTCTTCGAACTGGCACTTGGACGGGTGTCGGACCGATCGCGCTTTGGAACTCCCGTCGTGGTGGCAAGCGTCCGCCACGCCGATATTTGCGCGGGCGCTCTCAAGCATGAGGGCGAAGGAGCTCGCCTGATTCTGGAGCCATGTGCACGCAACACCGCGCCTGCGATCGTCATGGCAGCCGCCGAGGTACGCGAAGTCCACGGTGACGATGCGTTGATGCTCGTGATGCCGAGCGATCACGTGATCGAGAATGTCATCGAGTTCCATGCTGCAATAGCGAAGGGCGAAGCTGCCGCGCGAGCGGGCTATCTCGTGACCTTTGGGGTGCGGCCGACAGGTCCCGATACGGGTTATGGCTATCTTCACATGGGCGATGATGTCGCGGCATGCCCGGGGGTGAGGAAAGTTGCTCAGTTCGTGGAGAAGCCGCGCCTGGATGTGGCTGAATGCATGGTCGCGGGCGGTGAGCATTTGTGGAACGCGGGCATCTTCCTGTTCCAGGCAAGGACAATCCTTGATCAGGCCCGCGAACATGCGCCTGCAATTGCAAAGGCGGCGGTTGACGCGTTGTCCGGTGCTGGGCGGGATGGCGTTCGGACGCTGCCTGACGCGAGCCTCTTTGAGCATTGTCCCAGCGAATCGATCGATTATGCCGTGATGGAACGGTCGCCACGGGTCGCAGTCGTTCCGATGGCGCCTGGCTGGTCCGATCTTGGGAGCTGGGATGCGCTGGCGACGTTGCAGGGTACGGAGGATCAGGTTGGTCCGGTCACGACGGTAGATTGCGAAAGCTGCTACATTCGAAGCGATGGCGTGCAGGTTGCTGCGCTTGGCGTGCGTGACCTGATCATCGTCGCTTCTGGAGGGCGGCTATTGATCTTGCCTCGAGGCCGGTCACAGGAGGTTAAGGCGCTCTTGTCTGCAATGGACTCGATGGCGGCCTAATCCTAATTGCGGCGAGGCGCGGCCCGCCGCGGCGAGAAAGACCGGTGCGGAGGACACCTCAATAGACATGTATCAGGAATCTGCGTCGAGATGGACAATCCCCGGGCTGAGAGCCCGCCGGGGGCTGCCGAAGGTCAACTGGTTGTTACTGCTGACGGTTATCATCCCGACTTCGCTGGCTGTGCTCTATTACGGATTCCTTGCGTCGGACGTCTACGTTTCGGAATCCCGCTTCGTCGTTCGGAGCCCCGACAAACCCTCGGTGTCTGGCCTTGGTATGTTGTTGAAGTCGGCTGCCTTTTCGAACGCCGGCGATGAAATTTACGCGGCCGATGAATACATCCAGTCCCGTGATGCTCTGAGGGCGCTAAACCGCGACGGATCCGTTGCCCGTGCCTATTCGCATTCCAGCGTTTCCGTTTTTGACCGCTTCAATCCGCTGGGCGTGGACGGTTCGTTCGAAGAGCTGTTCGACTATTTCCGAAAGAAGGTGCGGGTCGATTACGAAAGCACCTCGTCCATCACCACGCTGACGGTACGCGCTTACACGCCGGAGGATGCGCAAAAATTCAACGCAGAGTTGTTGGGACTTGCCGAGGACACCGTGAACCGGTTGAATCGGCGGGGTCGCGTCGATGTGATTCAGCTTTCCGAGGGGGAAGTCCAAGATGCCGAGGAGGCGTCTCGTCAGGCGGCGGTATCCTTGGCACAATTCCGCAACCAGAGCGGAATTATCGATCCTGAGAAGCAGGCCTCGGTCCAGCTTCAAATGATATCGAAACTGCAGGATGAATTGATCGGATCGAGGATGCAGTTGCTCCAGCTGCAATCGATGGCCCCTGAAAATCCGCAGATTCCAGTGTTGCGGGTACGGGTTTCCGGGCTTTCGCGTGAAATCGAGCGGCAACTTGGTGCAGTTGCCGGCGATCGTCGCTCCCTTTCCGCTACTGCCGCTCGATACCAGCGGCTCGCGCTGGAGCGAGAGTTTGCGGACAAACGCCTAGCCGTGGCGATGAGCTCGCTTCAGGATGCGCGTGCCGAGGCCCGACGCAAACAGGCTTATGTTGAGCGGATCGCGCAGCCCAGCAGGCCTGACGAAGCACGAGAGCCGCGGAGGCTGCGCAGCATCTTTGCGACGTTCGTGCTTGGGCTCATCGCGTGGACCATCCTTTCCATGCTCCTGGCTGGCGTAAGAGAGCACCACGGCTAATGAGCGCGAATGATGAAAGCGTCGGTGTCAGTCTGGCGGATTCCTGGCGCATTGAGCGGCGCGTCATCTGGGCGCTCATGCTTCGCGAAATCCTGACACGCTATGGCCGTCACAACATCGGATTCTTGTGGTTGTTTGTCGAACCCATGCTCTTTACGCTGATGGTAACAGCATTGTGGACGGCGACGAAAGCAGTTCATGGCTCTAATCTCCCAATCGTCGCATTTGCAGTGACCGGCTACTCGAGTGTTCTTCTGTGGCGGAACATGCCGAGCCGTTGTGTCAAAGCATTGGAGCCAAATCTCTCCTTACTTTATCATCGGAACGTGCGACCGGTAGACATCTTCATCTCGCGCCTCGCTTTAGAAGCTGCGGGTGCGACAATGTCGTTCGCATTTCTAATTCTTTTTTTCCACTTTGTTGGGTGGTTGGAATATCCTGAGGATTTCCTCCAAGTAGTCGCCGCCTGGGGCATGCTTGCGTGGTTCGGAGGAGGCCTCGCTCTTTTCATAGGCGCACTTTCTGAACGCTCAGAAACTATTGAAAAGCTATGGCATCCGGCAGCGTATATTCTATTTCCGTTGTCAGGCGCTGGTTTCCTTGTGGATGCGCTACCCGTCGAGGCACAACACTTTGTGCTCTTGTTGCCAATGGTACACGGTGTTGAATTCTTGCGGGAGGGCTTCTTCGGCTCCAAAATTATTGCCCACTACGACATCGGATACATGGCACTGTTGAATACACTCCTCACTGTACTGGGATTGGCACAGCTCCGGGTTGTAAGCAGGACCGTGGTACCGGAATGATTCGACTGGCCAATATTAACAAACTCTATCCGACGCGTGGCGGACCGGTTCGCATTCTCAACGATGTAAACTTAACCGTTAATCCAGGCGAGCGCGTAGGAATCCTCGGACGAAACGGCGCTGGCAAGTCGACGCTGATCCGCCTAGTCAGCGGTGCGGAGTTGCCATCGACGGGCGTTGTGGAACGCCACATGAGTGTTTCATGGCCCCTTGCATTTGGCGGAGCGTTTCAGGGGACTCTCACAGGGCTCGACAATCTTCGCTTCATCTGCCGGATTTACGGTGCAGATCCGGAAGACAAAATTCCGTTCATCGAAGATTTCTCGGAACTCGGCATTTACCTTCGGGAACCCGTGAAGTCTTACTCGTCCGGCATGCGAGCGAGGCTAGCCTTCGCGATTTCAATGGTAATCGAGTTCGATTGTTTCCTCATCGATGAAATTATCGCAGTTGGGGACGCGCGCTTTCACGAAAAATGCAGCCACGAGCTTTTCGAAAAACGTGGTGACAGGGCCATGATTATCGTTTCGCACGATAGCGGTTACATTCGAGAGCATTGCGCTCGAGCAGGTGTACTAGTTGCGGGCCAGCTCCATCATTTCGACAACACGGAGGATGCGTTCACCTTCTATCATGAAGAGGCCGCGCTTCTCGCATGAGGAGAGTCGCTCGAGTTGCTGACATCGGCGCTCGGCGCGCCTGGCTATGGCACAACAGGTCAGCATATCAACGAAAGTGTACGAGCGATTTGCCGCGCCTGTTCGTCGATGTCTCGGCGATTATTCGTCACGACGCGCAAACTGGCATCCAGCGTGTTGTCAGAGCTGTTTGGACAGAATTGGCCAAGCGCACCGGGGACGGGTTCGCCGCCACGCCGGTCTACGCCACCAATCGACGCGGATATTGCACTGCACCAATAGACTTCCTCGACGATCGACCGCGCCACTTGGACCGTGAGCCTGTCAGCATGGGCCCAGCCGATAAGTTTCTGGGTCTCGACCTTTCGGCTCATTTGCTGCCAAAATACCGCGATCAGCTGCGCGCTTGGCGTCGGAATGGCGCATCGTTGCACGTCATCGTTTACGATTTGCTGCCCCTTGCTCGACCGGAGTGGTTCAACAATGCGGCCGTTGGCCACTTTAGAAAGTGGTTTCAGGTGCTCGCGAGCGACGTTGACGAAGCCATCTGTATTTCTGATCACGTGGCAAGGGACCTGAGAGACAGGCTGGGTGCGCGCCTGAATCCGCGCATTGGCCGACTGTATATGGGCGGCGACATCAACGGTTCGAAGCCTTCCTCGGGACTTTCACCAAACGTTCGTGAAGTAGTCGAGAGAATGGCGAGCCGCGCAACGATCCTGATGGTCGGCACGGTAGAGCCTCGAAAAGGCTACGATGCGGCGATCGAGGCGTTCGAATACCTTTGGAGCGCTTATGGCTCGAGCGCTCCCGATCTTGTCATTGTTGGCAAGAGCGGCTGGAGAACATCGGAGCTGCAAAGCCGGTTGCTTTCGCACCCGAAACTCGGTCGCCATCTACACTGGCTCGACAGGGTCAGTGACGAAGGGTTGTGCCTGCTCTACGAAGCCGCTCAAGCTGTTTTCATCGCCTCGCGCGGAGAGGGGTTCGGGCTGCCGTTAATTGAAGCTGCGTGTCATCGTCGCCACGTCCTTGCCCGTGATCTTCCGGTATTCCGAGAACACCGTCTTGCCAACATCCTGTTTTTCGACAGCGATGAGCCCGCTGCGCTTGGCGGGCGCTTGCTGGAACTTTTGAATATATCCCGCGAGCGGTCAGTTACCACCCCGATTGCTGTTCCGACCTGGACCGAGTGCGTCGATCGTTTGCTTGCTCACATCGGTCTCATTTCAATCGAGAGCCAGCCCGACGCATCGATCCGCACCGCGATATGAAATTCCTTTCTCATGCGCAGAATTTTGAGGACGTGCTGCTTTGGCGCGCGCTGGGTGATGTCGAGAATGGCAGGTACCTCGACATCGGTGCGCAGGATCCGGTTGTCGATTCCGTTAGCCTGGCATTTTACGAAGCCGGCTGGCGCGGAATCCACGTCGAACCCACCTCCGCATATGCGGAAAAGCTGCGCGCTGCTCGTCCGGACGAGTTAGTAATTCAAGCTGCCGTCTCGGACGTTGCGGGGCCGATCGAATTCTACGAGATCCCCGATACAGGTCTGTCGACTGGCAAGATTGAAATCGCCGAGCGACACTCGACTGCCGGTTTCCAGCGGCGCGCGATTCTTGTGCCTACCATTCGGCTGCAGGATGTTCTTGAGAGGCAACAAGACGACTTTCATTGGATGAAAGTCGACGTCGAAGGAATGGAGCCTGACGTTCTACGGAGCTGGGGAGATAGTGAGAAGCGTCCGTGGGTGCTGGTTATCGAGGCTACTTGCCCCCTTTCCCAGGATGCAAGTCACGAGGCGTGGACCACGGAAGTATTTAAGCGCGGTTATAATGAAGTGCACTTCGATGGTTTGAGCCGATATTTCGTGCATGACACCCAAGTGTCACGAGAAGAGGCGTTTAAGAGCCCCCCAAATGTGTTCGACCTTTTTGCCATCACGCGACGTCATTTTTCTGCAGCGGCTCTTCGTGGCGAGTTGGAACATCAAGAACAGGAGGCGAGCGACCTACGAACCCTGACTGCGGATCTCAAAGCCGAGCTGACTGAGGCCCAACAATTGAACGACGAGGCGAGCGCGAGAATCGCCGATACACGAAGCGCGCTGTTCGACGCGATCCAGCAAAGGGATGCATTAAGCGAACAGCAATTGGTTGCGACGAATGCTTTGGCGAAGGCCGAGCAGGAGCATCGCCTTACCGTTGAACGCATGTCAGACGCGGCGTCAGCCTTGAAAGTTGAAGTTGCGACGTTTGCCGAACGGACGACGCAGCTCCAGGAAAGATTAGCCGGAAGCGAGCGGGAGCGCGAGCGATCTCGAAAAGAGAGTGAGCAGCGTGCTCAAGATGTTGCGATTACGCTGAAACACCGGGATCAACTGCTCGATGAATTGGCTAAGGCCCGTTCGATTATATTTCGTGCTGATGTAGTCATCAGAAACGTGCAACGGTCGATGCCCGGGCGATGGCGCCATATCGGCGAGGCTTTGGGATTCGTTCAACCGTCAAGCGCTTTTCGTGAGCTCAAAGAATGGTCACCGCAGAGCTCAGTGATCTCCGACGCACAAACCCATCAATTCAGCAAGAGTGAAACGAGTCAGCAAGTGAACAGCGTCACGTCCATTACCACAGGCAATCCTTACTTGCGGGCCAACTCGCTCCCGGAGTTGCTGTTATGGCATGATATCGACTTTGTCCGATGTGCCTATGTGACGGTTCTTGGACGGCAACCGGACCCCGCCGGCGAAGCTTTCTACACGCAGAGGCTGCGCGGCGGCGTGTCCAAGATGACGATTTTGCGGGAGCTTCGCTTTTCGCAGGAAGCCAAGTGTCACGACCCCGGCATTGCTGGTTTTGACAAAGCGCTGAAACGTCATAGGAATGCGAACCGGCCCGTCGTCGGGACCCTTCTTCGTTCCTTGGGTGGATATGAATCCGATAGGCCAACCGCCCGCCGTGCGCGATCGCTCGAATATGCCATCGAACGGCTAGAGCGGACTTTGGCAAGACAGCAGCAACACGATGCAACGGCGCAGGCACTTCTCGACATTCAGGACCGTGTGCACTGGATCGCCGACCAGCTTTGGCAGGTCACAGACGATGTCGCGTCAATAAAGTCATCCATTGGGCATCAGCCAAACGGAGGGAAGCCTCAATCGCCCGTCGAGCGCTTCGACCCATCGGTGCTCGCCACCGACGACCTCGACCTGTCCAGTCGCGCGCGCTCCATTGTCTGGGCGCTTCAATCGGCGAAATATTGATCATGCGCATCGTCTTTGACCTTCAGGCTCTTCAGAACGAGAGTCGATCCCGCGGTATTGGGCGCTACGTCCGCCACTTTTTCGAAGCATTGAGTAAACGCAACGACGTTGAGCTAATCGCGCTGCTCAATCACGCTTTGCCGGAAACACTAGAGGCGGCACGGGCAGACGCCGCCCAACTGGTGGGCGATCAAAATGTATGCGTCTGGCATGGGTTGCAAGAATGTGCCGCAAGCCAACCTCATAACAAGAAGCGCGCGCAGCTCAATCAAGTAATTTACGAAGACTTCTTGGCGAGCCTGGAATTTGACGTCCTCCTAATCGGGTCGATGTTCGACGGCTACGCTGACGACACAACGGTGTCACTTGGCGGCGGCGGCGACTATTTGCGCGCGACTAT
>Ga0068864_100005662_pt1 | contig 10243 bp, 10 predicted proteins | sample KBSSwiS72_FD_66586 | JGI IMG/M metagenome (GOLD analysis project Ga0068864, IMG submission 66586) | Switchgrass rhizosphere microbial communities from Kellogg Biological Station, Michigan, USA - KBS Switchgrass S7-2 | ecosystem: Host-associated > Plants > Roots > Rhizosphere > Soil ...
CTGCGCACGGCGACCCAGCTTTGGCGGCAACGGAACGATCCGCGCCGGGCGCAGCGCAATGTCGCCCATCACTACGACCTGGGCGATGAGCTCTACGCCCTCTTCCTCGATCCCGACTGGCAGTATTCCTGCGCCTACTTCGAACATCCGGGGCAAAGCCTGGCGGACGCCCAACTCGCCAAGAAGCGGCACATCGCGGCGAAGCTGCGGCTTGAGCCCAACCATCGAGTGCTCGACATCGGCTCCGGCTGGGGCGGACTGGCGCTTTACCTCGCGCGGACGGCCGGCGTCGGCGACGTCCTGGGCGTGACGCTTTCGGAGGAGCAGATCGCCCGCGCCCGGCGCCGCGCCGAGGCGCTTGGCCTGGGCGAGCGCGTGCGCTTCAACCTGACCGACTACCGGGCCGTGGAAGGCCGGTTCGACCGCATCGTGTCGGTGGGCATGTTCGAGCACGTCGGCCTTGGAAATTACGAGACCTTCTTCAACACCTGCCGCGAGCGGCTTACCGACGACGGCGTCATGCTGCTGCATACGATTGGCTGTTCGGATGAGCCCAGCCTCACCAACCCCTGGGTCACCCGCTACATCTTCCCCGGCGGACACCTGCCGTCGCTCTCCGACATCTCAACGGCGGTCGAGCGCAGCGGCCTGATCGTCACCGACATCGAGGTGCTGCGGCTGCACTATGCGGAAACGCTCAAGGCCTGGCGGGTGAACTTCCAGGCGCGGCGGGCGGAGGCCGCGGCCCTGTTCGATGAGCGCTTCTGTCGGATGTGGGAATACTACCTGGCCATGTCCGAGGCCGCCTTCCGCTACGAAAAGGTCGTGGTCTTCCAGCTTCAGATCGCCCGACGCCAGGAGGCCGCGCCGCTGACGCGGGACTACATCATTACGGCCGAAGCCGAGCTGCGTCGGTGGGAGGCGGAGCTTGCCGCTGCGCCTGACGACCGATCTCAGCGTCGCCGAAGCACGACCGCCCCGCGCACCGGCTCGGCCTTGACGGGCGCATAGGCCTCGAGGCGGCGCAGCACCGCTTCCTCGTTGTCGACCACCAGCACGCCGGTGAAGCGCATCGCCCCGGTGGCTGCGTCGGCGGTGCGGACCGGCCGGGGGAAGCGGCGGCTGAGGTCGGCAGCGACCTCGGAGAGCGGCGCGTCCCGGTACACCAACTGTCCCTGGGTCCAGGCGAAGGCGCTGTCCGGCTCGACCGAGCTGACGGTCGAGGTCGGCGCACCGTCGCGATGGCGCAATTGCTGGCCGACGACGAGCCGGGTCGGCTCAGCGGTCGGCTGGTCCAGCGGCCGCACATCCACGATGCCGCGCCGCACCGTCAGCGCCGTCTGGCCGTCGTGGTGGCTGATGTTGAACTCGGTGCCCACCACCCTCACCTGCCGGTCGCCGACGGCGATCAGGAACGGACGTTTCGGATCATGCGCCACGTCGAAGGTGGCCTCCGCGTCGGCCATCTGCACCCGCCGTGCGTCCCCGGCGAGCCGTACGCCGATCGACGAGGCGCCGTTGAGTTTGATCCGCGTGCCATCGGCGAGCGCGATGTCTCGCAACTCCCCAGCCGCGGTGCGGAAGGTCTGCTGGGGCTCCGCAGGCGTCGGCCAGTTGGCCACGACGAACACGCCCGCCACGAGGCTCGCGGCCAGCGCGCCGGCGGCCGCCAGCCAGGTCCGCCGCGTGGGCCGGCGCTCACCCGCGCGCCTGGGAAGTTCGCGTCGTGGCGCCGCCGTAGCGGGGGCGTCGAGCGCGGTTCGGATGGCCGGCGCGTCGTCCTCGAGCGCCACCCACAGGGCCTCAAGCCGCTCATAGGCGGCCGCGTGCGCCGGGACCGCCAGCCAGGTTTCGAAGGCCAGCCAGTCCTCGCCCGCAGCGTCCTCGCCCTGCAGGCGTGCGAACCATTCCGCGGCCTGCTCGGCCACGGCGTCCACACCAGCGTTGAGGGTCTCCTTAGTCATAGGCCCCAGGTCCAGGCGGCGGAAACTCCGGCGCCGTCAAATAGATGACGCCACGGACGGCCCAATGCCTCCAACGCTTTCATCGCAACCTCGCGGAAAGCAGCTTCAGGGCGGCCATCACATGCTTCTCGACGGCGCTGCGCGAAATTCCCAGGGCCTGCGCGACCTCAGGATGGCTCATCCCGTCGAACTTGTGCATCCGGAAGACGCGTTGGGTCTGCGGCGGCAGATCGCGCAGTGCGGCGATTGTGGCGTCCAGCCGCTGGCGCGCGGCGACCTGCTGCTCGGCGCTCGGCTCATCAGCGATCTCTTCCGAGCCAACCAGTGTACGGTGGCTGTCGCGCCAGGACGCGTCGCGGACCGCCGTTCGCCGCTCGCCGCGAAGCCGGTCCAGCATCAGGTTGGAGCCCAGCCGATAGAGGTAGCCGACCGGATTGTGGATCTCGGTGCGTGGATCGAGGGCCGCGATCCGCAGGTAGATATCCTGCACGACGTCCTCCGCGGCGGCGGCGGATCGCAGGCGAAGGGTGAAGAACCGCACGAGGTCTGGCCGCCGAGCAAGATAGGTCTCTAAGAGCGACAGGTCGCCCTCGGTCCGCTGGTCTTCGGCGTCGTTCGAATTCACGCCCTCCAGACTAGCCGGGGCAAACGGCGCCGTCTTCCATCCTGACGACCCGCGTCGCGTGCTCGATCAGGCGCGGATCGTGGGTGACGCAGACCACCGCTGCGCCGGCCTCGACCGCAACCTCCCGCAGCAATCGGGTGACCTGCCGTCCGTTGTCGGAATCCAGCGCCGAGGTCGGCTCGTCGGCAAAGATCAACTGCGGCTGTTTGGCGATCGCCCGGGCGACGGCGACGCGCTGCTTTTCGCCGCCTGACAATTCCGACGGGCGATTGCCGAGGCGCGCGCCCAGGCCGACTCGTTCGAGCGTTCCCCTCGCCCGCGTGGCCGCGACCTGGCGGCGGAGCCCCTGCCGCTCCAGCACGATGCTGACCTGCTCCAGCGCGGTCAGCGCCGGCAGCAAGTGGAACCCCTGGAACACAAAGCCGAAATGCTCGAGGCGGAACCGGTCGAAGGCGTCGCGCGACATCCCCTGCAGGTCACGGCCCAGCACCGAGACCCGGCCCTCCGTCGGCGTGAGCAGGCCCGAGATGATCGCCAGCAGGGTCGACTTGCCCGAACCGGACGGCCCGGCCACGACGAGGAACTCGCCCCGCTCCAGGTCGAAGTCGAGCGGACGCAGCGCCTGCACGCACTCAACGCCTCGGCCATACGTCTGGGCGATCATGCGGGCCTCGATGGCGAAATCGGTCATAGGCCGCCTGTCGCCAGTGCTATGCGCACCCGCGCCTCTACCGCCGCCAGGCGCGCGGCGCGAAGTTGATCCTGGGCCGCCTCCACGGCGACGCCCGCCGCCACGGTGTCCAGGCCGTCGGTGGCGCCCTCGCGGTGGCGGGCCGCCTGCAGCCTGACGCTGTCGCCCGCCAGCGCCTTCGTCGCCCTGGCGGCCGCCAATTCGCGCCGGGCGCGAGCCTGTTCGACCAGAGCCGTACGCACGTCCGACCAGCCCGCAAGCACCGCCTTGCGATACTGCAGGTCGGCCACATCGGCGTCCGCACCGGCGGCGTGCACCCGCGCCCGCGCCGCACCGCCGTCCAGCAGGCTGTGGCTGAGCGATGCGGCGACAGCCCAGGCCAGGCTGCGAACATCGAGGAGGGTGGCGATGGCCGCGTCGGGAGCGCCCAGCAGGGCGCTGAGCTGGAGTTGCGGTCGTGAACTGGCGACCGCCTGTGCGCGCCGGGCATCGGCGGCCTGCAGGCGCGCGAAGGCCGCCCACACATCCGGCCGGTTGCTAACGATCTCGGAGCCTGTCGTGGGGACGGCGCGATCCTCGGCAAGCGGCGGTCCCGGCGGAACCGCGATCCCGGGCCGGCCCAGCAGATCGCCTAGCGTCGCGACTTCCAGTTTCTCGTCCTCGCGCGCCGCCTCCAGCCCCGCCCCTGCCCGATCGAGCGCCAGCTGCGAGACGCCGACGGCTCCGGGCTCGGCCGCGCCCTCGCTGGCGCGGCGCTGGGTCAGGGCGAGCGCGCGCTCGGCCAACTCCTTGCGGTGAGCGTAGCCCTCGATGGCGTCCTGCGCCGAGCGCAGGGCGGCGAAGGCGCGCACGGTCTCGGCGGCCACCAGCAGCCGCGCCGCGGCCACGTCGGCGTCTGCCGCGGCCTGGTCGTGGACTGCCGCATCCTCGCCGCGGGCGAGCCGGCCCCAGAGGTCGACTTCGTAGGTGGCTTCGAATGCGGGCGTCGCGGCGCTGCGGGCGTCGTGGAAGTCGACACCGCCGACGGCGCCCTCCGCGCCGATCGAGACGTGCGGCGCGCGTTGGGCGCGGGCCTCCGCAACGTCCGCCCGCGCCCGCGCCAGTCGCGCCAGCGCGATCTTGATGTCGAGGGCGCCCAGGTCGGCGCCGCGCAGCAGGTCCGAGAGCGCGGGGTCCCCGAAATCCACCTGCCAGGGCGAAGGGCCGGACGGGCTCAGGCGCGCCACCGGATCTGTGCGGGGCGCGCGATCCTCGGGATCGAGGTGCGCACACGCCGAAAGGAGCATCGCCACGGCCGCCAGGCTGGACCAGGCGGGCCGGGTCATGGCGTGAAGCGCACCAGTACGCGCTCGCCAAGCTTCAGGTCCTGGGCGCCGGTCAGAGCAAGCACCACGGTGACCACCCGCGTGTCGGCCTTGGCGGTCGGCTCATCCGGCAGGGACGGTCCCGCAAGCAGGTCGGAGACCCGCAACACCTCGGCGCCATAGGGCGCGCCGGCCTGGAACTGGCGCGTCACCACCGCGCGCATGCCCGGGCGGACCCGGCCGGCGAAGGCCTCGTCGAGTTCCGCGCGCACGACGCGGCGCCCATCCGGCTCCAGCACGAAGAGCGAGGTCGCCGCGCTGACGAAGGCGCCCGCCGAGGTCGCACGCCGCACGATGTGGCCGGCGACCGGCGCGCGGATTTCCCGCACCTGCACTTCGTAGAGGCTCAGCCGCCGCCGCGCCTCGGCTTCGCGGAGCCCGGCGGAGGCCTGGCGCTGCTCGCTCTGGTCGACGGCTGCGGCCGTCGCCGCCCGCTCGGCGTCCTGGCGGGGTCCGGCGTCGGCCTCGGCCAGACGCGACAGCCGCTGGGCGTCGCGCTGCGATCCGGTCGCCTTGGCGGCGGCGACGTCGAGCTGCGCCTGACGGTCCGCGACCTGGGCTGCGGCCACGTCGAGATCGAGCCTGGCCTGCCGATCCTCCAGCGACGCGAGCACCTGGCCGGGCGCGACGTGATCGCCCTCTTCGACCAAGGACTGGGCGACGACGCCATCACGTGGCGCACGCACGCGGATCAGGCCGGCCTCAGCATCGACGACGCCCTGCGCCACGGCCACGGGCGCGGCGGGTGGAGGCATGACGCGGTCCGCGCCTGCCTTCCGCGCACAGCCGGCCAGTACCAGCATCGCGACTAGGATGAGACGCCTCATAGCAGGAGCACCGCAGGATCGGCCTGGCCGACGCGGCGCAGGGCAAAGAGGCCCGAGCCCAGCGCGGTGACCATCACCAGGGCCGCGGCCACGCCCATCATCGAGGCCGAAAACACGGCGGGGACCGCGCCGGCCCGTGCGGCGGCGGCCAGCAGGAGGGCCAGCGCCGTACCCGCGGCCAGTCCCGCCGCCCCGACCCAGGCGCTCTGGGCCAGGACGATCCGGCGCAGCGTGGCCATGGGGAACCCAAGGGCCCGCAGCGCGGCATATTCCTTCAGCGATCCGGCCACGGCCGCGGCCAGCGTCTGGCTGGTGATGATGACGGAGACCAGGATCGCCACCAGGCTGCCGAGCACGAAGGCGACGCCGGCCCCGGACTCCACCAGCCAGTAGCGCGTCGTCCGACGGGCGAAGGCGTCCGCCGTCAGCGCTTCCATCGTACGGCCGCCGCTGGCGTTGATCGCCGCGGCGACCTGGTCGGCGCGAGCCGGGTCGTCCAGCCGCGCCAGCAGATAGGCCATCTTGCCGTCCGGCCCGGCGGCCGGGTCGAGGTCCCGGGTCGTGGCCAGGGAGGCGATAGCATTGACGCCACCCAGTCCGCGCAAGCCCCGCGTGACGCCCACCACCTGCACCCTGCGGCCGTTGATCTCCGCCACACCGCCGACCTCAACCTGCAGCTTGTGAAGGTCGGCCTCGTCGACCACCACCGTGTCGGGCGTCGCGATCGCGGCGCGAAGATCGGCGGGCAGAACGTCGGAGAGCGCCATCGCGTCCGCCGACGTATCGACGCCGACGATGTAGACATTGACGATGCCTCGGGCGGGCGTGCGCCACTCGCCCGAACCCCAGAGAAACCGCTCCACCCGTCGAACATGGGGGTTCATCCAGACAAAGAGCTCCGCGCGTGGCGCGATGGGGCGGCCCAGGTCCAGGCTCTGGACGCCCGGAAATCCGATCCAGAGGTCGGCGTCCGAGCGGGTGACGTAGAGGCTCGATAGCGAAAAGATGCCCAGGATGATCGCCGCCTGCATCAGCACGAGCAGGCCCGAGAAGGCCACGGCGACCACGGCGGGCAGGAAGCGCCGCCAGTCGTAGATCAGGGTGCGCAGCGCCAGCGACATCAGACGCCCTTTGCGTTGGGCAGGTCGTCGCTGCCGATCAGCCACACGCCCGTGAGGATCGCTGCCCCACCCAGCACCTGCATGACGTCGGCCGGTTCGTGAAACACCGTCCAGCTCGCCAGGATCACCAGGATGTAGCTGAGCGCCGACAGCGAGAACGCCGCGCTCAGCTTCATTTCCGCGAGCACGACCATCCAGGCGCCGAAGCTGACGATCTCGAACGCCAGCAAGGCCTGCGCCCAATGACTGTGGATCAGTGCGATGAACCAGGCCGTGCCAAACGGCGTGGCGGCCAGCGTCTTGGCCGCCTCTTTGGCGCAGATCTGGTAGGCCAACGTCAGGAACGGCAACGCCCCGCATAGCGCCCAAAGCGCAAGGCGGCGGCGTGTCGAGCCGGCCTCCCGCACATGGCTCCAGATTGTCATGCCGCTCGCGCCTCGATGGGGTCGGCCGCGAACAACGGCGCGACCAGACGCATGCCGCCGTTCACCAGGGCGTTGCGGTGGCGGAAATAGTTGACGGTGCGGGTGATCCGGCTGCCGAGCCGCAGCTTGTTCTCATATCCGGCCTGGCCCGCCTCGTAGCGCGAAAGGCCGCGTTCGAGGCAAAGGCGCACGTTCGTGAACCAGCTCAGGAAATAGAGATTGAGGGGTCGGCCGCGCTCGGCCTCCATGCAGAAGAACTTGTCGAGCAGGGTGTCGCCGTCCTGCAGCAGCAGGTTCACCGCCAGCAGGTCGCCGCCGTGCCAGTAGAGGGTGCAGAACGCTCTGCCCGGCATCCGCCGTAGGACGCCCTGGAAGTAGGCCGGCGTCAGGTCTTCCAGCGCCATCTCCGCCCGGGCGCGGGTCTCGCGATAGAGCGTCATGGCGCGGTCGATGACGTCGTCGATGTTCTCGCGCACCTCGATGCGAACCTCGTCGGCGGTCCGCAGCTTGCGGCGCATGTCCTTGCGCGTTCCGGACGAAAGGCGCTCCAGGTAGGCGTCGAGGCTGGTGAAATCGATGTCTAGGCTCGCACTCGGCAGACTGGCGATCGCGGCATAGCCGAGCGGCGCGGCGGCTGCGTCCCAGAGGCCGGCGGCAGTCTCGGGCACGTCCTTGACCCCAAGCAGGCCGCAACGCGCCCGGCCGGCCGCCTCGCTGAAAGCCGTCAGGAGCCGGCGCAGCAACACCGGTCGATCGGCGGCGGTGACGCCAGGATCGAACCCCAGCGGAGCGGTCTCGGTGCAGGGCGAACCGACGCAGGCCAGGCGCAGCGTGAGCGCGTCCGGCGCCACGCGCCGCAGGCCATCCGCCACCCGCCGCGCTGGACCCGCCAGAGTGGTCTCCAGCGGGTAGTCCGTCAGGAATGCCGGCGCGGCAGCCAACAGCTCGCCGCCCTCCTCCAGCAGCAGATAGCGCCAGCGGAAACCCTCGATCCCGGCCGCCTCGACCGCCATGAGATAGTCGTAGCCTTCCAGCTCGCCGGGAAAGAGCCGATCCCAGGCTGGGGCCTCGACCTGCGCCAGGCTGTCTATGACGCGGACGTCAGGCATCGACCCGCCGATCCGCAGGCTGCGCAACCTTGGCCGGGGCGCCGAAGAACGCCGCGGTCATGTCGCCGACCCGCCCGCGCTCCTTGTCGACGTGGACCATGTGGTAGCTGTCCTCGAGCACCTCGAGGTGGACCGGACCGGCCAGGGCGTCGCGCAGCCGGTGAGCGTTGCGCAGGTGGGCCATGTCATCTTCCCGCGCGTGGACGATCAGCGTGGGCGTGCGGATTTCCGAGCCGGCGCGCTCCACATGGCGGGCCAGACGGTACATCTCGTAGAGCGAGCCCAGCGGCAGCCTGTCGATCGCGCCTTCGATCAGGGTGTCGGGCGCGCGGGACGCCAGTTCCCGCAGCCGCAAGTCTTTCAGGCCGTAAGGATAGGTCTCCTCCCAGCTCAGCCGGCGGACCAGCGGCAGGTTGGCGACGAACTGGATCACCGGCGCGGCGACGGCGAAGCGCGGCATGTTCCAGCCATCGTATTCGAAGGTCATCGAATAGGCCGCTGCGCCGCGGATCTCCGGGATTTCCGCGCAGAGCGCCAGGCCGAGCGCCCCGCCGGCGCAGATGCCGGCCACGTAGACCTCGTCCACCTGCCCGGCGAGGCGCCGGTAGGCCGAGCGGACCGAGTCCAGCCAGTCTCGCCAGGACGTCTTGAGCAGGGTCGCCTCGTCCTCCCCATGGCCGGCCAACTGGGGCGCGCTGACGCCGAATCCGTTGCGTTGCAGCCGCCGCGCCAGCGGCCGCATCTCGCTGGGCGCGCCGGTCAATCCATGGATCAGCAGGACGCCCTTGCGACCGTCACCGATGAATTCGAAGCTGCGGTCGATCACGCCAGGCCCCCGAGAATGAATGTGTCGCCGCGGCTGCGCCGGGCCAGGCGGAAATCCGGACCGGAGGTCATAGGATCGTCCTCCCAAAGCCGGACATCGCGATGCAAAGGACGCCCAATGCGACCAGGCCCGCGCCCATCTTCTGGCGGCGGCTGAGTGGTTCCTTGAGGACCAGGGCGGCGGCCATCGGCGTGCCGGCGTAGGCCAGGGTCGTGATCGGAAAAGCAACCGCCAGGGCGGTGCGCTCCAGCACCAACAGCCAGACGCCCACCTCGACCACCCACAGGCCAATCCCGCACCACAGGAGCGGTTGGGTCAGCAACGAAACCGCGTAGCGCCCATGCTCGGCCTGCATGCTGGCGGCCTTGAAATTCAGCTCCCGCGCGATCTCCGCCAGCACGCAGAAACCCAGCAGGGCCAGCGACCAGATGGTGAGCCCGTCGCTCATCGCCCGAACCCCGCAATGAGCTTCAGGAGCTCGAGATTGACCGTCTCGTTCACCGCCCGTGCGCCGGCCTGGGGCTTTGACCAGGGCTGGTCCAGCATGGCCTCGCCCCGCTTCAGCAGGCTGGCCAGCAAACCGCCGCCGTAGACCGGCCGCGACCAGTCGCCGACCACGTCCGCGCCGATCACCCGGTGATGCTCGCCGATCCGCGCGAGCATGGCCTTCAGGAACGCCAGGCTCGTTCGTCCCTGGTCCCAGTTGGTGCCGGCGTCGGCCGCGCGCAGCACGTCCTTGTCGATGGTCAGATAGACGTTCTTTGTGGGGATGCGGGTGGGCAGGAAATCGAGGAAGGCCACCTTCCCCATCGCCTCGATCGTCGACCATTCGCGGTCGGCGACGGCCACCTTCCGCGCACCGCGCGGCGCGCGGTAGGCATAGAGTTCGACGCGCCCCTCGCTCACCAGGTCGAGGTCGGCGCCCTTGGCCTGCGGCCGATGGATGTCGTCGCTGCAGACGCCCACGGTGACGACGCGCACGACATTGGGCAGCCGCGCGGCCCAGCCGACCCACGACCCGCAATGCGCGCCATTGGAGAACCGCACCCAGTCCGGATGATTGTCGAAATGCAGCAAGGTCACCGGCGGATCACCGGCCGCTTCGCTGGCTCTGGCGAGCAGCGTGGGGGTGATGTGATGGAAGTCACCGGAGCCGGCGAAGACCAGGGTCGCGCCGTCCGACGCCGGAAGATCCGACGCCACCCGCGCCCGGAAGCGCTGCAGCGCCCAAGGCCGGCTCCACAGCCGCAGCGCCGGACCGAGATCGCGCAGGTCGACCCCTCGCCCGCCG
>Ga0068864_100005665_pt1 | contig 10234 bp, 3 predicted proteins | sample KBSSwiS72_FD_66586 | JGI IMG/M metagenome (GOLD analysis project Ga0068864, IMG submission 66586) | Switchgrass rhizosphere microbial communities from Kellogg Biological Station, Michigan, USA - KBS Switchgrass S7-2 | ecosystem: Host-associated > Plants > Roots > Rhizosphere > Soil ...
GGCGGGGGCGAGTTCCCGGGGTTCTTCCGCGAGCGCCTGGGACGCGTCAGGCAGATATGCGACGGCGCCCTCGCCGCGGACGCCGACCGCATCTGGGCCGAGGGGACCCGCCTCGGTGTCGACGAGGCGATCGCGCTCGCGTTCGGCACGGGGCGGCCGCCTCCGCCAGCCCCCGCAGGGCTGAGCGCCCGTGAGCTCGAGGTGGTCCGGCTGGTGGCTGACGGCCTACCGAACAAGGCGATCGCCGCGCAGCTGCATCTCTCGGTGCGCACGGTCGAAAGCCACGTCCGCCACGTCCTTGCCAAGGCGAGGCTGACCAACCGGACGCAGCTCGCGAGCTGGGCGCACGAGCACGTTCAGTAGCGGCTCAGTAATGAATCCGCAATCACGCTGATGACCGTGGTCTGCGGCGGGCCTACGGTCCCCTCCGCAATCAACCCAAGGAGGCCTCCATGGCCCTGTGCAACATCATCGATGACCCCGCTCGGACGCAGGAGCAGTACGAGCAGATCTCGGCACACGTGCGCAGCTCGGGACCCGTTCTGCCGGACGGTTGCCGCCTGGCCCTTCTCGGCAGGGAGCGGGCGATCACGGTCTGGGATACGCCCGAGCAGCGCGACCGTTTCCTCGCCGAGCGTGTGGGCCCCGCCTACGAGGCGGTCGGCCGCTCGCTCGACGAGGCGCAGCGAACGCAGTTCGAGGTCGACATGCTCGTCGCCGGCGACCTCGCCGGCGTCGGGAAGCAGCCGGCGGGCGCGCAGGCCTGAAGGCGTCGCGCAGCGCTGTCACCGGAGCGCCGGCGTTCGCGCCGGCGCTTCTGGCGGCTTGGGGGATCCGGCGGCGCGCGCCGGATTAGAGATCGAGTGCGATCGTCGCCTCGCGCACGTAGGTGCTGAGGTCGTCGGGCAGGTCGGTCGTCGGCCAGCGCTCGCGCGTCAGCCGGAAGGTGAGCCGGTGCCGCCCGGGGGAGAGCGCGATCGCGCCGCTGCCGGCGAGCGGGATCACGAGCGCGCGGTGGCCGTCGCCGTTCTGGAGCACCTGCACCGGCACCTCGACGTCGACGTCGGCTGGCTGCAGCCGGCCGCGGCCGAGCAGGACCATCAGATCATTGGTCACGAGCAGCACGGTGCCGGGCTCGGCGCCGGCGAGCGCCGCGGGCAGCTCACTGCCCGCGGGCGGGTGGGGGAGCGGCCCTACCGGCTCGGCCCGCATCACCGCCGGCTTGCCGGCGACCAGTGGTGGGATCACCGGGCCGTGGTAGAGGCGCCGCGGCGGCTCCGCCTCGACGAGGACGACCGACAGCGTGCCCGCGCCGGCGAAGGCGGGGTGGAGCCGGAGTCGCAGGTCGTCGCCGAGCTGCTCGGCGTCGACGATCGCCTCGTCGACGGGCGGCAGGCCCGGCCCGGGCTGCCGCACGGGCGTCAGCGGCACGTGCGCAAGCGCCTCACGCACCGCCAGGTGCGTCGGCGCAATCGGTCCCACCGGCGGAAGCGGCCCGATCGGCGGAAGCGGCCCGACGTGCTTGCGCTGGATCAGCGTCAGCTCGATCTCTGCGGTGAAGTCGAGCGGCTCGGGCGACTCGATCAGCAGCGCCCGCGTCTGCGCTCCGTCCACCAGTCGGCTCAGCTCGAGCTCCGTGACCTCGTCCTTCAACGGCAGTCCGAGCGCCGACACCCAGGTGGCGAACGCCTGCTCGCGCTCTGCGCTGGGGGCGTCCGGTGCCATCGCGGCCGTCACCGCTGCGGCGGTGGCGCTCCACAGCGACGCGACGGTCGCCGTGGTCGTCCCCGGCCCGAGCGCGTCGGGCGAGATCTCGTCGAGCCGGCCGGACCAGGAGCCGATGTGCTCGGTGAACGAGCGGAAGCGGCTGACGGCGAACGGGAACGCGTACATGTCGAGCCCCCGCACCTGGAGCGATGAGAACAGCGCATTGTCCTCGGCGGTCAGGCACAGCCGGCCGGCGCGGATCTCGCCCCGGTCCACCTCCACCACGGCCGCGCCGACGCTCGCCCGCAGCCGATCGTCGAAGGCGGTCACCTCGAGCGCCGTCGGATCGGCCACGCCATCCAGGTCGGCGGCGCCGACCTCGGCCAACGGACCGCCGGGGGTCTCGCGGCGGCGCACGACCAGCCGGGCCGGGCCGCCACCGGCGGGCACATCCACGGAGGCGAACAGGCCCCGCGGTGCCGTGCCGTCGGCGGCGACGCCGACGCCGACGCCCGCGGACAGCGCCGCGCCTGCTTCCGGGGCGGCGATCCCGACCACCACCGTCAGGTGGTCCCAGGCGGGCTCGCCGAACAGCGCCACCGCCGGCCCCGTCGCGCTGACGCGGAGGGCGCCGTCCTCGACCGTCCAGGTGCCGCCCGACCGCGACAGCGCTGTCTCGTCGCCGGCGACGAAGGGCCGCCGGTCGACGAAGCCGGCGCCCTCGACCCGGACCGCGGCGGTGAACCGCGCCCCTGCCGCCCAGAGCTCGCCCGAGGCGTCGGGGTTCGGCCCGCCTCCCTGTGGCGGCGCAACGAGCACGGTGCCGGTCACGTCCAGCGGATCGGCCAGCCCGCACGTCACACCCGGCCGCTGGGTCAGCGTCGCCAGCCGCTGACGCAGCGGGTCGGTGCTGCGCATGCCGGTCGGGTCGCTGTGTGCGCGGGCCTTCACCGGGAACCACGGGAACACGCCGCGGTCGGGTGGCGGCGGTGTGCCGGCGCCGTGGTGGGTGGCGATCCAGTCGTCGTCGGTGACCGTGAACACGGTGTCGGCGCCGGTCGCGACCTCGGGCGTCACCAGCAGCTGCATCTTCAGCAACACCGAATGCTCGGCGGCGCTCCCCGGCGGGCGCGCCGAGAGCGGCACCGCGACGTGGAAGCCCTCCGCGAACGCCAGCGTCACCGGCTCCTCGCGGTAGATCACCCCGGCCCGGCCGCCGGCGTAGGCGCCGCGCACGTACGGCTCGAGCTCGTCGCCGGTGCGCGCGACCGCGTTCAGGCCTGGCAGCCCCTTGGTGCGGAGGTAGACGAACTCGTCGACCTCGGCGGCGGCCTCCGGCGTGGAGGGGTGGGCGACCGTCACCCGCGTCGTCAGCTGCAGCTCGTAATCGTGGTTCGGCAGGAACGCGAGCTTGCCGCTGCCGTCGAAGCCTGCGCCGCCCGGGACGCCTCCCTCGCAGGCCTCGACACCGGTGAGCACATCGAGGTAGTCGCCCAGGCCGACGTAGGCGACCTCGTCGACCTCGATCAGGGTCCCGACCGGTGCCGATGCTGCCGGGACGACGGCCGCGCTCGGGGCGGCCCCGTGGAGCGGGTAGGTCGCACGCAGCTCCAGCCGCCGGATCGGTCCCTCGGCGCCCAGCATCACCATCTGGTGGCTGGCGCTCCCGCCGCCGAGCTCGAGGCGCCGCACCACGGTGCCGGCGCCGTCAAACGCGACGAGCGTAGCGTTCACCGCCCGCGGCCAGGCCATCCGCACACGGCAGAAGGCGGCGTCCTCGTCGAGGTCCGCGCGCGCGACCACGCCCGGCAGCCCCAGCTCGGCGGCCGCGACCACTGTGTCCGGCGGCAGCCCCGCGTAGCCGGCCGGGTGCGACCACGCGGAGCGGAGGAAGCGGAGGGTGCTGAGGCTGTCGGTGAACCGCCATGCCGCGGGCGCCTCCAGCTCTGCGCCGACGGCGACCGCACGCCAGGTGACGTGGTGGAACAGGCCCGCCAGGTCCTTTTCGAATGGGGGGCAACACGGCCAGCGCGGATTGCCGTGCACGATCTGCTCGTCCGCCTCGGGGTTGGCGGTCGTGAACTCGTACGGCGCGACCCCGTTCAGGAGCAGCTTCTTCGCCGCCGGCTGGCCGGCGATCTGGATGTCGACGTCCCAGGTCTTGTTCAGCACCTGGGGCCCGAACGACCCATTCAGCTGTACACCGTTCGGGTCGCTGAAGTCCGGCCCCAGCTCGACCTTCTGCTCCAGCGGCTGCCAGGTCCGGTCCGGCCCGAACCGCGGCCGCCGGCGGACGGCGATCCCCACCAGGTCGTAGCTGAGGTCGAGATCGCCCGAGCGCTGGTCGCCGAGCCCGGCGGCGACGCCGCCCCCGAGCCCGAGCTTGTCGTTCACCGCCACGCTCCAGGTGATCCCGATGGTGGCGTCGGTCGCGACCGGCTGCAGCGCCGCGTCCGCGTCGAGGTTCGCCAGCCGTTCCGCCTCCGGCCGAGTCGGTGCCTGGAGCTGGGCGACCGAGTGCGCCGGGGCCACGCCCTCGCCGTTCCAGGCGGGGTCGAACCGTTCGACGTGCGTCGGCAGCTGGCGCAGGGTGCCCGGCTCGACGGCGCCGGCGCTGCGGCATGGTGGCGCCGCCGCCTCCAGCTGCTCCGGCGCCAGCTCGCCGAACTGGGCGTCGAGCCGCCAGGTGACGTCGGGCAGGAACCACGGCGTCTCGAGGCGCAGCTCGGCGGTCAGCTCGCCGCGCGAGGGACGGGCGCCGACGACGCGGAAGTCCATCCGGGCGCTGACCCCGATCCGCAGGAAGCCGAACAGCACGAACCGGATCCCGGCCTCGATCGAGATCACGGCGGCGTAGTCGGACGAGCCGCTCGTGAACGTCTCGACCACCAGCGTCCAGCCGGCGTTGTAGGTGAGCCGGACGACGCCTTTCTTGCCGATGCCTCCCTCGACCCGGACCGTCAGCGCGAACCCCTTCGGTCCGTCCTCGACCAGCTCGAGGCAGAGTCCGATCACGAGTGACGCCTTCAACCACAGGTCGACGTCAAAGCGCAGCGTCAACCACGTGTGCTGGTCGGCCAGCCGGCCGATCGCGAACGTGTCCGGGTCGCTCGAGACGAACAGCGTGCCGGTGAACTTGCCCACCCCGTCCATCCACGAAGGCGCGTCCTTCACGAACGAGCTGGCGCGCGCGTCGACGCCGATCACGACGCTGGTGCGGTCGTTGCGTTGGTCGGCCTCAACCACGAGGTAGCCGAGTGGGCGCCGGTTCTGGAACGCGAACACCTCACCCGCGACGAGCACACCCTTTTCGCTCGGGCCCTTGATCGCGAGCACGAACACGCTCAGCTCGACGACCTTGCCGAACGCCGGCAGTGACCCCGAGGCGCCAACGCCGAACGACCACGAGTCGCGCTCGGCGCGCCAGCTCGCCAGCCGCCGGTCGCCGGGGACGGTCAGGGGGTCGTTCTGCTCCTTGTACCAGCGGTAGTAGCGCAGGTCGCGCGACTCGCGATCGAGCGGCGCGAGCTTGGGCAGCATGTTGCTCGCGTACAGCAGCCGGGCGCCGGTGAACTCCCAGCCCGCGAGCGGCCCGATCGTGGCGCGGAAATACGCCTGGGCCATGAAGTAGTCGAACTCGCCCTCGGGGTCGCGCCGGTCACCGACCAGCAGGTCGGCGCCGAGCGCGTAGCGCTTCGCGCCCAGTTTCCAGGCGATGGAGCCGGTGAAGCCGAACTCGCGCGTGCGCGTGTCCTCGGTCTCCTGCTCCGAGTAGTAGCCGCCCGCCTCGAGCAGGACGCTGTTGTCGCGGTTGTGGGCGAGCAGAACGAAGCCATCCAACTTCACCCGCGGGCGCGACTCGTTGCCGGACATCCAGAACCGGAGCCGCTTGACGGTGACGCCGCCGGCAAGCCCGCTCGGCAGCTCGACGAGCAGTCCCCCCGAGAACGACAGGTAACTGGCGCCGTCCTCCGCGACCAAGCCGAACTCGGAGATCACGAGCGCGTAGTTGAAGACGTAGACGACGACGCCGTCGGGCAGCGCCAGCCCCTCCTTGTTGAAGTGGCCGAGGCGCCAGCCGAGCCCCTCCATCGCGAAGGCGACCTTCTCGCCGTTCAGGCCCCGGAGGCGGAACGATGCGTGGTCCGAGCCGGTCGGCGGCATCGAGACGAACAGGTCGACCGTCAAGAGCGCGCTGTCGGCGAACGACTTGTCCTCGAGCTTGCGCGCGATCGAGAAACCGGCGCGGACCGCCATCACGTCGACAATCACCGCGCCGGCGATCTCGAAGTGGAACAGCGCCGGCTGGTCGACCTTGTAGCCGACGACAGGCGTGTAATCCTCCTCGAGCCCGATCTCGATCGCCCGCTGCGGCGCCTCGTCCTCGCCGAACACGAGCGCCGCGCTGAACGTGAGCCCGATGTCCTCGTCGATGTCGGCGGCCGGCTGCGACCGGTAGTAGAAGGACTCGACGATGAACGCCAGCGCCGGGTCCTTGCTGACCTGGACGTGGACCGGCGCCTTCTCGAACGCGAACACGTCGTCGCGGTTGCCGGGGTTGAGCACCTTGCGCCGCACGCCGGTCGTCAGGTGGCGCGGCACCGGGAGCCAGAACGGGCCCAGGAAGGGCACGACCGCGTCGCCGAGCACGAAGTCGGCGGTCGGCTCTTTGTCCGTCGAGTGCCCGTTCAGCCACTCGACCGCGTCCTTGACGCCGTTCGCGTCCTCGTCGACGTCGACCGAACGGACCGAGAACAGCCCGTCGTGGGCGCCGGCGTGGCTCGGCAACCACGGCTCGATCCCGTGCCGCAGCCACTCGAAGTGGCCCGGCCGCGGATCGTCCGACGGGACCGGCTGGAAGGCGAGCTCGTGCGATGGGATCAGCCGGAAGTCGTGCACGGTCCGGCACGGGATGCGCGACAGCCCGCAGCGGCCGAACGAGATCGGCACCGCGGGCTGGATGTCGAACTCGTACGCCTCGCTCATATAGATGCGCACGTGGACAAAGATCGAGGTCGACTCGATCCGGCGGTAGACGACCTTCAGGTCGTCGAGCCGCCCGGGCTCGAACTCGCCCACCTCGACCACGAGCTCGCCACTCGGGTCGCCGGGCTCGTCCGGGTGCGGGCTGACCAGGCCCGGCGGCAGCCGGATCTCGACCGGCAGCCCCTCGAGCACCAGCTCGCAGCCGTTGTCGCCGACGGACGCGAACAGCTTCGCCGACCGGCCAGACTGGGCATACGCCTGAATCCGGAACTCGACGTCGGGCATCGAGACGAGCACGAACGGCCATCCCTGGGGGTAGCCGAGGAAGCCGGCGCCCAGGCCGACGGTCAGCTCGGCCTCGACCGAGACCCGGTGGGCGTCGGCGCCGGGACGCACGTTCTCGACCTGGACGCTGTTGTTCAGCGCCCCGAGCCAGGCGGAGGGGTCCGCTGGGTCGCCGCCGACCGTGTGGCCGGTCTGCTCGCGGACGGCGTCGGTCGGCCACAGGTTGGTCGGGTCGCCGAAGAGGCCGAACAGCGTCTGCGGCGTGGGCGGCATCAGGCGTCCTCCACCGCGCTGGTCGGGTCGACGACAGCGTCGAACATCTTCTCGTGGTCGGCGATCACGAACTCGTCGAGCAGCGCCAGCCGGAACAGGATCAGCGCCACCCCGTCGCCGCCCGTGGCGTCGTACATCAGATGGGTCGGGTGGGCGTCGAAGTCGACGAACCGGTTGCCCTGCAGGAACGAGCGGTCGAACAGTCGCGCCGCCGCCCGCGGGTCGGCGAGCAGCGGGCCCGCGGTCGCGAGCGGTAGGTCGAGCATCTCGGCCCACAACCGTCGGCGCAGCGCGGCGACCGGGTTCGCGGGCGTCGCCTTCAACTGCTGCGGGACGCTGAACAGGCTGATCTCACCGTCGTGGTAGAGCCCGCGGCGGTTGATGTTCGCCGAGCCGATGCTGACGAAGGCGTCGTCGACGATCATCATCTTCGCGTGCACATAGATGCCGGCTAGGTCGATCACGGTCGCGGCGGCGCCCCGATGGTGCGGCCGTGGCCGGACCCCGGCGCGGGTGTCGTCACCACGCACGACCTCGAACACCTTCGCGTGCTCGGCGTCGGGGCTGGGCGTCGTCGACTCGTTGAAGGCGTACATCAGCTCCCCCTCGACCGAGAGCCAGAACGGCACCTGAGGCAGCCGTTGCTTCGGCCCCAACACCACCGTTGGGTCGACCCCGCCCGACGCCTGCAGGTCCTGGTACAGCTCGAGCCGCCCCGAGGACGCCCGCAGCTCGTTGTCCGCGACCGTGTAGTGCCGGCGCGGATAGCCGACGCGGACGATCCCAGCGCCGGCGTCGGCGGCATGGAGGTCGGCGATGAACCCGGTCCGCTGGATCTCGCCGAAGGGCTGGTCCGGGGTCGAGGGCAGCACGATCACGAGCGTCTTGATGTCGCGGTTGGCGACCTTCGCCAGCAGCGCCGCGCGGTAGGCATCCGGCGGCGTGAAGTACTGGTCCTCGATGTAGATGAACTCCTGCGCGGCGCTGATCGCCTGGATCAGCGTGTTGGCGATCGTCTTGTCGCCAGTCGGGGCGAAGTCCAGCTCGCGTGACTGGTCGGCGGCCTGGAAGTAGGTGCGCGCGACCTGGACCACGTCGGTGCCGGCATCGGCCAGCTCGTCGGCGGCGGCAGGCTCGAACGCCAGCCCCGTGGTGCCGCCGTCGCGCGACCAGCGCTCGGCAAAGGTCAGCTCGACGTCGCGCACCGCCTTGCCGCGCACGCGCGCGTGGACGTCGTGGTAGGGCCCACTGCCGAGGTGGCGGATGTCGTCAAGCCGGTTCGGGTTGATGTCGATCCCGCCCGCGTAGGCGTATCGCTCGGGGCCGGCCTTCACCGCCGCGAACTTCGTGTGGTAGAAGCCGAAGTGACGGATCAGCTTGAAGAACGAGTCGTAGGGGAAGCCCGACAGGGGCGGGCTGGCGGGGTTGTCCGCGACCGTCGCCGGGTGCGGCGCGTAGCGGCTGGCGGCGTTCGGGAGCGCGTCCAGCAACTCGACAGCGTCCTTGTTCGGCTCGAGCGCGCTGCCGTCCGTATCGATGATCCACGTGATCGCGATCGCGTTGAGGACGAACAGCGCCAGGAGGATGATCGCGCCCGCCGGGTCGGTGCGAACGAAGTCGACGTTCTGCCCCCGCAGGAGGCCCATCACGATCGCGCTGAAGAGGGTCAGCTCGGCGGTCTCGACGGGTGAGCCCGGGTCGAGCTGGATGAACTTCGGCGACAGGAAGCGGGTGGCGCCGTGAGCGTTGCCGATCAGCGTCGCCGCCTCGACGAGCGACTTCGGCAGCGGCGGCTGGCTCGGGTCACGTGCCGGGTCCCACGGCCGGACGTCGGTCAGCTGCTCGTCGGGAAAGGTCTGCCAGCCGCCGACCAGATGCAGGCCGCCGTCGGCGCCGGCGCCGAGCGCGTCCTGGAGGCGGCGGAAGAGGTCGTCGAAGTACTCGCCGCCGTTGACCAACGACCTGTACTCGTTGTGGCGGGTGTACCGGGCCAGCGCGTGGTCGGACTGGGCGAACTGGGGAGCGAACCAGTCCGGAAGGTCGGTCACCGTCACGTGCCGGAGCGCGGGTGTCACCTCGATCTCGGAGGCGGCGTGGGCACCGTCCTCGAGCCGGGCGAGCTGGACGTCGGCACCGGCCGGGCGCAGGGTCGCCGCGCCCCCGCCCGCCGGGAGCACGGTCGTGAGCGGCATGGTCGCGGGGTTGGCGGCGTGCATCCGCGCGACCGCCCGCTGGAGGTCGCCACCATCGGCGGCCGTCAGCCGGGCGGTGGCGGTCGTGGCGCCGGAGCGGATCTCGACCGTGGCCGTCTCGCGCGGAAAGCCGCGGTGGTCGAGGATCAGCACCGGCGCGTCGGCGCCGGTGGCGGTCTGGGCGGCGATGGCGTCCGCGAACGGCGCCCAGGCGGGCCGGTCGGCGACCGGGAGCGCGGCCAGGATCTGGCTCGCCCACAGGGCCGGGTCGCGCGCGATCCGGTCCTGGCCGGCGCACAGCAGGGTGAGCGCCGCGACGATGGCGAGCTGGTCGCCGGCGGCGACGCCGTCGCCGTCCGCGAACGGGGTCAGCGTGGCGCCCGGGTCGAAGACGAGATAGAAGGTCGGCAGCCCGAACGGCAGTGCCGACACCGTGCGGCGCAGCGGGAACGGGTTCACCTGCAGCTCGACCCAGGTCGGGCCGCCGGAGGGGGTCACCGATCGCAGCGTCCCCGGCGCAGGGGCCCGCACCTCGCCGTCAGCCGCCGGCCGCTCGGCGCGCAGCTGGAGCAGCGGCACGTCCGTGTAGCGGAGCCCGGCGGGCACGGTCAGCGTGCCCGGGGTGGTGAGCATCCAGCCTGCGGGGTCGAGCGGAGCGGCGAACATCAGCTGGGCACCGCCTCCGGTCCGGTCGCCCGACGGCCGCGGTCGGCGCGCAGGCTGGCGCGGTAGCGGACCGCGCCGGCGGCGGACGGGAGCGAGTAGCTCTGCACCGTCTGCGGCAGCCAGGG
>Ga0068864_100005668_pt1 | contig 10230 bp, 10 predicted proteins | sample KBSSwiS72_FD_66586 | JGI IMG/M metagenome (GOLD analysis project Ga0068864, IMG submission 66586) | Switchgrass rhizosphere microbial communities from Kellogg Biological Station, Michigan, USA - KBS Switchgrass S7-2 | ecosystem: Host-associated > Plants > Roots > Rhizosphere > Soil ...
TCGGGCTGCCGCATCCTGGTGACGCTCCTGCACGAGATGAGCAAGCGCAACGCCAAGAAGGGCATCGCCTCGCTGTGCATCGGCGGCGGCATGGGTGTTGCAATGTGCGTCGAACGCGCCTGATCGCACTGTCATCAACCAAGGAGAACTCCAATGAGCCAACAACGTGTTGTCCTCGTCACCGGCGGCATGGGCGGCCTCGGCGAGACCATCTCGACCAAGATGGTCGACGCCGGCTACAAGGTCGCGGTGACCTATTCGCCGGGCAACAAGACGCATGCCGACTGGGTGGCGCAGATGGCGGCCAACGGCTACGCCATCCTGGCGGTCCCTTGCGACGTGGCCGATTTCGCTTCGTGCGCCCGCGCCGTGGCCGAAGTCCAGGAGAAGCTCGGGCCGGTCGACGTGCTGGTGAACAACGCCGGCATCACCCGCGACATGACCTTCAAGAAGATGGACAAGGTCAACTGGGATGCGGTGCTACGAACCAACCTCGACAGCCTGTTCAACATGACCAAGCAGGTGGCCGACACCATGGCCGAGCGCAACTGGGGACGCATCATCAACGTCTCTTCGGTCAACGGGTCGAAGGGCGCGTTCGGCCAGACCAACTACTCGGCGGCCAAGGCCGGCGTGCACGGCTTCACGAAGGCGCTCGCGCTCGAGGTCGCCAAGAAGAACGTCACCGTCAATACCATCTCGCCCGGCTACATCGGCACGAAGATGGTCACGGCGATTCCGAAGGAAGTGCTCGACAGCAAGATCCTGCCGCACATCCCCGTCGGCCGCCTGGGCAAGCCCGAAGAGGTGGCCGGACTCATCATCTACCTGGCCTCCGAGGAGGCGGCGTTCCTGACGGGCGCCAACATCGCCATCAACGGCGGCCAGCACATGCAATGAAGGCAGAACTCGCATGATCAAGCACGGCATCGATCAGGAAGCGCTGATCACCCTGTTCTCCGAAGCAACTGCCAAGCAGGGCGCCGCGGTCCGCAAGGCGGTCACCGAGATGACCTTGAAGGGCCTGCAAGGCCGCGAGCTCACCCTGGCCAACATCAGGCAGGTGTTGAACACGGTGGCCAAGGCCGCCGCGACGGGGGCCGGGAGCAATCCGCTCGTGCCGGCCGACGCCGAGGCCTTGCTCGCCCAAGCCGCTGCCGGCATAGACGCGGCGCTCGCGACGGCGGTGCAGGCGAACCGCAAGGCGCTGCAGCAGATGATCGAGCAAGGCGCGAGCCTGCGCGAGACGCAGGCCAAGAAGGCACTGGCCGACATCGAAAAGATGGAAGACACCTTCTTCGCCGCGCTCCACAAGGCGGCTGACGGCTCGCAAGCGTCGCTCGCAGGCCCGTGGGCGGAAGTGCTGCGGACGATGCAGGGCAAGGGCACGGATACCGGCGCCCAAGCCGGTGCGACGATCACGCAGCTGCTCGAGAACGCGAAGAAGAACCTGCGCGACGGCCGCGAGCTAGGCATGGGCGCATCGCAGGCGATGCTCGACAGCTATTCGACGCTCGTCAGCGGCGTGCTGATCGGCATGTCCGACGCGCTGGAGCAGACGGCTGCCGAAGCGACGCCGGGCACGACCCAGAAGAAGTAGCAGGCCCGCCATGGACGCGCTGCTTCTCGCCCGGATGCAGTTCGCGGCCAACATCACGTTTCACATCCTTTTTCCGACGATCAGCATCGGCATGGGATGGGTGCTGCTCTTCTTTCGGGTTCGCTGGCTGAGGACCAGGGCTGGAACCGACCGGGTCGCGGCGCAAGGCTGGCTCGATGCCTATCGCTTCTGGACCAAGGTGTTCGCGCTGACCTTCGCGCTCGGCGTCGTCAGTGGCATCACGATGAGCTTCCAGTTCGGCACCAACTGGCCCGGCTTCATGCAGAAGGTCGGCAACATCGCCGGACCGCTGCTCGGCTACGAGGTGCTGACCGCGTTCTTTCTCGAAGCCGGCTTCCTCGGCGTGATGCTGTTCGGCCACGGCAAGGTCAGCGAGCGGGTGCACCTGATGGCCACCTGCCTGGTCGCGTTCGGCACCACGCTCAGCGCGTTCTGGATCCTGGCGCTGAACTCGTGGATGCAGACGCCCGCCGGGCATGGGATCGTCGACGGGATCTACCACGTCAAGAGCTGGTTCGACGTCGTCTTCAACCCGTCGTTTCCCTATCGCTTCACGCACATGGTGCTCGCCTCCGGGCTGACCTGCGCATTCCTGCTCGCGGGCCTGAGCGCGTGGCAGCTCCTGCGCGGCGTCGCCCAGCGCTCGGCGCCGCGCGTGCTGCGCGTCGGGCTGACGCTGGCAGGACTCCTGATCCCGGTGCAGATCGTCGTCGGCGACATGCACGGCCTGAACACGCTGCAGCACCAGCCGGCCAAGATCGCGGCGGTCGAAGGCGTCTGGCAGACCGAGCGCGGCGCGCCGCTGCTGCTGTTTGCCATTCCTGACCTCGAGACCCGCAGCAACCGCTTCCAGGTCAAGGTGCCGAAGCTGGCCAGCGTCATCCTCACGCACGAGATCGATGGCGAGATCAAGGGTCTCAACGAATTCCGCGACCGTCATCCGCCGCCGCTGCCGCTCTTCTTCGCCTTCCGCGCGATGGTCGGCATGGGCCTCCTGATGCTGGCGACGAGCTGGCTGGGCTGGTGGCTGTACCGGCGGGCGTCGTGGCGTGCAGAGCGGCTGCCGCGGGCGCTGCTCGGGTTCTTCGCCGCAATGACCTTCTCGGGCTGGATCGCGACCGTGTCGGGCTGGTACGTGACGGAGATCGGCCGCCAGCCCTTCATCGTCTACGGGCTGATCCGGACCGCCGATGTCGTCTCCACGGTGCCGACCCCGGCGATGATCGGGGTGACGCTGACGCTCTATCTCGCTCTCTACCTCGCGCTCATCGTCGCCTATGTGAGCGTGCTCAAGTACATGGCGGAAAAGCCTGAGGAGCTTCTGGAGATCGAAGAGCTCGAGCGCGCCGCGACCCCAGTGGGTGTGGCGACGTCGCCGGTGCTGCCGATCCGGGGTGCCGCATGGACGTCATGACCTTCGACGCAACGCTGCCCGTCGTCTTCATGGCGCTTATGGGCGTGTCGATGCTTGTCTACGTCGTCAGCGACGGCTACGACCTGGGCGTCGGAATGCTCATGCACCGCGCGACCGATGCCGAGAAGGACGTGATGATCGCCTCGATCGGGCCGTTCTGGGATGCCAACGAGACCTGGCTCGTACTCGGGGTGGGCATCCTGCTGATCGCATTCCCGCAGGCGCACGGCCTGGTGCTCGGCGAGCTTTATCTGCCCGTCACCCTGATGCTCGTCGGGCTGACGCTGCGCGGTGTCGCGTTCGACTTCCGCGTCAAGGCTAAGGACGCGCACAAGAACACCTGGGATCGCCTGTTCTTCGCCGGCTCGACGCTCGCCGCCGTGGCGCAGGGCTGGATGCTCGGCCGCTACGTCAGCGGCTTCGGTACCGGCTGGAACTATCCGCTGTTCGCCGCGGCGATCGCGGGCGCGCTGCCGATGGCCTATGTGCTGATGGGCGCGACTTGGCTGATCATGAAGACGGAAGGCGAATTGCAGGGGCGCGCGGTCGAGTGGGCTCGGATGGCGTGGGCGCCGATGGTCGGCGGCCTGGTGCTGATCTCGATGGCCACGCCCTGGGTCAGCGCGACGGTTCGTCAGCGCTGGTTCGCGCTGCCCGAGATCATCGCCCTATCGGCGATTCCCCTGATGTGCGGCGTCAGCTTGCTTGCGGTGCGCAGCCTTCTCGGTACGCGCCACGTGCGGGGGCCGGTGTGCTGGCTTCCTTTCACGTTGCTGATCCTGGTGTTCGTGCTCGGCTTCCTCGGCCTTGCGTACAGCATCTACCCCTACGTGGTGCTCGATCGCTTGACGGTCTGGCAGGCCGCGAGCAGCCCCGAGGCGCTGAAAGTGATCTTGCTCGGCGCATGCATCTCGGTCCCGGCGATCGCTGGCTACACCGTCTTCTCGTACCGCGTATTCCGCGGCAAGGCGGCCGAGCTGAAGTACGCGTGACCGCCATTCGGCGGTCGCGGCTGCGGTATTTCTTGCGGTCAGGCGGCGGGAGCACGATGATTTGCACATGAGTGCATCCCTGCCGGCGCTTCCGCTCGACACGACGTCTCGTCGACAGCGGCACTGGCGCGGCCTGCCGCGCTGGGGAGCGGCGCTGGTCTTGGTCGCTGCAGCCGCCTACGCGGGCCACGAGATCGCGCTGGAGGCCGGCGTGTCACGCCTACGCGAAGCGGCAGAGCACAGGCTGGACATGATGGCGAGCGGCCTCGACGCCGATCTCGCCCGTTTCGACTATCTGCCCGCGTTGCTCGAAATGACGCCGGCGGTGGCGGCGTTGCTCGACAACCCCGCCGACCCGCAATTGCGAGCCGCGGCCAATCGCTACCTGAATGGCGTCAACGCGACGGTTGGCGCCGAGATGCTCTATGTGCTTGACCGAAGCGGCACGTCGGTGGCAGCTTCGGACTGGGACCGGCCGGGAACCACCATCGGCCAGGATCTGTCGTTCAGGCCTTACGTCAGCGATGCCGTGGCGCACGGGCGCGGTCACTTCTACGGCGTGGGCATCACGAGCGGCAAGCCGGGCTATTACCTGTCGTATGCGCTCGGTCGCGGCCAGGTGCTGCGCGGTGTGGCCGCAGTGAAGATCAACATCGAGGAAGTCGAGAGCGGATGGCGGAAGCTTCCCGGCGACGTGCTGCTGATCGACGAGCGTGGGGTTGTCATCCTGTCGACGCGCGCCGAATGGAAGTACCGGCCCTTCGCGCCGCTCGACGCGGCGCAGCGCGCCGAGGTGCTGCGAACGCGCCCATATGGGGAGGCGCCGCTGGAACCCTTGCGCTGGACCAGGCTGCAGCCGCTGGCAAAAGACACCGACGTCGTGAGCCTGGAGGGCTCTGCGCTGCTCGCATCGACGCGGCCACTTCCGCGAGCCACCTGGCGGCTTATGGCGCTTGACGATCTGGCACCGACGCGTGCGGCAGCGCGCTACGCCGCTATCACGGCGAGCCTGGCGATGTCGGTGCTGCTGCTGATCGCCGTGACGCTGTGGCAACGCCGCCGGGCGGTGCGCCAGAAGCTCGCGAGCCAGGCGGCGCTGCAAGCGGCGTACGACAGCCTCGAGTCCACCGTCGTCGCTCGCACCGCCGAGCTGCGCGCCGCCCAGAGCGACCTCGTGCATGCCGGCAAGATGGGCGTGCTCGGCCAGATGTCCGCCGGCATGGTGCACGAGCTGAACCAACCCTTGACGGCGCTGCGCACCCTGTCGGACAGCGCAGGCGTCCTCCTCGACCACGAACGGATCGACGACGCCCGGGTCAACCTGCAGCGCATCACGGGCATGGTCGACCGCCTTGCCCGCTTGACCTCACGGCTCAAGGCCTTCGCTCACAAGAGCGACCTGCCGGCGCAGCCGGTGCCGCTGCTGCGCAGCATCAGCGACGCCCAGGCGCTGCTCGGGTCCGAGCTGCAGCAGTACGGCGTGCGCGTGGAGATCGAGGTGTGGCCGACCGACCTCGCCGTGATGGCCGACGAGGCCACCATGAGCAGCGTCCTCGTCAACCTGATGCGCAACGCGATCGATGCCATGCAGGCGGCGCCGGATCGGGTCCTCAGCGTGACGGCACGGGTCGAGGGCGGGCACGCCACCCTCACCGTGGCGGATACGGGTCCTGGCATCCGCGCCGACATCCTGCCGCGCCTCTTCGAGCCGTTCGTCAGCAGCAAGCCCGCAGGCTCGGGGCTCGGCCTGGGGCTCGTGATTTCGGCCCAGTTGGTGCGTGCCTTCGACGGCACCCTGCAGGCAAGCAACCGCGACGAGGGCGGTGCCTCGTTCGTCGTCAACTTGCCCGCCGCTCCGCTGAAGGTCCCCCCCGAACATGGCTGAAGCTCCTCCCATTAGAGTGCTCCTGATCGAGGACGACGGCGATGTGCGAGCGAGCACCGAGCAGGCGCTGTCGCTAGCTGGCTTCAAGGTGGACGCGTTCGCGAGCGCCGAACGCGCTCGACCTCTGATCACCTTCGGACTGCCGGCGATCGTCGTCTGCGACGTTCGTCTCCCCGGCCTGAGCGGCGTCGACTGGCTGCCCGAGATTCGCAAGATCGATCCGGAAATCCCGGTGGTCCTGGTGACCGGCCATGGTCACATCGCAATGGCCGTGCAGGCAATGCGTGAAGGCGCCTACGACTTCATCGAGAAGCCGTTCACTTCCGAGCGGCTGGTTGCCATTGCGCGGCATGCCGTCGAGCGGCGCCAGCTGACCCTGGAGCTACGTATCCTGCGCGACACGCTGGACAACTGGAATGGCATCCAGGCCGTGCTGATCGGCCGCTCGGCCCAGATGCAGAAGGTGCGCCGCACCGTCCTGGCGCTGGCGAAAACGTCGGCCGACGTCCTCATCTACGGCGAGACCGGGACCGGCAAGGAGCTGGTGGCGCGTTGCCTGCACGACCACAGCGAGCGTCGGCGGCAGAACTTCGTCCCGCTGAACTGCGGCGGCCTGCCCGAGGCGCTGGCGGAAAGCGAGCTCTTCGGACACGAAGCGGGGGCATTCACGAGCGCCCACCGGGCCCGGGTGGGCAAGTTCGAGCACGCGAACGGCGGCACCCTGTTCCTCGATGAAATCGAGAGCATGCCGCTTCCAGTGCAGATCAAGCTCTTGCGCGCCCTGCAGGAACGAAGCATCGAGCGCATCGGCTCCAACAAGGCGGTTCCGTTCGACTGTCGCGTGGTCGCGGCCAGCAAGGAAGACCTCAAGAGTCTGAGCGACGAGCACAAGTTCAGAGCCGACTTGTACTACCGCATCGGCGTTGCCATCATCGAGCTGCCGCCCTTGCGCGAACGACGCGAGGACATCCCCTTGTTGTTCGAGCACTTCACGCTGATGGCCGCGAGCCGCTACGAGCGGGCGGCCCCCCTCGTGAGCCATGCCCAGCTGGCCGAGCTGATGGGCTATGCCTGGCCCGGCAACGTGCGCGAGTTGCGCAACGTCTCGGATCGCTTCGTGCTCGGCCTTCTGGGCGACCGACTGACCCAGGTACGCGGCCCGGTCCAGAATCACGAGCTGCCGCGGGGGCTACCTCAACAGGTGGAACAGTTCGAGCGCGCCATCGTCGTCGAAGAGCTGAGAAGGCATGGCGGCGACCAATCGGCAACGGCCACTGCGCTCGGAATTGCGCGGCAGACACTGCATGACAAGCTGCGAAAGTTCGCCATCGCGGCTGACGAGTTCAAGAGTTAACTTCAGGGTCTCAACGAACGTGTCTCGCAGTGGCCGCGAGCGTTTCTGGCCGGCGGGAAGTCCCTTCGCATTCGAACGGGAACGCCAGCAAACGGCCTGCTTCGAACCACTCGCAAAAGTTAGCCCACTGCGTCCCGATTGCAGGGAGACTTTCCGTGCGTCTGACGCGTGCCACTCTTGTCCGCCCAGGACGCTGTTCCTGCAAGGGTGGTCAGGGCAGGAGGCTCCGGTTGAACAATTGTAATGGCAGGTTCTGGCGAGGATCCGCATCACTCCTCTCGCGCCGCCTCTTCCACGAAGTCAGCCACCGCCTGCCACCCTGCCCTAATCTGCGCCTCGCTCTTGGCCACGTAGTGCCCGAGCGTCACGTCCCCGGTGGCGGCGTAATTCATCATCCGCTTCAGCAGTGCCGAGGACACGAGTTCCTCTGCGATGCTCGCGAACGTCGCGCGCAGCCCGTGCCCTTGCACCTTCGTTCCCGCCTCCTCATTGATCCAGCTCAGCGTCTTCCTGGCGTCGACGATTGGGAACAGGGGTTCAATCCTGCGCCATTCATGCTTCGGCAAGTCCTTCTGTCGGGCGACGGTCGATCAGTTGGGGATGTCGAGTCCGCTCTCTTTTATTGCTTTAACTGCAGGAGGCGTTGAGAGAAACGCCACGAACCGCTTCGCTGCTTCAACGCTCTTCGCCTTCCACGAGACCGCGGCCGACACGACGCTGACCTTCTGAAGTTCCTCGGGCAAAGGGCCAACCACGGTGATGCCCGGTTCCAGGCGCAACTCGCTGAGCTGCTGGATACCGAGCTCAACCTCGCCGCTAGCAACCACCTCCCCGACGAACTTTCGACCGAGGATGACGTGGCTTTTGCCTGCCACTTCATCGGCGATGCCCAACTTCTTCAGCATGACAGTCGATACGTAGGTGCCGCTGGCGCCCTCGGAGTACCCGATGGACTTCGCGTCAAGCAGGCTCTGACGAACCGCCGAAACCGTGCTGATGTCGGGCAGAGGCCGACCTTCCTTGACTGCCACGCCAATCTCGGAGACCACCACGTCTTTGCGTTCGAGCGGAACAAAGTGTCCGGTACGCACCAAGTCGTCCATTCCGGTGCTGACCATGATGAGGACGTCAACATGCTCTCCGCTGCGGACCCGCTCGGGGCTTGCTTCCGGGGAATTCCCGGAAGAGGGTCCCCAGGACATCGTCACCTTGTGACCGGTGTCCTTTTCGAACTGCGCGGCGATCGTCGTGAACGCGCCTTTGAGGATCCCGGTGGTCAGGACCTTGATCTCATCCGCCCGGGCACTCCCCACCAAAGCGAGTGCACACAGGAGGATCGAGGCTTTGCTGATGCTGCGAGAGAGTTTCATCTTGGTCTTCCTTGAGCGTAGGTTCGAGGTGAAAGGCCATAGGCCAGCGTGTCGGCCGCGAACGAAGTCAGCGCGGCTGCAGTCCACTGCGTTGAATCGCGGGTTTCGAGGCCGGCGACATCAGGTAATCGATCAGCTCGGTGGCCGATGGTGAGACAGGCACCGAGCTCGGTTGACCGATCGAGAACACGGCGGCGTGCTGCACCTCTGGACCCAGCGGCCCCAGAAAGACGATGCCGGTGATGTGCATCAATTCGCTGACCTGCGTGAAACCCAGCTCGCCTTCACCTCGCGAAAGCGATTCGCCGACCGACAGACCAGGGGCGAGCCGCTTCATCTTGGGAGCGACCACGTCCTCGATGCCCATCTGACGGAACAACTCCATCATGTGAATGCTGCTGGGACCGGACGACAGGACGATCGAGTGCGCGTCGAGCAAGGACTTCTTCAATCCATTGGTCGACGAGACGTCGGCCCGCGGCGAGCCGGATCGGACTGCGGCGCCGATGAGCGAACCGCAAAGTCGCGGCGCGTTCCTGAACGAATCGCTCCGCGCTGCACAAGGGTGTCGATCACCGGCCCTGGAATGATCGCCATGTCGAAGGCTTCACCGCTCTCCATCCGACGCGCGATGTCCGTCGTTCCGCACGTCACCGCGACTCGATGACCAGTGCGCTGCTCGAAAGCGGGTGTCAGCTCGGCGACGGCCTCCTTGACCGCATTGGAAGCAATTACCCGAATCTCATCGGCACGGGAGGACGCAGCCGCCGTCAGCGCGGCCAGTGAAAGAAGGCCGGTTGTGAGCAGGCGATGGACTGTCCTCATTTCCAGATCCCCACCATCGGCCAGTAGACGAACATGCACACCGCGATCAGCACGTACATCACTACCGTCAGCGGCAGGCCCAGCCTGATCATGTCGCGCGTGGTGAATCCTTGGGCGCCGTAAGCGATCATCGCTGGCGCTGAGGTGACAGGAATGATGGCCAGGCACTGCGCCACCAGCGAAACGCCGAGCACGATCCCGGTAATCGGCAGATTCGGGTTCCCCAGCGTGATCAGGAAGCCGATGATCGCCGGCGTCACTGCGGTCAGGCACGACGTGATGCTCGTGAAGCAGAACCGCACGAAGAACATCGCGCCGAAGATCACCAGTGCCATTAGCGGGACGGACAACCCGCCGATGCCCGACTCGACGAAAGTGACCTTCGCCAGCCACGCCGCGCCGCCCGTCCTGGTGAACATCTCGGCCATCGAGATGCCGGCACCGAACAAGAGGATGGAGGTCCAGTCCATCCGCTTGTAGAGCTCGTTCCACGTCGTCACGCCCACATACGGCAGGATCAACAAGAGCACGGCGAGCACTGAAACGGCGGCCGGCTCGATATGGTGCAGCGAGTCGCTCGCCCACAGCGCGATGGTCAGGGTCATGATGGCCGCCGCGCGCTTCTCCGCGGCAGACATCGGACCGAGCTCTGGGCGAGCGACAAGCCCGTCAGCTCCAGCACCTTGCGGGTCGCAGGTGCGGGTCCCATGCCCATGATCCGCGGCGGCACGCCGGCGGTGGCCATCCCCACCACGCGGGCACGAGGGGT
>Ga0068864_100005674_pt1 | contig 10224 bp, 10 predicted proteins | sample KBSSwiS72_FD_66586 | JGI IMG/M metagenome (GOLD analysis project Ga0068864, IMG submission 66586) | Switchgrass rhizosphere microbial communities from Kellogg Biological Station, Michigan, USA - KBS Switchgrass S7-2 | ecosystem: Host-associated > Plants > Roots > Rhizosphere > Soil ...
AGAGAAGTATCCAAACCTTTTTCAGCTGTGCCCGTGATGTAAAGCCGCTTTTCGAACTCTTTGTTAAGAATTGCGTCAACAGGTCTCGAAATACGCTGGATGATTCTGCTGTACGGTGTATGACTCAGCATGTGCTCAACGACCTATACAACTTTGAGAGGTAGGGTCCTTCTGACCTTTGATAGAGTCGGTCACTTACCATTAGGCGGCCAACGCAGGCTGACAAGCAATGCGTGATTGAGGAGATCACAGAACTAGGATAATCATTGATCTGAGCTCTCGCCACATTCTTCCTGGATGGCATCAATCCACAGTTGTAACGTTAGACTTTCTCGTTTTGGGTTGCCTAAATAAGGCTCAACTCTTCTGCGAAACGGTTCCTCAGAATTTCCAAATCAAACGGAACCATGCGTGCGAGATGGTTTGCGTCGTCTCGATCTCTTTGACTGTTGCGTTCGATCTTCGTGAGCGCCAGGTCGTATGGATCGAGCGCAAAAAGGCGAAGGCATTTAAACGTCCCGGGAAACATCTCCGTGAGTCTTGATTCATACGCTTCAGGTGTTGGCGCAAGGCCTACTACTTGGAGGTACACACCGTACTTCCTGTGAAGTTCAGATCCTTCCCGGGCCGCATTAATAACAGAGTCGATCTCAGGATTCGAGGCGAGAGGAAGAACATCCACATCGGCGGTCTCACATGGTAGAGCATATAAAGTCTTCGCCACGAAGCCGCCTAAACAATGAAGCACTCCTTCTTGATTCAGAGCTGCATCGATCTCGTTGAAGAAAGATGTCCAGGGATCAGGAATTTGTTCAGGAGCCATAACTCAAGTGATCGCAGGTTGCGATCAACGAGGAACATTTCCTGTTCGGCGCAGATTCGCGTCACGGCTGTTGGCAAATATTTCCTCGTTACGCTGCAACCCTCTTGTGACACGACGTACATTTCCTGGACGTTGGCGGATTGAGTTCCTTGCTGGTTTTCACAATCTCGTCGTGGCAACCAGCGCAGTTGCGATGAAACGCTTGTTGGTTTGTCAAGGTAACCAACTCAGTGCCGATTTCAAGCTTGATTTGCGGAATTTCAGTCAAGAGTTTCGGTTTGGTATCAGCTCGAGCGTGGCAATCGCGACAGACATTTACTTCGGGTGCAGTTGGATCTTTCTCCCACAGGTCTACCGTCAGCGTAGTCGTCCGGTTCGCAGGCCACACTGTTTTCAGAGGCGGATGCTTCGCCGCTTCGGAAGCAGGCTGCGCTGTATGATGACATTCAATGCATTCGATCTTGCCGCCCTCAACGCTGCGATTTTTGGTGATGTGATCGAGATGGCTAAACTTCACAATCCCCAACTTTGCCTCCGCTCCTAGCATGCGTACCTCCGGGGGCTTGCGGCTGTCCTGTGCCGAAGTCGCAGAACTTAGTGTGGTTGAAACCAGAAGGGCAGATAAGAATAGGAATGCAAATGCTGTAATGAGTTTCATGCTGTTTCCTTTGACCAGTTCCGCACTGAAGACCGTCGTTTAGCTAGGGCGTTTGTGCCCTGGCGTGGCTGGCGGACAAATCCGCTTTCTTAACGGGCGGTCACGAGAGGTTCAAACAAAAGTGCCAGGTGGTCCCCGGGTGGCACCGCGTGCAAACTGAAGAGTCCTCACCACCAAAGGCCCACTTTCCTTGTGACAAGAAATGCAGCTAAACGCGCCGGACGACGCGTGATGATTGAGCGGCTGCGGAGCTGTCATTTGCAAGCTGTTGTGCAGCACCAGATCGAACACGATGACAATCATCGCAACTCAGCGCTCCTGATTGTGCTTCGCATGGCTGAAGTTAGCGCGAAATACCACAGCATCTCTCGTGTGCGGGCAAAATGCCTTGATTCATGACAAACACTAGACGAAGAAATTTGCTTGTCGCCGGACTTCGCTTGCGGACCGTGGCATCGATAACAAGTGACATGCGCGTTCGCGGCACTGCAGTCCGCGTGAGTTCGTTTCGCGTTTATTACAGAGCAAGCAGGGCATGAGTGCGTGATAAGACGAGGTGTTGAAACCTGAGTAGTCGGCACTATCGGACACCGACAGTCAAAGCAGCAAAGACTTTATGATTCTATTCTGACTCATCCTCGACCCTCACACTTGGTGCGATTGGGAATCACAAGGATGTAAACTGAGACAGGAAAACTCAACGTCAAACGGTCGCCGGTTCCCTCGCCTCCGGCTCTGCTCTTTCGTCCTCGATCTGCTTAATCTTTGTCCTCATCCATTGCTTCAGAGTGGTTTCCAGGTTTGCCTGATTATCCTCCGCCTCCAGATCCTCAATCGTTTCGCCGGCTTCGTTCAGAGCAATGAAGTGACAAGGAACATCCTCGGAGCGGTGCTCGTCGGCGACGAAGTCGATCAATTGGCAGTCATTGCATGGATGGGTCCGAGCAGGATCAGAATAGTTAATGCAGGTCAGCGAGTCCCGAAAGGCCGACTTCGGTAACCATGGCGTGCGCACCGTGCGTCCATAACCGCCTTGCTCGATGAGAGCCAATTCGTCTTTGAGCAATTCCAGGATCGGTCGATCATCTTTGGCCATAGCGGCTCAACATCCGGACAAGAGTTTTCAGCCTCGTCTGCACAGGGAACTGCCGCGAGAGTTGAATCGCTCGCCCCAACTGCCAATTGCTTCTGTGCCGATTCTGCCAGTTTAAATGAGGTGAGAAATGGCATCTGTGCGCCATCACACATATAAGGGGAGCAGGCTTACAGACGGACTAATTAAACAACCCACAAGCCTGTTGCAGTACAACAGCACGAGTTATTTTTGCGGTCTAAAAGCTGCAATGTGCGTTGGGCCACAGACGCCAAAACGGCAGCGGGGGAGAATGGAAGGTTACAAATACTGGGTAGCCGACTGCTTTCCCTTGCAGCCAATCAATCAGAGGAGAAGATAACAATATGAGAGTCAATACACGCGCCTTGCTATCAGCTACTGCCGTCATTGTTTTTCTGTTAGTGCCTTCCGCGGCTTGGGCGCAACACAAGCACACTAACACCGCACATAAGCGGCCGCGCATGCCCGCGGAGGTGTCGGAAATGAAATCACCGCATCACCTGCTAATGATGGCTCACATGAAAAGTATGTCCCAGTTCGCCACGACACTGCGCGATCAGGCATTGAAGCCTGAAGCTCTGGACGTCGAGTTCGCACGCGCGGCCGTTACCGAGCTAAGACATTGCCTCAATGCAATGGAAACCATCCATCAAAAACACATGGACACGATGAGCCCCGAGATGAAAGCAAAGATGCAAATGATGATGGAGAAAATGGAGAAGGAGCACTCAATGGTGAAGGACCAGGTCAGCGCACTGGAAACCGATGTGCAGACCGATACGCCCGATTCCAAGCAAGTGGCCGCTCATGCCAATGCTCTTCTCAAACACTCCGGCATGATGTCGCAGATGCAAGGCGGAAGCAAACCAGGCATGAAGATGCCAATGAAGAAAAAGATGGAAATGAAGATGTAGGCGTCGAGTTCCGACCCACCCCACGGTCCGGCCTACCGTTCTATCCTATTTTTCAGGGGAGATAATTATGACGATCGCTGAACTCGAACTACCAACTACTACTGCAACAACTCCAAGAGTCGGCACTATGAAAGCGCTGGTCTATCACGGTCCGGGCGAGCGTGCCTGGGAGGACAAGCCACACCCTGCCCTCCAGTATCCCAGCGATGCCATCGTGCGGATTACCACCTCGACAATTTGCGGAACCGATCTTCACATTCTGAAGGGAGATCTTCCTGCAGTGAAAGATGGACGCATTCTTGGCCACGAGGGCATTGGCGTGGTTGAGGAAGTCGGACCTGGCGTCTCTGAGTTTCACGTTGGAGACAAGGTCATCATCTCTTGCGTCAGCGCCTGCTTGAAGTGCGACTTCTGCAAACGAGGCATGTATTCCCACTGCCGTCACGGCGGCTGGATCCTGGGCTACACGATAGACGGAACGCAAGCCGAGTACGTGCGCATACCCCACGCCGATGGGAGTCTCTACCACTTCCCGGCAGACGCCGATGAAGAAGCGATGGTGATGCTCAGCGACATTTTGCCGACGGGCTTTGAGTGCGGTGTTCTGAATGGGCAGGTGAAGCCTGGTGACACAGTCGCCATCGTGGGCGCAGGGCCAGTGGGGCTCGCCGTGCTACTGACCGCACAATTCTATTCACCGGCGGCAATCTTCATGATCGACCTGGATGAGAAGCGCTTGACGATCGCCAAAAAGTTTGGCGCTACCAGCTTGATTAACAGCGCGGATGGACAGGCCGCCCGTCACATTATGGACCTGACGGAAGGGGCTGGCGTCGATGTGGCTATAGAGGCGGTCGGAATTCCAGCGACGTTCGATATCTGCCAGGCGATAGTCGCAGCTGGCGGCCACATAGCGAACGTGGGCGTCCACGGCAAACCGGTGGAGCTGCATTTGGAAAAACTATGGGACCGGAACATTTCGATCACCACACGCCTGGTGGACACAGCAACAACTCCTATGCTGCTGAAGGTCGTGCGCTCGGGCAAACTGCAGCCTGCCCAGCTCGTGACTCATCGTTTCGCGATGACCGACATCATGAAGGCGTACGACACCTTCGGAAACGCGGAAAAAGAGGGTGCCCTCAAAGTAGTGCTCACGTCAGGATGATAAGCGGGAATTCTACTCAAGCATGAATGAGTTGAATCAACGCCGAAGGAAGTCTTTATGAGGAAGCTCTGGTTGGTTTTTATCGCGATCTTTGTATTTTCGTTTGCGATATTAGGCTGGGTCGGCACGGAGATTTTTCGCCAGGCTCCGCCGATTCCGCGCGAGGTCGTGACCACTGATGGCCAAGTTCTAATTCCAGCCGAAGAGATCTCCAACGGGCAAAATGTTTGGCAGGCAATGGGCGGCATGGAGAGCGGCTCGATTTGGGGACACGGCTCCTACGTGGCACCCGATTGGTCGGCGGATTATCTGCATCGCGAAGCGCTCTTCATCTTGAACGAATGGTCGCAGAAAGACTTTGCCAACGACTACGACAATCTGACTTCTGAACAGAAGGCAGTCCTGCGTCAACGTCTCCAGGACACTGTCCGAAAAAACAATTATGACGAAGCAAGCGGCCGGCTAACTATCGAACCGGTTCGCGCCCGCGCTTTTGAAGATAATCTCAAACACTACACCGATGTTTTTACTAACGGCAAAACCGTATATGCCGTTCAGCGCAACGCGCAGGCAGACCCCGCGAAACTTCACCAATTGACTTCCTTTTTCTTTTGGACTTCATGGGCCTCGGCGGCTAATCGCCCAAACAATACAATTTCCTACACCAGTAACTTCCCTTCTGAACCTCTGGTTGGCAACGTGCCGACAAGCAGTGCGATTGTCTGGACCGGCGTCAGCGTAATTATGCTGTTGTCGGGAATCGGCTGGCTAGTTTGGTATTACGCCTCGCGCGAAATGGCTTACGTTTCGGACGATGCGCCGGATAGTGATCCGCTAATCGGCGCCCAAATTTCCCCTTCGCAGAAAGCGACCGTCAAATACTTTTTCGTAGTTACGCTGCTGTTTCTCTTGCAAATCGTAATGGGAATGTTGACGGCCCACTATGGTGTCGAGGGACAGGGGTTTTACGGAATTCCGCTTGCTGACTATCTGCCATATGTTGTCACTCGCACCTGGCACACACAGCTCGGAATTTTCTGGATTGCGACCGCATGGTTGGCAGCCGGACTCTTCATAGCGCCGTTCATCTGCGGTTACGAACCAAAGCGTCAAAAGTTGGGCGTGGATGTGCTTTTCGGCGCATTGCTAATAGTTGTTTTGGGGTCAATGGCTGGGCAATGGCTGTCGGTCATGCACAAGCTGCCCGGCAGTCTGTGGTTTTGGTTCGGACACCAGGGCTACGAATACGTTGATTTAGGCAGAGTCTGGCAAGTCGCACTTTTTGTTGGTCTACTCTTGTGGCTTTTTCTGATTGCACGTGCTGCGATTCCTGCGCTCAAGAAAAAAGGCACACCGAGATCTCTGATAACTCTCTACTTTTTGTCGACCGCTGGAATCGCGTTGTTCTACAGTCCAGGATTGTTTTGGGGAATGCGTTCACATCTTTCCGTCGTCGAGTATTGGCGCTGGTGGGTTGTACATCTCTGGGTCGAAGGGTATTTCGAAGTTTTTGCCACAGTTGTAATTGCGTTCTTGTTCGCCAAGCTGCGCGTTATTCGCGCTGAGAGCGCCGCACAGGCAGCACTACTTTCCGGCGCGATCTATTTGAGCGGCGGAATCATCGGCACGCTTCATCACCTGTATTTTGCCGGCACGCCAACCGTGGCGATCGCCTTCGGCTCGGTGTTTAGTGCACTGGAGATTGTTCCCCTGCTTCTGGTAGGACACGAAGCGGTGGCCAACATTCGCCGCTCCAAAGCAAAACCATGGCTGAAGCAATACAAATGGGTTGTTCATTTCTTCGTCGCGGTTGCGTTCTGGAATCTCGTAGGCGCGGGAATTTTCGGATTCATGATCAATCCGCCGTTTGCGCTTTACTACATGCAAGGCTTGAACACGACCGCTGTGCACGCGCACGGTGCGCTATACGGCGTCTACGGCACGCTCGGACTTGGACTGATGCTGTTTTGTCTACGAGCGATGAAGCCAGAACTCAAGTGGAAGGAACGACCCATCTGGTTTGCGTTCTGGGCCATTAATATCGGATTGATGTTGGAGATTGTCCTGAGTCTGTTGCCGGTTGGTTTGATGCAAACGTATCAATCGGTTTCGGTCGGCTACTGGTCGGCGCGGAGTTCCGAATTTATGCAGAGCGACTTGATGCAGACTCTGCGCTGGTTGCGGATGATCGGCGACAGCATATTCGCCCTCGGCGCAATCTCGTTCGTTTACTTCGCGCTCAATTTGATGTGGCAACGTCCCGTCAAAAAGGCAGAAATCGTTCACACTCCGGCAGAGGTCGTTTAAGAAAACCATGCAACATTCAACAACGCTGCGCCGCCCCGGCGAAGGGCTTAAGAAGGAGAAGATGCCTGGCCACTGGGTGCTCGCTCGACTCGGCAAACGCGTACTGCGTCCCGGCGGCATGGAATTGACGCGACGTATGCTCGAACGCCTTGCCATTAAACCTTCCGACGAAGTGATCGAGTTTGCGCCCGGCATGGGCACGACCGCACGTCTGACCCTCGCCCTTGCGCCGTCATCCTACACGGCTGTCGAGCGTGACGAGGCAGCGGCGGAGACAGTCAGCAGTTATCTGTCTGGATTCACACAGAGATGTGTAGTGGGAAGCGCGTCCGAAACCGGACTCTCTGGGGAGTCGGCAACAGTGGTATATGGGGAGGCCATGCTTACGATGCAGACCGAAGATGTGAAACGGAGCATAGTGCGCGAAGCCCACCGACTGTTAAAGCATGGCGGGCGTTACGGGATTCACGAGATGTGTCTCATAAATGAGAGCTCAAACGCCGCCGCCAGGCAAGAGGTTGAGCGATCGCTCACGGGTGTCGTGCATCACGGCGTGAGGCCACTGACCGTTGCGGAGTGGCGACTGTTACTCGAATCCGAAGGGTTCAATGTTGAAGCTGTTGAGACGGAACCGATGAGGTTGTTGGAGCCCAGTCGAATCGTCAAAGATGAGGGAGTTATGGGTGCGTTGCGGTTCGCACTCAATGTGCTAAGAGATGGCGAGGCGCGGCGCAGAGTTTTCGAGATGAGGAGGACTTTCAGACGCAATCGTAATCTTATCGGCGCGGTCGCTCTCCTGGCAGTTAAGCAGTGACCAGCTTTACTCAATTTCAGTAATAGAAAGTAGAAACTATGAAAGCCGAAGAGCAGATAGAGACAACGAGCGCGAAGGTGGAGTCGCTTGGTGAGTTACTGGAGTACCAGGATAGCTCAATCGTAAGTCGCGTTTTGTTGAAAAACAAAGGCGGCACCGTCACGCTCTTCGCTTTTGATATGGGCGAAGGTTTGAGCGAGCACACAGCTCCGTTTGAGGCACTTGTCTTTGTGATTGACGGCGAGGCAGAAGTGGAGATTGCCGGCAGAGCTTACACCGTAAGAACAGGAGAGACGATCACGCTTCCGGCAAACATTCCCCATGCTGTAAAGGCGGCGACCAGGTTCAAGATGTTGCTGACCATGATACGAGCTTAAGCTAAAGCAATCAGTTGTGAGCGTGCGATCCCAGTCTCAATACAAAAACGAGACTCCGATTGTCGCCTGAATAAGACTTAGGTTTATCGACAGCAAGATTCCTGCCGAACCTCGACTACTAAGGCTTGAAATCCAGCGACGCCTTGCCACTCTCCACGTCAAAGGGGAACCGAGTTATGCTCATGCGTGACCATCCACTTCTCGTAGATTTTGCGGAAGCAAACGGTCGTACGCCTGTCCATCCCGATAATTCAATCTGACCGTGCGACGGCTTCGTTTTTTGATCGACTTAAAGTTCCTTGCCCCGAGCTGTTAGCCTGCCTGTCGATTGCGATTGAAGAATTCATTCTTTTTAGGAAGTTAAGTTGACAGTGCCGGTCCTGGAATACTGCGGCCCACGAAACGTTTTTTGCGTCTGGTTCAACAGTTGCGAAATTACGCAATTGTGTGTGTCAGACAGCGAAGTTTTCCGCATTACTGACATGTCCAGCGAGCTCCGCCTAGCCCGGACCGCCGACTGCTGCGAAGGACAAAGGCAGAGATCGTCGCCTCTTTGCGACCGGCTCTGCGATCTTAGTGGGCCACATCAGTGAAAGGAGTTATTGGTGACGGAGCGGCCCGTGAATTGCGGCATGAGGATGCGTGGATTATTCGGCCAGTGGTAGAGCGAAGCTGTTTCAAAAGATCAAAGTTATGGCAACCACTAAAGTACCAATAAGCATACACACAGAAATCTACGAGCGGCAGGCGCGCATCTGCAAAGCGTTTGCTCATCCTGGACGTCTGCAGATTCTTGACCTGCTGGGCGAGGGTGAACGACGAGTTTCGGAGTTGCAGGAAGCGTTGGGTATTTCCAAGACGAGTCTTTCTCAACACCTCTCCGTTTTGAAATCAGCTGGCGTGCTAGCAACCAGACGTGAAGGCAAACAGATTTATTGCTCGCTAGCGATGCCGGAAGTGAAGCAGGCATGTCAGTTAATACGGAAAGTGTTGCGGGCACAGATCACGGCCAGTCATCGCCTGGTCGCCTGAGGATTACTTCACGACGGAGATATTGACTGTTTGGCGTGTCCAGAAAACTAACGAACGATATGAAAACAATTATTGAACCATTCAAAGTCAAAGTAGTCGAACCCATTAAGATGACCACGCGTGACGAGCGCGAGCACTATCTTAAGGATGCTGCGTATAACCTGTTTCTGCTGAAAGCGGAGAACGTCATCATCGATTTGCTTACTGACAGCGGCACGGCGGCGATGAGTGCGGACCAGTGGTCGGCGTTGATGCGCGGCGATGAGTCCTATGCCGGAAGCCGTAGCTTTTATCGTTTTGAAGAAGTCGTGCGCGACATCTTTGGATTCAAGCAGGTGATTCCGATGCACCAAGGACGCGCCGCTGAACGTATCCTTTTCTCGGTGATGTGCAAGAAAGGAAGCATCATCCCTAATAACACCAACTTTGATACGACACGCGCCAACATCGAATACCTCGGAGCAGAAGCGGTCGATCTTCCGATTCCGGAATTCTATCAACCGGCCGTCAATCATCCGTTCAAAGGCAACATGGATACCGAGGCGCTCGAACATTTCATCAAGCGCGTAGGCCCTGACCGCGTACCTCTCGTGATGTTGACGGTGACGAACAATTCCGGCGGCGGTCAGCCGGTGTCAATGGCGAATATCCGCGACGTGAAAGCGATCTGCGCTCATTACGGGCTGCCGCTTTATTTGGATGCCTGTCGTTTTGCCGAAAACGCATACTTCATCAAGCTGCGCGAAGCTGGGTACGCAGACGTATCCGTCAAGGAGATCGCGCGCGAAATGTTCTCGTATGCCGACGGCTGCACGATGTCCGCGAAGAAGGACGGACTGGCGAACATCGGCGGGTTTCTCTGCACGAACGATGACCAGTTGGCCCAACAGGAAAAGGACTTACTAATCCTGACCGAAGGTTTTCCTACATACGGCGGCTTGGCCGGGCGTGATCTCGAGGCCATTGCTGTTGGTCTCGAAGAGGTGTTGCATGAAGATTATTTGCAGTACCGCTTTG
>Ga0068864_100005678_pt1 | contig 10221 bp, 10 predicted proteins | sample KBSSwiS72_FD_66586 | JGI IMG/M metagenome (GOLD analysis project Ga0068864, IMG submission 66586) | Switchgrass rhizosphere microbial communities from Kellogg Biological Station, Michigan, USA - KBS Switchgrass S7-2 | ecosystem: Host-associated > Plants > Roots > Rhizosphere > Soil ...
ATCACAAGCACGAGACCGATCGCAACGATGAACTGGGCCATCTTTGCCTGACCGGTCTCGCGATATGCCGTCCCGCCTGCTGCCTACTTCGCCGGCGCACCCGCGGACGGCACACCCGCGGGGGGCGCGCTTTCGGGCGCGGCGGCGCCTTCGCGCGATTTGCCAGACGGATCGACGAAGTAGCGGAAGAATTCCGAATCGGGCTTGAGCAACATCCGCGTGTCGTTGGCCTTCAGCCCGGTCTCGTAGGCCTGCATCGAGCGGTAGAACGAGAAGAACCCGGGATCGCGTCCATAGGCCTCGGCAAAGATGCGGTTGCGCTCGCCATCGCCCTCGCCGCGGGTCTGCTCGCCCTTCGACTGTGCGTCGGCGATCAGCACGGTCACGTCGCGATCCGCGCGAGCGCGGATCTCCTGGGCGCGCTGGGCGCCCTGGGCGCGGAACTGCGCGGCCTCCTGCTGCCGCTCGGTCTGCATGCGCTGGTAGACCGCCTGGCTGTTCTGCTCCGGCAGATCGGCGCGCCGGATGCGGACGTCGACGACGTCGATGCCGTAGGCCTGCGCCTCGTTGTCGAGCTGCTCGCGCACCCGCGCCATCAGGTGATCGCGCTGATCGCGCACAACCTGCGTCAACGTGGCCTCGCCGAGCACACGCCGCAATGCCGAGTTGAGCAGGATCGACAGCTGCAGGTTCGCGCCGTCGACGGTGCCCACGGTCTGATAGAACTTCAACGGCTCCTTGATGCTGTAGCGCGCAAACGCATCGACCACCAACCGCTTCTGGTCGGAAGCGATCACCTCTTGCGCCGGGTTCTCAAGATCGAGAATGCGCTTGTCGATGCTGATGACGCTGTCGATCAGCGGGATCTTGGTGTGCAGTCCGGGCTGCGTGACCACGCGTACGGGCTGTCCCAAGCGCACGACCAGCGCCTGACGGGTCTGGTAGACCGTGAACAGCGAGCCATAGGCGATGATCAACGCCACGATGATGACTGCGGCGACAATGCCGCCAACGAGATTGAGTCTCATCGGGCGGCTCCCGTCTGCGGCGCGGCCGGGGGTTGCGGGCGCCGCGAGAGCTGGTCGAGCGGCAGATAGGGAACGACTCCGCCGCCGGAATCCATGATGATCTTGTCGGTGCCTCCGAACAGCCGCTCCATCGTCTCGAGATACATGCGCTGGCGGGTGACGTCCGGCGCCTTCTTGTACTCGTCGTAGACCTGAAGGAAGCGCGAGGTCGCGCCCTTGGCCTCTGCCACCGTCTGCTCGCGATAGGCCTCGGCGTTCTGAATGATCTGCGAGGCACGTCCGCGGGCTTCCGGGACGACCTTGTTGGCGTAGGTCTGCGCCTCGTTCTGTGCGCGTTCAAGGTCGGCGCGCGCCGCTTGCACGTCGCGGAAGGCGTCGATCACCTGCGACGGCGGATCGACCTTCTGCAGCTGCACCTGCGTGATCTGAATGCCGGCGCCGTATTTGTCGAGAACGGATTGCATCAGATCCTGGACTCCGGTTTCGATGTTCTGGCGCGCGCCGGTCAGGATCGGCTGAATGTTGGAGCGTCCGACCACTTCGCGCATGGCGCTTTCCGCCACCGCCTTCACCGTGCCTTCGGGCTGCTGGATGTTGAACAGATAATCGCCCACGCCGTTCGGCTTGATCTTCCACAACACGGAGAAATCGACGTCAACGATGTTTTCGTCGCCGGTGAGCATGAGGCTCTCTTCCGGCACGTCACGGATCGAAGTGCCGCGGCGGAGATCCTCGACGATGCGCATGCCGATGTCGATCTTGTTGACGCGCAGCGCCTTGGGCGTGAGCACCGTCTCGATCGGATACGGCAGGTGATAGTTCAGTCCGGGCTGCACCTCGCGCACGTATTTGCCGAAGCGCAGCACCACGCCGAGTTCGTCGGGGTCGACACGGAAGAAGCCCGAGGCGCCCCAGATGGCGACCGCGGCGAGCACGATCAGGATGATCCCCTTGCCGCCGAGACCGCCCGGCAGAACCGAACGCAACCTGTCCTGGCTGCGGCGCAGAAACTCCTCGAGGTCCGGCGGTGTCGGGCCGGTCGGCTGCTGCCCCGAGCCCCAGGGCCCCTTGCTGCCGCCGCCTGATCCCCAGGGTCCGCCGCCCTGATTGCTCCACGGCATCGAGTATCTCCTTGCTGCAGCGGCCCCAAGGCCGCCGCGCCTGTTTCAGTTTGAGGGGTTTATAGGGGAGGTGTCACCGCGTTACAACGCAGGTCACAGGCGTGCGTCGCGGCGGCGCATGGGCTTGAATTCCGGTTGGCGGCTACCATCACTGGCCGGTGCTGTCGTCCGTTCGCTCGTAGGCGAGCACGGTGAAGCTTGCTTCATCGCCCGGGCCTGCCTGGTGCTCGGTCCGCTCCGTTTCCTTCCAGACCCCAGGATCGATGGCGGGAAACGTGGTGTCGCCCGCCGGACGCAAATGCACGCGCGTGATCACCAGCCGGTCGGCCAGCGCCATCGTGTCCGCATAGATGCCCGCGCCGCCAACGATCGCAATTTCAGTCACGCCGCGTCGAAGCGCGTCCCCGCGGGCGGCCGTTAGCGCCTTCTTCAGGTCGGGCGCCGCCACGATACCCGGCGCTGCAAAAGTCGGCTCGCGGCTCACCACAATGTTGGTTCGACCCGGCAGCGGCCGGCCGATCGAGAGATAGGTCTTGCGCCCCATCACGATCGGCTTGCCCATCGTTACTCTGCGAAAATGCGCCAGCTCCGATTTCAGTCGCCACGGCAGGCGGCCGCCCTGACCGATCACGCCGTTGTCGGCCACCGCCACCACGAGGACGAGCGCGATGCGTTGCGAGCCGTCGGCGGATCGGACACCGGCGGCGCCGGTCTTTGCATTCACACCGCCACCTTGGCCTTGATGTGCGGATGCGGATCGTAGCCTTCGAGCGAGAAATCTTCGTAGCGGAATGCGAACAGGTCGGTCGCGGCCGGGTCGAGCATCATTCTCGGCAGCGCCCGCGGCGGCCGCGCGAGCTGGAGCCGCGCCTGCTCCAGGTGATTGAGATAAAGATGCGCGTCGCCGAGCGTGTGCACGAACTCGCCGGCTTTCAGTCCGGTGACCTGCGCCATCATCAAGGTCAGCAGCGCATAGGACGCGATGTTGAACGGCACGCCGAGGAAGACATCGGCCGAGCGCTGGTAGAGCTGACAGGAGAGCCGCCCCTTGGCGACGTAGAACTGGAACAGGCAATGGCACGGCGGCAGCGCCATTCTGTCGACGTCGGCCGGATTCCAGGCGGTGACGATGAGGCGGCGCGAATCCGGATTGCGGCGGATGGCGGTCACCACATTGGCGATCTGATCGATGCTGCCGCCGTCGGGCGTCGGCCACGAGCGCCATTGCCGGCCATAGACCGGTCCGAGCTCGCCGCTGGCGTCGGCCCATTCGTCCCAGATGGTGACGCCGTGCTCGTTGAGATATCTGACGTTGGTGTCGCCGGCGAGGAACCAGAGCAGCTCGTAGACGATCGATTTCAGATGCAGCTTCTTGGTGGTGGTGATCGGAAAGCCTTCGCCGAGGTCGAAGCGCATCTGATGACCGAAGACCGATAGCGTGCCGGTGCCGGTGCGGTCATGCTTTTCCGCACCGTCGGCAAGGATCCGTTCCAACAGGTCATGATACTGGCGCATGGGCTCGATCCCTCATGCGGCAAAAGCCGACTCGGGAGGCGGAGTCTACCGCCGTCCCGGCTGTCGGCAAATGTGCAGAGCGACCTATGAACGCAAGTATCAGTTCAGCGGCCCGGCAGCCTTGATCACCGGCGTCCAGCGGTCGATCTCGCTCTTCACCAGCGCGGCGAGCGCCTGCTGCCCGCGGCCGCTCTTGTCCGGCAGCACGCTCCCGAGCTCGAGCAGTCGCTTGCGCGTCCCCTCGTCGTCCAGTGCCTTGTCGAGCGCGTCGCTGAGCTTGTCGAGAATGGGCTGCGGCGTGCCCTTCGGGGCGAACAGGGCATTCCAGGCCTGCGCCTGGAATTCCGGCAATCCCGCTTCCTTGCTGGTCGGGACGTTGGGCAAGGCGGGATTGCGCTCGGCCGTGCCGATGGCATAGGCCTTGATCTGCCCCGCCTGCACCTGCTGGACGATGTTGACGATCTGGTCGCACATGAAATCGACCTGACCGGAGATCAGCGCCGTCAACGCCGGGCCGGTTCCATTGAACGGAATCGAGGTCGGCTTGATGCCGAGAATCGAATTGAGCAGCAGGCAGGTCGTGAACGAAACCGAGCCGACGCCGGCATGCGCCATGTTCAGCTTGGCCTCGTTCGCCTTCACATGCGCGACGAACTCCTTGAGGTCCTTCGGCTGAAAGTCCTTCTTCGCCAGGATCAGGACCGGCGTGCCGGCCACCAGACCGATGGGCGCGAAGTCCACATCCGGCTTGTAGGCCAGGTTGGGGTAGAGCGCCACCGAGGCGGCATGGGTTCCCATATGGCCCATCTCGATCGTGTAACCGTCGGGAGCGGCGCGCGCCGCACGGGTCGAGGCGGTGGTGCCGCCGGCCCCGACGATATTCTCGATGATGATCGGCTGCCCGAGCGTGCGGGTCATGTTGTCGGCGGCGATGCGGGCGATGACGTCGGTCGGCCCACCGGCGGCGAACGGCACGATCAGGGTGATGGGGCGGCGCGGATAGTCGGTCTGCGCCGCGGCCGGCAGGGCGGCAAAGCCGATTGCGAGGCCGGCAACCAGCCCACGAAACAGGGTGCTCATCATGGTCGTGTCCTCTCGCTCTAAGTATGCTTCTTGTTGCTTTATTTATGCTTCTCCAGCGCCAACGCCATAATACTAAGGACGATACAGGCGAATGCTACCACCGTGCGGAGGCCTCAGCGGCCGCCGCCCGGTGGTAACTTGTCGCAGCCGCGCTGTAAGCGGGCGCGTCCTACTCGACGAAGACTTCGTCGCGGCGCCGCCGCATCTTGGGCATCGCGGCGACGATCAGCAGGAAGATGGCGATGCCCAGCAAGACCCCCGAGATCGGGCGGGTGAAAAACACCGTCCAATCGCCGCGCGCGATCAGCATGGCGCGGCGGAGATTTTCCTCCATCAGCGGCCCCAGCACGAAGCCGAGCAGCATGGGCGCCGGCTCGAAGTCGTGCTTGAGCAGCCAATACCCGATCACGCCGAATATCGCTGCGATGGTGACGTCGAACGGAGAGTTGTTGATCGAATAGACGCCGATGCAGCAGAACACGATGATCGAGGGATAGAGCAGCCGGTAGGGAACGCGCAGGAGAGTGACCCACACGCCGACCAGCGGCAGATTGATGATGACCAGCATCAGATTGCCAAGCCACATCGACGCGATCATGCCCCAGAACAGCTCCGGCTGCTTGGTCATGACCTGCGGGCCCGGCACGATGCCGTGGATGGTCATGGCGCCGACCATCAACGCCATCACCGCGTTGGGCGGAATGCCGAGGGTGAGCAGCGGGATGAACGAGGTCTGCGCCGCCGCGTTGTTGGCGCTCTCCGGCGCCGCGACGCCCTCGATGGCGCCGTTGCCGAAGCGTTGCGGCGTTTTCGACATCTTTTTCTCGAAGGTATAGGCGGCGAACGACGCGATCACCGCGCCGCCGCCGGGCAGAATGCCGAGCAGCGAGCCCACGATGGTGCCGCGGGCGATCGCTCCCGACGAGTCGATCAGGTCCTTGCGGGTCGGCATCAGTCCGCTGACCTTGGCGTGCAGGACGTCGCGACTCTCCTCCGGCAGTTCAAGATTGCGGATGATCTCCGCGAACCCGAACACGCCCATGGCGATGTTGGCGAAGCCGATGCCATCGGCGAGCTCCGCGAGATCGAAGGTCATGCGGCCAGCGCCGGTTTCGAGATCGGAGCCGACCATCGACAGGAGCAGGCCGAGGACGATCACGGCGACTGCCTTGAGCACCGAGCCCTTCGCCAGCACGACCGCAAAGATCAGGCCGAGAACCATGAGCGAGAAGTACTCGGCCGGCCCGAACAGCAGCGCGAGGCCGGTCAGCGGCGCACCAAGTGCCGCCACCAGCACGGTCGCCACGCAACCGGCGAAGAACGAGCCGATCGCCGCGATCGACAGCGCGGCGCCCGCGCGTCCCTGCCGCGCCATCTGGTGGCCGTCGAGCGCGGTGACCACGGACGTCGCTTCGCCCGGGATGTTGACCAGGATCGACGTGGTCGATCCGCCGTATTGCGCGCCGTAATAGATGCCGGCGAGCATGATCAGGGCGCCCACGGGCGGCAGCCCGAAGGTGATCGGCAACAGCATCGCGATGGTCGCGACGGTGCCGATGCCCGGCAGCACGCCCACGAGCGTGCCGACCAGTGCGCCGAGAAGACAGAACAGGATGTTGTAGGGCTGGGCCGCGACCCCAAAGCCCAGCGCCAGGTTCGCGAGAAGGTCAGACATGTCTCATACCCCCCGCGTCAGAATCGCGGCCAGAGTTGGAAGGGCAGATTGAGCAGATAGGTGAACAGGAAAACACAGAACGCCGTCATGACCGCGGCCGCGATGATACTCTCCAACACCCGCATCTCCCTGGATCCCAGAATCGCGACCATAAATGTCACGTAACTTGCGATCACCAGGCCCACCGGCCGGATCATCGCCGCGAAGCCCAGGATCGCCGCGATGACCAGAACAGGCCCGCGAATCTTGTATTTCTCGATGCGGGGTCCGTCGGTCACGAGACCGACCAGCGCGACCAGAGTACCAAGTACGACGAGAAGGCCGGCGAACAGTCGCGGCGCAGTGCCCGGACCGAATGCAAATCCCCGTTGACCGGGAAGGTCCCGCGACGCCCAAATGGCAAGGATCGCCACCGCGACCAGAACCAAACCACCCCAGAAATCCCGCGGACTGCGGATCGAAAAACTAAAGCCCCGCCCCTTTGGGGACGGACTGACGCTTTCTGACATGCTCCCTCCGTCGGCCCCGCACTGTCGCGCGGAACCTCCCATCCCGCGCTAGCGCAGTTCGTAGCACATTCCGGTGGGCGACGGGAAGCAACTGCGTCCAATTTAAGTTCACAGCAGCCCGCCGAGTCCGAGCAGTGCCGCCGCGGCAAAAATCCACAGAGGATTCAACCGCGTCGTGTAGGTGACGACCGCCGTCGCCAACGTCGTAGCCACTGCCACAAAATTGTGCGCTGTCGCTGATGCCACCACGATGCCGCTCGCCGCGATCAGCCCGATCGAAATCGGGAGTAATCCCGCCTGGATCGCACTGCGCCACGGCGCGTCCTTGAAACCCTCCCAGACGCGGCCGACATAAAACGCGAACAGCGACGTGGGCCCGCACATCGCCAGCGTAGCGACCAGTGCGCCGACCAGGCCCGCCACGTGGTAACCGATGAGGGTGACGATGATGACGTTCGGTCCCGGCGTCACCTGGGCGATCGCGAATATGTTGCTGAACTGGCGCGCGGTCATCCAATGTTCGACCTCGACCGCCACGCGCTGCATTTCTGGCACCGCGGAGTTGGCGCCGCCGATCGCAAACAGCGACATCACGGCAAAATAGCCGGCCAGCGTCAGCAATATGCCGCCGTCGTCCTTCATCGCCGCACCCAGGCGATCGCGATGCTCAGCGGAATGAGCCCGCCCAGCGCCCAGTACAGCGGCCAGCGCAGCACGCCGACCGACACCAGGGTCGCGAGCGCCAGCAGCGGTGCGAGGCCGAGCGGATCCTTGAACAGCGGGAGCGCCATCTTGGCGCAGGTTCCCATCACCAGTCCGACCGCTGCCGCCGCGACCCCCACCAGCATGCGCTGCAACGCAGCGATCTCTCCGAACTGCGCATAGATCAGGCCGATCACCGTCACGATCACGAACGGCGGCCCCAGCAATCCCAGCAGGGCGACGGCCGACCCGAGCGCGCCGCGGATGCGTCGGCCGAATACGACCGAAAGATTCACGACATTGGGGCCGGGGAGGAATTGGCACAGCGCGTACGCGTCGTTGAACTCCTCGGGAGTCATCCAGCCGCGCTCCTCGACCAGCATGCGCCGCGACCAGGCCAGAACCCCGCCGAACCCGCACAGCGCGATGATGGCGAAGGCGGCGCATAGCTCGAGCAGGGTGGGCACTGGCGGGGAGGAAATCGGCGGCGGTGGGGCCGAAGCCGTGGAGATCGTCTCGGACATGGCAAAGTCTTAAGCCGGCCGCCCGGCCGCAACCAAATGATATTCCGGCATGGTGGCTATTGAGCTGCGCCCTGTCTTGCGCCCTCGTCTTGCGCGGCTGACCTGCACCGCTGACTTGTCCTGTTGTCCTCGACCGCCCGGCCGCGCCCTCCCGCGAGCAAGCATCTCCTGGGGTCATTTGCCCGGACCGCCCGTTGGGCGGTGCCCCTGATCGCCCCGGCGGACGCTCACTGCCGGGCGCCGCGACCGGGGATTGTGGGCTGGACCCTGCAAAGGCTCTTTTTTCGTCAACCTTCCACGCTTATATTCGTGGTGCCGGCGCAAGCCGGATATGGCGATAAATGGCCGTCGTAATAAACCTATCGGACCCGGGGGCAGTACCCGGCGCCTCCACCATCGGGGGGTCAGTGGTCAGAAGCCAATGATTGGACGCGTGCTTCTGATGGCTGGCCACTGATTACTGATCCCTGATACGGGGGCGAAACAGGATCGACGAGGGCGTAAAGGGCGTGCTTTTGCTCGGCATGGTTCCACCGTTATCGGGCCTATCCATAGTTGCAAACGACAACTATGCTCCGGTTGCCCAGGCCGCGTAACGCGGTTTGGAATACCGATCTTAAAGTCCTGACGGGTTAAGCTCCGGCAGGCGGGGTTCGGAGGCACCTGGCAACAGAAGCCTCCACTTCCATATTAAAGGTGCGAGATTGCGGACTTGCGTTCGCGCCTCATCTTCCAGTCCGACGTCTCGCGGCAATGCTGCTAGGAACGTCAAATCCGCCACGCTAGCATTCGTCCGGTGAGTCCATGGCGCGGGTCCGGGGCAGTCCGCCCGGGACGTAGCGCCCTTTCAAGGCAAACGGATCACCCCATGGCCGTCGATCATATCCGCTACGATATCCTGGCCCAGGAGGCCCTGCGCGGGGTCGTGCACAGAGTGCTCGTCGACGCCGCCAAGAACGGCCTGCCCGGGGAGCATCATTTCTATATTTCCTTCGACACCCGCGCGGACGGCGTGCGCCTGTCGCCGCGCATGTTGGCGCAGTATCCCGAGGAAATGACCGTCGTCCTGCAGCATCAGTTCTGGGATCTGATAGTGACCGACGAAGGCTTCGAGGTCGGCGTGTCCTTCGGCGGCATTCCGGAACGCCTGAACGTGCCGTTTGCCGCCGTGAAGGGCTTCTTCGATCCATCGGTTCAGTTCGGCCTGCAATTCGAGGAGATCGGCGCCGCGGCGGCCGATGAAGCCGAAGACGCGAACGATCCTGCGGGCGCAGAGCGCGGCGCCGCGCGGCCACCGGCGGAGCACAAGGGCGTGGCGCCCAGCGTGGCGGCGGTGCCGACCCCGGCCAATCCCGATCCCGCCCAGGACTCGGCCGACGGCGCCGGCAAGCCAACCGGCGGCGGCGAGGTCGTGCGGCTCGACCGCTTCCGCAAGAAATAGAGGGGCACGACCCCGGACAGTGCCCCAGGGCTTCGCGCCCGTGTCGCCTGTCGCCCGTCGTCCGAGCAGCCATGGCCAACTCTTCAAAGAACAAGTCTTCACCGAACAAGCGTTCAAAGAGCAGGCCGGCCATCAAGTCGATCAAGACGCGCATGGAGAGCGACACGTTCGGGCCCATCGCGGTGCCGGCCGATCGCTATTGGGGCGCGCAGACCGAGCGTTCGCGGCACAATTTCAAGATCGGCGATGAGCGCATGCCGCGACCGGTCACCCGCGCGCTCGCGATCATCAAGCGCGCGTCGGCCGAGGTGAACCAGCGGCTCGGCTCGCTCGATGCGCGGCGCGCGAAGACGATCGCGCGCGTGGCGCAGGAAGTGATCGAGGGAGCGCTCGACGATCACTTTCCGCTGTCGGTGTGGCAGACCGGCTCCGGCACCCAGAGCAACATGAACGTCAATGAAGTGATCGCGGCGCGCGCGAACGAGATGCTAGGCGCCAAGCCGGGCGCAAAATCGCCGGTGCATCCCAACGATCACGTCAACATGAGCCAATCGTCGAACGACAGCTTTCCGACCGCGATGCATATCGCTGCGGCGGAGGAGATCACGCATCGCCTGCTGCCG
>Ga0068864_100005682_pt1 | contig 10220 bp, 8 predicted proteins | sample KBSSwiS72_FD_66586 | JGI IMG/M metagenome (GOLD analysis project Ga0068864, IMG submission 66586) | Switchgrass rhizosphere microbial communities from Kellogg Biological Station, Michigan, USA - KBS Switchgrass S7-2 | ecosystem: Host-associated > Plants > Roots > Rhizosphere > Soil ...
TCGTCCTTCATCATCACGGATCAGTCACCCTTCCAGTCGGGCGTCAAGTTCGGCGGCGCATTGGCATACAAGATTGCATCTGGATCGGAGGACCCGTTCTGGATCGACAATCACGGGACCACGGGGCGCAATGGCGCAACAATGGCGACATTTCTGCCGGATACGGGCGCGGTTGTGCAACCCGTCATTTTCGTTATTACGTAGGAACCGTCAATGGAAATCAAAGTACCTTTTCTAAAGACGCCGCTGGGCGCCGGCGATCTCGTGAAAGCGGCCACCACCGCGGCCGGCGTAAAGCCGTGCGGAGGCTGCCAGAAGCGAGCGGAGGCCCTCAACCGCGGCCTGACCTTTACGCCACTGCGGAATGACTGGGATGTCTTGCCGGCCACGCCCGAGGGATGGCAGAAGGAAATGACGCACGAGACCGAATCGGGGCGCGTGGAGTTCTACTCGAAGCCGGCCGACGGGTACATCATGATCTGGCAGGTAGTGGGCGAGAAATATCAGCAGAGCCACGGTTTCTGCTGCTCTCTCTCGCTCAGGACCCGGGCTGTGATGAAGTGGGCTGAGTTGTGCCGCTGACTCTGGAATGCACATGCTCGGGGCAGGTGACGATTTGCGACCTGACGGAGCTGATCCTCTTCGGAGAGATCAAAATCGACCTGGTTGCCGACACGCACGGCACCACGGTAGAAGCGCTGATCAACCTGGAATTGTTCGCCGCGGGCGGTTCCGTTTCTCAGGCCGTCTGCTTCAGTTGCGGCGCGGGGACATTTGAGATCAGTTTGTCGCCCAGTATATGGGTTCCGAATTGGGACACGATGTTCACTCGCTTTTCTATGGATGCTTCGACAAACCAGATAGGAGATCCACTGTACTCGGCCTACGCGGAGTACGGCATCGGAATCGGAATTGAACAGCGGTACACCTGCGTCGACGTGATGACGGGAGAGGTAACCCACCGCACTGTGCTTGCCCAACACGACGGGGGCCAATACACGGAATGCAGGACGGGAGGGGACGTCCTTCGAGGGTTTATATACAGCAACTCCGGAGGCTTTTCCGGCATGTTTTTCCGGTCCTCACCACTCGGGGCGTGCTTCTCTGGCGGGATTTCCCTGGACGCTTTGAACTGGCATCCGGTGCCTGAGCAGACCAAGATTGAGGTGGATTCAGAACAGTCCTTCTGCCTGTGTGCGACCGGCGGCACCGGAGACTACACGTACGAGATCATCGAGGGCAATTTACCCTGCGGCCAGACGCTCAACACGAAGACGGGCTGCACGGAGGGACTGCCGGACGGGACATGCGCCGGCAGCACGAACATTAAATTTCGGGTGACCGACGGGGGCGGCGGCGGGGATGGCGCGATGGAAGGCCAGACCATCGGCGGGGTGTGCCGGACGTTCGGCACGGGCGTCACCAGGATCTCGGGGGGCAACTGGGTGGCGGAGATGGTCGGTAACAACATCACGATCGGGGATGCGGATTACGACGTCGCAACCGTAACGCCTCCAAGTAACATGACGCTGACCGCTGTGGCTGGAATCCAGGACCCGGTGGCGTGGTCGTATACGTTCGATCCGCCGCCGGCGCCGCCGACACCCGGCCCTCCGGAGATTGCCGAGGTTGAGTGCGGGTATATTTCTGAGACCTGCACCGGCCAGGTTCCGCTAGAGATTGGCAACGGGGCTTTCTGAATGGCCCTAACGCTGGATTGCGTCTGTTCGGGGAACGCGAGCACTTGCACCATCAAGCAACTCATGATGGTGATCGATATCGTGCGCTATTCGGTCGGCACGGGGGTAAGCGCAATCCACTATTTGACGGTGTTCGCGGACCCGGACGATTCCGCTGCACCGTCGTTCGAGTTGATCGACCCCGCTGGGGGCTCGTTTCACTTCGACCTGGCGATCGAGGACTGGCTGGATCATTGGCCGACTTTTACCGTGGAACTACGCAATGAACAAACCTTGAGTCAGAATCCCAGCCCCCCGTTCTCATCCTACGAACGCTTCATCGCGTCATACAGGATCGAACAACACTACGAGTGTGTGAACGCTGCAACCGGCGAGGTCAGTAAGACCGTGCTGCGTGCCTACACGGTCACTCCCGACATACCACCAACGAACTGCGAACCGGCCCCGACGGACATACGGGCGGTATGCTGGGCCGGCCGCGGCGTGGGCTCCATCTTTTTCAAGTCGAGCCCGTTCGCCTCGTGCCTCGGGTGCACAATCCGCGACTATGACTTCCAGCCCTCTCCGGACACCAGCACGACGATTCAGATCGCGGAATCGGAAGAGGTCTGCCTGTGCGCGACCGGCGGCACGGGCGACTACCAGTATTCGATTCTCGACGGGAAACTGGCCTGCGGACGGGAACTCGATGCGGATACCGGCTGCATCACCGGCACGCCGGACGGGACCTGCCCTGGCAGCGACACCATTATGTTCGGAGTGGTCGACCGGGGCGGCCGCACCACCGAGGATGGCCCGGTGATCATCGGCGGGACCTGCAGGCTCTCAGGACACAACGCGACCAGGTTGTCCGGGGGATCCTGGTCGAGCGCAATGGCGGGGCACACCATCGTAATCGATGGGGTGAATTACACGGTGGTCTCGGTGATGGACGCTTCGCACCTGACGGTATTGTGACGGCTAAACGTGGGCGCACATTCGGCGGCCGGCTGGACCCGGGGCTCAGCATGCCGATCGAGATCCTCGCGCATGAGGACGTCATCGTCGGGGTGGTGATCCTGGACCCGACGGTGTCGGTGGCCAGCATGACGGACGTGGCCGGCAACACCTATACGCTTAAGGTGCAGGTTGCCTACGACCATCACCTAAAGACGGAGCAGTGGGAAGCGCAGGATTGCCTCGCCGGTGACAAGGAAACCAACTTCCTGACAATCACCCTGACGACGCCGGCAGTGCTGGTGGTGGCTGTCGAGGTCTACGCAGGGGTTATCCCGCAAGACGGCAGCATGACACCTCAGGATATGGCAACAGCCTTCAACTATTCGAAGCGGCCGACCTGCGGCCTGGCTGTGCAGGAGGTCGGCAACCTGATCGTGGGCATCATGGGTTTCCGGGTGGACCCGGGGATCAACTACTCGATCCAGGGGGGCAACGAGGACGGCACAATCCGCCAGTCCTATCTGCCGGCGCAGGATGCGGGTTTCCCGATCCACGAGCCCAGCGTGGGCATCGTGCTGATGGACGTGGTGGGACAGGTGGCTGCGACGGTGCCGCTGGGAGTCGGCATCTCGGCGCCGGGCTACTGGACAGCCACAGCGCTTGAGTTGCGAGGCAATGGCATCGACGACGGGCACGGTGGGGGCAGCGGGGAGGGCACGGGCGCCACGGGAGTGCTCCAGTGGAGTTTCACGTACACACAGACGGCTCCGGGGACACCGTCGACGCCTGAAACTGCCACGGTCACCTGCACGTTTGTCGACGGGGGGTGTCCTGAAGATGATGCTAAAGGTAATTTCGCGTACTGAGTGTCTGGTGGATCTCCACCGAACGGGAGACCTCGAACTGGTTCGGGAGATTTTGACATGGCCAGGCATGTACGAGCAGATGGGCGACGATTCGCTACCGCCGGAGCACGCTTACGAGGTGCCCGACGATCCCAGGATCTGGTATGTGGTGGCGACGAATGGCAGCCGTCTGGTCGGGCTCTTCGTGTTGATCCCGCAGAATCTAGTGTGCTGGGAAGTCCACGCGGCGATGATGCCGTGGGCTACCCCGCGCGAGAAGTGGGCAGCGGCGCGCGCGCTGCCGGAGTGGCTCGGAGACAACACCGAGTGCAGGCGCCTGACGGCCGCGGTGCCGGCCAACAACGGGCCGGCAATTGTGTACGGCACGCATGGAATCGGGCTGCGGTACGTGGGGCGCCAGCCCGCAGCATTTCTTCGGGGTGGGCATCTTCAGGACTTAGTGTTACTGGGGATGCCCGTGGGGGGCTGATATGCCGAGTTTAGTCACATCGATCATAGGCGGGGTTCAGGGGGTGTCTGCCTCTCACCATGCTGCCGACTACCTGCAGAAGGGCTACCAGCAGGCAGGCGAGACCGTCAACAAGGCCGTCGAACAGGTAAACCCGGAGATCCTGCAGACGGCCACGGAGGCCGGCCAGGGAGTCACCGGTGCAGCGCAGACCGCGGGGCAGGGAGTCACCACCGCGGCGGGCGCGGCCGGCACCGGCGCCACGACAGCAGCGGAAAGGCTGACCGGTATGCTCGACCCCTACATCTCGGCTGGTGCCACCGCGGCCGGGCAGCTCGGGGATGCGAGCAAGCCATTCACCGCAGCGATGATGGCGCAGTATTCGCCGGCCTACCAGTTCCAGTTACAACAGGGGCGGCAAGCCGCGGAGAGGGCCGCCGCGGCCGGCGGGGTGACTGGCTCCGGCGGGACTATGCGCAGCCTCAACAGGTACGCGCAGGACTACGCCGGCACCGCATTCAAAAATGCGAACGACATCTACAACCAGGGATTCCAGCGTCTCGCAACGGTGGCAGACCTGGGCCGCGGCGCCGCCACGACGGCCGGCACCACCGGCGTGCAGGCTGCGGAATACGCAGGGGACGCGGGCCTGCGGGGCGCCGAATACGCCGGCAATGCGGGGATACGTGGCGCCGAATACACCGGTAACGCCAACATCAACGCGCGCAACCTCACGTCGTCCAACACCCTTTCCGGAGCGAACTATTTAGCCAATACACAGATCGGATCCCAACAGGCCCGGGCTTCAGGCGACCTGGGCGCGGCCGCGTCCTGGAATGGAATGCTGGGCGGAATCGGCCAGGTGGGAGACGCCATAGCTCTCGGAGGGATCGGGGCCGATGGCGGATGGGGCCTGAAGAATATCCCGAAGAATATCTGGGGAAAGAAGGGGTAAGCCATGCCTATCGAATTTGCACCACCAGCTCCGAATCTGCAGGGGTTCAACGTGCCCCCGCCACAGACACAGAGTCCCTTGCAAACGCTCGCGCAGATCGGGCAATTGCGGACGCAGGGACTCCAACAGCAGACCGCCGGCATGCAGCTGGATATCGAACGCCAGAAGCTCGACTCGAATAAGGCCCTGCTCGATGCAATGGTGCAAGGTGGGGGCGACCCGGAGAAGACCTTTGCGTATGCTGCCAAATCAGGGAAGGTGCTGCCCGGCGACCTGATTGCGATGCGCGAGCACCACACGAAGATGCTCCAGGACGCGGCCACACTCGACAAAACGACTCGAGAGAACACGGGGATCGATATCGACCGCTACCGAGGCCTGCTCTCCGGCGTGCAGTCTCCCGAGGACCTGGCCGCGGCGAACGCCAACGCCGACAAACTCGGCATCGGGAAAAACGTGCCGCGGTTCACGGAGTACAGCGATCCAACCCACTTGCAGGCCTTCGCCAACAGCCTCGCAACGCAGGCGCAGGTCCTGGCCGAGGTCGAGAAACGTGCCGCGGCGAAGCGGGAGGAGGCGCAGACCAAGCTCGCCGGCATCCAGACCACCGAGGCAGAGCAGAAGGTAGCTACGGGCGAGCGTCAGGCAGCCATCCAAGAGATTCAGGCGGCTATCGATCCCGCGACAGGAGTCCCCAGCCCGGCAGACTGGGTAGCAATCCAGCAGAGACACCCCAAGGTGCAGCTGCCCCCTGGCCGGCCGACACCCGACATTATTGCGGCGTACGTGCGCTCCGCAGTCGCTCCGGAGAAGCAACCGGAGTTCGACATCAATGCGGCGAAGGCCAAGTTGGGCATCATGGGCAATGACAAGTTCGACCAGTTCCTGGTGCAGCACGCGCGGTCCCTGGACAAGAAGCCGAACCAACTCACTCCCGAAGAGTTCAATCTGGGTCTGCAGAGATATGCAGAGCTCACACAGGACCCGACGATGCGGGCTCTGCTATTGAACCAGAGGGGCCAACAGAACCAACTGACCGAGGCGCAGATCGCGACATTGCCCACGAAGGAGAGGATCCACACGTTCGCGCAGCAGTTGGTGGATCACGACATGTCCCCGTCACAGCTGAACGAGCTCCGCTCCGGCCGCGTCTCGTGGGCGCCGGACGTATTCGATGAGGCGAAGCGCATCGACCCGAAGTTCTCGCCGGCGCGGGCGGAGGCGGAATATCGCACGATGACGCGCACCGAGGAGGCATTCGCCACGGGTAAAGAGGCGCAGATGGTGCGCGCCAACAACAACCTGATGGAGCACGTGGGCTTGCTCGATGAGGCTCGCAAAGCCCTCGGCAGTGGCGATATCAACGTGCTCAGGAGGATCCAGCAGGAGTTCGGTATTCAGTTCGGCGGGGATGCGCCAACCACGTATGACCTGATTGCGAAAGCGGTGGCGGATGAAGCCAGCAAGTCATTCGTGCCGGGATCAGGCGGGGAAGGGGAGCGGGCAGCCAGGCAGGCTGATTTCCGGCGCACGCTGGGCGACAAACAGATCTCCTCCAACATCAAAGGCCTGCTTCACATCGTGGACAGCCAACAACGTAATCTACTACACCAATACAACGCCGGCACCTACGGCAAGGGTTCTCTCGGAGACCAACTCTTCACGCCGCGCGCGATCGCGAGCCGGGACCGATTGCTGGGCAGTGGCGCGCCGGCGGTCGGGAGCATCAAGGTAGGCGACACCGTGATGTATCAGGGCAAGCCCCACAAAGTAACCGCGATCGACCCGAAAACCGGGAAGCTGACTTTGGAGCAGTAACATGGCAGACCAAACAGTGATTACGCCCTCGGGCGTAGTAGTAGATCAGGCGGCGGTTCAGGCGGCGCGGCCGGCGCCCATCATTGTGGATCCCTCAGAAATCACGCAGGTGGACCCACGCGACGTCACGATGGCATACGACCCCGAAGCAGGGGAGCGACTCGACCGGGCTCCAGGGGTTCCGCTCTACCAGGTGGCGCCGGGTCCGAAGATGAAGGAACTGCCTCCTCTCGGCGGGAAGCCCGGCGGGGAGACTAAAGCTGATCATGGACGCTTCGACGCCTATAACGAGTTCGGCAAGCAGGTGCAGTCCGGATACTCGAGCGGAGTGGCCGCAGTTGATCATCTCATCGCGAATATCGCCGGGATGCTAGAGAGCTCCGCAAATGCCCTCCCGCAATTTGGCCTCGGCGGCGCGGAACTCTACAAACACATCGGCAATTGGGCGCGCGAGCGGGAGAAGACCCTGCAGGGACAATCCGCGGAGCTCGCAGGGGGGAATCAATCCCTGCCGGCACAGGTTACGCGCGGCGCGGTGAGCTCGCTGGCGAGCCTCCCGATCGCCGTAGCCGCCACGACGCTGGGCGGGCCGGTGGGGGGTATGGCCGCCTTGGGAGCACTCGAGACCGCGGACCAGGGCTCGGCAAATATGGCAAAGGGTGCCGTCGAGCAGGGCATCATGGGCAAGTTCATCCATGTGGTGGGCCCGGCCGGTCGGCTAATCCGTGTACCGCTGGTGATGGGCGCAGAATACGTCAAGAACGTAGCGCAAGGCGTCGACCCGGAGACAGCGCTGGCAAACGCGATGAACATGGGCTGGCTCACTGGCATCGGCGGGCCGGGCAACATCTCTGCCAAAGAATTGCCCGGTCATGTGTTGGACAGCCTGAAGCCGCGGCTGCCGGAGATGCTTCCGGAATCGATGCGATTCGAAGCCAGGCTCAACCCGGTGCAGCAGAGAGCCGTTGACTACCTGAAGGAACAAGGTGTGCCTTTGACCGGAGGGCAGCAGACCGGCAATCGCTATCTGACGGCTGTAGAGGCCACTACCGCACACACGCCACTGGGCTCTCAACGGGCGCGGGAGTTTCATGCCGGCACCGAGGGTGCAATGCGGGACCTGGCTGGAGAATTGGCCGGCAAGGTACACAAGGATCCGGTCTCGCCGTATGAAGCCGGCACGATCGTGGGAGACACGCTGGGCCAGTCCATAGCGGAGCTCGCCGGCCAATCGAACCAGGCCTATGAGAAGGCGTGGGAGCACGTCGGGAACCCGGACTTCAACAAGCGTGTCCAGATCAAAACCGAGACGAAACCGGTGTTGGACGAGTCGGGAGAGCCCACCGGTGAGACGCAGCGGGTACCGGTGTATGCGGAAGTCAATATGCCGGTCGACGTGCGCTGGATGAAGAAGATCGCCGCGGATCAACTTCCCCGGTACGAGTACCTGCCGGCCGCGGAGCGGGCACAGAGCGCAGCGTATTCGATTCTGAAGGGCATCCTGAAGGGTAACGACCATATCAGCGCGCAACAGGCCGAGGAGGCCCTCAAGGGGCTCAAGGCCGAGGTGGGCTACGACACCAACAAACACCTCAGGAATGTGGCGCAGGGAACCGCGGCGCAGATGGTCCCGCGGCTGCAGAGCGCGATCGACGCCGCGGTGGCGGAAACCGGCCAGGATGCCGTGATCGGCCTGCAGGAGGGCCGCAAGACGCACGCGCAGAAGATGGACTTCGCGGATATCCAGAAAAAGCTCCGCGAAGAGCCCGTGCAGGCCTTTGGGCAGCTGACGCAGGGCCGGGACAGCGGCGTCAATTACCTGAAGGAAGTAGCACAGCGGGCGCCCGATGCGATGCCCGTCCTCGGGCGCGCCTACCTGGACAAACTATTCGACCGTGCCATGAAAGAGGGTGGCTGGATGCGGACGGATGGCGTGTTCAAGGAGTGGGATAACCTCGGCAACGAGACCAAAGCTCTGCTATTCCCGAAGGAAGGGCAGGTCGATGCCCTGAACCGGTTTTTCCTTGCGCAGAAGATCACCGCTGAGCGGATCAACACGTCCGGCACCGCATTGGTGAAAGAGGCCCAGGACGCCGGCACCAACCTTCTTAAGTGGTTCAAGGGGAAGTTTGCCGGCGACATCCTCTTCAGCCCTCGGGGCATTAAATTCCTGACAGGCATTGCGCAGAATCCGCCCCGTAAGGCCTCGGACGTCGCGAAACTACAGGCCGAAGCGATGAAGGTATTTCGGGCAATGGATGCGGAGAAGAAGCCACCGGAGGAACCGCCGGCCGGGCCGCCGGCAGGGGGCGGGCCGCCATCTTCACCTTCAAGCGGTGGAGGAGGAGCTGCGGCCGCCGAGGGAGGTGGGGAGACGGGAACCGGAGGCGCAAAGGGTTCGCTACAGGAACGGCTGCAGACCGCAGGCGACGAAGCGCTCGATCGGGTCAGAAAGAGTGGCGCACTACGGGGAACTACCCTGTCCTCACAGTTCCCCGCAGAGGTCACCAAGGACATGGTCACATGGGGCGCCGCTCGAATCGCGAATGGGGCAATTGATTTCGGAAAGTGGAGCAAGGCTATGTTGGCCGATGCGACGGATATCAGCCCCGAGGCCGCGGCGAGATTACGCGCCATGCTACCGCAACTCTACAAAGATGCCCAGAAGGAATATGAACACCACGCCCAGACGATCGGCGCACAAAACATCGCAGACCTTCCGAAGATCATGGAATACTACAAGGCCGGTAAGGAAGGGAAGCACTGGTACAACTTCGTCCGGCCAGCCCTGCAGCCGCTTTTCGGGCAGAACACGGATCTGTTTCTGAAGATGTTCGCGGCTACGAGTCCGAATACCAAGGTGACGCAAAACGTCCTGAACGCAGTTAAAGCCTATCGCCAGTTTCTTACGGGGGAACCCTTCACCGGAATGCCGGCGCATGTGGACAATCTGAACCGGGCCGTTACCGGCGTCAAGATGAGTGGCCCAAAGGTGGGCGCGTTCGGTCCTAATTTGCTGGGGAACCTGACCCCGGTCACGGTCGATCTCTGGATGGCGCGAGCCATCTTAGGCAGGGACACGGTTACACCCCTGCAATCCAAGCTAGTGGATTACATGACCAGTCAAGCGGCAAAGAAAGTCGGCCTGGAACCGGCAGAGATGCAAGCCGCGATCTGGACGGGCATCAAGAAACTATCGAAGAGCCGGGACACTTCCGCCCCTCCGGAGGTGATCGTCAAGGAATACCTCGACAAGAATCCGGAGATCCGGAAACTGTTCGAAGACAGCCTGGAAATGAGTAAAGAGCACTTCAAGGGATTGCAGTCGAAGCAAGCGCCGGCTAAACCCCCGCGGAACTAACGCTGTTTGGTGAGCCTGGCGGCCGCAGCCTTCTTGCGTTCCTGTTTGAGGTTCTCAAGCATCTTCTCGATTGCCTGCAGGTGTCGGGCGCGAGCCTTGGTCGGGCGCCGCGCGCGCTCCTTCTCCATCCATG
>Ga0068864_100005685_pt1 | contig 10219 bp, 8 predicted proteins | sample KBSSwiS72_FD_66586 | JGI IMG/M metagenome (GOLD analysis project Ga0068864, IMG submission 66586) | Switchgrass rhizosphere microbial communities from Kellogg Biological Station, Michigan, USA - KBS Switchgrass S7-2 | ecosystem: Host-associated > Plants > Roots > Rhizosphere > Soil ...
TGCCGAGGATCTGCACCTGGCGGGCCGGCAGGTGGTACTCGCGATCGGCGCCGCGCCGCGCTGCGCGCGCTTCTACCGGGGCAAGGACGTGGTCGACTGGCTCGCCGACATGGGCTACTACGACATGTCGGTGCACGAGCACCCGCTGCGCGAAGGCGTGCGCGACAACACCAACCACTACGTCACCGGCCGCGACGGCGGTCGTGACATCGACCTGCGCAAGTTCGCGCTCGAGGGCATGCAGCTCTACGGTGCACTCACCGGTGTCGAGGATGGCGGCACCCTGAAATTCGAGCCGAACCTGGCCGCGGTTCTGGACAGTGCCGACCGCACCTACAACGGCATCAACGCGAGCATCGACAAGTACATCGCCGAGCGCGGCCTGGAGGCCCCGCCGGGGCGGCCCTATGTGCCGCTGTGGGCGCCGGCCGTCGAGCGCAGCGAGCTCGACGTGAGCGCTTGCGGCATCTCGTCGGTGATCTGGTGCATCGGCTTCACGCCCGATTTCGGTTGGCTCGATGCGCCGGTGTTCAATGGCCGCGGGCACCCGCAGCACGTGCGCGGCGTGACACGACAGGAAGGCCTGTACTTCCTCGGCTTGCCGTGGCTGCATACCTGGGGATCGGGTCGCTTCTCTGGCGTGGCGCGCGACGCGTTGTACCTGGCCGAACGCATCGAGGCGCATCGCGAAGCGACGGCCGCCGCCGCGCCAGACCACGCGCATGCGCAACCGGCGCTTCTGTCGTAGCGATCCACGCTCACTGCACAGGTCTGTCAAAGCGCCGTGCGAATACCGCTTGATGTCGACCGATCAGCGGTGAGTGTTCACTTGGAGCGGTTGTCGGTCCCGTAGGGATCGCTCGCCTTTCCTGCGGGTGGACTGATCAGCCTTGGAGCCATGCGCTCCGGGCCCGCGAGCATCGCGGCGTTGTCCGACGCTTGCGTGCACCCATGACCTACGGCCGCCACGGGCCCGGCCACCACAATGAAATCAGTCGGCAGACCGGGCTCCTGAGCGGCCCGCTGCGCGGAACGATTTTTCGACGACCAGGAGACAACGATGAACCCGATGAACAGACGCAATGTGGTGATGGCCTTTGCGGCGACAGCGGCGACGTCACTCACGCCGCTTGCCTTCGCGCAATACCGCGACAGCGGCGAGTACCGGATCCTGCAAGCCCGCTACGGTACGGCACAGCGCAACGTCGACGTGACGCGGCGGCTGCAGGAACTCGCGCGCGCCGACCGGTCGTTCCGTATCGAGAACGGGACCTTCGGCATCGACCCGGACGAGGGTCGCACGAAAACGCTGCGCATCTTCGCGCGCGATCCGAACGGCCAGACCCAGGTCTTCGAGTACCGCGAGGGCGACGTGCTCGACGGTTCGCGCTTTGCCGGTTGGAGCGGCGGCCGCTGGGGTGATTCGAACTACCGCGGCGGCTGGGGCGACGACCTTCGAGGCGACCGCGGCCATCGCGGCGACGAGGGCCAGTACCGCATCCAGCAGGCGTTGTACGGCACGTCGCGCCGCAACATCGACGTGACCGAGCGTCTGCGCGAACTCGCGCGCAGCGACCACTCGTTCCGTCTGACCAACGATCTGTTCGGTGCCGACCCCGCTGAAGGCCGCGTCAAGACGCTGCGCATCTATGCGCGCGGCCCGGGCGGCGCCAGCCAGGTCTTCGAATATCGCGAGGGCAGCGTGATCGACGGCAGCCAGTTCGTTGGCTGGGGCCGCGGCGACTGGGGTCAGGACGGCCGCCGGGGCGGCTGGGGTCGCTGAGCGAGATCTGATCCTGCGAGGTGCCGCCGCCAGGGAACGGGCGGCGGCTGCTGGGTGTGTTGCAATACAAATTGCGAGTGTATAAGCTCGTCAATGTCTAGTTCGCTGCTCGCGCTGGAGACACACCCATGGCTCACGCCACCATTCGATTGACGATGGCCCAGGCCCTCGTCCGGTACCTGTGCAATCAGTTCACCGAGCTCGATGGGCAAAGGGTGCCGCTGTTCGCGGGCGTGTTCGCCATATTCGGACACGGCAATGTGACCTGTCTGTCCGAGGCGCTCGAGGCAGTGCAGGACACGCTGCCGACCTGGCGCGGGCAGAACGAGCAATCCATGGCGCTTGCGGCCATCGCCTTCGCGAAGGCGAAGCGGCGGCGCCAGCTCATGGTGGCGACGTCCTCGATCGGCCCGGGCGCAGCGAACATGGTCACGGCGGCAGGTGTTGCCCACGCCAATCGACTGCCGGTGCTGCTGCTGTCCGGCGATACCTTCGCCAATCGGCTGCCCGATCCGGTGCTGCAGCAGCTCGAGCACTACGGCAATCCGACCACCACCGTCAACGACTGCTTCAAGGCGGTGTCGCGCTACTGGGACCGGATCACGTTGCCCGAGCAGATCATCACGTCGCTGCCGCAGGCCATCGCTGCAATGCTCGACCCGGCCGACTGCGGGCCGGCCTTCATCGGGCTTTGCCAGGACACGCAGGAAGTCGCGTTCGACTATCCGGCGATCTTCTTCGAACCCACGACGTGGTCGATTCCGCGTCCGCGTGCCGACAAGCGCAAGGTCGAGGAGGCGATTGCCATGCTCCGGTCGGCGAGCAAGCCGCTGATCATTTCCGGAGGCGGCGTGCGCTACTCCCTGGCCGAGGAATCGGTGGCCCGGTTCGCGCTCGATCGCGGGATACCGCTGGTCGAGACGATCGCCGGCAAGGGTGCGGTGACGCACACGCATCCGGCCCATGCGGGCCCGATCGGGATCGTCGGCTCGACATCCGCCAACACGCTTGCGGCCGAGGCCGACGTGATCCTTGCGATCGGCACGCGCCTGCAAGACTTCACGACCGGCTCCTGGACTGCGTTCAACCACGAGGCCCGCTTCGTCTCGGTGAACACCGCGCGCTGGGACGCGAGCAAGCATCGCGCGCTGGCGGTCGTCGGCGATGCGCTGGAAACCGTGGACGAGATCGACCGGGCACTGGGTGACTGGAAGGCACCCGCCGGCTGGACCGCGCGGGCGCGCGTGCTGTTCTCCGAATGGGAATCGATGCTCGACGGCTACAAGAAGGACACCGGCGCCCGGATACCCACGTACGCGCAGGTCGTCGAGGTGGTCAACCGCGCCGCCAGGGACAACGACACGCTCATCGCCGCCGCCGGGGGAATTCCCGGCGAGGTCACGAAAGGCTGGCGCGTCAAGAAGCCCAACACCTTCGACTGCGAGTTCGGTTTCAGCTGCATGGGCTACGAGATCGCCGCAGGCTGGGGTCACGCGATGGCCAAGGGCGGTGACGGCACGCCCATCGTCATGCTCGGCGACGGCACGTACATGATGATGAACTCGGACATCTACTCGTCGGTGCTCGCCGGCCACAAGATGATCGTCGTCGTCTGCGACAACGCCGGCTACGCAGTCATCAATCGCCTGCAGAACTTCAAGGGAGTTCCGGGCTTCAACAACCTGCTGAAGGACTGTCGCGTCAAGGTGCCGTTCCAGGTCGACTTCGTGAAGCACGCCGAATCCATGGGGGCACTCGCGCGACGCTGCGGCACGCTGGCCGAACTCGCCGAGGCCATGACCTGGGCCCAGGGCACCGATCGCACGACGGTGATCACGATCGAGACCGACGCCTACGCGTGGGTCCCCGGTGATGCCGACTGGGACGTCGGCGTGCCCGAGGTGAGTACGCGCAAGGCCGTTCAGGACGCACGCGAATCGCAGCTGGCGATACGCCGCCAACGGCGCATCGGCGTCTGAACGAACTTCTCGAACCGGACCATCGTCCTGAACAACCCTGGTGGAGCGAAAAAATGAACAGAGTGGACGGCAAGATCGCCGTGGTGACCGGTGGTAGCCAGGGCCTCGGGGCCGCCGTGGTCAGGCAACTGGCGCTGGCCGGCGCGGCGGGCATCGTCGCGTGCGGTCGCAACGCGCAGCGTGGTCGCGCGGTGGCCGAACGCGCGCAGGAGGAGACCGGCGTTCGCACCGAATTCGTCGTGGCCGATCTCGCGTCGGTCGCGGACTGCCGCCGCGTCATTGCCGAAGCGGACAAGGTCTTCGGCCGCATGCACGTCCTCGTGAACGCGGCCGGATTGACCGACCGGGGCAACCTGCTCAACACGTCGGAAGAACTGTTCGACCGCATGTTCGCGGTGAACGTTCGCGCGCCGTTCTTCCTGATGCAGGAGGCCGTCAAGCTGATGCTGCGCGACCGGCTGGCCGGATCGATCATCAACATCGGCTCGACGTCGGAACGTGCGGGCCAGCCGTTCCTCGCGCCCTATTCGGCGTCCAAGGGTGCGCTCGCCACGCTCACCCGCAACAGCGGCTACGCGCTGATGCGCAATGGCATCCGCGTGAATCAGCTCGACATCGGCTGGATGGCCTCCGACGGTGAGGACCGCGTGCAACGCGAATTCCACGGTGCCCCTGCGGACTGGCTCGCCAAGGCCGCCGCCGCCCAACCCTTCGGCCGACTGCTGTCGCCCGAGGAAGTGGCCCGGGCCGTCGCCTTCCTCGCCAGCGACGACAGCGGCATGATGACGGGCTCGGTGGTGCACTTCGATCAATCGGTGTGGGGGGCGTACGACGCCGCCCCACCTGCGCCCGCCGCGGCGCTCGGGGCATGATGAGGGACAACAACGCGCCCGCGGCTCAGCCCTTCGCGCGGTAGATCGCCGGCTGCTCTGCGCGACGAATCTCCACTTCGCGACCGCTTTGCAAGGCCTCGACGGCGCGTTCAGCCGTGAGTGATGCGATGTAGCCATCCCAGGCGCTCGCGCCCGCGGGCGTGCCGGACTCGATCGAACGCAGCCAGGCCAGCGCCTGCAGCCGATACGCCTGCTCGAAGCGCGGCCGCCAGTCGCGGGCGTAGTCGATCGTCGCAGCGAGGTTCAGATGGGTTTCAGTGTGGGCGGGCGCCCGCAGCGCGATCGTGCCGTGCTCGCACACGAGCTCGCAGCGCACGTCGTAGCCATAACCGGCGTTGTTGTTGATCTCGATGTTGACGAGCTGGCCCGACCCCGTGCGCAACACCATGAAGACCGGGCCGATCCCCTGGCCGGGCGCGGACGCCGTCGGCTGGAAGGCACTGACGGCCGAATACTCGCTGTCGAGCATGAAGCGAGCGATGTCGAACTCGTGCGGTGCCGAATTCGTGATCGCCATCTGCCCGGTGAACTGCGGCGGGGCGCTCATGTTGCGGTGAAAGTTGTGCATCATGATCGGCGCGCCGATGCCGCGCTGTGCTCGCCTGGCCTTCATCTCCACGTACGCCGGATCGAAGCGGCGCATGAAGCCCACCTGGACGAGCTGCTTGCCCAGGGTGCTCTCGGCCTGCAACACGTTCAGGCATTCGGTCGAATCAGGCGCGAGCGGCTTTTCGCACAGCACCGGCTTCTTCGCCTTCAGGCATGCCAACGTCAGCGCCGCGTGCGTCGGGTCGGGGCTCGCGATGAGCACGGCGTCCACCTCGTCGGCCGCGATCGCAGCCAGCGGATCTGTCGAGACGTGCCGCGCACCCGTGGCGTCGGCGACGGCGCGCGCGCGCGCCTCGTCGGCATCGCAGACCCATCGAAGGTCTGCACCCGGGATTTCGGTCGCGATGATGCGGGCATGGTCTGCACCCATGACCCCGGCGCCGATCACGGCGACTCTGATCGTCACGGCATCACCTCCGTTCCAACTCGATCAGGGCAGCAGGAGCTTGCGGCGCGCGGGCGGAAAGCTCCGCAGCATCGAAGGCTGCAACGGCGTGAAGGGCCGGCTGCTCGCGAGCCGTACCGGCGCGCCTCGAACTGCTGCCTCTTCGATGGCCAGCAACGCGCGCATGTCCTCGATGCCCTCGCCGCTGTCGACCGCGGGTCGCGTGCCGTCCAGGATGCAGTCCGAGAAGTAGGCGATCATGCCGCTGAAGTTGTCGGTCCGGGCAACGTCGATGCGCTCGACCGCGTCGCCCCGGCGCAGCACGATCGTGCGGGGCTTGTCGAACAGGTAGGCGTGCTGCATCTCGAGCGACCCCGTCGTCCCGAGGACCTGGATCACGTCGATCGGATCGGTGCCGAACCCGACATAGAAGGTCGCGCTGCGGCCGCCTTCGAAGCGCAGCGTCGCCGTGATGCCGGCGTCGACCTCGGCGAAGCGGGGATCGCCGGCGTCGCTGCAGGACAGGGCCTGGATGTCGACGGGCTCGCTGCCGAACACATGGCGAGCCGCGTTCAGGCAGTAGACGCCGAGGTCCTGCAGCGGCCCGCCCCAGTGCGCCTTGCGCAGACGGTGGTTGTCGGCGGCGATCTGGAAGCTGAAGTTGCTCGAGAAGTGCCGCGGGTCGCCGATGGCGCCGCTGCGGATCAGCGCCATGAGCTTCAGCGTCCCGGGGTCGTTGTGCAGCCGGTAGGCCGTGGCCAGGTTGACGCCGGCGTCGCGCGCTGCCGCCTGCATGGCCTCGGCCTCGGCGAGGCTCATCGCGAGCGGCTTTTCGACCAGGATGTGGAGTCGATGCCGCGCCGCCTGCAGCGCGTAGCGGGCATGGCTCGAGTTCGGCGTCGCAATGTAGACCGCATCGACGCCGCCGCTGCGGGCGAGTGCGTCGAACTGTTCGTACGGGTACACGCCCTTGATCCCATGGAAGTCGGCGAGCTGTTTGGCCTTGTCGAGGCTGCCACTGACGATCGCCGCGACTTCGGAGTTGCCGGTCTGTTCGACGGCGGGCAGGAACGCCTCCTGGCTGATCCAGCCTGCACCGATGACCGCGTAGCGGACCTTCTTCTTCGTCGTCATCGCGAGACCTTCACCGGCTTGCCGGTCTTCCAGCTCTCGGTCGCGGCATCGGCCAGCATCTGCGCCTGCAAGCCGTCGAATCCGTTCGGCCGCGGGGCCTGCTCGCCGGCTTCGACCGCGTCGATGAAGGCATTGAGTTCGTTCGCGTAGGCCGCCTCGTAGCGCTCCAGGAAGAAGTTCTGGATCGGATCGGCGCGGTAGCCGTCCTGGCTCAGCACCTCGACCGTCGTGTTGTGAATGTTCTTCGCATGGATCATGCCCTTCGAGCCATGCACCTCCATGCGCTGGTCGTGGCCGTAGGTGGCGCGGCGCGAGTTGGTGATGACGGCGATGCGCCCCGTCGCGGTCTGCATCTGCACGGCGGCGGTGTCCACGTCGCCCGCCCCGCCGATGGCCGGGTCGACCAGTGCCGAACCGAGCGCATGGACCACGACGAACTCTTCGCCCATCAGGAAGCGGGCCATGTCGAAGTCGTGGATCATCATGTCGCGGAACAGTCCGCCGGAGCTCTTCACGTATTCGGCCGGCGGCGGTGCCGGATCGCGACTGATCAGCGTCACGATCTCGATGGCCCCGATGTCGCCGCGGCGGATGCGCCTCTGGATCTCGGCGAAGTTGGGATCGAAGCGGCGCTGGAAGCCGATCATCAGGGTCGACTGGTTCGCCTCCACGACCTTGAGCGTCTGCTGGATCGATTCGACCGACGTCGACACCGGCTTCTCGCACATGATGGCCTTGCCGGCTTTCGACGCGGCCTGGATCTGCTCGGCATGGAATCCGGTGGGCGATCCGATGAGCACGGCGTCCACGTCCTTTGCCGTCATGATCTCGTCGACCGAGGCGACCTTCGCACCATGCAGGTCGGCGAGAGCCTGGGCTGCCTGCGGCAGCGCATCGGCGATGTAGGCCAGGCGGGCCTTCGAGTTGCGGGCGATGGTCCGGGCATGGACCTTGCCGATGCGGCCGGCGCCGATCACACCGAATCTGATCGTCATCTGAGTAGCTTTCGAAAGGGTGGCCGCCGCGGCGGCTGGGCACGCCGCGTTCGAGCCGAACAGGTCGGGTGGGACCGCCCCACCCATGCGTGCGGCCTGACGGCTACTTCGCGATGCAGGTCGCCACCGTCTCCGGCGTGCAGACGTCCAGGCCCGTGTAGGTCGGATCCTTCGGCGCCTCCTTGCCGGACGTCATCGCCGCCAGCGCGTTCATCGTCCTGTAGCCCATCTCGAACGGACGCTGGCCGACCTGGCCGAGCGACAGGCCCTCCTTCATCTGGTCGATCTGGACCGGCAGCGTGTCGGCCACGACGAGCGCCAGGGACTTCGACGCGATCTTGGCCTTGTACTTGCCCACCGCGGCGCGGTTGGCATCGGGCAGGAACTGCGGGAAGCCGCCGGTGGGCAGGAAGGCGTCGAGGTTCGGGTTCTTCGCCATGATGTCCTCGAACTGCTGGATCGAGCGCGGGAAATCATCGTCCGTGTAGAGCGGGCAGCCGTCGATTTCCTTCCAGCCGTTCTGGCCGGTCAGCCGCTGGCCCGGCGATGCCGCGGATTTCGTGCCCGAGAGCGTGTCGCGGATGCCTTGCATGCGCTCGTTGTGGTTCGCCGCCGCCGCGCCGCCGGACTGGATGCACAGCGTGCCGCCCTTGGGCTTGACCTTCATCGCGAGCTTGGCGAGATTGACGCCGATCTCGTAGTTGTGCGTGCCGATGTAGGCGACGCGGAGGTCCTTGTTTTCAGGCAGCACGTCCGAGTCCCAGGTCAGCACGGGAATCTTGGCGGCCTTGGCCGCCTTCAGCGCCACGGCCATGGCAGCCGCGTTCGCCGGGGCGACCGCGATGCCGGCAACCTTCTTGGCCACCAGGTCCTGCACGATGGCCACCTGCTCGTCGCCACCGCCGTGTTCGCCCGGGCCGATGTACATGCATTCGAACGCACCCTTGGATTCGGCCTCGGCCTTCTTGCAGCCGTCGCGCGCCTGGTCGAAGAACGGGTTGTTCATGTTCTTCGGCACGAGCGCGAAGACCTTCTTGTCCGCTGCACCGGCGGCGCCGGCGACGGTGACTGCGTAGACGGCGATCGCCGCCGTGAGGACGTGCTTGAACATCGTTGTCTCCTGTTGATCTAAGGACCTGCCACTGAGGCACGGCAGTGGCACCGTATACGCATCGCTATCCGGCTTTCAATCTTTCCCGCAGGTTGGCAAAGATCGACTTGCCGCCCCATTGCATCCCAAGCAGCACCGCGAGCACGATGAACGCGCCGACGAATGCACCTTGCCAGTTCGAATCGATGCCTGCCATCAGCAGCGCGTTGCGGATGACTTCGAGCAGCGCAGAGCCGATCAGCGCCCCGAACGCCGTTCCGGCGCCGCCCATCAGGTCGGCTCCGCCGATCACCGTGGCCGCGATGACCCGCAATTCGTAGCCGGCGCCCATCGCGTTGATGGCGGATCCGTTGTAGCCCAGCTGGAGGATCGACGCGAGCGCGGCGCAGAACGAACAGAACACGTAGGCCTGCCACTTGATTCGCTTGACGGGCACGCCAGTGAGCCGGGCGGCATTCTCGTTGCCGCCGATCGCGAAGAGATGGCGCCCCCACGAAGAGAAGATGAACACCGCGCCCACGACGACGCCGATCGCCAACATGGTCCAGAAGTGGCCGGAGAATTCGGGCATCCACTCCGGCGCCCACCCTCCCGAGGTCTCCCTCAGAGGCCATTTGAATTGGCCGATCGCCTTGACCGTCGCCGCGTCGGGGCCGAACTTGTAGAGCATCTGGTTCTGCGAGAACACCACCGCGAGGGATCGGGCGATGGCCAGCATGCCCAGCGTGACGACGAACGGCGGCATGCCCACGTAGGCCACGAAGAATCCGTTGATCGCGCCGCACAGGATCCCGACTCCGAAGCCCATGAGGAAGGCCACGTACCACGGGTACTCCCAGGTGAGGAACAAGCCGGCCACGATGGCGACCAGCCCCATGACGGAGCCGACCGACAGATCGATGCCGCCGGTGATGATCACGATCGTCATGCCCAGCGCCATGATGCCGAACGGCGCGAAGTTGCGCGTGATGTTGGCGACGTTGTCGGCCGACGAGAAGCTCGGCTCCTTCAGCGACATCACGATGACCAGCATCAGCAGGGCGATCGTGACCCAGAACGGCTGGCTGGTCAGGACAGCGCGCAGCAAGGTCGATTCCCGGAGGTCGGCAACGTCGGCGATGTGCGCGTGGTCGGCCGCCGAGTGAACGGCTTCGGCGGGGTGGACGGGTTCAGCGGAGCGAACGGCTTCAGGCTGCACGGATCGCTCCTGTGATGAGACCGGTGATCTCCTCCGGCGAGGTCTGCGCTGTGTGCTTGTCCGCGACCTTCGAACCGCGCCGCATGACGACGATGCGGTCGCACACCGCGAAGACGTCCGGCATGCGGTGGC
>Ga0068864_100005698_pt1 | contig 10212 bp, 6 predicted proteins | sample KBSSwiS72_FD_66586 | JGI IMG/M metagenome (GOLD analysis project Ga0068864, IMG submission 66586) | Switchgrass rhizosphere microbial communities from Kellogg Biological Station, Michigan, USA - KBS Switchgrass S7-2 | ecosystem: Host-associated > Plants > Roots > Rhizosphere > Soil ...
CAAGAGCTATTGGCAGGGTGTGGGCCAGCAGCTCGGTTACACGGGCGTGCGCGAATCCACTGCCAAGGAGATCGCCGGTGCGAGCGCGGTGACGAAACCCGCGCCGGAAAACCATGCGCCACTCATTGCCTATCTCTTCAGCGACCGCGCGCGCCACATCACGTCGCAGTTCATCCAGCTTCACGGCAAGCGCATGACCCTCATCCCGCGCCACGTCGACCAGGAAAATGCCGGGCCGTTCGTGGAAGCGGAGCCATGGACGCTCGGCCTGGTCACCAAGGCGTTCAGCCAGGACTTTGCCGACAAGCTCCAGCCCGTCGTTGATTACATGATGCGGTATCCGGCGCCGTCGTGGCCCCAGGCCCCGCGCGCGGCTAACGCATGACGACGACCATGCGCCCTGATCTCGTGATCGCCAACGGCCGCGTGCTCGATCCCGGCGCGGGAATCGACGGCGATCTCGACATTGCCATCGTTCGCGGGCGCATCCACGAGGTTGCTGCGGGACTCGGCAAGCAGTTCCCGGACCGCACGATCGATGCCGGACGCGCATGGGTGATGCCGGGACTGGTCGACATCCACACGCATTGCTTCTGGGGCGGCACGTACTTCGGCATCCGTCCCGATCCCGTGGCGGGCAATACGGGCGTGACGACGTGGGTCGACGCCGGTTCGTCGGGCGCCTGGAATCTTGCCGCGTTCCGCACGATTGCCGAAACGTCGAAGCGCCGCATACGCGCGTACGTCAACGTGTCGGCCGTGGGCCTCGTCGCGCGCACTGGCGAGCTCGACAACCTCGATTACATCAACGAGGACGACCTTCTCGCCGTGATCGACGAGCACCGCGATTTCATCGTCGGCATCAAGGTGCGCATGGGGCATCCCAAACACGGCATCCTGCCGCTCGAGCGCGCGATCGCGACGGCCAGGAAAGCGCGGCTGCCCGTGATGGTCCACGTGCGCAACGGCCCGCCCGACATTCGCGACATCCTCGCCATCCTGCGCCCCGCCGACATTCTCACGCACTGCTACACCGGTGCGGACATGGCGATGGTCGCGCAGGACCTCTGGATTCCCGAAGCCCACGAAGCGCGTCGGCGCGGCGTGCTGTTCGACGTCGCGCACGGCGGGGCGTCGTTTGGCTGGAAGTCGGCGGAAGCGGGGTTCGCCGCGGGCTTTCGGCCCGACATGATCTCGAGCGATCTGCACCAGCTCAACTACTTTCCGCCGAACGTCGATCTCACCGAGACGATGAGCAAGATGCTGCACCTCGGGATGGAAATCTCCGACATCGTGCGCGCGGTCACCTCCACGCCCGCGGAGGCGATCCGGATGGAGGGGCAGGTGGGCACGCTGAAGCCTGGCGCGTTCGCCGACCTCGCCTTGTTCGAGATCGCCGACGGCGAATTCACGATGACTGACACGCACGGCGAGTCGCGGACAGCGCGCCGCAAGTTCAAGCATGTGCTGACGGTCGCCAACGGCGAGCTCCTGCCCCACGCGATCCCGGATCGTCCGTCCTCTTACCTCACGATCAAGGATCCGTCGATCGACGGTGCGCGCCGCATGATCGATGCGCGCCGGCATCTGCTGCATGCGCACGGCTGCTGCTGACCGTCCGGGGCGACGCGAGAGAGGTTCAGAATTGGGGGGGCGAATGGCCCGCATCGCTGCAAGCCCCTGATTGTTTGGTTGCGGGGACCCGCAAACGGCATCCTTCCGAGCTATACCGTGCCACCGAGATATCGAGGCGTGCGATAGCCACTTCGGGCGGCCACACGCCGTTTACTCCGGCACTCCCCGTTCAGTGAAATTGCGGCAGCGTGCCGCAACCGCGCCCGGCAAGGCCGTCATGGCCGATACGGTCAAGGTCAGCGCGACCATCACCGCCATCGACAAGGCGACGCGCGACGTGACGCTCAAGGGCCAGCAGGGAAACCTCATGACGGTTACGGCGGGCCCGGAGGTCAAGAACTTCGACAAGCTGAAGGTCGGCGACCAGGTGGACTTGCAGTACATCGAGGCGCTCACGCTCGAGCTCAAGAAGGGCGGAGGCATGGCCGTGGCCGCACCGAGAAGACGGACGCGGTCAGCGCCAAGAAGGGCGAGATGCCGGGCGGTGCAGTGGGCCGCCAGGTCATCATCGTTGCCGACGTCGTCGCAGTGGAATCCCGCGAATCAGATCGTCACGCTGAAGGGACCGAATCAGACAGTCGACCTGCGAATTGCCGATCAGGAGCAGTTCAAGCTGACCGCAAAGGGCGACCAAGTCGAGGCGAAGTTCACCCAGGCGCTCGCCGTCGCGGTGGAGCCAGCCACGAGGAAGTAGCGAGGGACCGCTACCTCACTGCTAATTGGTCAGGTTGCGGGCCCCCAAGCTCTATGCAAAGACTGGTGTATCGACGCGTACCGGCAGCAGCTTCGATACGATTGGGATCGCCCGGCAATACCGGTGGTACTAAAACCGGTACCTGGGGTAGTGCGGGCGATTCCGGGTCAGCGCAGCGTTTGCTCCGAAACCGGGCCGACCGCCAAATGGACAAAACGGGATTGGCGACGTCGCCCATTCTTACACCCGCCGTTTTCTGCCAGCTGCGCGACACAACAAAAACAACGGCTTAGGACCTTGGCAGGTTTTATGCGTATTCGCCCAGCCGCACGCACGTGCAGGCGACACAGCGAGGATGCCGCGATGAAGCAACGAGACACTGTCATCGCCCACTGGCGATCTCGGGGCCCTGAGCGCCTGGCGCGTGACACTCATCTTTACGAAGCGGTGTTGTCGTTTTACGAGGAAGTGCGGCAAGCATTGGCCGCAGCGCAGCCGGCAGAATCGCCCGCGCCCGTCGAACAGCATTCCTTCAAAGCCGGGCCTGGGCGATAGAACGCTTTACGGCTGGCGCGATCAACGAAGTGTGCTTTGCGCCGGTCCCCGGTGCGGGTAGTCTGACGACGCCCGCGCAGTTCTAAAGACTCCCTGCGCCTTCGATCCCGAGGGATCGCTGCGATCACCACTTGCTTGCCTTCGCCGCTCGCAACGCACGGCACCAGGAGGTCCAGCTGCCTGCACAAAGTAAAACGATAATCTCGCTGTGCGTGTCCAGTCGAAATGGTGGAAAAGTGGGGGGCTTTCGGCATTCGCACATGGCTCCATGGTGCCGCGCTCGATCGCCGCTGACGACCCGAAATGCCGCCCAAAATTGATGGCTCGACTGGAATCCTGTCCGGTTTCGGCGAGCCGGCTCACGTTCGTGCAAGAATCACCGTCGCGGGAAGCGCAGGGGCGGGGTGTGAACAAGGTCGTTTACCGAAGCGGTGACCTGCGGGTCGATCCGGCGAACCGGCGATTGATCCGCGGCGACAAGGAAATTGCGCTCGAGCCGAAGGCCTTTGCCGTGCTGCTCGTGCTCCTCGAGCGGGCCGGTGAGCTGGTCACGCGCGACCAGTTGCTCGATGCGGTCTGGGGTCACCGCCACATCACGCCGGCGACGCTCAATCGCGTGATGACGCTGCTGCGGCGCGCCTTCGACGACGACGCGGACCATCCTCGCTTCATACACACCGTACATGGCGCCGGATACCGTTTCGTCGGCGCGGTCGAACGCGTCGCGGTGCCGCGCGGAGAGTTTCGAGCGCATTTCGAACCGCCGCCCATTGCGCAGTTGCCTGCGAAGCTCGAGCCCCTGATCGGCCGCGACCGTGAGCTTGCGCAATTGTGCGCAATGCTCTCCGAGCATCGTGCGGTGACCGTGATCGGCCCCGGTGGCATGGGCAAGACGCAATGCGCACTGGAACTCGCACGCCGCTGCGCGGGGCAATTCCCTGACGGTGTCTGGTTCTTCGATCTTTCGCCGCTAGAGCGGGCGCAGGACTGGGTCAGGGCGCTGGCTGCGACACTGTCCGTGCCGACCGCCGGCACGCAGACGCTGCTGCCCCGGATTGCCCTGGAATTGGCGGGTCGCAAGGCCCTGCTGCTCGTCGACAACTGCGACCAGGTGGCGGTCGAGGTCGGCGCTCTTGTGTTCGAACTGCTGCGCAGCTGCCCCGATCTGAAGATCTTGACCACTTCGCAGCAGCGGCTGGACTTCGTGGGCGAGTGCCTGATGTGGCTGCCACCGCTGGAGCTGCCACCGCCCGCGGGCGAGGCGGAGCGCGTACCTCTCGACAAGATCGCGTCCACGCCGGCGGTGGCCCTGCTGCTTGTGCGGGCCTGCGCGGTCCTGCCGGCGATTGCGCTCGGAGGCGACAACGTCGCCGACATCGTCGAGATATGCCGTCGGCTGGACGGAATGCCGCTCGCACTGGAACTGGTCGCTGCTCAGTTCGCGATGCTGTCACCGGCGGCGATTCGCGAACGCCTGCGGCAGCGCTTCAGCGTGCTTGCCAGCGATAGCGCCGGGCGCGAGCCGCGGCATCGAAACATGCAGGCGCTGGTGGAGTGGAGCTACGGCTTGCTGTCCGCACAGGAGCAGCGGCTGCTATGCTGGCTCGGTGTGTTTCTGCAAGGCTGGACGATGGATGCCGCGGAGGCGTTCGGGAGCGCGCTGAAGATCGATGGTGACGAGCTGCTGCAGCTGCATTCCGGCCTGATTCTCAAGTCGCTGGTGGTGGTCGACCCGACGCTGTCGCCGATTCGATATCGCCTGCTGGAGACAGTGCGCGAGTTTGCGTTGCAGCTCCTTAGGGCGCGCGGCGAGGAGTCGGATGCACGCGGAGCGCACCTGCAATACTTCGTGCAGCTTGCCGAGCGCTCGCATCGCGAGATCCTCGACTCGCGCGTGGATGAGTGGGTGGCACGTCTGAGTCATGAGCACGCGAACATCGACGGCGCGCTGACCTGGGCCAAGTCGGGGGGCGCCGACGACCAGGCTGCGCTGCGCCTCACCGGCGCGCTGATGTTCTATTGCAAGAGTCACGGCAGCTTCGGGCTGTTGGCCGAATGGGTCGAGCGCGCGCTCGATGGGGTCACACCGGAGCTTTCGCAGACGTATGTGCGAGCCCTGCTGTGCAGCGGCGTGTTCAAGCTGTATGTCCAGGATCCGGCGATCGAACCACATCTCACCGAGGCTGCGGCTCTGGCAAGGCGCCTCGACGATCGGTGGGCAGAGGGGTGCGCCAGCGCTTACCTGGCCATGTGGGACGCCCTTCAGGGGCGGCTCGAGCAGGCGCGCGGTCGCGCGACACTCGCCAATGAGCTAGCACGCGCAAGCGAAGATGACTGGCTTCGCTCGCTTGCCGGCTTTGCCAATGGCTGGATCGCTCTCCGGGCAGGTGAACACAAGGGTGTCATCGATGCGCTTCAACCGTTGCGACGCGTCGGCTTCGACGTCCACCAGCACCAAATGATCGAGATCTACCTCGGACTGTCGCACTACGGTCTGGGGCACTGGCGGGAGTCCGCAGGCTCGTTGCTCAACGTCATCGAGCTGTCTCTGCGCACGCGCAATCTGCGTTCCCTCGCAGGGGCGATCGAGTTAGCCGCCTTCCTGGCGATGCGCACGGCGAGGCCCGAGATCTGCGCGCGCCTGCTTGGCAAAGCTGCCGACATCCGCGACCGGACCCATGTTCCACTGTTCAGCTTCTGGGTTGCTCATGACGAGGAGGCGACGAACCGGGCGCGCCGCCAACTCGGCAACGAGCAATTCGACGCGTTGTACACCGCCGGTGTGTCGGCACGCGACGAGCTCGTCACCGACGAGGCGCGGGCGCTGCTGCGACATCTGGCCGAAGCCCCGCCGGCTTAGGGACTGATGTTGGCATGACGCGTGCTCGCGAACAGCTCCTGCGGGTCGTAACGCACGCGCAGTTCCTGGAGTCTTCGTGCATGGTCCTTGCCGAAGCGCGCGATCTCGTCTTGATCGTCGGCATCGGAGAAGTTTGGCATCCTGCTGGGCAGCGCGTGCGCCGACAGCCGCGCGTACAGGTCGCGAATCCAGCCACGCAGGACATCGAAATCCGTCGCATCGGCCGCTGCGCCGATCAGGTTGACGAAGAACCGGGCGTCGCGATGCGCAAATGCGCAATCGGAGTGCGGGACGCGCGCCACCGCCCCGCCCATGTGCTGGACGTGTAGCTCCGTGAACGGCGTCCGCCGCGCGTCGGCGGCGGCAGCCAGCAGATCGATCGCGCCATCGCTCAGGCTCCCGAAGTTGACGCTCTTCCAATAGTGGAAACGTCCCGGAGGCGCACTGGGGTCGAGCATCTGCTGCCATTGGGCATAGGGCGTCGGCGCGACCACGTCGGCGAGCGAAGCGCCCGCGCGGCGGATCGGCTCGAGGAAGCGTGCGCCGGCCTCGACTGCACCGGACCAGCACAGCGCCAGGATGCACACCGTCCGCCCGTGCCACGCAGTGTCGAGAAACGGCAGCGGCGGGGCACTCGTCAAGACCGCCGCGCCGCAGAACTCATCGGGCGCATCGTGGACGAGGTCACGAAAGCGTCGCAGCACCGCCGCGGACTGGTCTCCGGGGAATATGACGAGGCCTGCAAGCACCTGCGCCAACGGGTACAAGCGGAACTCGAGGCTCGTGACCACGCCGAGACCACCCGCGCCGCCGCGCAAACCCCAATAGAGATCGGGATGCTCTCCGGCGGCCACGCGCACGCTGCGTCCGTCGGCCAGCACGACGTGCGCGCCGATCAAGTTGTCGCAGGCGAGGCCATATCGACGCATGAGCCAGCCGGCACCGCCGCCAAGCGTGAGACCGCCGACGCCCGTGGTCGAGATCAAGCCGCCGGTCGTCGCGAGACCGGCCTTCGCGGTGGCAACATCGACATCACGCCAAAGCGCGCCGCCTTCGACCGTCGCGATGCGCTCCTGTGTATCGACGTTGACCGCGCGCATCTCACCCAGATCCAGCACGAGGGCTCCATCGCGCACCGCGAGCCCGGCGACGTTGTGGCCACCGCCTCGCACCGTGACGCCGACGCGATGATCGCGTGCGACTTGCAATGCGACCTGAATGTCGCGCGCATCGGCGCAACGCGCGATGGCACAAGGTTGGCGATCGATCGCCCCGTTCCAGACCCGGCGCAGTCGCTCGAATTCAGCGTCGTCGATGCCGACGACCGCGCCGCGCAACCTCGTTTGCAGGGCCTGCGTGAAAGGCGAAGTGCGCGACATATGACAGCTCCATCGGCCGCTCGATACGCGAGACGCATGCGGCGAATTGTACGACCGCACCATACTTCATCAGCGGCACGGCACGTCCCTAGCGACATTCCTCGAAGATCATCGTCGGGTAGCCGCTGGGTACGGTGTCGGGAATCAACGGACATAGGTTTTGCCTCGTTGCGCGCTCATCGAGCAGCGCATCGCGGACGAACGCGACGAGGGCCTCGAATTCTCCACCCGAGAGACGGATCGGCGTCTGAAGAAGCGGGTCGACGCGCGCCAGCACCGGTTCCATCGGCCCCAGGCGGTACCGAAGATCCTTGTCCACGCCCGCCTTCTTCGGATCGTAGTTGCGCGCCGAATCGAACACATCCAAATGATGGTAGATCGCATCCTCGATGCGCGTCATCGCCCCATTGTGGAAGAACGCCGGCTGCAGTGCGGCGTTACGCAGCGGCGAGCTGCGGAACTTGTAGCGATCGGCCGCATTCCCCGTAATTTGCTCCAGGCCGAAGTCCTCATCGTGACCAGGTCCATCGAACAGCACGTTGCCCTTGCCGACACCGAATTCAGGCGCGATCTGCGGCACGCCGATCGCGTGCATCTTGAAGTCACTGAACATTTCATTCGACTCGCCACCGACCGAATGGCATTGACTGCACCGTCCCTTGCCGAAGAAGATGAGCGCACCACGCTTCTGCTGGTCGTTCATCGCGCGGCGGTCGCCGCGTGCGAATCGATCGACCGGTGCGTCGGCGAAGATCAGCGTGAATTCGAACTCCGCGATGGCGCGGGCGAACATGGAGAAGTCGATTGGGCCTCCGGCGGCCACTGACGGAAAGAGCGCGCCGAAGAGTTGCCGGTAGGCCGGAGTTCCGTTTAGACGTTGCAGGACGACCGCGCGGATAGGGTCATTTCGTGTTCCCGTGGCGTCGGCCGGAGGGAGGCATGCCCCTTTGCCGTCATCGAACTGATCGAATTCCGCGCCGATGGTCCCGGCCGTACAAGTGAATCCCGCGACCTCGACCAGCTCGGTCGGAGGCATGTGCGCCTGCGCGATCGACAAATGCGTCACGATCGGATCGTTTGGCGGGAACCGCGTTGTTCCCTCGGGAAAGGGAAACTGGAATCCGAGTGAGTTGTCGAATGGGTCGCCGGAGATCGCGGCGAAGCGACCGTTCCACATCATGTTGGGATAGAACGGCGTGTTCGACGCGAACGGCGTGCGACGCTGATTGCGAGGGCCCTTGCGATTGGGCCCGACCAGATTGTTGTTCTGGATGCCGATCGCGATCGATTGCGTGTCACCGAATGCTCGGCTCGGCGAGTGACACCCACCGCAGGTATTGTCGTCGTGGAGGCCGCCCGACTTGTCGAACCAAAGGAGCCTGCCGAGATCGGCAAGTTGCGGGTTGAGCGGCCGCCCGAGCGCCGGCAAGAATTGAGATTGGATCGTACCGGTGAATCCCGCGCTGCCCAGCGCGGTTCGCACTTGCCCGTCGAGGTCCTCTTCCCCTAGCGCTGACGACGCAGTCATCAACGATGCAAAACAAGCCAAGGCGATGGGCAAGTGACCGATACGTTGCAGACTTGATCGGAGCGTCATGAATCCTCCCTGCCCCTTGAGAGCCCGGCGGTCCGCCGATTGTTCTGGTCGGGACGCCGATACCCATCGGCCGGCAGCGGGTCGGACCACCGTCGCACGGGCGCGCGAGCCGTCGATGCGCTATTCACCGAAGTTGCAACGTATTGGACCGGTGACTACGGGCGGCGTACCACCCATCATGTGTTCGTCGTCCAAATCGAACGTATTGCCACTACAGAACAGACCACCGGCGATGGTGTCGGTCGAAACAACGATCGGCCCCTGATTGCCGGTCAAATGCACGGCGCCGTTGATGGCATTGCGTTCGAGCGCAATGGAGGGCGCGGGCGAAAGAACGCCTGGGCCGGTGTTGCTGATCTGGACTGCCCCGTTGATGACGTTACCCGGACAGAAAGTATTCACGGGAGGTCCTTCTTCGTCCTTCCCGGCGCCGATGAGGAGATTCGCGGCCCCGTTCGCGACGATCCCGCCCTCGATCGTGGAAGCGCATGCAATCAGGATCCCGCCCTGGTTGACCCGTACGCCACCCGATATGTGTGCGCCGCCAAGGAGGCAAAAATCGCCGGCGTTGACGACCACACCGTCGACGATGGTGCCGGAAATCACTCCATTACATTCCGTTGCCGCTAGTGCCCCATTGCTGGAAACCGCCAGCGCCAAACCCACCAACCCCACGAAAAATCCCGCGAGCTTGTTCATCATATCTCCCTCAAAAGGTTGGGATGCGGGGCACCCACGCCGGTCGCAACGCTCGTCCATCACTCGCGCTTGTGTCCCGCAGCCACTGTAAGACCGTTCGCAAGATCCAGGCTAGAGCGGTTTGGTGATGGTTTTGTGAGGATGCGCATCGCGCCGCCCAAGGCGCCGAAATGCCGAGGAGAACGCGTTTCCTTGCGAATCGCGGCGCCGGTGCAACGCAACGAGTAGAGCAGCGTCAGAATTGGAATTGCCGCGATGATGGTGCGCTCGCGCGACGACGGCGCTCGCGCAGCACGGGCAGCACGGTTAAATTGGTCAGCGACGGCAGCGCAGGTCTCGGCGGACATCGGACGCAAGGATGAAGTCGAGCCGGTCCGGGTCCAGACGGGCGCTTGTCGACCCTAAACATTCGGTCGAGCTTCCCGAAAGCGGTCGTTGAACGAATCCGCTGGATCAGCAAGTGCGATGAGCAGCGCGAACTGCGATCCACGAGCTATTACTGAATCACCTCGTCCGCGCGCTGCAGTAGCGATTGCGGGACGGTGATGCCGAGCGCCTTCGCGGTCTTGAGGTTGATCAGCAGCTCGAACTTGGTTGGCTGCTCCACCGGGATATTGGCGGGCTTCGCGCCCTTGAGAATCTTGTCGACGAAGCTGGCTGCGGTGCGCCAATGCCAGGCGTTGGATGAAAGATAGGACATCAAACCGCCGGCGGCGACATATTCGCGGCCGCCGAAAACGGACGGCACCTTGGAGCGAAGCGTCAGCTCGATGATGTGGACATGGCGCCGGAA
>Ga0068864_100005700_pt1 | contig 10211 bp, 4 predicted proteins | sample KBSSwiS72_FD_66586 | JGI IMG/M metagenome (GOLD analysis project Ga0068864, IMG submission 66586) | Switchgrass rhizosphere microbial communities from Kellogg Biological Station, Michigan, USA - KBS Switchgrass S7-2 | ecosystem: Host-associated > Plants > Roots > Rhizosphere > Soil ...
AGGTGGAAGTACGTCGTGAAGAGGCCGGCGCCGTGGTCGAGGATCACCGTCCCGCCGGAGAAGTAGAGGTCCTCGGCCAGCGCGACGCGCGCGGGAGCCGCCGCGAGCACCGGAGTCCCGGCGGCCGCGGCCATGTCGACGCCGGCATGGCGGGACTTCGTCTCGCCGTTCAGGACGCGACGCGCGCCGAAGGCTCCCGCCTTCGTGCCGGGCACGGGGAGGAGGAAGGGACCGCGCCAGCGGCGGCCGTCCTCCCCCGAGTCCCACGCGCTCTGGACCTTCGCGTGGTCGGAGGCGATGCGCTCCTTCTCGCTCTCGGGAGGCTCGACGTATTTCGGCTCGAGCGTGAGGCGCTGGGACGGGAAGCCGCCGGCGAGGACTCGCAGCGACAGCGAAGCCGCGTGCGAGGCGCCGCACGAGTCCGCCGTTTCGACCTCGAAGCGTTCCTGGCCGGTCTTCGCCTCGAAGTCCACGCCGACGAGCCCGCGAAAGACGCGGCCGGAGGCTTCCGCCTCGAGCGGCACGCGCTCGCCCTCGCCGGTCAGGACGGCGGAGGCGAGCGGGACGTCGCTGCGCAGCACGACCGAGACGACGGCGCCCTGGCGCGGCTCGCGCGTCGCGGCGGTCAGTCGCAGCTGAGGCGCGGCGCAGTCGGCGAGGCCGGCGGGCGTATTCGTGAGCAGGAGAAGGACAGCCACGAAGGGGAGGGATCTCACCGGAACCAAGGTAAACCGCGGGAGAGGGAAACGGAACCGGAAAACGTATTAGCCGTGGCTAATATGTCCCCCCTCACCCTGCACCCTCTCCCCCCGATGGGGGGAGAGGGGAATGCTCTTATGTAACGCGACGCTCGTGGTGCGGAGCGCGCAGCAATGCCGCTAGGGTCCGTACAGCAGGAGCCCGAACGTCTTCGTCAGGAACACGGCCATCTGGCCGCGCGTGTTCGGAGCCGCCGGGCAGAAGTTGCCTCCGCCGCAGCCTCCCGTGATCCCGCGCGCCGCGAGATCCTCGATCCACGGAGCGAACGTCGACGGACACGGCACGTCCGGGAACACGCCCGTGCACGCCGGCGGCACGTAGGTCGAGCCCTCCAGCGTCTTCAGGAGGAAGACCGCCATCTGCTGGCGCAGGACCGTGTTGTCGGGGCAGTACTTCAGCGGCGAGACCGAGCAGCCGCCCGTGATGCCGCGGTTGTAGAGGTCCTCGATCCACGGCGCGAACGTGTCGGCCTGCGGCACGTCCGCGAAGATGCCGACCGCGGCCGGCGGCACGTACGCCGACCCGTAGCGGGACTTCAGCAGGAAGACCGCCATCTGCTTGCGCAGCGCGGGATTCGCCGGGCAATACCCGGGCGCGCCGCAGCCTCCGGTCACGCCGTTGTGGAAGATCGTCTCGATGAACCTGTAGAAGAGGTCCGAGGTCGGAACGTCCGCGAAGCTCGCGCCGACGTGGAGCGTCCAGGTCTTGGGCGGAGGTCCGGCGGTCGGAGCCGACATGGCCGGGGTCTCCGTGAAGGACGCGTCCCAGTGCGCGGCCGGGCGGACGGCGGGGTTGTCGATCGACATCTCGTAGCAGTCGGTGCACTGGGCGGAGGCGAGGTGGCCGAGCGTTCCGTACGCCGCGGCGCTGTCGTTCAGGGTGTACGTCGCGCCGGCCGGTCCGTCGAAGGCCGACGCCGCCCCGTTGAGAGTGAAGGTTGCGGTCGTTCCGCCGTTCATCCAGGTGGGCGCGACGACCACGCGCTCGCCGGGCTCGAAGACTCCGTTGACGTTCGAGGCGCCGCCGCTGGCGCTGGCGTCGACGGCGAGCGCCGTGGGCGCCGGGAGGCTGCAGCAGACGATGTCGCCCGGAACCGTGACGGTGTCGATCCGCCAGCCGGTCGCGCCGTTCGTGCTGTCGGACGCCATTCGCCAGCGGAGAACGACCATCTGCCCGTTGGCGGACGCCGGAAGCTGAGCGATCGTGGTGACGTAGCCGCCCGAGCTCCCGCTCCACGCCTGCCGCCCCGCGATCGGGCTGCCGAAGCCGCTGGAGATCGTGTGGTCATAGCCGTTCTGGACGAAGCTGCCACCGGCGGCGAGGATGTCCTGGAAGGAGCCGCCGCCGATCTTGATCTCGAGGACCCCGCCGTCGTATCCGGTGCTTCCGGACGCCTCGAGAGCGTAGTTGTTCCGGAACGAGACCCTCGCGGCCGCGGTGTCGACGGGGAACGCGGGAGAGTCCAACCGCTTGTCGCTGACGACGTTCGGGTCGTCCACGAACGCGTCGTTCGGCGCCGTGTCGGGCAAGGTGGCGGAGGTGAGCCAGAGCGCTCCCGCCGCGGGCACGTTGGCCGCCACCCAGTTGGGAGGCAGGGCGGGCGCGCCGACGCTGTCGAAGTCTTCCGAGAACAGCACCTGGCGGGCGCCGGTCTGCATGTCGAACGTGACCGTCCCGAGGTTCGTCGCGCCGTCCTGGAGCCGGAGGGTCGCGGTCGTCAGGTCGCCGCAGGCGCTGTTCACCGTGAAGGTGAAGCTCGCGCAGACCGACGGTCCGCCGGCGACGACGACTCCGTAGTCCTGCGGGCCGCTCGGATCGGCGACGCCGCCTCCCGGAAGGAGCGTGGCGACGAGGTCCGCCGTGCTGAGCGCGCCCGTGTTCTCCAGGCAGAAGCTGACGGTGACCTGCTCGCCGGGATCCAGCGCGCCGTTGGCCGGCGTGCAGCTCTCGGCGACGAGCGTGGACCCGGCCGGACCGAGCAGCGACACCGCCTGAAGGCAGACGTCGAGCGTCGTGATGGCGGCGTTGGTCACCGAGACCTGGGAGGTCGCGCTGGCGTAGCCCGGCTTCGCGACGGTCACGTCGTAAGTCCCCGGAGGAAGGTCGAAGGAGTAGTTGCCGGAGGCGTCGCTCGAGCGGAAGTACGCGCCGTTGCTGACGGTGATCGTGGCGCCCTCCAGGCTGGAGGCCGTCCCGCAGTCCGTGATCGTGCCGGACAGCTCTCCCTTCGGCGGAGCGGTGCAGGCCGGGTACTTGAAGCTGCCGACGCGGGTGAGCCAGCCCGCCGTGGAGGTGCCCTGGCTCGCGACGGTCGCGTACTCGTTCGTGTACCAGAACGTGCAGTCGTCCGTCGGATCCACGTGCATCGCGCTGTAGTCGCCCCAGCGTGAGAATGCGGTCGTCTGCACGCCCGTTCCGTCGATGAGCGTCGCCTCGCCCTGCGCGAGCGAGCCCGGAGGATCGGAGGCGAGGCGCCCCGCGTAGTGGATGGAAGGGAAGACCGTCGCGCTCGATACGCTGAAGCCGAGGGCCGTGTTGCCCTGGTTGTCCTGCGCGATCGAGCCCGTCCAGCGATTCGGTCCCGCCGCGGGGTCGCCGGATCCGGGCGCATAGGTGCTCTGGTCGTGCACGGAGATCGCGCCGGCGGCGTCGCGCCGCAGCTCGACCCAGCGGATGCCGGCCTGGTAGGTCGCCGCGTTGTTCGGCGTCACTCCCCCGACGTTGACGGTGAAGTTCAGGACGTAGGACTGCACCCCGCCCGAGAGGACGCGGTACGCCATCCGATACATGAGGCGGTCGCCGACCGAGTCGACGGCGGGGCCCGGCGCCGGCTGCTCGACGTCCGTGCGGTTCGGCGGCTGCCTGGGGTCGAAGGCCGCCAGCGCGATCGGGCTCTCCGGCCGCTCCGTGAAGGTCGAGCTGGCGGGCGTCGTGAAGTCGGGCTTGAACTCGAAGAGCCTCAGGGCGTCCCCGGGATCGCCGTACTCGTCGGCCGTGAAGTAGCTGAAGACCTCCGGCGCGCCGGCCGGCGGCAGCGTCAGTCCGTCGAGGCTCGACGCGAGGATGCCGAAGATTCCCTCCGGATGGCTGGTCGCGTCGAGGTTGAAGTAGACGAAGGACGCCGCCGGGTCGCCGGCGAGCATCTTCGCGCGATCCAGCGCGTACACGCCCGAGCCGTTGAAGGCCGCGCCGTTCGTGAACTGGTGCACCGTCATGTAGTACGCGTCCGGCCAGACCGAGAGCTTCGGGTAGTCGGGCAGCTCCGCGCCCGGGGTCAGGAAGTCGTAGACGAAGTAGGTTCCCGTCGCGTCGCCGCTCGTCGAGACCGCGATGCACTCGTGGTACGGCGGATTCGGGAAGCTCGGAAGCGCGAACTGCGACAGGATCCACCGGTCGGCGAGCGCGTCGTACAGGACGACGGGGTCGCCGTTGTCGGTGCCCGCGCAGGCTCCGCCCAGCGAGGTGAACAGCGAGCTGAGCTTGGTGGGCGGCGTCAGCGGCGCGCCGGTCTTGTCGTAGACGCGCAACAGCAGGTTGACCTGCTGGACGTACTGGGTCGGTCCGACGGCGCCGTCGGTGTCGGGAGGCGTCACGTGCCCGCCGAACGCCGTCGCGTTGTCCTCGTTGTTCAGTGCGTTGAAGGAAACGACCGGCGCCGGCATGCCACCGGTCGGGCTCGCGAGGTCGGACTGGAGGGCGCCGTCGGTGTCGCCCGTCTCACGCGGATGCAGGGAAGCGGGCCGGTCCTCGTTCTCGCGGACCCAGAGGGCCGGGAGGTTGCTCTTCGCATCCGGATGCGGGGCCGAGAGCTCGCGAAGAGGAGGTGAGACCGCGGCCCTGACCGCCCTTCCCGAGCTCGGCTTGAGAGCGGTTGCCGCCGCGAGCATTCCGGGGAGAAGGAACAGGAGCAGGAACAGGGACAGGCAAGCGGACGAGCCTCTGGCGAGCCTCCGTCTCATAAATGAATCTCCTGTGGTTAGGTCGTCGCCTCAAGGTACGCGCCGCTGGACGGAGTGTCAACGAAAACCGGGGAAACGCTATCGGTGCGACGAAACGTCACGCACGACGCGGCCCGACTTCATGACGTACATCACATGCTCCGTCGCGCGGACGTCTCGGAGCGGATCGCCCGGGACCGCGACGAGGTCCGCGACCTTGCCGGCCTCGACCGTGCCGATTTCCTTCGACAGGCCGAGGAGATCCGCGGCGGCCGGCCCCGCGGTGCGCAGCGCCTGGGCCGGAGTCATGCCGCCCCTGACGAGAAGCGCGAACTCCTCGGCGTTGCGGCCGTGCGGCGAGACCGCCGAGTCGGTCCCGAACGCGATCTTCACGCCGCTCTTCACGGCGCGTCCGAACATCTCGTCGTGCGCCGCGAGCGCCGCCCTGGCCTTCGCGGCGATCGCCGGCGGGAACTTCCCGGACTGGTTGCCGGTCCACTCGCCCGCCAGCATCGTCGGCACGAGGTACGTGCCCCTGGACTTCATCAGCGCGAGCGTCGCGTCCGTCATGAAGGAGCCGTGCTCGATCGAGTCGACGCCGGCCTGGATCGCCGCGCGCGCCGCCGCGTCTCCGTGCGCGTGCGCCGCGGTCTTCCGGCCGAGGCGGTGGGCCTCGTCGATGATCGCGGTGAGCTCCGCCTCGGTGAGCTGCGGCGCCGCGACGTCGTCGCCGAGCGAGAGCACGCCGCCCGACGCGCACATCTTGATGACGTCGGCTCCGTACTTGACGTCGAGGCGCACCGCCTGCCGCGCCTCGTCGGCGCCGTGCAGGATGCCGCGCTCGAGGCCGGGCTCGGCGCCGAACGTCCCCGGAGGGAATCCCGTGTTGTCGCAGTGTCCGCCCGTCGCGCCGAGGGCGTACCGCGCGACGAGCATCCGGGGACCGGGCACGAGGCCGGCCGCAATCGCGTTGCGCAGGCCGGTGTCCATGTCCTTCTCGGAGCCGACGTCGCGCACGGTCGTAAACCCGGCCTCCACGGTCTTGCGCGCGTTGTCCGCGGCATGGAAGACCTGCTCGGTGGGCGGGCGGCGGAGCCCCTCGTAGAAGTCCTGCAGCCAGCTGTCGCCGGACTCGCCGGTCAGATGGGTGTGCGCGTCGATGAACCCCGGCAGGATCGTCGCATCGCCGAGATCCACGACCACCGCGCCGGCCGGAACGGGAACGCCGGCTCCGGCCGCGAGGATGCGGTCGCCCTGGACGACGACGACCGCGTTCGAGACGGTGGACTCCGACCGCCCGTCGAAGAGCCGGGCCGCCTTGATCGCCGTGACGGGCGCGGGCGTGAGAGATGCTGCGGGCGACTGGGCGAGCGCCGCCGGCGCGGCGAAATGGGCGAGCGCCGCTGGCGCGGCGACGAGCATGGCGAGCGCGAGTCGTCTCATACCTTCAGCCTCCTGGGGCGGAGTCCGCCCGTCGAGAGAACAAGATCAACGGCCGCCGGGTTGCGTCTAGGTCGACGCCCGGGAGGCCGCCTTGCCTCTCGCGGCGTAGATCGCGGCGCCGACCGCGAGCGCGATCCCGCCCGCGATGAAATTCTTCTTCTCGGCCGCCGACAGGAAGATCAGACAGATGACGAGCGCGGCGATCGGGATGACCGGACCGCCCGGCAGGCGGACGGTCCGCTCCGTCGCCGGCATCTTGCGGCGCAGGACCGGCACCGAGAGACACGTCCCGATGTAGGTCGCGAGCCGTGCGATCGTCGAGAGGATCGCGAGATCCTCGGCGACTCCGAGCGCCGTCGGGTTGAAGGAGTGCAGGACGAAGTCGACGACGATGAGCCCCAGCGCGATCCCGGATTGGGTGAGGATCGCGACGTGCGGCGTGCGATAGCGCGGATGGATGCGCGCGAGCGCGCGCGGGAGGCGCCCCGTCTCTGCGAGCGCGTAGAGGTAGCGCGGTCCGGCGAGAATCGTGTTGTTGTTGGTGCCGAGGACCGAGAGCGCGGCGCCGAGCGTCAGGAGGAGGCCGCCGATCGGGCCCATGAGGATGCGGCCGGCATCCGCGAGCGGCGTCTTGGACACGCCGAGGTCCGGGACGGTCCCCAGGGCGACGAGCTGGACGAGGGTGTAGACCGCGGTGACGATCACGATCTGCACCACCAGCGCGAACGGCACGTCGCGCTTCGGATTCTTGAACTCCCCCGCCGGCGCGGCCGTGTTCTCGAAGCCCGAGTAGGCGTAGAGGACGAGGAGCGCCGCCTTGACGAAGTTGGCGCGCTCCGGCGCGGGCACGGGGAAGAGCCGGCTCGGCTCGATCGCGAAGACGCCGACCGCAATGAGGATGAACAGCGGGGTGAGCTTGCCGAACGCGAGCACGACCGCGGTCAGGGCGCCGCTCTTGACGCCCCGGACGTTGATCCAGGTCAGGAGCGCGAGCTCGAGGAAGATCGTGACCGCCTGTCCGACGCCGTGGTTCGCGCCGTCCCAGAGATACCCCACTGCCCGGGAGAAGAAGACCGAGAGGCTCGCCACCGAGGCGATTCGAGCGATCCAGGTCATCCATCCGACCTCGAAGCCGACGAACTCCCCGAAGGCGACGCGCGTGTACACGATCGCCCCGCCCGCCCGGTCGAAGTAGCTGGCCGCCTCGGCGAAGCAGAGCACGAGCAGCAGCACCGCGAGCCCCGCGGCGAGGATCGCCCAGACGCTCGCGTTGCCGAGGAGCTGCGCGGCGGCGACGGGCAGGATCAGGTACACGCCGCTGCCGACGACGTCGTTGACCGAAAGCGCCACGATCTCCCAGCGGGAGACGGCGCGCAGGAAGGTCGGCGTGGCCGGGGTGGTTGAGCTCAGGGTGCGGGGATCATAAGAGAATCGAGATTTGAAAGTGAGCGGCGAGAGTCGAAAAACTGCGGGTCGCGAGTCCCGATCCTCGATCCTCGATTTCGCTTAGACTGCGCGCCCCATGCTCAGAGCCGGAATCGTCGGTCTGCCGAACGTCGGCAAGTCGACCCTCTTCAATGCCCTCACCCGCACCCGCAAGGCGGAGGCGGCGAACTATCCCTTCTGCACGATCGAGCCGAACGTCGGCGTCGTCGTCGTTCCCGACGCGAGGCTCGAGCCGCTGGCGAAGATCGCGAAGTCCGAGAAGATCATCCCGGCGACGATCGAGTTCGTCGACATCGCCGGCCTCGTGAAGGGCGCGTCGCAGGGCGAGGGCCTCGGCAACAAGTTCCTGCAGCACATCCGCGAGGTCGACGCGATCGTCGAGGTCGTCCGCTGCTTCGAGGACAAGGACATCGTCCACGTCGCCGGCCAGCTCGATCCGATCGCGGACATCGAGACGATCAAGACCGAGCTCGTCCTCTCGGACCTGGAGACGACCACCCGGGCGAAGGACAAGCTCGAGAAGCTCGCACGCGGCGGAGACAAGGAGGCGAAGGCGTCGCTCGCCGTCGCGGACAAGCTGCTCGAGCACCTGAACGCGGGCCAGCGCGCGCTGTCGCTTCCCTTGTCGCCCGAGGAGGCCGTCGCCGCCCGCCGGCTCTTCCTGCTGACGATGAAGCCCATGCTCTTCGCCTGCAACGTCGCCGAGTCCGACCTGTCGGCGTCCGACGCCAGCCCGCACGTCCAGGCCGTCCGCAAGTACGCCGAAACGCACGTCGGCACGGAGGCCGTGGTCGTTTCGGCGGCGATCGAGGCCGAGCTCGGGGACCTTCCCGACGAGGAGGCACGCGAGTACCTGTCGCACCTCGGCGTCTCGGACTCGGGCGTCTCGAACCTGATCCGCGCCGCTTACCACCTGCTCGGGCTGCGGACCTACCTCACCGCCGGCGAGAAGGAGGCGCGGGCCTGGACGATCCACGCCGGCGACACGGCTCCGCAGGCCGCGGGCGTCATCCACTCGGACTTCGAGAAGGGCTTCATCAAGGCCGAGACCGTCTCCTACGAGGCGCTCGTCGCCGCCGGCTCGATGGCCGCCGCCCGGGAGAAGGGCCTGCTGCGCCAGGAGGGCAAGGAGTACGTGGTCCAGGACGGCGACGTGATGCTGTTCAAGTTCAACGTTTGACGCGCGAAAGCGAAGCCTTTCGCGTGTCAAATCCCGAGGAGCGTCGCGCCGCACATCGGCGCGCGAAAAGCAGCGACGAGGGATCCCGTCTCGACGAGCGACGCGTCGACGGTCCGCTCCCGCTCCGATTCACGGATCCTTCGCTCCGCTCAGGACGACGGAACACCCGAAATCCCACCGATGAGCGTGCGCGCGCTCCGCGAACCCCTGTGAAACAATCCCTCCAACTCGGAGGGAGGTTTCTCTTGGGGTGAACGGCGTCGCCGCGTTTTCGATCCTCGCCCTGACCGTGAGCCTCTCCCTCGCGCGGCCTCGGGTGAAGGGCCTGCGCGTCGAGCATGCGATCGCGGCCGGGATCGGGGCCCTCTTGAGCCTCGCCCTCGGAATCGTTCCCTTCCAGCTCGTGGCGCTCGGCGTCAAGCTTCTCTTCTTCCCCCTGCTGACGATCGTCAGCCTGATGGTGATCACGCTCGTCGCCGAGCGGGCCGGTCTCTTCGCGATGCTCTCGGGCGCGATCGCCGTCTCGGCTCGCGGCGACGGGCGCCGGCTCTTCACCTACATCTTCTGCTGCGGCGCGCTCACGGGAGCCGTCTTCACGAACGACGCGGCCGTCCTGATCTTCACGCCGCTGGTCTTCGAGCTCGTCGAGCAGGTGCGGTCCGACTCCTGGACGATGCGGCAGCGCACCGCCTACTACTTCGCGGTGCTCTACGTCGCCAACGTGGTCGGCGCGCTCGTGATCAGCAACCCGATCAACCTGATCGTCTCCACGATGTTCCACATCTCTTTCCTCGACTACGCGACCTGGATGGTCCTGCCCGCGTTGGCGAGCATCGTCGTCAGCTTCGTGGCGCTGAGGCTGGTGTTCCGGCGTGACATCCCCGAGACGTTCCAATGGTCGCCGACCCTGTCGCGGCGGCCGCGCGACGGGCGGCTCCTCGCGCTGTGCGGCGTCGTCCTGGCGGCCACGCTGGCCGGGTTCTTCACCGAATCGCTGACGGGCGTACCGACCTGGTTGGTCGCGTTCTCCGGCGCGATCCTGCTCCTCGGCATCGACGCGTCGTTGGGCGGCGGCCGGCCGGCGACGATCCTTCGGGGAGTGAGCTGGGACGTGCTCGTCTTCGTCCTCGGCATCTTCGTCGTCGTCCTCGGCCTGCGCCACGTGGGGCTGACCGACCGGATCGGACTCGTGCTGTCGCACCTGCTGACGAGCGGGACCGCGGCGGCGACCGCGGGGACGAGCCTGATAGCGGCCGTTTCCTCGTCGTTCATGAACAACCACCCGACCGCCTACATGATGGGCTGGGCCATCCGGGACCTGAACGCCCCGGTCGGGCCGACCCGCGCGATGGTCTTCTCCGCCTTGATCGGCGGCGACCTCGGTCCGAAGATGCTCCCCATCGGGTCGCTGGCCGCCATGATCTGGTTCCGGCTGCTTCGCGATC
>Ga0068864_100005708_pt1 | contig 10205 bp, 8 predicted proteins | sample KBSSwiS72_FD_66586 | JGI IMG/M metagenome (GOLD analysis project Ga0068864, IMG submission 66586) | Switchgrass rhizosphere microbial communities from Kellogg Biological Station, Michigan, USA - KBS Switchgrass S7-2 | ecosystem: Host-associated > Plants > Roots > Rhizosphere > Soil ...
GGCTACGAGGACAAGAAGAAGAGCCTCGAGGAAAAGATCGAGCTCATCAACAACCTGAAGACGAACCAGAAGGGACCCGTGCGGTTGATGGACGAGGTCTCCAAGGCGCTGCCCGACCTCGTGTGGCTGACCGACATGGCGATATCCGGGGACCAGCTCACGCTGAAGGGCCGCACACTGTCGCCCAACGCGGTCGCGACTTATCTGGAAAACCTGAAGAAGAGCCCCTACTTCGCCGAGCCGGTCTTCAAGAACCTGGGCCGCGAGGCGGGGCCGCAGGGGATCTATCAGTGGGAGATGGCGGTGACCTTCACCCACGGAAAAACCGCGGCGGCGCCGGGTACTCCGGCCGCGCCGGGCAAGCCCGGGGTCAAACCGGCCGGCGCCCCGGGCGCCAGGACGGGGGCGTAGCGCCATGGCCGTCTTCGGAATGAACATCGAGGAGAAGCCCTGGTACTACGCGCTCGGCGTCGGCGTCTTCGTGGGCGCCCTCGTCGCGGGAGCCGTGCACTGGTTCTACTTCAAGCCGATGCAGGAGCAGATCGCGGCGAAGAAGGTGGAGCTCGACAACCTCAACCAGGAGATCCAGAAGGGCCGGGCCGCGGAGCGCAAGCTGTCGCAGTTCCGCGAGGAGGTCAAGCGGCTCGAGCTCGAGCTCGCCAAGCTCCTCCAGATCCTTCCCTCGAAGCGCAACACCGAGGAGCTGATCAAGCGGATCGAGACGCTCACGCGGCAGGGAGACTTCACGCTGAAGAAGTTCACCCCCGGCGAGTTCGTCCAGAAGGAGTTCTACGCGGAGTGGCCGATCGACATCCAGGTCGAGGGCACGTACCACAACCTGGCGCTCTTCTTCGACCGGATGAGCCGCTTCTCGCGCATCGTCAACGTGGAAGAGCTCAAGATCAACGGGGTCAACGACGTGCCCGGCAAATCGATCGCCTCGGGCTTCATCGCGAAGACGTTCATCTACACCGGCGACGAGACCGGGCTGGCCACCGCGGGAGCGGGGCTTCCGCCGGGTGCGGTGCCGCCGGGCGGGCAGCCGGGCGCCAAGACGCCGGGGCCCGCCGGGAAGGCGCAGTCGCTCAAGGAACGGGCGGAAGGCAGGGGTGCGGAATGAGACGCGCGATCCTGGTCCTCCTCGCCCCTTTCCTCGCGGCCGCCGCGTTCGCGCAGGCGCCGGCCGCGGCTCCGGCGGCGGCTCCGGCCGCGACGCCGCCCGTGTCGGCGACGCCGGCGCCCGTCATCGCGCCGGTCCCGGAATCGCCGGGTCAGTCCCTGATCGAGCAGGACGAGTCGGCGATGTCGGGCCGCTCCTACACGTACGACCCGGCCGGCCGCCGGGATCCCTTCCGCTCCCTTCTCGTCCGCGAGCAGAATCGCGGAGGCCTCTCGCGCCCGCCGGGAATCGCCGGCATCGCGATCGACGATCTCGTCGTGCACGGAATCTGGAAGACGCGCTCGGGCTACGTCGCCCAGATCCGCGCGACCGACAACAAGAGCTATCTCATTCGTGCCGGGGACCTTCTATACGACGGCGAGGTCACCCGCGTCGGGCCGAACGAGGTTTCGTTCCGGCAAAACCTGAACGACCCGCAGAGTGTCAAGCCGTTCCGGGAAGTCACCAAGCAGCTCAACGCGACGGTAAAGCCGTGAGGCTTTCGGTCGAGAAGCTTTTCCGCGCGACGGGAGGGACGATGCGAATCGCATTGAGAGGATCGGCGACTGCCGCGGCGCTTGCGCTCGCGTGGGTCGCCGGCGTGGGTTGCTCCTCAACGGGGCACAGCGCGAAGAACGCCGCGGAAAAGGCGGCGCCAGCGCACGCCAGCTCGTCGCCCGCTCCGGCGTCGCCCGCCGCGCCGGCCTCCGCGCGGATCATCCAGGCCGCCTTCAACGAAGACGCGGACGGCGCGCGGTACGTGGTCTCCGCGAACGCGCCGCTTCTCTACACGTCTTACGAGCCGCGCCCGGACCTGCTGATCGTCGACCTGAGGGACGCGACCGTTGCCCCCTCGTTCGTCGCGCCGAAGACGGGCGGCGACATCGTCGAATCGATCAAGTTCGAGGAGCTCGACGAGCTCGGCAAGCGCATCACCCGCATGTCGATCACGCACAAGGCCTCGTCGAAGGTCGACGTGCGCTCGGTCGGACAGGGTCTCGCGATCGCGTTCGAGGGCGCCTCGACGATCGCGGCCGCGGAGCCTCCGGCGTCCGAGACTCACTCGCAAGCCGAGCCGCCGGCCGAGCAGGCCGCCGCGGCGGCCCCCGCTCCGACGGTCGCGTCGGCGCCGCTTCCCACCGAGACGCACGCCGCCGCAGCCGCGCCGGCGTCCTCCTCCGCGGCACGCGGAGAGGTCGCGCACTCGCTCGAGAGCGTCGGCGCCGAGGTCCGCGACGGTGCGGTCTCGGTGACGCTGATCGGCGACGGCTGGTTCGCGCCGAAGGATTTCGTGCTCGCCAATCCGCCCCGCGTGGTGGTCGATCTGCCCGGCGTCCGCAACGACGTCCGGCAGCGCTCGATCGCGGTCAAGGGCGACCTCGTCACGCGCGTCCGCGTCTCGCAGTTCCAGACCTCCCCCGAGTTCGTGACCCGAGTGGTCGTCGACCTCGCGAAGCCCATGCCCCACGCGATCGTCCCGGACGGAGAGCGCCTGGCCGTCGTGGTCGGCCCGCACGTGGAATCGGCGGCGGCGACGCAGCCGGAACCGGCCGTCGCGGCGGTGGCCGTGCCGGCCGAGCCCGCGCCGAAGCCGGAGTCCCCGACCGTGACCACGATCGCCGAAGCCAAGCCCGCGCCGGCGCCGCCCCCGCCCGCGGCTGTCGAGCCCGCCCCGGTCCCGGCCGCGTCCGCGCCGGAGACCGTCGCGATCGCCCCGGCGCACGAGCCGGCTCCCGCACCCGCAACGGTCGTTCCGGAGAAGCCCGTCCCGGCCGCCGCCGTTCCCGAAAAGCCGGCGCCGCCCGTCGTGGCCGAGGCCGAGGCCAAGCCGGCCCCCGCGCCGGCTCCTCCGCCCGTGGCCGTCGAGAAGCCGGCTCCCGCTCCGCCGCCTCCTCCGCCGGCCGCGCCGGTCGTGAACGCGCAGAAGGCTCCCGCTCCGTCGCATGTCGCTCCGGCGTCCGCTCCGAAGCCGACGAGTGCCAAGCCGGCCCAAGCGCGCGGCGACGCCCTCTTCGAGGCGGCCGCCGCGCAGCTCGACCAGGAGCAGGCGTCGAAGCCCGACGCCGGGGCGGCCTACCGCTCCCGGACGATCACCGAGGCGCAGACGCAGTTCACCGGTGAGCCGATCTCCCTCGACCTGAAGGACGCCGACATCAAGGACGTCTTCCGCACGATCTCCCAGCTGACCGGGCTGAACATCGTCATCGACCCCGACGTCCGCGGGACGGTGACCGTGCAGCTCGAGGACGTGCCCTGGGACCAGGCGCTCGACCTGATCCTCAAGCAGAACAGCCTCGGCTACGTGCTCGAGAACAACATCATGCGCATCGCCACGACGGCGAAGCTGCAGGCGGAGGAGTCCGACCGCGCGCGTCTCGCCGAGGCGCGCCAGGCCGCCGAGCCGACGCGCACCGTCATCAAGAAGCTGTCCTACGCGCGCGCCTCGGAGATCACGCCGACCCTGCAGAGCGTCATGTCCAAGCGGGGCTCGATCGTCGTCGACGGGCGCACGAACACGCTCATCATCCGTGAGATCCCGACGTACCTCCCGGCGGTCCTCCAGCTCATCGACAACCTCGACACGGCGACCCCGCAGGTCGTCATCGAGTCCCGGATCGTCGAGACGACGAAGAGCCTGGGACGCAGCCTCGGCATCAACTGGAGCGTCCGGGGCAACGCGGACACCGAGCACGGCAACACGACCAACCTGATCTTCCCGAACTCCGTCGCGGGAGGCCTGAACGTGGGCCTCGGCAACGGTCCGACGGTCGCGTCCCTGGTGCTCGGCAACATCCTGAACACCTTCAACCTGGACGTCGCGCTGACCGCGGCGGAGAACCAGGGCCTGCTGAAGATCATCTCGTCGCCCAAGGTCACTTCGTTGACGAACACTCCGGCGCTGATCCAGTCCGGCGTGCAGATCCCGGTGCAGACGACGGTCAACAACACGACCACCGTCATCTACGTCGACGCGACGCTGAAGCTCGACGTGACGCCGCAGATCACGGCGGAGGGAACGATCCTCCTCGTCGTCAACGTGACCAAGCGCGAGCCGGCGGTCGCCCTGAACCTCTCGCTCGGCCAGAACGTCCCGCTGACCATCCGCGAGTACCGCGGCCAGGTCCTCGTCAAGGACGGCGGGACCACGGTCATCGGCGGCATCTTCCAGATCAACGATCAGGATCAGAACAACATGATCCCGGGCCTCTGGAAGATCCCGGTTCTCGGGAACCTGTTCCGCAACAAGACCCGGACCGAGAAGCACGACGAGCTGCTCATATTCATCACTCCCCGGATTCTCCGGTCCTAAGGGGGAAGCGAAGACATGAAGACCAGACTCCTGTTCACGACGGTCCTGGCGGCTACGGTCGCCGTGGCCGCAGGCTGCACGAACAAGCAGGGGGAGAGCGAATCCCCCGTCACGGTGACGGTGGACCTCGCCGATCAGTCGGGGCTGACCAACCTCAACCCGGCTACGACGCTCACCATCCCGACGATGACCCTTCGAAGCAACCTCAAGAATCCCACCGCGAGCGATCCGCAGGGGTTCGCGGCGGTCCAGGTGAACAACTACACGGTCACCTACCGGCGAGCGGACGGCGGCACGATCGTTCCGCCGGTCCAGAACTTCGCGGCCGGCGTCCTCCTGCCCAGCGGCGGATCGGTGACACTCACCGACTTTCCGATCCTCAGCCAGACCGCCATGGAGGGCACACCCTTCGACCAGCTCTTCCCCTTCAACGGCGGCATCGACCGCGAGACGGGGAGCAATGAGATCCGGATGTTCTACGACGTGACCTTCTACGGGCAGACGGTTTCGGGCCATCGCGTGCAGAGCGAGACTGCGACCGCGGTCCGGATCTTCGTTTTCGAGTAAGGGGGCTCCATGCGCCGCACAGCCATCGCACTGACTCTCCTCGCGCTCGTGGCAGGCTTCTACGCCTGCTCGGCGGACGCTCCCACGGCACCGAGGCCCCCGAACGGCGGTGGCGGCTCGTCCGCCATCACGATCCAGCTCTTCACGAGTGACGCGAATCCGAAGGCTGGAACCTGCACGCTGGTGCAGGCGGTCGTCTCGTTCAACGGCAACCCGGTTCCGGACGGGACGGCGGTCGCCTTCTCGACGGATTTCGGAACCTTCTCGCAGAGCGGACTGCCGCTCGTCTCACCCGTCACCCAGAACGGCTCGGCCGTCACGGCGCTGTGCGGTCCCGCGGCCGGCCAGGCCCGGGTTCGAGCGTCCGTGACCGTGCAGGGGCAGACGAACGCGGCCAACCTGAACATCGTCTTCCAGCCCGACTCCGGCACGCTGCCGTTCGTCTCCTCCTGCAGCCCGAGCTTCGGGCCCAAGGAGGGCGGCTCCGTCCTGACGCTGAACGGCGGCCGCTTCTTCGGCACGCCCGGGACGACTCGCGTCCAGTTCACGGTCAACGGCGTGACGCGCGACGGCGTCGTGCAAACGGTCAGCGAAAACCAGGTTACGGTCCTGACGCCGAGCTTCGCGGAGTTCGCCGCGCCGACGCTTCAGGCACAGGTGACCCTCGTGCTGGGGACGAATCAGCCGGTGCCGATCTCGGTCTCGTTGCCCAACTGCTTCGCGTTCGGCAGCTCGGCGTCCGGCACGCCGACGATCAGCGCGATCCTGCCCTCCTCGGGCACGAACGAGGGCCACACGCGCGTGACGATCGTCGGCGCGGGTTTCTCGACGCAGGGCGTGCAGGTCTTCTTCGGCGGCGTCGAGGCGTCGGTCGTGTCGGTCAACTACAACCAGATCGTGGTCCTCTCGCCGCCGGCCTTCGGCATCGGCGGGGGCAACCTGAATCAGCCCGTGCAGGTCACGGTCAAGAACATCGGCTCGGGCGCGGTGTCGAACGGGATCTCCTTCACGTATGGTCCGCCGGTCAAGGTCACCTCGGTCGCGCCGGGAGAGGTTTCGGCGACGCCTCCCTTCCCGCAGGTCACGATCTTCGGGCAGGGCTTCCAGGCGCCGGTCGCCGTGACGCTGGCCGGCATTCCCGCGACCGTCGTCTCGGTTGCCGCGACGGAGATCGTCGTCATCCCGAGCGCTCCGCAGATCAGCGGCTGCACCGACCTGAGCGGGCCCGTGCAGGTCGTCAACATCAACTCCGGCGACGGGAACGCCCTCGGAAGCGGCCCGAGCTTCGTCTACCTGGTCGCCCAGTTCAAGCCGGTCCTGAACGCGGCGACGCCCGCGAGCGGCGACGCCAGCAGCGGAGCACTGCAGATCACGCTCATCGGACAGAACCTCTCCCGCGTGGTCCGCGTGACGATCGGCGGCCGCTCGACGACCTTCACGGTGGTCAACGACGGAACGATCACCGCGACCGTTCCGGACAACTTCGCGACGCCGCCCGCGTGCACGCCGCCGAACGTACCGCCGGATCTCCAGAAGGTGGAGGAGGCCGACATCGTGGTCACCACCGACAACGGCTGCACGGACACGCTCGCGAAGGGCTTCACATACTTCCTGCCGTGCACCGTGCCTCCGACTCCCACTCCGTAACTCTCGAAAGTCGCCGCCCCCCGGTCGACGGGGGGCGGCGTTTTCGTCTCCGAGCGTGCCCGAGCAAACCGCAGAAGCCCGCATTCGCGACCTCGAGCGCCGGCTCGACCTCGATCCGGGCTCGCGGCTCTTCGTCTCATTGGCGGAGGAGTACCGGAAGGTCGGGCGGGTCAAGGATGCGCTCTCCGCGCTGCAGAAGGGCTTGCTCGCGCACCCGGGCTACGTCGCCGCGCAGGTCGCCCTGGGCCGCGTCTACGTCGAAGCGAACCTGAACAGCGACGCGATCGCGACGTTCACCAAGGTGCTCGCCTCGGACCCCGGAAACCTCGTCGCGGCCAAATCGCTCGCGGACATCTACTACGCGCGCGGCGACAACCTCGAGGCGCTCAAGAAGTTCAAGCTGTATCGCGCGCTCTCCGGCGACCGTAAGGTCGACGACCTCATCGCGAAGATCGAGCCGCAGGTCGCGCCGAAGCCGATCACGCCGCTGAAGAAGATCCTCGGTGCCGAGCCCGCGCCGCCTCCACCGAGCTTCCACGAGGCGGAGAAGACCGCGGCGCGGCGCCCCACCCCTTCGCGCCTGCCCGTGCCCTCGTCCGAGCTCTCCGATCCGTTCGACGTCACGTCGCTCGCGTTCGAGCCGGGAGAAGACTCGGGCAAGGGCGCGGAGATGGACGGGCCGTTCTCGGGGATCCCGACGCGCGACGTGTTCATCCCGCCGCCTCCTTCGCGGAGCGGAAGGGCTCCCGTCGAGGCCGCGGCGGCCGCCCCGAGCGAGCGGGCCCCCGTCCCTCCTGCCGTCGAGCCGGTGCCTGAGGCCGCCGTGGGCGCGGCACCGGAGCCGGTCGAGCCGGCGCCGCCGCCTCCGCCGGTCGAGGACCTCGAGCAGACCCTGTCGGTGCGCGCCCCCATCGACTCGCCGGGGCCCCGCGAGCTGTTCGCCGCCGAGGCGCCCCCGCCGAACGACCTCCCGGAGCCTCCTCCGCTCTTCCTCTCCGCCGCGGGCTCAGCGGAGGCGGGTGAGGTCCGGATCGAGACGCCCGCGGCCGCGGCGCCCGTTTCGCTCGAGCCGCGGGAGTTCCCGCCCGCATGGCCCAGCGAACCGCCCTCGCCCACTCCGCCGCCGCTCCCGGCCGCGGCGTCGCCGGCCGCGGATTCCGATGCCCAAACCCAGAACGAGGGCGAAGCCGAGCCCGGCGCTCCGACCGGGCGGGCCCTCGCCGATCTCTACTATGCGCAGGGCCACTACGCCGAGGCGCTCCAGATCTACGACGATCTGGTCACCCGGCACCCGTTCGACGACGACCTGAAGCGCATGCGGCGCGACGCCGAGGCCCGTCTCCTGCCCGCGGCCTCCACGCCGGCGGTCTCGAGCCAGGACCCCGGGCTCGAGCGGCGGCTCTCCCGCGTTCGCGTCCTCAAGCGGTGGCTCGGCCGGATCCAGGGGGACTCGGAACGCTCCACGGCAGCCCCCGGTCCGTGACATCATCCGCCATCTCATGAACGTCTTTCAGGACATCCTGCGCCGCATCGCCGAGCGCGTGGAGGGCACGCGGGCGGTCTCTCTCGTCGGGACCGACGGCATCGCGATCGACTCCTACGTCAGCGCCGAGGGCCTGCCGATGGACTCCCTGGCCGCGGAAAGCGGCTCCCTCGTGAAGGCGGCGCGCGCGGCCCGGGCGCTGGCGGAGCACGGCCCGATCGAGCAGCTCACGGTCGCATCGGACCGCGCGGCCACGATCCTGTGCCGGGTGACCGAGGAGTATTATCTGGTCCTTCTGCTCGCCCGCGACGGCAACTTCGGCCGGGGCCGGTTCGAGCTTCGGAAGGCCGCCGCCGCGCTCGAGAAGGAGCTGGTTTAGCTCGTCGTCGGGGTCCTGGAGGACCGCGGCCGCGTTCCGATCGCCGCCGCCGTCTTGACCCGGCGCGCAGCCGGCACTTTGCCGCCGACCGCCGGGGTGTGAAATCATGAGCCGAAACACGACGAAAGGGTGCCGAATGCAAAGTGCCGGACGCGATGCTCGCATGATCTTCTCGGCGCCCCGCTGATCCGATGTTCTCGCTGAAGGAGATCCGGGAGCTCATCGACCTCGTCGCGGAGCGCGGGCTCGGCGGGCTCGAGATCGAGCGTTCGGGCTTCCGGCTTCGGATCGACGGTCGCCGTCCGGCCGCCGTCGAGCCTCCGCTCGCCGCCGCCGTGCCCGTTTCGCAAGGCGAGTCTCCGGCGGCCGCGCCCCGCGCCGTGCCCGCCGAGGAGCCGGAGGCGGCCGAAGACGCGAACCTCCACGTGATCACGTCTCCGATCGTCGGCACGTTCTATCGTTCGCCCTCGCCCGAGTCCGATCCGTTCGCCCAGGTCGGCGAGCGCATCTCGAAGGGGAAGATCCTCTGCATCATCGAGTCCATGAAGCTCATGAACGAGATCGAGTCGGACGTCGAGGGAGAGGTCGTCGAGGTGTATCCACGGAACGGGCAGCCCGTGGAGTACGGCGAGAAGCTCTTCGCGATCCGGCTCGCCGCTTGAGCGGCAAGACGTAGCCCTGAGCCGACTCCGAGGGCACGATGGGGCGGACAATCGATTTCACGGCTCCCGGCTCCCGGTTCCCGGCCCACGACCCCTGATGTTCAGAAAGATCCTCATCGCCAACCGCGGCGAGATCGCGCTGCGGATCATCTCCGCCTGCCGCGAGCTCGGCATTCGGACGGTCGCGATCTACAGCGAAGCGGACCGCGACGCGCTCCACGTCCGCTACGCCGACGAGGATGTCTGCGTCGGACCGTACCCGTCTTCCGCGTCCTACCTGAACATTTCCTCGATCGTCTCCGCCGCCGAGATCACGGAGGCGGACGCGATCCATCCCGGATACGGCTTCCTGTCGGAGAACGCCTACTTCGCCGAGATCCTCCACGACTGCAACATCACGTTCATCGGTCCGTCGCCCGACTCGATCCGGAAGATGGGCGACAAGTCCCTCGCCCGCAAGACCGTCGCGGCCGCGGGCGTGCCGACGGTCCCCGGCTCTCCGGGTCCGCTGGAGTCGGTCGACGACGCGATCGCGTTCGCGAAGCGGGCCGGCTATCCCGTCATCCTGAAGGCGTCCGCCGGCGGCGGCGGCCGCGGGATGCGCGTCGCCCGCGACGAGCGGGAGCTCGCGGGCGCATACGACACCGCGCGGGCGGAGGCGGAGAAGGCGTTCGGCAACGCCGAGGTCTACCTGGAGAAGTACCTCGAGAGCCCGCGGCACGTCGAGTTCCAGGTATTCGGAGACAGCCACGGCAACCTCCGGCATCTCGGTGAGCGGGAGTGCTCGATCCAGCGGCGTCACCAGAAGCTGATCGAGGAGGCGCCGTCGGCGGTGCTCGACGACGAGCTGAGGCGCAGGATGGGCGACGCGGCGATCACGGCCGCGAAAGCGGTCAACTATGTGAACGCCGGCACGGTCGAGTTCCTCCTGGATCGCGAGGGCAAGTTCTACTTCATGGAGATGAACACGCGCCTCCAGGTGGAGCACCCGATCACCG
>Ga0068864_100005709_pt1 | contig 10204 bp, 5 predicted proteins | sample KBSSwiS72_FD_66586 | JGI IMG/M metagenome (GOLD analysis project Ga0068864, IMG submission 66586) | Switchgrass rhizosphere microbial communities from Kellogg Biological Station, Michigan, USA - KBS Switchgrass S7-2 | ecosystem: Host-associated > Plants > Roots > Rhizosphere > Soil ...
AAAACTTCTCGTTCGGTTTGGTTTTTTAGTGTGCTATCTTATTAAATTATACTTCCCCTAGTTGGTTATCATAAGTAATTAAACATACCCCCTCTTCAAATACTTCTGAAAGGTCCTCCTTTTACTCTTACTTAACTCTCCCAAATACTTCTTCCCCAAACATTCTAAACAGAGTATTCTATACTCAGTGTTTATTCCTTAAAATAAAGAAAAAACACAAAAGAAATTAACTTCCCCGGCTAAAAAACTCTAAAAGTTAGACTTAATAAAATAATTATGTATCAAACTAGTAAAAACAAAGTAAATAATAATCAGTTTAAATATCACTTCAAAAGGGCGGGCGATGACAAAGAACTAACTTACAGAGAGTTTATTAACCTTTTGAAATCAAAAGACCAAGAATTTTTAAAAACATTCCGCGAAGCATTAAACAACGCAACTACCGAACTATCAGCCTATTTTTGAGAATGCGTTCCCGTATCAAAAGACACAATTAATAAAATATTTGAGTTTGTGGTAACTAAAAATGAGGAACTAGATAATATTAATCAAAATTACGCTGAATACCAAAAGTATATTGATGAAAATCTCGGAAGTTATGTCGCTAGTTTCTCTAGCTTACATAAAAACGCGACTTTAATCATTCCCATTCTGCAAAATGAAGTAAGTAATTTTAAAAATTTGAAAGAATTTACCAATAATTCTTCATTAGAACAATGGGAAGCACTTTGGCAAAAAGTAAGTGAAAAAATGGAAGAAAGTTTACTTAATGCTAATGGTGCTTCACGTTGGTTGTCTACCAGCGGCCTAAATGTTCATTATTTGCACGTACGAATTAACAATTCTCCTAAACACTACTGCTATGAAGAATACTTAAAAGAAACACAGGCACAACAAGAAGTGCTAGCAAAAAACTTCTAATTTGTTTTGACAAGACAATCTTTCAAACTATTTAGTTTTTCTAACTAGTTTTTGTTTCGCTCGCTCATTTATTTTCTCTATCTGGTGGTTTATTGCTTCCACTACTTTCTCAATATTACCCTCACAATTATCATTATCAATGATTAAGTCAGAGTATTGCTTAGTGGGTTCCACATAAGTTTCTTGATTTTTCTTTGGAACTCCTTTATAAAATCTGTCTATCTCATACTCAATTGGTTTCTGAAATTTTCCTTCTGCTAGCCCTTTTTTATATCTTTCTAATCTTCTTTCTAGCCTTACTTCTTCTTTTACTTCAAGATAAATCTTCAAGTCAGATTTTTTTCGAACTTCCTCATCGAATAAAGCCAATACTCCTTCTAATATAATCACTGGAGTACTTTCAACTAGGATAGTTGACCTAGTAAACCTTCTTTCTTCTGAATCATCATAAATTGGCAAATAAATACTTCCTCCCGATAGAAGAGTTTCCAAATCTTGGTTTAGTTCTTTTCACAGAAAAATTTGATGAAGAACAGGATTACGAGACTGAAAAAGGAGCGGACTATAAGAATAATATCAATCAAGAGAAAGAATTAACACCTTTTTTTGGACTTGTTCCAAGTGTTCTTTTACTTTTTTAGCAAAAGTGGTCTTGCCAGCTGCTGCTCCACCCGTTATTAAAGTCAAAAGAGATTTTTCACTCCTTATTGGGCATTTTTCTGCTGCTTTTGCACTTTCAGAAAGAAAAGTTTGTTCGGTAGTCTGCTCAACTTGGGCTAATTTTTTCTCCTCAACAAGATAACTTATTTCTTCAGTCAGGTTTTTTTTGTCCATGGTTCTTGTTAACTATAAAGTATTTTATTAATATTTGACAATTGTATCCAAAAAAAGTACTTGGTTAAAATTTTCAGCAATCAAGGGAAACCTTCTTTTTTACTTAGGAGATACTTCTATTTTTGCCTCTAATCTTTCTTGCTTATATTCTTCCTTCAACTGCTCCAAATTTTCTAAAGCCTGCCTAGCAGTAAGTTTTTTTTCATTTTTCAGTCAAAGGACAAATTCACAGTCCTCAGATGGATTTAGTGAGGTTATTGAATTAAACCATTCTTTTATCTCATTCCACTCAAACTTTTTATTGATTCAAAGTCTTTTAATAGTCTCATTTTGAAAATCATGATGAATGGCAGTCCAATCTTTCTTTTCCTCAACTGACTTTATTAAACCTAATAATTTTTCTTTTTCTTCGTGTATTTTTTCTTTAACCTTACCACGGAAACTAAATTTTCAGCCTTCTCCTAAAATCTGCTCAGACAGACCACGGCTTTTTAGTTCTTTCTCTATCTTTTCAATAGCATCCACCTGAGTAATATATTCATTATCAATAACTAAATTCTCCTTTTTTGCCCCTAATTTCTCTACTTTTTCTACCTCACTTTTTCCATCAAATCCTACTATTCCCTTTCGATAATAAACATTACCATCTTTTTCCGTTCTTGCTACTAGTAAAGCAAAAATACTTTCGCTTTCTCATCTGTCTTTATCAAGCACAATTAATAAATCGTCTTTTTGCATCGATTTGAGAGTTTCTTTTGAACCAGTTAAAGTTACTGCCTCACTAATGCCTTTGATTAAAACTTCTCGTTTGTGTAAACCACCTTCAATTAAAAATCCTTTACTTTCTTCCATTCCAACTATCTCGCTTCCTGCTACAGATTCTACTACATATTTTGAACCCCTTATCTCAACATTACCGTAACTAATAAAACCACTCTCGTTTCTAACAATGTCTTTAATTTTAGTGCAACCAAAATCATGGTCATGTCTTTCTTTGGCTCCTTGTTTACATTTCTCACAATCAAATTCTTTATGAGATTTTTCACATTTGCACACTAATATTAGTCCTCCTCTCATATCTGTTGAACCTCTTTCATTAATTACTTCTGGCATTAATCCAGTTGACTCTCCATGCCAAGCGAAAGGTTCGCCGTGACCATTAATCACTGCTGTTCTCATTACTTCATACAAGGCATTCGCTATATCCTTTTTACTATAAATAGGCCATTGTTTATTTTTATCTTCATGATTGCAATCCTTAGTCTCTTTTTCTTCTGGACATTTTGGACAAATTCTTGGCTTATAATTAACCTTTACTCCACTTCCATAAGGCAATAGACCTAGTATTGAATATATGCCATCAATCGGTGCTCCCCGACCACGATTTTTTATCTCTTTAAGCACTTGCCCAAGACTTAAATCCACCTTATCTTCTGAGTCATATTCGTTTTTATAGTAAACTCAGCCGAGCGGAGTGGCAATTTTTTTAGAGGCCTCTGCTGCCTCTTCTAAACTATTATAGCGAGCAAACTTAGTATAAACCGGCTGGTTGAGGACTCAAGCTTGACAAACGGCCCGACCATCAACTAACTCATCATAAAACATAAAAATAGTTTGTTTAGACAACCAACCCTCCTGAAAAGTCCAAGAACGAGTAAATCATTCTGAACCGACTATTTTTCTTAATGTATCTGGCAAGGATGGTAATAAATTATCATCTCCGCGGAGATTTCCATCTATCGATACCAAAGTCATCGAACTGTTGCTATAATACTGTCGCATTTTGGGAACTTCTTGGTTCTTATCATTGTTATCGCCCTGATTAGTACATAATTGATCCATTCAAAGGTAGTCAATTCCTAAAAGTTTACAAGTTTCAATTCCCTTATATAAGGCTTTGTATCCGGAAGGATTCAATTCATTTTTGTATTCTACATCTCCTCATATATTATCCAACTTTTCTTTTTCCTCTTTGGTTAACTTACCAATTCTTCCCCACACGTAAGAAAGAATAGCATAATTTTTTACTTCTTTTTTGATATTTTTTGCTTCCTTTACTTTCTCCTCCTTAATATCATAAAGTCTAGTAGGCAAAATTTCTTTTGGTAAGGAAATTTCGTTGCCAATTTTTCACGGAAATCTTTTATTTTCATAAATTATTCCTTTCTCCTCATAATTTTTTTCATTATAGTAATTTTCTTTTATTGCCTCTTCTTCTGCATTGTCATTGGAACTCTCGTGTTGCTGATATTGCATAGTTGGTGCTATATCCAAAATCTGTCCTAAAACTTCCTCCTTAGCATTTTCTATTTCTTTCCATACTCGGTCAGGACTAAAATAAAAATCATCTGAATCAGCAAGTTTCTTTGCTACATAATCTCCAAAACTTTCATCTTTAATTTTCCTAAATTTTTCATTAAACCTAACAAATTTGGTTCCTAATTCTTCCTTTACTTTTTCAATGTACTTAGGTAATTCTTTTTTGAGAACATGGGCATAAAGCATATAAATTTCGGCGTTCTTGGAACCATAATAATTAACATCCTGAATGCGAAAAAAGGTAGAATTTTTTTCTTTTAATTTATTGTAGAGAATTTCGGCCTTGTCAGATTTATTTTCATTGTATTTATTCCAGGCTCATCGGCTGTTAGAAACACTTTTATATTCTTCATCGCTGTTATATTTTTCCTCGATTTCTTTTTTGGCACTAAGTAACTCTGTTTCTAATTTTGTTAACTCTTTTATTTTTTCCTCCTTTAAGTTTTCTCTTTCCTTTTCAAATAATAACTCACTACTTAATTTTTCAACAGTTAATTTGACTTTATCTAAATCCAAAGGACTATACTTTCGTTCGTTACCTTTCCAAAGATTGCTGAAATCATTTTTAAGTTCATCAAATGACTTTTTTTCTATTTCTTGTTCATTTTGATAGGATTTCCGGAAAGGATTACTTAAAGATTTTTGAAACTTTTGTAGTCGTTCGTGCTTTAAAACAGATTCTAAAGCTGCTTGTCCATATAAAACTTGTTTACGAAGCTCCCTCAAACTTTCTAATCTCTCCTTTTCTTCCTGACTCTTTACATTCAAAATGATTTTATCTTCTGAACTGTCGATCCCAACTTCCTCCTCGCCAACTTTTTCTTCTGTTTTTTCCTCTTCTTCACTGTTAGGGGAAAACTTTATAACAACCTGATCTGGATCATCAGAATTAGCAACTATGATAGGCGCCTTAGCAATGGAACCTAAACTATTGCGAATTTCTTCCAAATCATTTAACTTTTTTTCTCGCTCACTATCCTTAACCCTGCCTTCTCTTAAAGACTTCTCTATATCTTTTGCCTTTTCTTTCTCTTTTTCTATCTCTCTTAGCAACATTCACTCTTGCCCTTTTTCTTTAGCAAGGTTAACTAAATCATTAGCAGCACTACTCAAAAGGTTACTATAAGATTCAGTTCTTTCTTCTTTTTTTTTGTACTTCTCTAAATTGGGAGTAAGTTTAACCAAATTTTTAAAACTTCTGATTTTTTCTTTTATCTCTTCTCGAAAAAAAAATCTGTCGCCACAATTGTCTATATTTAAAAAAAGAAGTTTTTCTGGGCAAGGCAATTTATCAAGGAACGCAAGGTCATCTAATAAGTTATAAGAACAGTTTAATTTCTCTAAATTAACAAATCCAGCAAGGTTTAATTCTCCTTCTAAATTTTGACCACTGATGTCTAAGTTGACAATTTCTTCTCTTCGTTTGCCATAGTTTTCTTTATCATCTTGCCTTTGGCAAATTCCATTTACAGGATAATTTTGATTAATTCATTCTTGTGCTTTTGTATTTACCATATTATTGATGTATTTTGTTATTAATGTGTATAAAATTTACTTATTTTCACTCTCGATTTGAGCCACTAGTTGTTGCTCTTGAACAGCAATTAATTGATTAATTTTTTCTTGTTTTCTTTGTTCTAAAATTAGTTCTTTATCTTTGAGTTCAGTTCTAATTTCTTTCAATTTATTTCTACATCTCTCTTTTTCGTTTTCTTCGCTCAAATTCTTTAACTCACTTTCTAGCCTTTTAATTTGTCCTTGAAGATAAGAAATTTCTTTTTGTAGTTTCTCTCGTTCTTTATTAACCATTTGCTCAAATGTTTCGCTAAGTTTTTCGGAGCCAAATTTTTCATTTAGTTCAGACCTTAATTTACGTGTTCCTCTTTCTTCCCACGTTTCAGTAATTAAATCCTCCAAACCTCTGTCGATGATTTCTAAAAATTTATTTTCTTCCTTCTCTTTAGCAAGAACTTTTGAAACCTTATTAGTAATCTTTGAAAGATAATCACGACCCCTTTCTTTGGTTTCTTTTCTATACTTTTTGAAGAGTCTTTTAATTATTTTTTGAGCGACTTCTTTCTTTTGCTCATAGGTGTATTTTGGTAATTCCACTATACCTAATTCAGCACTCCTATCTTCTAGTTCATAACAAGCCCTTTCAAATTCTTCTTCCCACTTCCTTACTATTTTAGTTTCATATATCAAAGAATAGGAAAAAGCAGTTCTAATATTGAAAGCTGGTGGAGTGTCTACATTACCTAGCAAGTAAGAGTCTCAGCGATTGAGAAGATCAGTTAAAATTAAGAAACTATTATTTGTAATTCACTTTGCAACACTTATGGCTTGACTAGTTTTGGCTAATCCAGAAGCAAAAACTCTTACTGTTTCTTTTTTAAAACCTAAAAAATTGAGCGAAGTAAGGTCGCTAGCAATTCTGTCGGTTAAAATTCTTTCCATTCTACTCTCATTAATTGCTAACTTATCTACTCCCCCTTTGATTAATGACCTTCATAGAATATGATAAGTATCTTCGTAAAGTTCTTTCTCACTTTCATATTTTTCTTCCAACTTGAAAAATCTTCTCCTTTGGCTACTGTCTCCACTTCTTTTCATAACTATTATTCCATGAAGAATTTTTTTATCTTTGACAGAACCTAATTCCGCCAATTCTACTAATTCTGTTTTCTGATTATCATTATCATAAAGCCTACAATAGAAAGTTCTTCCTAATCGTTCTAATTTTTGTTGCTTTTCCTGAATTTCAGGGTTGCTGCTATCATCTTTTTTTAAATTTTCAATTTCAGTTTTTAATTCTTGGATTTCTTTTTCTAATTTATCAGTGATTAAGACTTCAATTTTTACTCTCTTGCCATGAATCGGAAGCAATAAATGAGCTAATCAAAGCCGAGCTTCGGGTTTGGTTTGAATTTCATTTATCCTATATTTCAATTCTATGCTCTCTTCTTTACCCAGTTTATAGTGTTTCATTTTTTTCTTCAAACCCTCCCAAATATCCGACATTTTCATTGTTTTGATATCTTCTACTGTTTTCTCAACTTTAGTCGCTATTCATTCTTTACTTTCTCCAACCCCATGAATTAATGAACCCTCTATGTTTCTTCCTCTTATCGCCACCGATTCTCTAAAATTTTTTTTGGTCTCTTTAAAAGAACCTAAAAATGTTCCAGAAGTGACTTCTGATTTTATTTCCTCTTCCCTCATTATTACCATTTCCCCACTTTCTTCCAACGCAGGCTGTTCACTTACTTCCTCCACTTTACTTGCAGACAACTTTTCTTTACTTTCTTTGACAAAGGTAAAACCTTGCAATTTTTCCTTAAATCCTTGGGTTGACTCCTTTTTTTTCTTTGATTTCTCTTTTAAGTTGTTTAGTAATCTAATTGCTCGACCATCAGAATCTTCTACACTTTTAGTGCTATTATTATAACTCTCTCAAATTTCTGATTTACTATCGCGATATTCTTTTAATCCTTTAATTATTCCTTCTGCTTCACCACTCTTATTCTCCCAATTATTAAAAACATTCTCGGCTTCCATTGCTAATTTATGCAAATCAGCCAATTCTTTTTGCTTATTTTCATTTGAAAATTGTTCTTTAACTTGCTTTTCTTCCTTATTTTCACTTAATTCACTAAAATTCTCTTGTATTCCTTTTACTGATTCCTTTGCTTTATCTTTTAGTTCTTTTGCTGATTCACCTATTTTCTTTGTGACTTTTTCTGTTTTTTCCTTTGCCTTGTCTTTTAATTTATTGAACATATTTTTACGAATTTTTTGATACTACTTTTTTTTAATCACTACTAAGTATTTAAATTATATACCTAACTAGGAGTGATTGATTTAATAAGGTTATGCTAGTTAGATACTCTCATTCTTTTCTGACCATAGGCAATTTATTGTTTTTTTGTCTTATAGAGCCTTGACAATTCCTTATATTGATAGGAATTATTATCATCTATATTTAAATTTTATATTATTTTTTTCAATTTTTACAAACTAGGAGATCGATTTTTTTACCAAATATATACTTGTTATCAAAGGACTCAGATACTTAATGGACATAGGCATTCAGGTATTCTTCTCCACAAAAAAAGCAGAGCAATCCTCCCCTTGAAAGTAGCAAAAGCCTGAAAAAAAAGAATATCATGGGATAGAGTTTTACAAAGGTCAAGGAAATACTAAACAAGGAGAAGAAGTAATCCAAGAAATTCCTCAAATCACAAAAAACCCACCATTAGAAATAACAAAAGAACAACTTAAACCAGAAAGCCTTAATGAAAAACCAAAAACAGCAACTAGCAAAGAAAATTTTTCACAAGAAGAAAAAAAAGAAGCAATAGCAAACACAGTGGATCCAAATTTAGTAAACAATAATAATTCTGGTAGCGAAGGCAGTGAATAATTAAATAAAAAAATCAGGGGAGTCCAACACTTCCCTTTTATAAAATAATAATATATATGTAATTGATTGCATATTTAATAACTATGATTACTTAACCTAGTCTGGTTTAAAGGGAACTCTGAACTGGGTTAGGGAAAGTAGTTATTAAGTATCATGAGTTCCCTTTCTCACATTAGCAATCAAAAAAGTTTAATTTACTCCGTTGTCTCTCTTCCAAAAACAATCTCTAGGAAGTGGCAAGGGGAAAGCAAGATATTTCAAAAGAGGAGGATATTTTTTCGCACTTATAACCAACAATCGCACTGAAAAGAATATTTAAAAAAGGGCAAAAAAACTCACCAATCAGTCGGAAAATATAATCCTAACTTTCAAAAAGGAGCCAGCAAAACTAAAAATCGAGAAAATTTTTCTAATTTATCTTTCTTAACTTTTAGTTTTGTATTAGGAAGGGAAAAATTCCTGTTAATTTTTTACCCTTATAAGTTGCTTTTTTTAACTCACTTGCAGAAAGAGAGGGAATTATTTTCGTTTTTTAAAATCCCACCTTAAAAGTCCTATTGGAGATAATGAATAATCTGTGATTATTCTATTGTCGGAGACTAATTAATTTTCGAAAATAGAGAACTTAATTTTTACTACTTCGTAGAAGAATTTAATATCATTCTCTACTTTGGGAAATTAATCTCGTTTATCCCACCACCAGCCGAGTAAAAAAAACCAGACTGATGGCGAGCGAATACGGAAGTTAAGTTTCCACCTTAAAGTAATTCATTTAAGGAATCAACCTGTTAAATTACTAGCAGGGGAAATAGGTAGCGATGCCTGGCAAAGGCGTCTCAACTAGCATGCCCCGCCGAAACCTGTAATTAGGTTAGAGTAAGCGGAAGCATCTGTTATGGAGAACTAGTAAAACTACTAAACCTTAACTGGCCGACCTCGAACAATGAGAATGTAATAAACGGAGATACGCATCTCTATATTAATTTTACATTTCGAAGCGAGGCGAAGGGTGAGGTTTGTTGCTTTTTTTGTTCTATTTTTGACCTTTACTTATGAATAAGTAAAAATAAACAATTAAACCCCATTTTGCCTTTTTTCTTTCATTTTAATTTTCTTTTTTATTTAGTAAGGGTAAGATTCGGGTCAGTTACCTCCTAAACTATTCTCTGTGTCTCCTTTCTTGGTGGTTCTCAGAAAAGTTTTTGAGGGTCTTCATAAAAAAAAGACCGTAACTTATTTTTAACCAAAAAACCATACTGTGCTATCTCTTAATAGCCACCAACTAGCCATAAATAACGGCTTAAATAAAGTCCCTAAAACTTGGTAGAACCAGTTTTTATTCCGAAAATTTTTGCCATTCTGTTTCCTCCATTTGGTTCAAAACCAATGCTTAATTCTTAAACTGTTGATAAAAGATTTGCTAACTTTTTCCTAATTTGGTTGAATTCCAAAAATAAGGTCGCTATATAAAACTATAATATACTCTTAAAAAAACCACTCAAAGATAAATGACCAAACCCGAACCCACAAAAGAAAAAAATAATCCTATCCGAGATATAGTCAAAAAATTTAAAGGTTTTATCCCCCTTGTCCGCAAGTTTACATATCGCCGAGTAAAAGACGAAAGAGATGAATTATTAAGAAACAGAAACCAAGACAACACCCATTCAACCGACCAAGCCCAGCCAGATATCACCCCCCCCCCCC
>Ga0068864_100005711_pt1 | contig 10202 bp, 7 predicted proteins | sample KBSSwiS72_FD_66586 | JGI IMG/M metagenome (GOLD analysis project Ga0068864, IMG submission 66586) | Switchgrass rhizosphere microbial communities from Kellogg Biological Station, Michigan, USA - KBS Switchgrass S7-2 | ecosystem: Host-associated > Plants > Roots > Rhizosphere > Soil ...
TTATTTGGTTGCGGGGGAAGGATTTGAACCTTCGACCTTCGGGTTATGAGCCCGACGAGCTGCCAGACTGCTCCACCCCGCGCCTGAACTGCAATTATAGCGGGCGGGTCGCCGTCGCGTCAATTGCGCGACCCTGATCAGTTCACGCCGCCGACTGCTATGCTCGCCTCGTGCATCGGCACTTGTGCACGCGCATATCCGCGACCGCCCAAACAAAAAACATCTGCAACATGCTCGAGGGCGTCAATCCCGGCACGGTGGGCACCGGCACCGCCGTTGCCTTGTTCATCGGCATCATGCTCGCCATCGCCATCGGGCGCTGGATAGGGCTCCGACACGTCGCGCGCTTCGGCGCGCACAGCCTCGACAGCGTGGGATCGCTCGAGACCGCCGTCTTCGCGCTGCTGGGCCTGCTGATCGCATTCACGTTTTCGGGCGCGCTCGCGCGTTTCGACGTGCGTCGCGCGCAGATCGTCGAGGAAGCGAATTCGATCGGCACGGCGTATCTGCGTATCGACCTGCTTCCCGTTGCGGCACAGCCGAGGCTTCGCGAGACATTCCGCGACTACGTGGACGCCCGCCTCGCCACGTATCGCAAGCTGCCGGATGTCGACGCAGCACGCCGCGAGCTCGCGCGCTCCCAGGACCTCCAGACCGATATCTGGAAACAGGCGGTCGCCGCCGTACAAATGCCGGATGTGCGGCCGGGCACGGAAATCCTGATGATGCCGGCGCTCAACCAGATGTTCGACATCACGACGGTTCGCGTCTTCGCGACGCAGATGCATCCGCCGCTGATCGTCTACGCCATGCTGTTTGCGCTCGCGCTTGCGTCCGCCCTGCTGGTCGGGTACCAGACGGCGTTCGAGAAAGGCTATGACCTCGTGCACCAGATCGGATTTGCTGCCATCACCGCCTTCACGCTTTACGTGATTCTCGACATCGAGTACCCGCGCGCCGGGTGGATCCGTCTCGACGCGATCGATCAGGCGCTGGTCAACGTTCGCGCCGGGATGAAATAGTCGAGTCTGCCGCAATCACGACGCTGGCCGGACGGCGCTCTGCTCGGTGCTGGTCGAACCGTTCGACTGCGCAGCCACGGGCTCCTTGCCGGAACCATTGCTGCCGGAACTGCCGGAACTGTTCGAGGTGGAACCGGTCGTGCTCGACTCGTTGGTGCTTGTACTGCTCGCGCTCGACCGGTTCACGCTGGCACCGTTCGCGCTGGAACCCTTCGCGGTGGCACCATTCGCATTCGCCGCCGCAGAACTGCGCGCGGCGTATTCCGCGTAAATCTTCCGCTTCGCTTCGTCGGCGGTCGCCGTGTCCGGTGCCTGGGCGGCCGCTTCTTCCGCCATCACTGCCGCATGCTCGCCGTCGGGCGAGCTGTCGGGCGCAGGGGCCGATTTCGCATTGGAACCGTTCGAAAAGGCGAGCGAAGCGTTCGTTGCCGGATCCGCTGCGTTCGCGTTGGGCGGAATGGGTCCGCGTGCCGCTGGCGCCGGCGGCACCGTCGCCGCTTCGATTTCGCCAGGGCTCATCCGGGAGAGCAGCGACGTCGTGTAGTCCGTCTTGGGATGATCGGCGTCGGGCCGGTGGCATCCGCCGATTGCGAGCGCCACCGCGGTCATGACGATGAGTTTGGACCTCATGGGGGACTCCTTCCGAGTTATCCGCAAGCGATGCTCAGCACCGCGGTCGTTGGAAGGTAGCACCGACCTCGTGATAAATCAGGCGGGAGCGCACCGTTTTCGGCGTGGGGATTTCCCTACGCCGTCGATGATCCGGGCACAGGCAGAACGCGCCGAGCGCGACGCAGAGCCGAACCCTAGACGCTGCGTCCGGTGCGTCGAGCCGCATTGCCGCGGTCGAGCTCCTTCAGCTTTTCCGCCATCGCCGGCCCGACGAAGATCTGCGGATCCGAGGGCGGCTTCAACTTGCCTTCCTTCTCGCGCGCCGCGACGCGGTCCTTCGCCATGTCGAACGCGGCGAGGATCGAATCGGATTGCGCGAGCCCGTTCTGGAACAGCGCTTCACCGAAGAACGTGCTTTCGCTCTGGTTGCCGCAACCGAATGAGGCCCGGTCCGACGCCGACGCCGTCATCACGAGCGTGTTCTCGTCCTTGAGCGCATCGATGAAACCGCCCGAATAGCAGGCGGAGATCACGATGATCCGCCAGCGGATGCCCGCCGCATCGAGCAATCCACGCAGCACGGGCGGCGTCAGCGGAGCGAGCTCGAGGGGCGGCAGCGAAACTTCGAGCACGTGCGAGCGGCTGCCGTGGCTCGCGAGATACACCATCACGACGTCCGCATCCTTGTCGATCGTCGCGCCGATTTCGTTCAGCGTCTCGCGCAGGTTGGTCACCGTCGCCGCGGGCGTCTCCAGAAGCGTCCGCGGGTTGTTGACGAGCAGCACCGAGCGGCCGTTGGTGCCCCAGCGGTCGTCCATCACCTTTTGCGCCGCGACCACGTCCTTGCGAAACACGTCCTCGCGGGCGTCGCCTGCAAAACCCACGAAATAGAGATCGGTGACGTTCGCGCGCTCGTCCTCCAGCGCGGACAGCGCGTCGTCGAGCACGCGGGCCTGCGCCGCCATCACCGGCTCGGAGGCCGGGTTGGGATAGCGGGGATCGGCGCCGTCGGCGGACGTGAGCTTCCACCACGCGTCGTTGGACGCGATCTCCGGTGCGACCCATATCGGCGCGATCAGCAACAACCCGCCGGCGAGCGCCCGCATCCACCGACCCGGCTGCCCTTGCGACAGCGACAGCGCGACACACCGCACCGAGAACGCGAAGACCCACACGATCATCAGCGCGTCGAATGCGGTCCACGGGACTTCCATGGCGGGCGTCGGCACGAGCAGCGTCGACGGCAGCACGCGCACGATCTGCAGCAGCGGAAATCCGGCGAGCACGTAAACCGGCAGCGCCAGTAACACTTCGCGCTGTGCAAATGCGAGCGCCAGCACGGCGGCCGTGAGCAGCAGGATCCCCGCGCCGAAGATCTCGGTGCCGAGCCCAAGCCAGCTGAAGTAACCGTTGGCGCCGTACCGCGCCCAGTCGGTCCCCACGTCGATCAGCGCGGAAACGACGAGGAGCAGCAGCAGCTGGACGAGATCGACGCGGAAGTTGAGCGGCGACACGTGCATGAACAGCGGCAAGCGCAATCCATTCACGACGTTGCGCACGAGGTTCGCCGCGTGATGGCGCAGCACCAGCGGCCGGACACCGTCGGTCTTCGGGTCGGTGTGGCGGTCGTCGCTCATGCGGCAACACCCACGCGCGCTGCGATGTAGGCCTTGACGCGATTGGGCGCAACCGGCAGCACGGCACAGCGCTGCGGCCGCTGTTCGAGGTTCGCGTACGCCGGCGGGCGCTCGGGTTCGCGGCCGATCGCTTCCTTGATCGTTGCGCCGAACTTCGCCGGCAGGGCCGTCTCGATGCAGATCAGCGGCACCGCGGGATCCCGCCGCTCCAGACCGACCTTGATGCCGTCCGCGGTGTGCGGGTCGACGAGCGTCTTGTGACGCGAATGCAGCCGGCGGATGGTCGCGATGCGATCGGCATGCGTGCTGACGCCCGAGACGAAGCCCGACGCCGCGACCCGCTCCCAGTGCGGCGCGCCGGCGAGCTCGAAGCCCCCCTCGCGATCGATGCTGGCCCACAGCTCGCGCACGACCGCCGGGTCGCGCCCGACCACATCGAAGATGTACCGCTCGAAGTTCGAAGCCTTGGTGATGTCCATCGAGGGGCTCGACGTCGCGTGCGTCTCGCTCGGCCGCCGTGGCCGATACCGGCCGGTGCGGAAGAACTCGTCCAGGACGTCGTTCTCGTTCGTCGCGAGAATCAGCCGGCGGATCGGCAATCCCATCTGGCGCGCGACATGGCCGGCCAGGATGTTGCCGAAGTTGCCCGAGGGAACGGCGAAGTCCACGGGCTCGCCCGCTTCCTTCGTAACGGCGAAATAGCCGCTGAAGTAATAGACGACCTGCGCCGCCACGCGCGCCCAGTTGATGGAGTTGACCGTGCCGATGCGGTAGCGCGTCTTGAACGCGGCGTCGGACGACACCGTCTTGACGATGTCCTGGCAGTCGTCGAACACACCCTCGATCGCGAGGTTGTGGATGTTGGGCTCGAGCAGCGAGTACATCTGCGCCTGCTGGAACGGGCTCATCCGGTCTTTCGGCGACAGCATGAAGACCTGGATGCCGCGCTTGCCGCGCATCGCGTACTCGGCGGCGCTGCCCGTGTCGCCCGAGGTCGCCCCGAGGATGTTCAGCGTGCTCCCGCGCTTGCCGAGCGCGTACTCGAACAGGTTGCCCAGCAGCTGGAGCGCAATGTCCTTGAACGCCAGCGTCGGGCCGTTCGACGCGTGCAGCAGGTGAACGCGCCGTTCCAGTTCCGTCACCGGAGCGATCGCATCGGTGCCGAAAATCGCCTTCGTGTACGTGCGGTCGACCATCGCCTTGAGGTCGGCCTCGGGAATGTCGGTCATGTACCGCGACAGGATCGCGTGAGCAAGCCCCGGATACGACAAACGGCGGAGCTCGCGGAGCTCGGTGCCGGAGAGACGAGGATATTCCTGCGGCACGGCCAGCCCTCCGTCGGGTGCCAGGCCCTCGAGCAGGATTGCCGAGAACGGCTGCTGGGCGACGGCCCACGCGCCGCGCGTCGAGACGTATCGCATGTGTCAGCGCCTTTTCACCTCATTGAGCACGCTAATTGAGCTCCTCGAGGCGGATGCGCACGACCTTGGCCTTGACGGTTGGCAGCGCCTCGATCTTTTCGATCGCGGCGACCACGTCCTTCTCGACGCACACGTGCGTGAGCAGGATGATGTCGGTCTGGTCCTCGCCCTCGGAGGGCTCCTTCTGGATCATGGCGTTGATCGAGATCTCGCGGTCCGCGAGGATCCGCGTGATGTCGGCGAGCACCCCCGGCTTGTCGTCGACGCGCATGCGCAGGTAATAGCTCGTCTCTACGTCCCCCATCGGCAGGAACGGCACGTCGGCGAGCTGGTCCGGCTGGAACGCCAGATGCGGCACGCGATGCTCGGGGTCCGCGGTGTGCATGCGCGTCACGTCCACGAGGTCGGCGATCACGGCGCTCGCGGTCGGCTCCGCTCCGGCGCCGGCGCCGTAGTACAGCGTCGGGCCGACGGCATCGCCCTTGACCAGCACGGCGTTCATCACGCCTTCGACGTTGGCGATGAGCCGCTTCTCCGGAATGAGCGTCGGGTGCACGCGGAGTTCGATGCCTGCCGGGGTTCGCCGGGTGATGCCGAGCAGCTTGATCCGGTACCCCAACTCCTCTGCGTAGCGGATGTCCTCGGACGTGAGCTTCGAGATGCCTTCCGTGTACACCTTCTCGAACTGCATCGGCACGCCGAACGCGATCGCCGACATGATCGTGAGCTTGTGCGCAGCGTCGATGCCTTCGATGTCGAACGTGGGATCGGCCTCGGCGTAGCCCCGCGCTTGCGCTTCCTTCAGCACCGTCGAGAACGACGAGCCCTTGTCGCGCATCTCCGACAGGATGAAATTCGACGTGCCGTTGATGATGCCGGCGATCCATTCCAGGCGATTGGCGGTAAGGCCTTCGCGCAGCGCCTTGATGATCGGAATGCCGCCGGCCACTGCGCCTTCGAACGCGACCATCACGCCTTTCTTGTGCGCGGCAGCGAAGATCTCGTTGCCGTGCCGCGCGAGCAGCGCCTTGTTCGCGGTGATCACGTGCTTGCCGTTGGCGATCGCCTCCAGGATGAACGTGCGCGCCGGCTCGAGGCCGCCAATCAGCTCGACGACAATGTCGATGTCGGGATTGGCGAGGACCTTCTTCGCGTCGTCGGTGAGATTGACGTGCGTTGCGCCGCGCGTGAGCTCGCGCGCCCGGTCGAGCGCGCGCTCGGCGATCCAGGTGATGCGGATGGGACGGCCGGCACGGCGCGCGATCTCCTCGGCGTTGCGCTGGAGCACGTTCCACGTCCCGAGCCCGACAGTGCCGATGCCGAGCAGCCCGACCTGCAATGCTTTCATCGCTCCCTCATGCTCGCCTGGCGGTCAGTGGGCTCACTTTCCCACTCCGGCTTCGCGGAACATCTGCTTGATGCCGCGCACCGCCTGCCGCGTGCGGTTCTCGTTCTCGATCATCGCGAAGCGCACGTGCTCGTCGCCGAATTCGCCGAAGCCGATGCCGGGCGAGACCGAGACCTTCGCCTTCGCCAGCAGCGCCTTCGTGAACTCGAGCGAGCCGCCCGCCCGAAACGGCTCGGGGATCTTCGCCCACACGTACATCGACGCCTTGGGAAGGTCGACCATCCATCCGGCTTCGTGCAGTCCCTTCACGAGCACGTCGCGCCGCTTCTGGTATTTCATCGCAATCTCGGAGACGCAATCCTGCGGACCTTCGAGCGCCGCAATGGCGGCCACCTGGATCGGGGTGAACGTGCCGTAATCGTGATAGCCCTTGATTCGCGCCAGCGCGGCAACGAGATCCTTGTTGCCGACCATGAAGCCGATGCGCCAGCCGGCCATGTTGTAGCTCTTCGACATCGTGAAGAACTCCACGGCAACCTCGCGCGCGCCCGGAACCTGCATGATCGACGGCGCCTTCCATCCGTCGAACGTGATGTCCGCATAGGCGAGATCGTGAACGACCCAGATGCCGTGCTCGCGGGCGAGCGCCACGATCTTCTCGAAGAACGGCAGCTCGACGCACTGGGCGGTCGGGTTCGACGGGAAGTTGATGATCAGCATCTTGGGCTTCGGGAACAGCGTATGAATTGCGTTCTCGAGCTCGACGAAGAAATCGATGTCCGGCGTGATCGGCACGTGGCGAATGTCGCCGCCGGCAATCACCGGCCCGTAGATGTGGATCGGGTAGCTGGGGTTCGGCACCAGCACGGTATCGCCGCGGCCGAGCGTCGCGAGCGCGAGATGCGCGATGCCTTCCTTCGAGCCGATCGTCGAGATGGCCTCGGTCTCGGGATCGAAATCGACGCCGTAGCGACGCTGGTACCAGTGACAGATCGCGCGGCGCAGCCGGGGGATGCCACGCGACACCGAGTAGCCGTGAGTGTCGGGACGCGCCACCGTCTCGATCAGCTTGTCGACGATGTGCTTCGGTGTGGGTCCATCGGGATTGCCCATCCCGAAGTCGATGATGTCCTCGCCCCGGCGGCGCGCGGCCATCTTGAGCTCGGTCGTGATGTTGAAAACGTAAGGCGGCAGGCGCGTGAGGCGCGCGAATTCTGTTCCGGGGGAGATCGACATGCGGATCTTTCGGCGTAGGCGCCCGGAACCGTCCGAGCGACGTGAAAGTTTGGATGGGAGCCTTCGATCGTAACGAATTCCAGCCTTTACCGCAATGCATCATACTTGTCCGGGATGCCCGAATTTGGTGTGGCGGGCGCCATCAGCCGAAGCTCATCAACCTCCCGCACGACATCGCCAGCATGAAATTTCACCTGTCCACCGCGAAAGGCAACATCGTCACGGGCGTCGGCCCGGGTTGGGTGCGCATCGGCGCAATTGAGTACCGCGAGAGCCTCGTATTGACCCCGGAAGCGGTGGTGCCTGGATTTGCAGCGTCGGGGTTCGAGGGGCTCGCCGAGCAGGAGTTCGCGGCGCTCCTCGCCTACCAGCCCGAGCTCGTGGTCCTTGGCACCGGCGCTTCGATACGCTTTCCGCATCCGGGCCTCACGCGCGCCCTCACGGATTCGCACGTGGGCGTCGAAGTGATGGACACCGCCGCCGCCTGCCGCACGTACAACATCCTCGCGGCGGAAGGCCGCAGTGTCGTGGCGGCGCTGCTGATCGAGTAAGCCGTCCGCCTTCCGCCGCCTTCGCAGGCTGCCCAGTCTCCTACTGGCACACCGTTCCGGGTGTGCGGAACACCTGCCGCGTGATCGACTTGCTCTGCGTGGTGGACTTGCCGCCATCGTTCACCGTGAATGTGAATGTCGCAGCGTTTCCGTTCGCGAACGACACGTTTGCCGTGCCGACTCCCGTGCGGGTCACGGCGTTCTTGTCCCACGGCACCGCCGAGAACGCGGGACCCGACGTCTTGATGAGCGTCCCCGAATAAACACCCGACGACACCTTGTTCAGCGTGGCGGTGAGCGAAAGCGAGGCTCCGGTGAAGTCGTAGGTGAACCACGCGGCAAAGATCGCGTCGCCCTGCTGCGTGAAATGGACGCCCCACCCCGACTCCGTCGGCAGCCACCACATATCCGTGTAATTGGTGGCAAGAGCGAGGTTCGACTGCGCGCCCCACGTGCAAGTCGGCAGTGGCCCGAAGACTTGCCGCGTGATGGGCTTCGTTTGACTGACGCCGTTGAGGGTATAGCTGAACGTGCCGTTGTTCGCGTCGCTGAAAGAAAGCGTCCCCGAGCCCACTTCCATTCGCTGCACCTGGTTCGGATCGAACGGCGCATCGAGCGCGGGCCCGGTCGTGCTGATGAGCGTCCCCGCAAAGACGTTGGGCCCGGTCTGGTAAGCGGTCATCGAGAGGTACCACGCCTTGCCGTTGGCGTCGTGCGTGAACCATGTGGCGAAGATGACGTCGCCCTGGTGCGCGAAGTCGATGCCCCACCCGGCTTCCGATTCCGCGGGCGCGGCGTACCACATGCCCTGGAAGTTGAGAACTGCGGTCCGCTGCCCGAGAGCTGCCGCGACGGCGGCGCCCGCGTCGAGCATGCCCGCGCCGCACACGGAGGTGTTGCAATAGCATTGGTCCTGGTCGATCGGATTATTGCTGGCATCGAATTGGGGAGCCGTGCACGCGGGAAGGGGGCCGCTGCCATCTTCGGCGCCGCTCGTCGGAAACGGGCGAGCCGTCGCTTGCAGCAGCGAGCGCACCGCCGACGAGGTCAAGCCGGGCTGCACCGAGAGCAGCAACGCCGCGGTTCCGGCGACGAGGGGCGCCGAGAAGCTCGTGCCGACCGTCACGTTGAACGCGTTGGTGTAGATCGACCCGCCCGCGGCGTTGGACACCGGAGACGTCGTGCCGGCGTTCGACGTCGACAGGATCGGATACAGGCACGCATCGTTGGCGCCGGTGTTCACGCAGTTGCCCCCCGGCGCACTGATCGCGACCTCGGACCCGAGACTCGAGAATCCGACTTTCGTTCCGGCGTGGCGAAGTCCGGCCACTGCGATCACGCCCGGGCAATTGCCCGGGCTCGTCACGGGATGCCCGTTGGTATTGCCTGCGGCCGCGACCACGACGACGCCCATCGCGTTGACCTCGGTGATGGCGTCGATGTAGGGCTGCGTGCAGCCGCCATCGCCGCCGAGACTCATGTTGATGACTCGCGCCGGATTCGGATTCGCGGGGACGCCGGCAACCGAGAGGCCGGCCGACCAGCGGATGGCGGCGACGATGTCGGAGTCGAAGCCGCCGCACTTTCCGAGCGCTCGCACGGGCAGCACGCGCACGGTTCGTCCGACGCTCGCGATGCCGACACCGTTATTCGTGAGCGCGGCGATCAGGCCTGCGGTCTGCGTCCCATGCCACGAGCTGTCCTCGGCCGAGTTGGCGCAATCCTCGAACACGCCGCCGGACTGTTTGATCTCCGCCTGTGTGAGCCAGTCGCCGGGATCGGACGGATCGGGGTCGCGTCCGTCGCCGTCGTTGGCCACGTCGACATCGGAGACGAGATCGTAGCCGGGAAGCAGGTTGCCGCCGTTGGCCACACGCATCAGGTCCGGATGATCGAAGCGCACGCCCGTGTCGATCAGCGCGACGACGATGCCCGGGCTGCCGAACGTGTAGTTCCACGCCGCTTCCGCGTTGATCGCGGAGCGCACATCTGCCGTCGGAGCGCGCAAGTACCATTGCCCCGCAGTAGGTCCGCCGGATGTTCCGGTGATCGGCGGCCCGCTCAAATAGAACGGATCGTTCGGCGCCGCCATGCGATGCCGGCGCAGATCGGGCACCGCGTACTCGACGTCGCTCTCGCTCGCGAGTCGTGCCGCGAGTTGCTGCGAGTTGAGTCCGCTTGCGAGAACGACCTGCGCGCGCTCGCCGACATCGGCGCCCGCGCGAAGCGCGACGCCGATGCGCTGTGCAAGCGCCTCGCGCGCGGTGAGCCTCTGGACGCCCGCCGCGAGGACCTCCCGCCGCAAAAGCGGGGAATCGGCCTTGTACTTGACGATGACGCGCGCCGTGGCGGTGACCAACGTGGTCTGCCCGAGT
>Ga0068864_100005713_pt1 | contig 10198 bp, 7 predicted proteins | sample KBSSwiS72_FD_66586 | JGI IMG/M metagenome (GOLD analysis project Ga0068864, IMG submission 66586) | Switchgrass rhizosphere microbial communities from Kellogg Biological Station, Michigan, USA - KBS Switchgrass S7-2 | ecosystem: Host-associated > Plants > Roots > Rhizosphere > Soil ...
ACGGACTCGCTGCCTCCCTACGAGAAGCTCGACCCGCTCATCGAGGCGCTCGTCGACCGGGCGCTGCCCGTCCGGCGCGCGGCGCGGGCGGCGGGCGTGTCCGAGAAGCTCGCGCGCGACATCGCGCGCCGCATCGACGGCGCGGAGTACAAGCGCCGCCAGATGCCGCCCGGACCCAAGGTCACGGCGCGCGCGTTCGGAGAGGGCCGCCGGTACCCCATTGCGCAGAAGATCGACCCGTAGCTCTCGATCCCGGTAAGCTAGCCGTCTTACTGCTCACGGCTCGCCGTTTTCGTCGTACGTCACACGTCTTACGTCTCACGCCATGGCCGAACGCTACGTCTGGAAGGAAATCCCCGGCTCGTCTCACGACCTTCTCCGGAAGTGGATCCGGGAGGGCTCGCCGGGCCTGCGCCTTCTGGATCTCGGCGCCGCCGGGGGACACCTCGGGCGCGCCGTGCGCGACCGCTGCGCGTTTCTGGCCGGGGTCGAGCCGGATCCGGCGCTTCCCGCGTCGGCGCGCGAGGGCTACGACGAGTGGCGAACGTCCGACGCGGGGGCCTCGGGTCCGTGGGAGGCGCCGTTCGACGCCGTCGTGTGCGGGGACGTCCTGGAGCATCTCGCGCGTCCGGAGGATCTGCTCGCCCGGATCCGCGACTGGCTGCGGCCCGGCGGGCGCCTCTACGTCTCGGTGCCGAACGTCGCGAACGTCACCGTCCGCGCGGCGCTCATGGCGGGGCGCTTTCCGTACGCCGAGCGGGGCATCCTCGACCGAACGCACCTGCGCTTCTACACGCGGCGCTCGGCGCGTGAGCTGATCGCGCAGGCCGGCTTCCGGATCCGCCGCATGGCGGCGACCGCCATGCCGTTCGAGCTCGCCGTCCCGGCCCTCGGGCGCTCTCCCCTTCGCGGGCCGACGCGAGCGCTGGCGTCCGCCGCGGCGCGGGTGTGGCCCACGCTCTTCGGCTACCAGATCGTCCTCGAGGCGGACCGCGTTTGAGCTCGTCCTGGGGCGTCCCGTCTTCCGCGTCCCGCACCGGCCTGGGATCCCTGGTGATCCCCGCCTACAACGAGGACAGCCGGATCGAGGCGTGCATGCGCGGCGTCGCCGAGTGGATCGCCGGGCGGCCCGGCGGGCTGGACTGGGAGATCCTCGTCGTCGACGACGGCTCGAAGGACGGAACGGCCGCGCGCGCCCGGACGGCCGCGGCCAGCCACGGCGTCTCCATCCGCGTCATCTCCTTTCCCGAGAACCGCGGCAAGGGCGCCGCCATCCGCGCCGGCGTTCTCGAGGCGCGAGGCGACCCGGTCCTCGTGTCGGACGCGGATCTCTCGACGCCGCTGTCGGAGTTCGCGAAGCTCGCCGAGCGCCTGCCGACCCATCCGGTCGCGATCGGCTCGAGGGCCATCCAGGAGGACCTCGTCCGCAAGCGCCAGTCCTTCCACCGCGTCCTGCTCGGACGCGCCGGCAACCGCCTCATCCAGCTGCTCGCGGTGCCGGGGATCCAGGACACGCAGTGCGGATTCAAGCTCTTCACCGCGGGCGTCGCGCGCGAGCTCTTCCGCGGGGCTCGCGTCGACCGGTTCGCGTGGGACGTCGAGATCCTCTATCTCGCGCGGCGCCGCGGCATCGCGATCGCGGAGGTCCCGGTCCTCTGGTTCAACTCGCCGGAGTCCAAGGTGCGAGTCGTGCGGGACGCGATCCAGACGCTATGGGACGTGGCGTGGATAAGGTGGATGCACAGGCAACGCTCCTGACCCGTCCGGCACTAGAATCGACAAAACAGCAGGAGAGTCGACATGTTGAATCGCCGGGCGTTTGTATTCAGGGCGTTCCTCTGCGTGGTCGCTGCGTTTTCGTTCGCGTCTTTGTGCTCGCCGAGCGCAGCGGGTCAGGCCGTCACGGTGGTCCACTCGTTCGCGGGCGGAGGCGGAAGCCCCTATGCGGGGCTCGCCGAGAGCGCCGACGGGACCCTGTACGGAGCGACAGCAGGCGACGGACTCTGGGGTCAGGGGTCGGTCTTTTCCCTGACGCCGGACGGCGGCGGCTTCACGTTCTCCACGCTCCACTCCTTCACCGCGGGCACCGACGGCGCCAATCCCGAAGCCGCGCTGGTGCTCGCCTCCGACGGCAATCTCTACGGAACCACGCTCGACGGCTTCGTCGCGCGATACGGAACCGTCTTTCGGATCGACGCGGCGGGCAACCTCACCACTCTCTACGAATTCACGGGATACGCCGACGGCGCGGGTCCGACGGCGAGCCTCGTGCAGGCCAGCGACGGCAACCTGTACGGCGTGACCCAGAGCGGCGGCAGCGCGGGATACGGGACGATCTTTCGCATCGACCTGGCCGGGGCCCTCACAACGCTGCATTCATTTACGGGCGGAGCCGGAGGATCGGAGCCGAGGGGCGCGCTGGTCGAGGGGCCCGACGGCAAGCTCTACGGCACGACGTTCAACGGCGACAACCAGGGCGGCCAGGGGACGGTGTTCCGAATCGCGCTCGACGGGACGTTCGAGAACCTCCACAACTTTTCGGGGCCGGACGGGCTCAATCCGGCGGCGGGACTGGTTCTCGGTCCGGACGGCTTCTTCTACGGGACGACGCAATACGGAGGCGACAACAACCACGGGACGGTCTTCCGCATGGACGACGCGGGCGCCGTGACCGCATTCTCCTTCGACGGCTCTTTCGCGAATCCGGTGGCTCCGCTCATCGTGGCGGACGACGGCAACCTCTACGGCACCGCCCCGGGCGCGGTCTACCGCCTCACGACCTCCGGCTCGATCACCTCGATCCACGTGTTCTCCGGCCTTGAGGCCTCCTGGGTCCTGGCGCCCGTCCTGCAGGCGGCGGACGGCAAGCTCTACGGCACGACCGTCGCGTCCGACACCGACTTCGGCCGCGTCTTCCGGCTCGACCTCGACGGCCAGAACTACGAGATTGTGCACGCCTTCACGGGAGGCCCCGGCGCGCGCGCCCCCTTCATCGCCCTGCTTCAAGGAGCCGACGGAAACATCTATGGAACGTCGCAGTTCCACTTCGGCACCGGCGCGGTGTTCCGCCTCGACCCCCAGGGCAACGAGACCCTCCTGCACGCGTTCTCGGATGCGGACGGCGGGCTCGCGACGGGCCTCGTGCGCTCCCCCGACGGTGCCCTGTTTGGAACGGCCGCAGGTGGAGGAACCGCCGGCCTCGGCGCGATCTTCCAGATCGACACCGCCGGAACGTTCAGCGTTCTCCACGAGTTCGCGGACGCCGACGTCGACGGCTCGGCTCCCCTGGAACTGACTCTCGCGACCGACGGCACGCTCTACGGCACCACGACGGGCGGCCCGTCCCCGTTCCCGGGGCCGGGCGGTTCGATCTGGGGTCTGGACTCGGGCGGGTTCTCGACCCGGCACGTCTTCGACGGCGGAGCGGGCGATCCGAGCTACGCATTCGGCGACATGCTCGAACGGCCGGACGGCACTTTCATCGGTGTCTCGCTGTACGGAGGAGCGAGCGACCTGGGGTCCCTTTTCCGATTCGATCCGGACGGAAGCACGGAGGTCGTCCACTCCTTCGAGGGCTGGGACGGCGCGTGGCCTCCGGGGCCGCCGGTCGTCGGGCCGGACGGGAACTACTACGGCGTGACTCAAACGGGAGGAACCGACGGCCGAGGCACGATCTATCGCCTGAGTCCGTCCGGACGGCTCACCTCGATCCACTCATTCACGGGCCCGGACGGCATCTCTCCGATCGAGGAGCTGGTACTCGGCCACGACGGCTACCTGTACGGAGCGACTCGCGCCGGGGGCGCGTCGGATTTCGGAACTGTGTTCCGCGCCGACTCCTCGGGCGACGTGACGACGCTGCATTCGTTCTCGGGCTTCGACGGCAAGGAGCCGCTGAGCGAGCTCTTCGAGGCGTTCGACGGCGGGATCTACGGTGCGACGACCGCGGGCGGTCTCTTCGGGTACGGAGAGGTCTTCAGAGTTCAGCCGCCGCCGGCGAGCTCCGTCTGGGGGATCACGCCGAGCTCGGGCCCCGCGTCGGGCGGGACGGCCGTCACGATCTCCGGCTTCCACTTCTACTTCCCGGCGCTCACCATCGGCGGCGCGGACGCCGCGACCGGGGCATTCACGCCCACTTCCTTCACCGCGACGACGCCCGCACTCGCGCCCGGCACGCTCAACGATCTCGTCGTGACGAACTTCGACGGGACGTCGGGAACGCTGAAGGAGGCCTACTTCGTGGACTTCACCGACGTGGCCCCGGACGACATCTTTCACTCGATGGTCGAGAGCGCATTCCGCCAGCACCTGACGGCGGGATGCGGCGGAGGTCTCTACTGCCGCGACGGCGGAGTCACGCGCGCGCAAATGGCGGTGTTCCTCCTCCACGGTAAGCACGGAGGCGGCTACGTTCCGCCCGCATGTTCGGGAGTCTTCGCGGACGTCGCCTGCCCCGGACCCTTCACCGACTGGATCGAGCAACTCTCCGTCGAGGGGATCACGAGCGGCTGTGGAGGCGGGAGCTACTGTCCCGACGATCCCGTGACGCGCGCCCAGATGGCGGTGTTCCTGCTCAAGGCCCGGCACGGGTCGAGCTTCACTCCTCCGGCCTGCGCCGGAATCTTTGGCGACGTGACATGCCCGAGCCTCTTCGCGGACTGGATCGAGCAGCTCTACTCGGAGAACGTCACCGGCGGCTGCCAGGCGAGCCCGTTGCTCTACTGTCCGGGCTCGCCGAGCACGCGCGGACAGATGGCGGTCTTCCTGGTCAAGGCGTTCGCGCTTCCGTAGTCGGGGTCGGAACGGACGGCTGCGCCGCTCCCGTTCGCCGGATGGACGCGGCCCCCGAGACGAGCGCGCCCAGCCGCCCGGCGAGGCCGGCCGCGACGAGCGGCCCGAGGGCCGAGAGCGTGCGGCCGACCGCGGTTCGGACGAGGAAGAGCGGACCCATCTCGGGATGGCCCGGGTAGAGGCCCAGCGACGGCAGGAAGAGGTACGCGGCAGCGGCACACGCGGCGATCGCGAGGAGACGATCCGCCCACGGAGTGCGGCGCCCGAGCGCGAAGAGGACGGCGAGCGCCGCGACGATCGCCAGGGACGGGAGGAGGACGTGGAGCGCCTCCTGCCCGGCGGTCTCGGCCATCCGGGACGCGAGCTCGCCCCACCGAGCGGGCGCGAGGAGGCCGAAGTCGAAGTCCCGGAGCGGCGCGCTGCCGCGCCAGAACCGGTGGGACACGAACACGGCGAGCGCCGGCAGGACGACGGCGAGCGCCAGGCCGCGCCGCCGGCCGGACGCGCCGGGATCTCGTGGCGAGCCGTCTCGTCGGCGCGACGCGATCAGCCCGACGGCGAGCGCCGCCGCGGCCAGGAAGAGGCCCTCGTTCTTCGTCGCGGCCGCGAGCGCCGAGGCGAGCGCGAGACGCACGGGCGCGCCCGAGTCGCTCCCGTCGACGGCGTCCGAGAGCGACGTTCCGAGGAGCAGCGCGAAGAACGACAGCGGAATGTCCGCGAGCCCCACGCGCGAGGCGGTGTAGAGCGGCAGGTCGAGGGCGAGCACCGCGGCGGCGGAGAGCACGACCGGGCGCGGCACGCCCCGCCGGCGCAGCCAGCCCGCGAGCGCCAGCAGCGTCGCCGCCTGGATCAGCGGGAAGAGCACCGCCGCGGCATGGTCGTCCCACCCGCCCGCGAGGGAGGCGAGGCCCGCGTACAGGAATGGGATTCCGAGCGGGTACTCGGGATGCGAGAACCCCAGCGCCGGATCCGAGAACAGCCGCCGCGGAACGGCGGAGAGCGCGTAGATGGTCTTGCCCTTGAGGCCCCAGATCGCGAGGAAGTCGTTCGACCACATCGGCTCGGTCAGCGCGCGGATCGCGAACAGCGCGAGGCCCAGCGCGATCACCGCCAGGAGCGCGACGGCGGTCCGTCCGGCGCCCGGCGCCGACACGGCATGGGCGTCGAACACAGCGGCTTTCGACGCCGGACGCAGGAGGCTCGCCGCGGCCGCCGCCCCGGCGAGGACGAGGAACGGGATCCACCCGGGCCGCCCGACCAGAAGGCCGAGAGGGAAGGAGCCGGCGACGAGGGCGAGCCCGGCGGCCATGCCCCACGCCGCGCGCTCGGGCGACGCCAGGCGCGCCCTCCCTCCCCCCGGCACCCACGGCGCCGCGGCGAAAGCGCCGGCCGCCGCCGCGGCGAGGAGCACCGCCGCGTGGCGCAGGAGCGGGAGGAGGAGGCTCACGGCGTCGGCCCGGGATTCGGCGTGGGCTCCAGGAGCGCGCCCCCCGGCAGCTCCTGGATGACGCGCCATCCCTCGGGCCGCCGGCGCCCGTAGACGAGGGCGAGCCAACCGTCGGGGACGCGCTCCGGCGCGACGAGCGTCGGCAGGGGCGCGAACTCGTAGATCGTCAAGTACTCGCCGCGGACCGGCAGCTCGCCGCCGGGGAAGACGGCGAGGCCCGCGGCGTCCCTCGGGATCCGCGGCCGCGCCCACTCGAGCAGGATGAAGTACCGGCGGTCGAAGTCCGTCGAGCTGCCTCCCAGCCGGCGCACCGCGAGCGCCTGGGACGCGTAGTGCGAGAGCGAGCGGACGCGGCGCGCGAGGTCCCTGGGCGGATCGCTCGCGATGAGCGACGCCGCCAGGACAGCGGCCGCCGCGGCGGCGTGCGCCGGGCGCGGCGTCACGCCGGCAGCGGGAACCCGGCGCAGAGCTCGGCGACCGTCCGCCGTACGCCCTGGAGCGCTCCGGCGTCCTCGCGCGCGTCGAGAGCCCGCGCGACGGCATCCGCGATGACCTCCATCTCGGAGACGCCCAGCCCGCGCGTCGTCACGGCGGGAGTGCCGATCCGGATGCCGGACGCGACCATCGGCGGCCGCGAGTCGAACGGGATCGTGTTCTTGTTGACGGTGAGGCCCACCGACTCGAGCAGCTTCTCGGCCTCCTTCCCGGTGATTCCGCGGGCGCCGACGTCGAGCAGCAGCATGTGGTTGTCGGTGCCGCCGGAGACGAGGCGGAAGCCGCGCGCCGTGAGCGCCGCCGCGAGCGCCTTCGCGTTCTCGACGATCCGCCCCTGGTACGCGACGAACTCCGGCTCCGCCGCCTCCGCGAACGCGACGGCCTTCGCGGCGATCACGTGCTCCAGCGGGCCGCCCTGGACGCCGGGGAACACCGTGCGGTCGAGGTCCTTCGCGTGCGCGGCGCGGCACAGCACGAGGCCGCCGCGCGGGCCGCGCAACGTCTTGTGCGTCGTCGTCGTCACGAACGGGGCGTGCGGGACGGGCGAGTTGTGGAGCCCGGCGATCACGAGGCCCGCGATGTGCGCGATGTCGCACATGAGGACGGCGCCGACCTCGTCGGCGACCGCGCCGAACTTCGCGAAGTCGATCTCCCGCGCGTAGGCGGACGCTCCGGCGATGATCAGCTTCGGCTTGTGCTCTCTGGCGAGCCGCGCCAGCGCCTCGTAGTCGATGCGCTCGTCCTCGCGGCGGACGCCGTAGGCGGCGACCTTGTACTCGCGGCCGGAGAACGACAGCGGATGGCCGTGCGTGAGGTGGCCGCCGTGCGAGAGGTCCATTCCGAGGATGGTGTCGCCGGGCTGCAACGCGGTCAGGTAGACGGACATGTTCGCCTGCGAGCCGGAGTGGGGCTGCACGTTCGCGTGCTCGGAGTGGAACAGGGCCTTCGCGCGGTCGATCGCGAGCTGCTCGACCTTGTCGACGAACTCGCAGCCGCCGTAGTAGCGCTTGCCCGGATAGCCTTCGGCGTACTTGTTGGTCAGGACCGAGCCCTGCGCCTCCCGCACGGCGCGCGAGACCCAGTTCTCGGAGGCGATGAGCTCGAGCCCGGAGCTCTGGCGCCGCTTCTCCTCCTCGATCCAGCGGGCGACCTCGGGATCGACGACCTCGAGATCGCGGTCCAACAGCGCGGCGGCGGCGACGGCGGCAGGGGGCATGGCGTGGCTTCCTCTCTGAGCGAATTTACTCGACCACGAGCGCGTGGTACTCGGAGTTGCAGTACGAGTCGGTCATCCCGGCGATGTGGTCGGCGATCGTGCGGAAGAACTCCGGCCGCGAGCGGTAGGCGCGCGCCTCGTTCTCGACGTCCGCGAGCGTCACCTCTCGGAGGAAGCGGACGCCGAGCTCCCGCTCGAGGGTCCGGAGCACGTCGTCCGGAAGGAGGCGCGGGTTGTCCCGGTACGCCCCGAAGAGTCCCGCGAGAACGCGTCGCGCGTGGCCGTCGTGGCGGGAGACGGGGAACGAATGGATGATGTGGCGATACACGAACTCGCGCAGCTCGGCGTAGAGGTCGCGCCCGGTTTCCGTGAAGCCGACGAGGTCCCCCGGCAGGCGTCCGCGGTGCGCCGCGAAGTCGGCGGGCGTGCGGATCCCGGCGGACTCCAGCCACCGCTCGATCCGGACGCGGGAGCCCTCGACGAGGTCCGCAGAGAGCGTCGCGATCATCCCGCGGATGAGGGACGCGCGCCGCGAAGCGGGATCGCTCCCCCACCCGCGTGCCCCGCGGACGAGCCGCGCGATCGCCAGCTCCTCGGTCGCCGACTCCTCCGTCAGCGGGAGGCCGTCCTCCAGGTCGTGGGTCTGCTGCGCGATCTCGTCGGACCAGTTGACCGCCTGCGCCTCCAGGCTGCCGCCGGACTCCGGGCGCAGGCCCTCGTAGAAGTCGAGCGGGAACGGGAAATCCCGGGGCCAGGAGGTGTGCTTGAGCATGCCCTCGCGGACGTCGTGCGTCAGGTTCAGCCCGGGCTCCTCGTAGCGCTTCTCGAGCCGGTCCACGACGCGCACGGACTGGAAGTTGTGCTTGAAGCCGCCGGCCTGAGGATGGCTCTCGCGCAGCAGGCGGTCCAGCACGTACTCGCCGGAGTGTCCGAACGGCGTATGCCCGAGGTCGTGGCCGAGCGCGATCGCCTCGGTCAGGTCCTCGTTGAGGCCGAGCGAGCGCGCGACGCTGCGCGCGATCTGCGAGACCTCGATCGTGTGGGTCAGCCGCGTGCGGAAGTGGTCGCCCTCGTAGGGGATGAAGACCTGCGTCTTGTGCTTGAGCCGCCGGAACGCGCGCGAGTGGATGATGCGATCCCGGTCGCGCACATAGTTCGTCCGCTCGTCCGCCGGGCTCGACGCGACGGCGCCGTAGGGACGCTCCGCGTGAGCGCTGCGGCACGCGTACACGGCGAGGCGCTCGTCCTCGAGGCGCTCGAAGTGCTCGCGCGTATACGGGGCGGCCGCCGTCGTCACGATTCCAACGCGATCCGGAGCTCGCCCACTCGCCGCCCTTCTCGGCCGCGCGTGGGCGGCCGCCTCAGGACCCGAACCGGCCGGAGAGGAGCAGCGACCGCGCCTCGCCGACCAGGTACAGGGACCCGGCGACGATTATAGTTTCCGAGCTCTCGTCCGAGAGACGCTCCTCGAGCGCGGCGGCGAGGCTCGGCGACTCCTCGGCGTCGTCGCGCCAGGGCGAGAAGCGCCGGCGCAGGTCCTCCGGCGACGCCGCGCGGTCCGACGCCGCCGGAACGAGCCGGATCCGCCGGACCATGGGCGCCAGCACTCCCGCCATCCCCTCGACGTCCTTGTCCGCCATGGCGCCGAACACGAGGTCCGCCTCGAGGCCGGTGTCGGCGAGGAACAGCCCGAGCGCCGCCGCGCCGTCGGGGTTGTGGCAGCCGTCGAGCAGCACCGTCCGGCCGCGCACGGTGAATCGCTCGAGCCGGCCCGGCCAGCGCACGGACGCGACGCCGCGGACGATCGCGCCCTCGTCCACCTCGAAGCCGGGCAGCAGCTCGGCGGCCCTCGCCGCCATCGACGCGTTCGCCGCCTGGTGCGCCCCGGCCAGCGGCGTCGCGAGCGCGTACTCCCGCAGCGGCGTACGCAGGCGGAACCGCGTTCCGTCGACCCCCGCCTCCACGCCGGACAGGCACGACTCTTCCCACATGTCGTGCAGCTCGGCGCCCGAGGCGGCCGCGGCGTCGCGGAAGGCGCGCAGGGCGTCCGGCACTCGCCCGTCGACGAGCGCGGGCCGGCCCGCCCGGAAGACGCCGGCCTTCTCGCGCGCGATCGACGCGACGGTCGGGCCGAGCTCCTCGAGGTGATCGAGGCCGATCGACGTCACGACGGAGACGGATGCGGGCGCGACGTTGGTGGCGTCGAGCCGGCCGCCGAGGCCGACCTCGAGGATCGCGAGCTCGACCGG
>Ga0068864_100005717_pt1 | contig 10193 bp, 9 predicted proteins | sample KBSSwiS72_FD_66586 | JGI IMG/M metagenome (GOLD analysis project Ga0068864, IMG submission 66586) | Switchgrass rhizosphere microbial communities from Kellogg Biological Station, Michigan, USA - KBS Switchgrass S7-2 | ecosystem: Host-associated > Plants > Roots > Rhizosphere > Soil ...
AGGCACGGCGCAACCTGGTCGCGGTCGACGTGAAGCCACTGCGTGGCCACGTGGATGTCGATCCCGCCCTCGCCGTCGGGGATCGCGATGCCCGACTCGGGACCGAGGAACGCCTGGTCCTGCTGGCCGACGTCGTACACGCCCTCGACGGTGACGTCCGCCTCGACGTCAGTGTCGCCGCGTCGGATCACGAGCGAGCGGACGACGTTCGGCCGCGGGTCGCTGCGATAGCCGTGGCCCATGGTCGGGCGGTCCGGATGCAGCGGCTCCATCTCCGTCGCCCGCTCGGGATCGACGACCGGCTCGAGTGGCTCGTACTCCACGCGCACCGCGGCGGCTGCGCGACGGGCGTGCTCGGGCTCCTCGGCCGCGACGACGGCGACGGCCTCGCCGAAGTACCGGACGCGGTCGCTCGCGAGCACGGGCTGGTCGGGGAACTCGAGCCCGTAGGTCTTCGCGCCAGGGACGTCTTCGTGCGTGAGCACCGCGTGGACGCCCGGCATGCCGATCGCCTGCGAGACGTCGATCCCGAGGATCCGAGCATGTGCGTGTGGGCTTCGCACCGTAGACCCCCACAGCATCCCGGCCGCCTGCAAGTCACTCGCGTAGGCGAACTCGCCGACGACCTTGGGCACGGCGTCGACGCGTCGCGTGCGCGGCGTCGCCTTGCCGACCTCGAGCGTCCTCGTGGCGCTCATCGCCGGGCCGCCTCGTGCACGGCGTCGAGGATCTTCGCGTAGCCCGTACAGCGACAGAGGTTCCCGGAGAGCGCCTCACGAATCTCGTCGTCGTTCGGGTCCGGGATGCGGGTCAGGAGATCGGCGGCCGCGACGATGAAGCCGGGCGTGCAGAAGCCGCACTGGACCGCTCCGGTCTCGGCGAACGCCTCCTGGACGGGATGCAGCCGGTCTTCCTCGGCGAGGCCTTCGACGGTCGTGACCGCGTGACCGTTCGCCTGGGCCGCGAGCACGAGGCAGGCGCAGACGAGCTCGCCGTCGAGGAGGATGGAGCACGAGCCGCATTCGCCCTGCTCGCACGCGTTCTTCGAGCCGGGCAGGCCGAGCCGGTCGCGTAACGCGACGAGGAGACTCTCGCCCTCCCAGACGTCCGCCTCGTGATGCTCGCCGTTGACGGTCAGCTCGATTCTCACGCGAGGCACCTCTCGAGCGCGCGCCGCGTGAGGACCCGAAGGGCGTGACGTCGGTACGCCGCAGTGCCACGCACGTCGTCGATCGGGCTCGCCGCCGCCGCGACCTGCTCGGGGAACGTGTCCGCCTCGTCGAGCGGCGCCGTGACGAGCCGCGGTGTCGGCGCTGCCGAGCCGAACGCAGCGCGCAGCTCGCCGTGTTCCCGGTCGGCGACGAGGGCGAGGGAGGTGACCGCGATCACCATCGCGTTCCGCGGGCCGATCTTCATGAACGTCTGCGGCTGTCCGCTCGGCGTGAGGTGGACCGCGACGATGAGCTCGTCGGGCTCGAGCGCATGCTGCTTGACGCCGACGTGGAACTCCTCGATCGGCACGCGACGCGAGCCGCGGACGCTCGCGACGTCGATCTCGGCACCCTCGATGAGCAGCGGAGGGAGCGCATCGCCCGCCGGAGACGCCGTCCCGAGGTTCCCGCCGATCGTCCCGCGGTTGCGGATCTGCGGCGAGCCGACGGTCCGGGACGCCTCCGCGAGCGCCGGCAGGTCCTCTGCGAGTGTCATCGCCTCCGTGTAGGTCAGCCCCGCTCCGAGTCGGAGTGTGCCGTTCTCCCGTGACCAGCCGCGGAGCTCGGCGAGCTCGTTGAGGTTCAGGATCACCTCGGGCCGGATGCGATCGAAGTTCAGCGCCACCATCAGGTCGGTGCCACCCTGGATCGGAACCGTGCCGGGCTGCTCGGACTTCAGCGCGAGCGCCTCGTCGAGCGAACGGGGTGTAAGGACGTCCACGCCCGCGTTCTACCGCTCCTCGCGTACGTACGGTCTGCCGAGCGCGGCCGGAGCCCCGAGCCTCCTCCGCGCGAACGCCGTCGACACGAGGACGAGCACGACGACGGTCATCACGTACGGAAGAGCCTGGAGGAACTCGGGCGTCACCGTCACGTCGTGGGCCTGGAGCGCGAACGGCAGAGCGGAGAGGCCGCCGAAGAGGTACGCGCCGACGAGGCACAGCTCCGCACGCCAGAACGCGAAGATCACGAGCGCGATCGCGATCCACCCCGCACCGCCGACGAGCACGTCGCCTGCCACCCAGCCCGGAGCGATCGCGAGGCTGTAGCAGGCGCCGGCGACGCCGGCGAACGCGCCGCCGACGAGGACGTGGACATAGCGATAGAGCGCGACGTTGATCCCCATCGCGTCGGCCGACGCCGGCGCCTCCCCGACCGCGCGCACGTTCAACCCGAGACGCGTCCGCGCGAGGTACAAGCCAACGGCGAGCGTCGCCAGCCACGACAGGTACACGACCGCCGACTGGTCGAACAGGATCGGTCCGAAGAACGCGACGTCTCCGAGCCCGAAGAGGTCGAGCGGCTTGAACTGATGGGTCGCCGGGAGGTCGGCCAGGTGGAGCTCGGCGCCGAAGTACGCGGAAAGGCCGAGCCCTCCCGCGAAGATCGTCAACGCGAGCCCCGAGACGATCTGGCTCGCGCGCATGGTGATCGTGAGGAAGGCATGGATCAGTGCCATCGCCGCGCCACCGGCCGCAGCAGCGAGGATCGCGATCGTGAGAACGACCTCGGTGCTTCCGTCGACGCGCTGGCTCGCCCAGAAGCCGACTGCAGCACCGAACAGCATCATCCCCTCGACGCCGAGATTGAGCACGCCCGACCGCTCCGCGAGCAGTTCGCCGAGCGACGCGTAGAGGAGCGGCGTCCCGTAGAGGATCGCCTGGGCCAGGACGATGACGAGGAGGCTGTCGTTCACGCCGCCGCCTCCGGCGCCGTGCCCCCATCGGCGTGCCTCAGGCGGCGCCGGATGCTCAGCCGGTAGCGGATGAGAAGCTCGCCGCCGAGCGCGCAGAAGAGGATGATCCCCTGCATCACGCCGACGAGGCCGGACGGGAAGTCCGCGCCCTGCAGCGTGAAGCCCGCGTTCAGCAGGCCGCCGATGAGGACGGCGACCAGGCAGACGGCGAGCGGGTTGTAGCGGGCGAGCGCGGCGACGACGATGCCCGTGTACCCGAAGGCAGCGGCCTGCAGCCCTTGGGGGCTCCCGTCGAGCGTGTGGGAGAACTCTGCGACCTGGCTCGCGCCCCCGATCCCGGCGACGGCGCCCGACAGGGCCATGACCGCGAGGATCTTGCGTCGCGTGCGCATCCCCGCGTAGCGGGCCGCCCGCGGGGAGTCGGCGATCACGCTCACCTCGAAGCCGAAGCGCGTCCGCGAGTAGAGCGCCCAGAGTACGACGGCGACTCCGATTCCGATCGCGAAGCCGAGCGGGACGACGACGTCCGAGCCGAAACTCGGCCACTCGGCGGCCTCGGGCATCGGCTTGCCCTGGGGGAACGCGCGCGCCTGCAACGTGGAGGTGTCTCGCCAGTACGACGCGCTGTCGTAGATGAGGTACGTCAGCAGGAGGCCCGCCACGTAGTTGAGCATCAGCGAGGTGATGATCTCGTTCGTGTTCGCGAACGCCCGGAGCACGCCGGGAATGAGTGCCCACGCCGCGCCGAGCACGGCCGCCGCAATGCACATCGAGATGACGAAGAGCGGCGTCGAGTCGACGCCGCGGTCGCCGAGCTGGAGGGCGATCCACGAGGCGCCGACTGCGCCGAGGTAGAGCTGTCCCTCGGCGCCGATGTTGAAAAGTTCCATCCGGAACGCCGCTGCGGCCGCGAGCCCCGTGAAGAGGATCGGCGTCGCAGAGATGAGCGTCGTCGACAGCGACTGATTCCCTGTGAACCCCGCCTCGACGATGTCACGGAAGGTCTCGCCGACGGCGTGGCCGCTCACCGCGAGGACGACGGCCAGGATCGCGAACGCAACCGCGAGCGAGCCGAGCGGAACGGCTATCGACAACCACCAGGGCTGATCCAGGCGGCGCTCGAGCCTGATCACGCGCCTCTCCCCCCCGCCATGAGGAGCCCGATCTCCTCGATCGACGCTGCACCGGCCTGCAGCTCGCCAACGACTTCGCCCTCGTACATCACGAGGATGCGGTCCGCGAGCGCGCGGATCTCGTCGAGGTCCTCGCTCAGCAGGAGGATCGCGACACCGCTCGCAGCCGCTTCGCGCAGGTACGCGTGCACGGTCTCGATCGCGCCCACGTCGAGACCGCGCGTGGGCTGCGCGACAACGAGGACGAGCGGGTTGTCCTCGAACTCGCGGCCGAGGACGAGCTTCTGCAGGTTCCCGCCCGAGAGGTTTCGCACAGGCGTCTCGGGACCGGGCGTCTTCACGTCGTATTGCCGGATGATCCCGAGCGCGAGATCGCGCATGCGACGGAGGGCGAGCAGAGGACCGCGGGAGAGCGAGCGGCCGCGGTAGGTCTTGATGGCGACGTTGTTCGTCACGCTGAGGCTCGGCGCGAGGCCCGTTCCCAGGCGGTCCTCCGGGACGTGCGAGATGCCGGCCATGATCGACTCGCGCGGGTCGCCCCCCCGCAGCGCGCGGCCGCCGACGCGAATCGTCCCGGCGCGGATGTCACGCATTCCGGAGATCGCCTCCGCGAGCTCCCGCTGCCCGTTGCCCGCCACGCCGGCGACTCCGACGATCTCGCCCTCGCGGATCACGAACGAGACGTCCCCGACCGCGGTCTCGCCACGATCGCCCGGAACGGTGAGGCCCTCCACCTCGAGCGTCATGACGTCGGCGACCTGCCTCGCCTCCGCAAGCGGGCGCGCTACCTCGATCTCCCTTCCGACCATGAGGGCGGCGAGCGAGCGGGGTGAGGCGCTTTCGGCGTCGACGGTCTCGACCGTCCTGCCGCCGCGGAGGATCGTCACGCGGTCCGCGATCGCCTTGACCTCGTGGAGCTTGTGCGAGATGAAGATGACGGTCTTCCCCTCGTCCGCCATCGCCCGCAACGTCGCGAACAGGGCGACCGCCTCCTGCGGCGTGAGGACTGCGGTCGGCTCGTCCATGATCAGGATGCGCGCGTCGCGGTAGAGCGCCTTCAGGATCTCGACGCGCTGCTGCTCGCCGACCGAGAGCTGCCAGATCTTCGCGCGGGGATGGACGTCGAGCCCGTAGCGCTCGCCGAGCCCCGCAACGGTGCGCTCGAGGCTCCGCCCGTGCAGGAAGAACGTCGCCTCCTTGCGGTGGTCTCCGAGAACGATGTTCTCGGCGACGGTGAACCGCTCGACGAGCCGGAAGTGCTGGTGCACCATGCACACCCCGGCGTCGAGCGCGTCGCGTGGCGAGTGGAAGCGCACGGCCTCCCCGTACAGCTCCACGTCACCTTCGTCCTGGCGGTACAGGCCAGTCAAGATGTTCGAGAGAGTCGTCTTGCCGGCGCCGTTCTCACCGAGGAGCGCGTGAACCTCCCCGACCCCGGCCTCGAACGTGACGTCGTCATTCGCGAGCACGCCCGGGAAGCGCTTCGTGATCCCGCGCATCCGCACCGCAGGTGCGAGAGAGGCGCCGGGTGATCCGGCGCCTCTCTGCGATCCACCGTTCGCGGGGGTGGGCTCCCCCACGACCTAGCCCGGAGGAAGAACCGACGAGACCTTGCCGACGACGCCCTTCACGAGCCACTGCATCGTGTACAGGTCCTGGATCAGCCTGAGCTTCTGGCCCGGCTTGACCTTGAGCTTGCCGGACTGGTCGTAGATCGGTCCCTGGAAGACGTTGAACTTGCCCGCGACGATCGCCTTCCGCTTCGCGGCGATCTGGGCCTTCGTCTTCGCGGACACCTTCGGTCCATAGGGCGCGAGGCCGGTGAACCCGTCCTTGATCGTGCCGTAGTAGAACCCCGGCTTCCACGTGCCGTTCAGCGCAGCCTGCACGCGCTTCACGTAGTACGGGCCCCAGTTGTACGTCGCCGCCGTGAGCCACTGCTTCGGCGCGGACTTCCGAGCGTTCGCGTCGTACCCGACCCACGGGATGCCCTTGGACTCGGCGACGACACCGGCCGCAGGGCTGTCGACGTTCTGACCGATGACGTCGACGCCGGCCGAGATGAGCGCCTGCGCCGCAGCGGTCTCCTTCGGCGGCGAGAACCACGCGTTCGTCCAGATCAGCTTCACCCGCGCCCCCGGATGGGTTGCCTGCGCGCCGAGCGTGAAGGCGTTGATGTGCCGCACGACTTCGGGGATGCCGTAGGGGACGATGTAGCCGATGAGACCCTTCTTGCTCGCAGCGCCCGCGGCCATACCGGAGAGGTAGATCGTGTCCTCGCCTGCGCCGAAGTACTCGGACTGATTCGGCTTGATCTGCAGCCCCGTCGCCTGCTCGAACTTGACGTCCGGATACTTCGAGTAGAGCTGCCCGTTGACGCCGTTCTCGAACATCCCGAACGTGCAGCCGAAGATCATCGTGTAGCCCTCGCGCACGAGGCCCGCGACGATCTGCGGCGCCTGGGCGTTCGAGAAGATGTTCTCCTTGTAGGTCGTCTCGACCTTGTCCCCGAAGGTCTTTTGTACGAGCAGGCGCCCGCGTTCGTGCGCCTGCGACCAGCCGCCGTCGTTGTGCGGCCCTGGGTACATGAACGCGATCTTGAGGGGCGCCTGCCCGGGCTTCGCCGACCCCGCCGTCGTGAGCACGAGCCCCACGGCGAGGAGCGCGAGCACGAGCCCCGCTCCGACCACCCTCCTTCTCATCTGCTCCTCCTGTCCGGCCTGCCGACTGACCGGCCGACTATACGGCAGGGCGCGACGAATTACGCTGCCGTCGATGGAAGGGCTGCAACGACGTCTCGCGGTCGCGCGGGGAGACGAGCCGGCCGACCTCGTCGTACGTGGCGGGAGGGTCCTTTCGGTGTTCACGCGGGAGTGGCTGGAAGCCGACGTCGCCCTCGTCGACGGGGTGATCGCCGGCGTCGGAAGCTACGACGGAGGGGCCTCGCTCGACGCCTCGGGGAGCTACGTCGTTCCGGGCTTCATCGATGCCCACCTGCACCTCGAGACCCCGAAGCTCATGGTCGACGAGTTCGCGCGACTCGTGCTGCCGATGGGTACGACCACCGTCGTCGCCGATCCGCACGAGATCGCGAACGTCCTGGGCGTCGACGGCGTGCACTGGCTGCTGGACGCGACCTCGGGCCTCCAGCTCGACGTCTACTTCATGGCGTCCTCGTGCGTCCCCGCCTCGCCGTTCGAGTCGCCGAGGCGTCCGCTCGGGCCGGGCGACCTGGAGTCGCTCATGCGGCGGCGGCGCGTGCTGGGGCTCGCCGAGATGATGAACTTCCCCGGCGTCATCTCGGGCGCGTCGTCGGAACTCGAGAAGCTGGGGCTCGAGGGTGCCGCCCACGTCGACGGCCACGCGCCCGGAGTTCTCGGCGCGGACCTCCAGGCCTACGTCGCCGCCGGGATCCGCTCCGACCACGAGGCGCTGACGGTCGAGGAAGGGCGCGAGCGGCTGCGTGCCGGCATGTGGCTGCTCATCCGCGAGGCCTCGATGGCGCGCAACCTCCGCGCACTGCTGCCGCTCGTCGAGGAGTACGGCCCGTGGCACATCGCCTTCTGCACGGACGATCGCGATCCCGACGACATCGCGGACTCGGGACACATCAACGGGATGGTGCGAGAAGCGGTTGCGGCGGGCATCGCACCCGAGGACGCCGTGCTTATGGCCTCGTACCACCCCGCCGTCTGGCACGGCCTCTCCCGGCACGGCGCGATCGCGCCGGGATACGTCGCCGACCTACTCGTTCTCCCCGACCTCGTGAGCTTCCAGCCCACGACGGTGCTGAAGCGGGGGAAACCGATCGAGGACACCCCACGGGTCGAGATTCCCGAGTGGGTTCGCCAGTCGGTGCGGGTGGCCCCTATCGCGCCGACCGACCTCGCGATCCCGTGGAGCGGCGGGGCCGCCCGGGCGATCGGGCTGATCGAGGACCAGGTCGTCACCGAGTCGCTCGAGCGCGAGCCGGCGGTCGAGGGCGGCCACGCCGTCGCGAGCGCCGAGCGGGACCTCGCGAAGATCGCGGTCGTCGAGAGGCATCTCGCCACGGGGCGCGTCGGCCTCGGGTTCGTCTCCGGCTCGGGACTGCAGCGCGGAGCCCTCGCGTCGACGGTCGCACACGACGCCCACAACATCGTCGTCGTCGGCATGACCGATCGCGACATGGCCTTCGCCGTCGAGCGACTCGTCGCGATCGGCGGCGGGATCGTCGCCGTCGAGGGGCTTCGAGTGCTCGCCGAGTGCCCGCTCCCAGTCGCCGGACTGCTCGCCGACGCCCCGCTCGCCCAGGTCGTCGCCTGGAGCCGCGCCTGCAACGACGCCGCTCACCGGCTCGGCTGGACGGGCGCGACGCCCTTCCTCACCCTCTCGTTCCTCGGGTTGTCCGTCATCCCGCACCTGAAGATCACGGACCGCGGCCTCGTCGACGTCGACCGCTTCGAGATCGTCCCGCTCCGGGTATGAAGCGGCTCTACGCGGGGGGTTGGATCGTCGTGTGCGACGACGCGGGGACCGAGCACCCGTCGGGCTGGCTCCTCGTCGAGGACGGCGTCGTGGGCGCCGCCGGGGCCGGTGGGGAGCCGGACGCCGACGAGCGCGTCGAGCTCTCGGGCGCGGTCGTTACGCCCGGCCTCGTCAACACTCATCACCACCTGTACCAGACCCTCACGCGGGCTCGGGCGCAGCAGGAGAATCTCTTCGGCTGGCTCCGCGAGCTCTACCCGGTCTGGGCCGGAATCGACGCCGAGGCAGAGTACGCGGCCGCCCGCACCGGGCTGGCCGAGCTCGCGCTCTCCGGCTGCTCCACGGTCTTCGACCACCACTACGTGTTCCCGCGGGGCCGGACCGGACTGGTCGAGGCGGAGGTGCGGGCGGCGATGGAGATCGGCGTGCGGATCGTCGCGTCGCGCGGCTCGATGGACCTCGGCGTGTCCGCCGGGGGCCTCCCACCCGACGAGCTCGTCGAGGACATCGACGCGGTGCTCGCCGACACGGAGCGGCTCGTGGACGAGCTCCACGAAACGGGCCCGGGTGCGCGCGCCCAGATCGCCGTCGCGCCCTGCTCACCGTTCTCCGTGACGAAGCGGCTCATGACCGAGTCCGCCGAGTACGCGCGCCGCCGTGGGCTCACGCTCCACACACATCTGGCGGAGACGGTCGAGGAGGAGGCCTATTGCATGGAGCTCTACGGCGCCACGCCGGTCGAGTACCTCACCGACCTGGGGTGGCTCGGAAGCGACGTGTGGTGCGCGCACTGCGTTCACCTGTCGGCCGACGACACCGCGGACTTCGCCGCGTCGGACACGGGCGTCGCACACTGTCCGACGTCGAACCTCCGGCTCGGGGCAGGCGTCGCGCCCGTGCGCGAGTACCTCGACGCCGGCATCCGCGTCGGGCTCGGCGTCGACGGCTCCGCGTCGAACGAGCGGAGCGATCTCCTGCACGAGGTGAAGCAGGCCCTCCTCGTTGCCCGCGGGCGCGGCGGGCCGGCAGCGCTGACGGCCCGGGAGGCGCTCCGGCTCGGTACCCGCGGCGGAGCCGCGCTTCTCGGCCGCGACGACCTAGGGTCACTCGAGCCGGGGAAGCGCGCCGACTTTGCCGTCTGGCGCACCGACGGCCTCGAGCTCGGCGGAGCCGAGGACCCGGTCGCCGGCCTCGTTCTCTCCGCGCCGCATCGCGTCGACCGGCTCGTCGTCGAGGGCGACGACGTCGTACGCGGGGGAACCCTCGTGCGAGCCGACGAGGCGGAGATCGCCCGGGCCCATCGGGTCGAGGCGCGAAGATTCGCGCGATGAGCGTCTCGGTCTCGACCCACGTTCTGGACACCGGCTCCGGTCGGCCGGCGGAAGGCGTCCGCGTCGAGCTCGTCCATGGCCGCGAGGTGATGGTGAGCGGCGAGACCGACGCCGACGGGCGCATCGCGAACCTTGCGACCGACCTCGAGCCGGGACGCTACGCCCTCGTCTTCTGGCCGCCATCGGAGTTCTTCAGCCGCGTCGAGCTCGAGATCGACCTCGAAGACGGGCATTACCACGTCCCGTTGCTCGTTTCGCCGTACGGATGCGCGAGTTACCGCGGCAGCTGAGTATCGACGAGCTTTCCGAGCTCTTCGAAGGACGGACGCGACTCGTCGAGCGACTGGCCGCGGTC
>Ga0068864_100005720_pt1 | contig 10190 bp, 9 predicted proteins | sample KBSSwiS72_FD_66586 | JGI IMG/M metagenome (GOLD analysis project Ga0068864, IMG submission 66586) | Switchgrass rhizosphere microbial communities from Kellogg Biological Station, Michigan, USA - KBS Switchgrass S7-2 | ecosystem: Host-associated > Plants > Roots > Rhizosphere > Soil ...
GCGATCATGACGATAGCCTCATGATCGCGCGGATCTTGGGACCCGATCGGAGCGCGGGCGTGACGCGAGGCGGGGCGGGCGGGTGAGCTCAGACGGGGGCGGTGGCGAACTGGGTGCGGTAGAGCTCGCTGTACAGGCCGCTCGACGCGTAGAGCTGTTCGTGCGTGCCCTGTTCCACGATGCGGCCCTGGTCCATGACGAGGATGAGGTCCGCGTCGCGCACGGTGGACAGGCGGTGCGCGATCACCAGCGCCGTCCGGCCCTCGAGCGCCACGGTCAGGGCGCGCTGAACGGCCGCCTCCGACTCGGAGTCCAGGTGCGCGGTCGCCTCGTCCAGGATCACGATGGACGGCGCCTTCAGCAGGAGCCGGGCGATGGCGATTCGCTGCTTCTCGCCGCCGGAGAACCGGTACCCGCGCTCCCCCACCGTGGTCTCCAGACCGTCCGGCAGGGTCCGCACGAGCGAGGCGATCTGGGCCGCCTCGAGCGCGCGCCACAGGTCGTCGTCGGTGGCGTCCGGCCGGGCGTAGCGCAGGTTCTCGGCGATGGTCTCGTGGAACAGGTGCGCGTCCTGGGTCACGACGCCGATGCAGTCGCGCAGCGAGTCGAGCGACGCGTCCCGGACGTCGATGTCGCCGACGAGCACCGCGCCGTCGGTGACGTCGAAGACCCGCGGCACCAGCATCGCGGTGGTGGACTTGCCGGCGCCGGACGGCCCGACGAGGGCGACCATCTGTCCAGGGTGGACGGTGAAGGAGACCTCGCGCAGGACCATCTCGCTCACCGTGCGGTCGAGCACGGCCACGTCCTCAAGGGACGCGAGCGACACCTCGGCCGCAGACGGGTACCGGAAGGAGACATCGCGGAACTCGATCTTGGAGGTGCCGCGCGGAACCGCCGTGGGGTCGGGCTTCTCGGCGATGCCGGGCTTGAGGTCCAGCACCTCGAAGACGCGGTCGAACGAGACGAGCGCGCTCATCATGTTGACCCGCACGTTGGACAGTGACGTGATCGGCCCGTACAGCCGGGACAGCAGCAGCGCCAGGCTCACCACGGTGCCGGCGTCGATGCTGCCCTGCACGGCGAGCCAACCGCCCACCCCGTACGTCAGCGCGAGCGCGAGCGAGGCCACCAGCCCCATCGCGACGAAGAACGTGGTGCCGAACATGGCCTGCTGGACGCCGATGTCGCGGACCCGGGCCGCGCGCCCGGAGAAGCGCTCGGCCTCCACCGCCGGCTTGCCGAACAGCTTGACCAGCAATGCGCCGGCGACCCCGAAGCGCTCGGTCATGGTGGTGCTCATCGACGCGTTCAACTGGTAGGACTCACGCGTGATGGCGGCCAGCCGCCGGCCGAACATCCGGGCCGGCAGGATGAACGCCGGCACCAGCAGGAACGACAGCGTGGTCACCTGCCACGACAGGCTGAACATGACGCCAGCGGTGAGCACCAGGCCGATGAGGTTGCCCACGGTGCCGGACAGCGTCGAGGTGAAGGCCTGCTGGGCACCCATCACGTCGTTGTTGAGGCGGCTCACCAGCGCACCGGTCTGGGTACGGGTGAAGAACTGCAACGGCATTCGCTGCACGTGGTCGTAGACCCGGGTACGCAGGTCGTAGATGATCCCCTCGCCGATGCGTGAGGACAGGAACCGCTGCCCGAGCGAGAGCAGCGCGTCGACCACGGCGAGGCCGGCGATCAGGGCGGCGATGCGGACCACGGTGGCGCCCGCGCCCGGGTGGTGCGAGGAGATCGCGTTGACCACCTTGCCCGCGAGCACCGGGTTGATCACGGCGACCAGCGACGACGCGATCACCAGCACGAGGAAGGTGCTCACCAGCCACCGGTAAGGCTTGGCGAAGTGCACGATCCGGATGGCGGTCGCGCGCCCGACCTTCTTACCGGCCAGGTCCTCCTTGCGCCGCATCGAGCGCATCATGTCCCACGCGCCCGGACCCCCACCCATCATCGCCATCGGCGAACCGCCTCACGGATAAGCACGGGACGACCGTACGTCCCGCCTCCGACAACCTTGTCGTGGCGTGGGTTGATTCCACGATTTCGCGCAGAGCGGAGCGCGGAGCGCCTTCAGTCGCCCTGGCCGACCAGGTCGCGGATGCGTCGGACCTGCGCCGCGCGCTCGGCCGCCTCCTGCTCGGCGAAGGTGCGGGACGCCGCAAGCGCGAGCAGGGACTTGATCTCCACGACCGCGTCGCGGCGAGCGGCCAGGATCTGCGCGGTGAGCTCGCCCACAGCCTTGTCGAGTCCGTCGTCAGGTACGACCGACGTAGCCAGGCCGATCCGCAGGGCCTCGGCGGAGGGGACGCGGCGACCGGTGATACACAGCTCCATGGCGCGGGCGTACCCGACGAGCTCGACCAGCCGCTTCGTACCGCCGAGGTCCGGCACCAGACCGAGCGACACCTCGGCCATGGTGAACTGGGCGTTCTCGGTCAGCACCCGCAGGTCGCAGGCGAGGGCCAGCTGGAAGCCGGCACCGATGGAGTGGCCTTGGACGGCGGCGATGCTGACCAGGTCCGGGCGGCGCAGCCAGGAGAACGCTTCCTGGTAGCCGGCAATGGTGGCCTGCGCGGCCTGTTCATCGCGGGCGGCGATGCCGGCGAAACCTGCATTGTCCACTGTAGAGTCCGGAGACCGCACCGCGCCGAGGTCGAGCCCGGCGGAGAAGGCACGCCCCTCGCCCCGTACCACGACGACTCGGATGTCTCCAGGAAGGTCCCGGCCCAGCTGCCGCAAGGCGTCCCACATGGCCGGGGTCTGTGCGTTGAGGACGTGGGGCCGGCACAACGTCACCGTCGCCACCGGCCCGTCACGGTCCAGTCGTACTCCGGGTGGTTCTGCTTCCGTCACGTCAGTGCTCAGGCGGCTTTCTTACGACGACGCGCGCCACCACGCTGGCGCAGCTGGACTCCGGACTCGGTGAGTACACGGTGGACGAAGCCGTAGGAACGGCCCGTCGACGACGCCAGAGCGCGGATGCTCTCACCGGAGGTGTACCGCTTGACCAGGTCCTTGGCGAGCGTGGCACGTTCGGCTCCGACGATGCGTCGACCTTTCTCTGTCGCGGTGGCTGTACTGCTGGCTGCCATCTCGAAAATCCCTCACGTCCTGCAGTGGGCGGTTTTGGCGGAACACCACGTCGTGTGAAGTGATGTTCCCGGTCACACCTATTAGACCGTCTTTGACGATCATGCGCTAGACATCAATTCAATGCGAGCGGACACGCGTCGCAAGGTCGTCATCTACTACCCGCTACCGTGACGCGCGTGGTAGGTGATCGGTCCCAGCGCGGTGACCTCGTGGTGTGGACCGTCCTGGTCGCCGCCGGACTGGCGCTCACCTTCCTCGCCGTGAAGACCGGATCCGAGCTCGGCACCCGCTCCGCGCCGTTCCTCGGGTTCTACCGGTTCACGCTCGGCCTGACCTCCGTGCTGGCCCCGGCCGTCGCGGCCGCCGTACTGCTGGCGTCGGCGCGAGGCCGCTTCGAGCAGGGCAGCTTCGGCGCGGTGCTGGCGCTGGCCTGGGTCGCCACCATGGCCTGGGCCTTCGCCCTCGCGCTCGTGGACGGAGCGGCCGGGCTGACCCGGTCGCTGGTATCCCCGGACAACTACCTCACCGACGTCCCTCAGGTCGGCGACTCCGCGCTGCACTACCTGCGCACGTTCACGGCCACCGCCGGCGCGCATTCGGTGGCCGCCCGCGGGCACCCGCCCGGGCCGGTGCTGCTGCTGTGGGCGCTCCACCGGATCGGCCTCACCGACCGGCTCGCGCTCGGCATCCTCATCACGGCGGGGGGCGCGCTCATCACCCCGCTCGTCATGAGCGCCGTGCGAGGCGTGTGCGGGGAGACCGAGGCGCGCCGGTACGCGCCGGTACTCATCCTGGCCCCGTACGCGGTCTGGGTCGCGGTCTCGGTCGACGTGGTGGTGGCCGTGCTGGGCGCCGCGATGGTGGCGATGGGGGTACGGGCGAGCGCGCGTGGCCGCACCGGACTGCGGGCCGGCGCCTGGGCCCTCGCCTCCGGCGTGACGCTCGGGTTGGCCGCCCTCTTCTCGTACGCCGCGCCGTGGCTGGGCCTGTCGGTCGTGTGCCTGTACTTCGCCCGGCGGCGGGCGTTCCTCAACGTGGCCACGGGGTTGGGCGCCCTGCTGCCCGTACTGCTGGTGCAGTTGGACGGGTTCAGCTGGCTGGACGGGCTGCGCGCGGCCGGCCGGGACTACGCCGAGCGGGTCGAGCCGCACCGCTCCGCGTGGTGGTGGGGCGTGATCGGGATCGTGGTGCTGCTGCTGGCGGCCGGACCGCCGCTGGTGCGCAGCGCCCGCCGGTACCGCAACACGCCCGGCTGGCCGTTCCTGGTCGGGGCCGGGGTCGCGGTCGCCTTCTCCATCGTGGCCGGGCTGGCCCGCGGCGGGGCCGAGGCGGCGTGGCTGCCGTTCTTCCCGTGGCTCACCGTGGCGGCGGTGGCGCCGGACACCCAGGGCGGCCCGGCGCCGGCCTCACCGTCGTTGCTGATCGCAGTCGGCGCCCTGTCGGCCATCGTGGTCGAGACCGCGCTCGCCACGCCGTTCTGAGCCATACGGCCTCACGCGAGCTCGACGAGCTCCAGCAGGTCGTCGCTCCAGGCGTCCTCGACCCCGTCCGGCAGCAGGATGGCCCGGTCCGGCTTGAGCGCCATCACCGCGCCCGGGTCGTGCGTGACCAGCACGATCGCCCCCGGGTAGCGGGCGATCGCGTCGAGGACCTGCTCCCGACTGATCGGGTCGAGGTTGTTGGTCGGCTCGTCCAGCAGCAGCACGTTCGCGCCCGAGCAGACCAGGGTGGCCAGGGCCAGCCGGGTCTTCTCGCCGCCTGAGAGCACGCCGGCCGGCTTGTCCACGTCGTCGCCGGAGAACAGGAACGCGCCCAGGATCCGGCGCAGCTCGGTGTCGGTCTGCTCCGGTGCGGCCGAGCGCATGTGCTCCAGCACGGTGCGCTCGACGTCGAGGGTCTCGTGTTCCTGGGCGTAGTACCCCAGCCGCAGGCCGTGGCCCGGCACGACCTCGCCGGTGTCGGGCGAGAGCAGCCCGGCCAGCATCCGCAGCAGCGTGGTCTTGCCGGCGCCGTTGAGGCCGAGGACCGCGACCCGGGATCCCTTGTCCACGGCCACATCCACGTCGACGAAGATCTCCAACGACCCGTACGACTTGGACAGCGCCTTGGCGGTCAACGGTGTCTTCCCGCACGAGGCCGGGGTCGGGAAGCGCACCTTGGCCACCTTGTCGGAGATCCGCACCTCCTCGAGGCCGGTGAGCAGCTTCTCGGCGCGCCGGGCCATGTTCTGCGCGGCCACGGTCTTGGTCGCCTTGGCCCGCATCTTGTCGGCCTGGGCCATCAGGGCGCCGGCCTTCTTCTCGGCGTTGGCCCGCTCGCGACGGCGCCGCCGCTCGTCGGTCTCGCGCTGGTCCAGGTACGCCTTCCAGCCGAGGTTGTACGTGTCGACGCAGGCCCGGTTGGCGTCGAGGTACCAGACCTTGTTCACCACCGCGTCCAGCAGCGACACGTCGTGGGAGATCACGATCAGGCCGCCCTTGTGGCCGGCGAGGAAGCCGCGCAGCCACGTGATGGAGTCGGCGTCGAGGTGGTTGGTCGGCTCGTCGAGCAGCAGCGTGCCGCCGCCGGTCTCGCTCGCCTCGGCGAACAGGATGCGAGCCAGCTCGATGCGCCGGCGCTGACCGCCGGAGAGGGTGCCGATCGTCTGCGCCAGGACCCGGTCGGGCAGGCCCAGGTTGTGGCAGATCCGGGCCGCCTCTGCCTCGGCCGCGTACCCGCCGAGCCCGGCGAACTGGTCCTCGAGCAGGCCGTACCGGCGGATCGCCTTCTCCGAGGCGTCCGCGGCCATGGTCGCCTCGAGCGACTTCATCTCGGCCATGATCGTGTCGAGCCCGCGGGCCGACAGGACCCGGTCACGCGCGGTGATCTCGAGGTTGCCGGTGCGGGGGTCCTGCGGCAGGTAGCCGATCGGGCCGCGCCGTTCCACCGCGCCGGCGTACGGGATGCCCTCGTTGGCCAGCACTTTGAGCGTGGTGGTCTTGCCGGCGCCGTTGCGGCCGACCAGGCCGATCCGGTCGCCCGGCTGGACCCGGAGGTTGGTCTCGGCGAGCAGGATGCGCGAGCCCGCGCGCAGCTCCAGGCCGGTTGCGTTGATCATCGGGGGTTCTCGCTCTCGCGGTCGTCGTCTGCGTCCAGACGGCTCGGACTAGGACAGGCTTAAGCGCCGGCCGTGTCATGAATCACGACGGTCGGTGCGGGGCCGGTCAGTCTTCGCAGAGCAGCACGGAAGCCAGTGTACCCGAGGCTCGCGTCCGGTTTTTCGAAGATCAATTACGGGAGGAGGTACTCCCACCCCTCGCGCCAGTCGAATTCGGCCAGCACGAGGTTCTCCAGCGACACACCGTTGAGCAGATGTTCGAACGCCCATCGGGTGGCGACGTGGCCGATCACCAGGACCCGGGTGTTGCTCCAGCGCAGCGGTAGGTCGTCGAGGAACCGGCCGACCCGGGCCACCGCCTGCCGCCAGCTCTCACCGCCCGGGTACGGGGTGTTCACCCGGTACGCCCGGTCGCGGTGCACCTCCACCGCCGGCCGGCCGTTGAGCGCGCCGTAGTCGCACTCGCGCAGCCGCCAGTCGTAGAAGATGTCCATGCCGTGCGGGAACGCGATGATGGCCGTCTCCACCGCCCGCCCCAGGTCGGACGCGAACACCGCGGTGATCCCATCGTGCCGCCGGCGTTTCCCGAGCTCCGCGGCGAGCTGCCGGCCCTGCGACGACAGCTTTCCGGGCAGCCAGCCGGTGGCGTAGCCACGCTCGTTGTCCTCGCTCCAGGAGTGGGTCTCGAAGACGATCTCCGTAGGCACATGTCCACATTAGGTTGCGCGCCCACACCGCCGGGTACCAAGGGGCCGAGACTCCCCGGCGGAATGGACCCCTACGATGACCCTCAACGACAGCGCGCAGATCGACACCAGCCACGCTCGCGACGCCGGCCGTGGCGGCGGCATCGGGATACCGCTCCCGATCGGAATGGGTGGCGGCATCGTCGGGCTCATCCTGGTCGCGGTGCTGGCCTTCGCCGGGAACTCGCTGCTCGGCGGAGACAAGGGCGGGCCGCTGGACTGTTCGGCGGGCAACCCGAACCGCGACGCGGTCAAGTGCCAGGACACCCTCTACACCAACTCCATCGAGCAGTACTGGCAGACTGCGCTGCCGGCCTCCGGCGGTCCGACCTACCAGCGGGCCGAGATCGCGTACTTCTCACAGACGGTCGACACCGGCTGCGGCCCGGCCGACAGCGGAGTCGGGCCGTTCTACTGCCCCGAGGACGACACCGTCTACCTCGACACCGCGTTCTGGAACGAGCTGGCCACGAAGTTCGGCGCCAGCGGCTCGTTCGCCCAGCCGTACGTGCTCGCCCATGAGTACGGGCACCACATCCAGGACCTCGACGGTACGGAGGCCCGGGTCTCGGCGTTGATGCAGCGCGACCCGTCGAGCCAGAACGCCCTGTCGGTGAAGCTGGAACTGCAGGCCGACTGCTACGCCGGGGTCTGGGCGGCGCACGCGCCGGAGACGCGCGACGCCGCCGGGCAGCCCATCTTCATCTCGGTCAGCCACGCCGACGTGGCGACCGCGATCGAGGCGGCCGGATCAGTCGGCGACGACACGATCCAGAAGAAGATGGGCGGGCCGGTGGACGAGTCCGCGTTCACCCACGGCTCGTCGGCCGATCGCGAGAAGTGGTTCCAGACCGGGTTCAACGGCGGACAGAAATCCGCCTGCAACACGTTCTAGCTACGGCGTTGCGACGGGGTCGACCACGCGGACCCGGATCGCGCGAGCCTGTGCCACCGCGTGCTCCAGCACGGTGCGGCGCGGCTCCGGGACATCGAGGAACCGCTCCGCGCGGGCCGCCGCCACCGGAGCCAGCCGCGGATCGGCGAGCACCCCCTCAACCGTGCGCCGGTCGCCGCCGGCCACCACGCAGGCGAGGGTGGCGAGCTCGGGCAGCAGCAGGCGGACCGCGATGTCGGCCGCCTCCTCAGCCGCCGCCTTGGCCTGGTTGACCCGTCGCCGGGCGAACCGTTGCTGGGACCAGCCGCCGGCCGCGGTCCGGCTCTGCACGTACGAAGTGTCCACTTTAGACTGTGTAAGCCGCGGCCCGTCCGCGATCCCGACCGCCACCGCCGACTGCCGGGCCAGCAGCAGCCCGAGGCGGCGCTCGGTCAGCGCGGCGTCGACGAAGTCCTCCACCGACTCCGTCAGCGGGGCGCCGGGCGGCGGGTAGAGCTGCGCTTGCGAGCCGTCGGCCCCGCGCAGGTGTACTACGCCGGCGTCGAGCTCGACGCCGGTCTGCCCGTGTCGGCCGGTGAAACCGTTGAGCCAGCGGGTCAGCCGGTCCGGTGCGACGTCAACCCACCGGCCGCCGCCCGCGGCCGGGCGGGCCGGCATCAGCCGATGAGGGCGTCGAGCGCGAGGTCTACGTCACGCTCGGTCGAGTACACGTGGAAGGAGGCCCGGACCCGGCCGGCGCGCACCGCCGCCCGTACGCCGGCGGACTCGAGCTTCTCCTGGGCGCCCGGCACGTCGACCGTGACGATCGCGCTGTTGCTCTGCGGCTGGCCCAGCCCGGTCAGGAAACGGTTGGCCAGCGCCACATTGTGCGCGTAGATGGCGTCGACCCCGATCCGCTCGACCAGCTCCAGCGCCGGCGCGGTGCCGACCCAGCTGAACCAGGCCGGCGACAGGTCGTACCGCCGGGCGTCCTTGGCCAGCCGCAGTGGCAGCCCGTAATACGACCCGTACGGATCCTGGCCCGCGTACCAGCCGGCCATCATCGGCCGCATCCGGTCCTGCACCGACGGCGCCAGGTAGGCGAAACCGGTGCCGCGCGGGGACATCAGCCACTTGTACGCGCCGTTGACGACCACGTCCGCGAGGGCACCGTCGAACGGGAGCCAGCCCACCGCCTGGGTCGCGTCGACCACGACCAGCGCGCCGACGGCTCGGGCCGCGGCGACGATATCGGCGTATCGCGCGACCTCGCCGGTGGCCGACTGGACCAGGCTGAACGCGACGACGTCGGTCCCTTCGTGGATGCTGTCGGCCACGGCGGCTGACGGCACCGCCTCGACCGTCACCCCACGGTCCGCGTGCACCGCGAACGGGAAGATGAGCGACGTGAAGTCGTTGTCCGGCACCAGAACCGTCGCGCCGTCCGGCACGGCGGCCGCGACCGGCGCGAGCAGCTGTGACACCTGGGCCCCGACCGCGACGTCCTCGGCCGGCACGCCGATCAGCCGCGCGAACGACTCCCGGGCCTGCCCGGTGGGCGTGTCCCAGCCCTCCCAGGAAGTACGGCCCGAGCGCCAGTCGGCCAGCGCCTCCTGCATCGCGTCCCAGGCGGGCCGGGGCGGCAGGCCGTAGCTCGCGGTGTTGAGCCAGCCGGGCTGCGCGTCCCACAGGGACTGCGCGGTCGCGATGTCCATGGGTCGAGTCTGCCATGCTGGGCGGCGTGTCCGCGGCGTCCACTTCCCACCCGGTGGCCTCCCTTGTGCTCGAACGGCTGGAGCCCACCTATCGGGCGGCCGCCGACCCTGTGCGGGCCGTCGCGATGCGGGCGTACATGCGCGACCAGTTCCCTTTTCTCGGGGTGCCGGCCCCGCAGCAGACGGTCCTGGCGCGCACGGTGCTGGCGGGCCTTGGCCGGCCGTCCGAGGAGGACCTGCGCGTCGTCGCCACGTCGTGCTGGGCCCTGGCCGAGCGTGAGTTCCAGTACTTCGCCTGCTCGTACCTGCGGCGGTACCAGGCGGTCTGCTCGCCGTCGTTCCTGTCCGTGGTCCGTCAACTGCTGGTCGAGAAGTCGTGGTGGGACACCATCGACACCTTGGCGGCACAGGTGGTCGGGCCGTTGGTCCTGCGGTCGCCAGAGCTGGTGTCCACAATGGATTCGTGGCTCTCCGGCGACAACATGTGGCTGACCCGGACCGCGATCCTGCACCAGCTCGCCTACAAGGGACGCACTGACGCCGACCGGCTGTTCCGGTACTGCGCCTCGCGGGCCGATCACCCGGACTTCTTCATCCGCAAGGCGATCGGGTGGGCGCTGCGGGAGTACGCGAAGACCTCACCGTCG
>Ga0068864_100005728_pt1 | contig 10187 bp, 8 predicted proteins | sample KBSSwiS72_FD_66586 | JGI IMG/M metagenome (GOLD analysis project Ga0068864, IMG submission 66586) | Switchgrass rhizosphere microbial communities from Kellogg Biological Station, Michigan, USA - KBS Switchgrass S7-2 | ecosystem: Host-associated > Plants > Roots > Rhizosphere > Soil ...
GGAGGGTTCGGCTGAGTGCTGTGTGAAGCCGGCGCTGGTGGTGGGGGCGCGATCAGTGTATGAGATTGTGGACAGCTCGGATATGGCAGACCTGGTTGGCATTGTTTTCGAGCCTGGCGGGTTTCCCATCTTCGCGTCGGATGCGGCGGACAGGTTCAGCAACCGAAGTGTTGCGCTTGAGTGCATCTGGGGAGGGGATGCGGAAGACTTGCGGGATCGGCTGCGAGAGATGGAATCGCCAGAGCGACGACTGGAGTGTATGGAGCGGTATCTGCATGGGAGATTCAGAGACAAGCTTGTGAAACGTAGCCGGACACCGCAGGTGAATTTTGCGCTGCGGTACTTTGCGGAGTTACCGAGTGTGGCGAGTGTGCACGAGACAGCGCGGCAGATCGGGTGGAGCGAGCGGAGATTTTCGCAGGTATTTCGCGAGGAGGTCGGGCTGGCTCCGAAGGTGTGGTGCCGAGTGCAGCGGTTCCAGAGAGCGGTGAAACAGCTGCATGCGGGTATTGATGTACGGTGGGCAGAGCTGGCGCTGGATTGCGGGTATTATGATCAGTCCCACTTTGCGAATGAGTTCCGGGCGTTCTCGGGTGTGGATGTGAGCACATATTCGGCACGGCGGACGATGTGGGCGAATCACATCAGAGCGGATTAGGGCCGGCTAAGACGGAAATAGTGCCAGCTTGCTTATGGCTTCGGCACGACTAAAGTCGTGCCCTGACGCGATCGCCCTGAAGTTTAGTTTTGTGGGAACCCACAGAGCAATCCCGTCTGCTTCCGATTCTTCCAAGATGTTGGGGCAGGCCTTCTGGCATTCTAGCGGCGTAAGTGAATCCCGAGGAGGCTTTTATGAATGTGAATGTCACTGGTTCCCCATCTACGATCATGCCGTCGATGCGGTATCGCGACGCGAATGCGGCGATCGAGTGGTTGTGCAACGTCTTTGGTTTTGAGAAGCATGCAGTGTACCCCGGGCCAAACAACACGGTTGGTCACGCTGAGCTTACGCTGGGCGGCGGGATGATCATGCTGGGCTCGCATAAAGACGATGTGTATGGACGCGGGTTCAAGACGCCGGGTGATCTAGGCGATGTGGAAACCCGCAGTGTGTACATCATCGTGGCCGATGCGGACGATATGTATGCGCGGGCAAAGGCGGCAGGCGGGAAGATTGTGCGTGAGATTCAGAACACGGAATACGGGAGCCGCGAGTTCACGGTGAAGGATCCAGAGGGGCACTCGTGGAGCGCGGGGAGCTACAACCCATGGGCTGCGCATTCATGAGTGAATGCATACGGCCTCGGTGCGATATATTCCGTAATGTCTTGCGGAGGTTATCAATTGAGGATTTCTAAAGTGGTCGTTGCTGGAGTTGTGGTGTGCGCGGGTCTTGTGAATGCGCAATCGAAGCTGCTGGTTGCGGTGAAGGGGACGCAGAGCCTGGCGATTGTTGATCCGGCGAGCGGGTCGGTGGTTGCGACGGTGCCGGAGGGCGGCACTACGGGACACGAAGTGATTGCGTCGTCGGATGGGAAGACGGCGTTTGTGCCGATTTACGGCAACTCGGGCGTGGGCAAGCCGGGGACGGACGGAGATAGCATTGCCGCGATTGATCTCGCAACGCACAAGGTGGTAGGGACGATTGGGTTCAATCACGGGGTGCGGCCGCATTGTCCGCTGATCGGGCCGAAGGATGGATTGCTTTACGTCACAACGGAACTGGACAAGACGATTACGATTATCGATCCGAAGACGCTGAAAGTTATGGGGGCGCTTCCTACGGGGCAGGAGCAGAGCCACATGATGGTGCTCTCGCATGACGGCAAGCGGGCATATACGGCGAACGTAGGGCCGGGAACGGTGTCGGTGATTGATGTGCCGGGTCGGAAGGTGTTGAAGGTGATTCCGATTTCTGCGAATACGCAGCGGATTTCGATGACGCCGGATGACGAGTGGGTTTTCACGGCGGATCAGACGAAAGCGCAGATGGCGGCTATCAATACCGCAAAGAACGAGGTTGCGAAGTGGATTCCGATGGAGGGGATGGGGTACGGATCGACTGTCACTCCCGACGGGAAGTGGCTGCTGGTGGCACTGGCGGATCAAAACAAAGTGGCGGTGATCGATGTGAAGACCATGCAGGTGGCGCGGAGTGTTCCGGTGGGGGATTATCCGCAGGAGGTGCTGGTGACGCCAGACAGCAAGACGGCGTATGTGTCGTGCATGCATGGGGCGGGGACGGTTTCGGAGATCGATCTCGGAGGCTGGAAGGTGACGCGGACGATTGCGACGGGGAGTTCTACGGATGGGCTGGCGTGGGCGGGGAAGTAGCTTCGCAGCCGCCAAACCGACTCCCCACTCATCGCCGTGAAGCTGCGATGAATGGGGCACAGAATCTATTCCAGCGAGTCAGGCATATTTAGCAGGGCAACGACCTATGCGAGGGGCCTGTCCCAAGATTCTAGCTGGCGTTTGAATTCGCTCATGAATTTGCCGGCGTCGGCGCCGTCGATGATGCGGTGATCGAAGCCGAGGCAGTAGTACTGCATGGAGCGGATGGCGATGGCGTCGTTGCCTTCGGCGTCGGTGAGGACGACCGGCTCTTTTTTAAGCGCGCCGATGGCGAGGATGGCGGCTTCGGGCTGGTTGATGATGGGGATGCCGAATTCGTCGCCGAAGATTCCGGGATTGGTAAGGGTGAAGGTCGATCCGCCGACTTCGTTGGGGGAGAGCTTTTTGGTGCGAGCACGGCCTGCCAGGTCGGCGATGGCGCGGGCGAGGTCGGAGAAGTTGCGCTTTTCGGATTCGCGAACGGTGGGCACGATGAGCCCCCACTCGAGAGCGACGGCGATGCCGAGATTGATGTTGGCGTGGTAGTGGATAGAGTTGTCGACGAGCGATGCGTTGACGATGGGGTGGTGGCGCAAGGCTTCGATGGCAGCAACAGCGATGAAAGGCATGTAGGTGAGCTTGACGCCGTGGCGCTGCTCGAAGGCCGCGCGCTCGCGGTCGCGCAGACGCACGATGCGGGTCATGTCGACCTTGTAAACGGAGTGGACGTGCGGGCTGATTCGCTTGCTCTCGACCATGCGCTGGGCGATGATGGCGCGCATCTTGGTGAGTGGGACAACATCTGCTGTCAGGGCTTTTGGCGTGGGGCGCACTGGCACCTGCGGAGCGCCCGACTGCGACACCTGCGGTGAGGCTATTCCTTTGTCGATGTACCCCAGGATGTCTTGTTTGTTGATGCGGCCGTTGGAGCCAGTGCCTGGGACGAGGGTCAGGTCGATGTTGTGTTCTTTGGCGATGCGGCGGACGAGAGGTGAGGATTTGACCACCTGCGTCCCTTGCGGTGGTGCCGACTGCGGTTGCGATGCAACATGAGTTGGAACCGGCTGCGGAGCCTGCGTCGCTTGTGATTGCGGGGCTGCTGCCGGAGTGGTGCCGATGGAAGTGCCGGACCCGCCGATAACGGCGACGACCGCGTTGATCTGAACGGTTTCGCCTTCCTGGGCGCGGATCTCCGTGAGGGTGCCATCGACGGGCGAGGGGATTTCAGCATCGACTTTGTCGGTAGAGATTTCGAAGAGCGGCTCATCTTTCTGAACGGAATCGCCCACTTTTTTCAGCCACTTGGTGATCGTGCCTTCGAAGATGGATTCACCCATCTGGGGCATGACTACCACTTGCGGTGGGGCTGACTCCAGCTTCGCCGGCATCTGCGGTGCGGCCGATTGGGGCTTCGCCGCGGGAACTGGCTTGGTGCTGCCTTGCTGCGCGGCTGAGGAGCCGTTTTCGGAGACGATTGCGACGACGGTGTTGATTTCAACGGTCGCGCCTTCAGGAAATTTGATCTCCGTGAGAATTCCCGAAACAGTAGAGGGAATCTCGGCGTCGACTTTGTCCGTGGAAATCTCGAAGAGCGGCTCGTCTTTTTCGACGGAGTCGCCGATCTGCTTGAGCCACTTGGTGATGGTGCCCTCAACGATCGACTCGCCCATCTGGGGCATGATGACGTCGGTTGGCATGAATCGTTCACTCCGCGAGGCGGGATATCGGGCCAGGCTCCAGCCGGATTATAAATTGCGGCACGTACGCTTGATGGAGCTTCTAGCCTCTAGCTCCTGGCTTTCCACCCCAGCCGCCCGGCTCCGGATCTTTTCAGGAGAGCTGAGTTTACTCCGACTCATCGCGCAAAATCCTCTCGGGCGAGCTTCAGGTCCGGATGGGGCGGTCGGGATCGGCGTGCAGATGGCGCACTTCGTTGGGAATTTGAAGGGGAGAGTCATCGGCCGGGAAGTTTCTTTTAGCTTCGGCCTGAGCACGAAGAGCATTGAGGGATTCGACAGCGAGGACCTGCTGCGAGAAGACCTGGCCGAACTGCCGGGCGGCCTGATGGGAAATGTTTTCGAGAGAAGGCAGGGATACATTTTCGGGGACTTCGAGGTTGAGGCTGGTTACCGGCTTGTCGGTGATGCCGCAGGGATTGATGAGTTGGAAGTCGCGGAGGTCGGTGGTGACGTTGAAGGCAAAGCCGTGCGAGGTAATTCCGCGGGAAACGTGAATGCCGATGGCGCCAATTTTGCGTTCGCGAGCGGGGCCGGGCTGCTGGTCGTGAAGGCCGCACCAGACACCGGTAAGTCCCGCGATGCGGCCGGCCCGGACGCCGTAGACTCCGCAGAGCCGGATCAGGGCTTCTTCCATTGTGCGGACGAAGTCCACGGGGCCAAGACGGCCACCTTTGGAGTTCTGAAGACTGCGGAGATCGAAGATGGGATAGCCGACGAGCTGACCGGGGCCGTGGTAAGTGACGTCGCCGCCTCGGTTGATCTCGTGGAGCGTGACGCCGCGGCTCAAGAGCAGTTCGTCAGATGCGAGGACATTGGCGCGACTTGCATTGCGTCCGAGAGTGAGTACTGGCGGGTGTTCGAGGAGGAGGAGCGTGTTTTCGATGAGACCTTGGAGACGCAGGGCTGAGACCTCTGCCTGAAGACGCAGCGCGTCATCGTAAGTCACGCGTCCGAGGTAGAGGTACTCGATCATGACTCCCTTATTGTATGGATGCAGTCCGGATCAGCGCTGGGGAGCGGGCTCAAAGATCCCAGCGAAGTTGGACCGCACCCGAAGGAAGACAAGGAGCCAGAGAAGGCTGACGACAGCGGCCATGGGAAGGCCAGAGGGAGCCATGGTGATGTGGATAAGGTCGATGTTGATGATCATCCCCGCCAGAACCGTCAGCGCCAACGGGACATAGCGATTGATGAGCAGCAGGATTCCCGGAGCGATCTGGAAGAAAGCAATGGCGACGTCATAGTGGGATACGGAAAAAGCTCTTGTGAGGTCGGCGAGCGGGCCCGGGGGAATCGGCGGCGTGGGCAGGAAGTGAAAGAGCATATTCGATCCAAAGAAGACAAAAATCACGCCCAGCAGGTAGCGGGCGATGGTAGCGGCAATCTTCACAGAGAACCTCCAGATTTGAAATGGGGAAGTTGCTTTCACAATGGATGATGCCGGGAGACGCGTTGATTCATTAGAAACAGTGGATGGTGAAAAGCGGGCAGTGGTGGCCGGGGCGGACACCACTGCTCGCGACGGCAGCGTTCGGCACAAGGGCCGACTGGCTGACGCAATGGGTTGGATCCGCCTTCCCCGGGCGTGCCAACCCTGTTCGGACTAGTTCCCATGGAGGTGGGTGCTAGTCCGTTGAATTCCCCCCAGGCAAGAATGCGAGGGGAATCCAAACTAAACTTGAGCCTCAAAATGATGCAACGGCGGTGAGTGAAGTCGATCTCGATCACGCCTGGACGAGGTACACCACGGCTGAAATGCGGCGCTCAATACAAGTCGATGATCAAAGGTTTGGGCTGAGGGGTGGAGCTAGAGGGAGGGGGCGGGAGGACCGCGAGACGGATTGGGACCGTCCAGATCCCGTATGTGCAGGGTGACTGCCGAAAAGGATTGTCTCGTTAAGGGCGGGAGCGTGGGAACGAGAACAAACGATGTGTCCACGCTGATTCTCTTACCGCGCAGGCGGTGCGTCCGGTGGGCCGGCGATCGATGCGGTGGTACAGCGAGGACTGAATCCAGTGAGAAGCTGCCGGCCCGATCCTGGTGGTCTTCAGCGGAGGCGGGCGTGGGAACATGGCACGAAGGCGTACCGATCCGGCTGCCAAAGGCCCGGAGACCGAATGGAGAAAGCAGCGAGATCAGGAGCAGAGCTCTGAATGTCAGACGGAACGCCTTCATGGTTGAGAGCTTCGAGTATAAACAGGAGAAAAACGTTTACGCAATGTCTGCTTGCAGCGATTGAAGACCGGAATCGTTACGTGGATGCAGTTACGGTTACTCGTTACTCTTGAATCAGTTGACAGGGTAGGCCAGGGATTTGATGATCGCCATAGAGTGACGCAGGAAGAACTCTGCCAAGAGGACACTCGGGATGAATCGCGCAGAATTTCGGGGAGCGTCGAGCGACGCTGACCATCAGGAGGCGATCAGTGCAATGGTAGGGGGACTGATCGCGAAACGGGGCTACTACTCAGTAATCGATGAGCTGGTTGCAGCTGTATACAAACTTGGCGAGATGTCGCTTGCCGATCCGGACAACGGTGAAAAGATGCGCGACTTCGACATGTGGGCTTATGCGGTGAGGGCGGCGATTTTGAAGCACGATGGGGAGAACACGTTCGAGAGCCGGGTCAGCCAGTGGGATCGCGTTCTGGCGAGGCGCATGGGGATCGCTCTGGACTAGTGGCCGGCCGGGAAATTGCCGCTGAGTGGCGCTTCCTCCTTCTCAAGTAGGACAAGGGTTCAAGTAGGAAAGGGCAAGGATTTGCCGGAAGTCCGCAAGTAATGTGATTTACCTCACATCACATCGAACAATCCTGTGGGACCATCGCAATGTAGCGATGTACGGGGTATGGGTTAATCCCGTTTCCCTCCGAATCTCTGCACACCGTTTTTCCCCGCACGACCCTGAAAAGCGAACCAGAGCGAAATTACCAAGCCTGGCCAGCTTGCCGTTTGGCGATTTCGTCAAGCGAACGGCAAGGTGTGCCATTCGCATGAGAGCCACACGTGTATTCATTTCCGGAGAGGAAACTTGGAGATACATTCTGATCACAATCTGCTCGACTCGCTGCGGGCTGTGTTGCACAGTTTCGAGAACGATAAAGCTCACGATCCGCATAGCGTGGCCGAGTTGAAGCGGGTTCTTCGTGCGCGAATTGCGGAACTAGAAGCCGCAGACGCTTCGCACCACATCTCACGGATGGGAAACAACGCGGAGTAGAGAAGCAAGATTCTTCTGTTTCGGGGCCAACGATTCTAGCGAGAAGAAGATGTGAGTGCAGGGCCAGAAAGAAAGCCAAGGCGAAGCGCCCGTCTTGCGGCGGGCGCTCAGCTGGGACGGAGCTCGACATGACCAGATGCGCTCCAGCCCGGGGCCCATTCTGGCTGCTGATTGGATGCGCTGCAGACCTAGGGTTTGTCCTAGTAGAAAAATAATGGGTAGAGGAATAATGCGCTCACGGTCTGCGACTTGGCTTGTCCTGCGTTCTGATGGAGACCATCGCCCCTGCCGGTGGCTCTTGATCTGGCAGCTATTTTGCCAGTTGAATCATGTAAAGTGAGCCCAGTCCTTATCTGTCCGTTTCCGGAAACTCTCTCAGTACCCCTTCCTGCTGCTTCTTGGAGCAAAAATCCTACTCTCATGGGTTTACAGCGGGGGGTGCGCTACAAATATGTCTTGCCATTGGGCTTAGCTGTAGGTGTTTCTCAGCAAAGGACTTAGGGGACCACGGGACCAAGGGAACAAGTGCCGCAGTACGACTCCCAGTGCGGACTTGCGTGCGCTTGGCTCCTCGCGTGAGATTTTGAACTATGAACTCCATTGTGACTGGAAGTGAGAATCAGACTGCAATGCGGTGAAAGGTTTTTGAAGAATGGAATGAATGGCTTAGGGAAAGTACCTGTTGACAAGAACTGGGTGGCCACGATTTCCCGGGCGCAAGCTTCACTTTTCAGACTCGCGCTGTACCCATTCCATGGCCGCCAACGCCCGGATCCTCGGATGCCCATTCTTGTCGAATGGCTCATCAGGTCGCCCGAATCCCACCCAACGATCAGAGACCAACCAGAACGACTTCAATTGATGCCGAAGCGAATTCCGAAGCAGCTCATCCGCCCTCCCATGCGGTTTGTGTCGATCAAGACTGATGAGCAGTTGGATTTGCAGTCTCTGCATCGAGTACTCGAGCGCTGGATCGTCAGGCGCACGGCAGTGGTAAACCGGATCCGCTGTTCGCTGCTGGAGCGAGGCGTCGCGTGGCGCTGGCTAACAAGCTGGCACGTATTGCATGGGTTGTGCTCGCCAGAGGCGAGGTCTACCGCCCTCCTGTTCTGACCGATTGAACCGGTCTGCAGATGACGCCTGTCTAGCGACAGGCCTGGAAATCGCAGAGCGATTCCCACATCTGCAAACCAGCGACGACTACGACGTTTAGAAACCTGCCAGGTCTGCTGGCGAATCATGAGATGGCACAACGGTCGAATCCGGCGCTTCCCAAACCCAAAACCAGAAGAAGTCCTTCGAGGCTGCGTAATTTATCGGGAACACAAAGGCCAAGTAGACAATCTACCTCCAGTGGGAGTAGATTGTCTACACCTATGGGCGAAAAGGACCAGTATAAGAATCGGATTGAGCTGTTGCAGGGAACACTCGACATGCTCATTCTTCAAACGCTGCAATGGGGGCCGCAGCATGGTTATGGCATTGTCCAGGCTTTACGTTTGCAATCTGGAGATGTTCTTCAGGTGGAGACTGGATCACTGTATCCGGCCCTCCATCGATTGGAGCGTCAGAGTTGGGTGCAATCTGAATGGAAGCAGTCCGAGAGCAAGCAAAGAGCCCGATATTACCGAATCACGGCCAAGGGGAAAAAGCAGTTGGCCTCGGATCTGGGCCGATGGGAGCGGATTGTCGAAGCGATTGGGTCGGTGATGTACGTCAAGCCGGAGGAGAGTGAGTCATGAAGTGGTTCCCGAGCTTCGGTTTTCAGCGGCGCAAGCGCGAATTGCAGGAAGAGATTGATGCGCATCTGCAGATGGCAATTGCAGATCGAGTGGCGCAAGGCGAGACGGCAGAGACGGCGCGGCAAGCGGCGGCGCGGGAATTTGGAAATATTCCTCTAGTGCAAGATGTGACGCGCGACATGTGGGGCCAAGCGTGGCTTGAACAACTAGGCCGGGATGTCCGTTACGCGTTACGGCAACTGCGCAAGAGCCCCGGCTTTTCGATCACCGCGACGGCGATGCTGGCAGTAGCTATTTGCGCCAACAGCACCGTATTCAGCTGGATTGACGGCACCATGTTGCGTCCGATTCCTGGCGCGCGAGACACGGGCGACCTTGTGAGCCTGCAGCGGGGGGAACGGAACATCTCTCCGACTCCGCCCTTCTCGTATCTGACTATCGCGACCTGCGCGAGCAGAACCGTTCTTTCACTGGGCTTCTTGCCTATCACTCTGACTGGATCACATTGACCGGCGGAGGAGAAACGCCGGAACGCATCTATATCGGGAATGTGTCAGCGAACTTCTTCGACGTGCTCGGCCTCAAGCCGGTGCTTGGGCGCTTCTTTCTGGCGGAAGAAGAGTCACGTCCCGATGCCGTTCCCAGCGTGGTCCTGAGTTACTCACTATGGAAGACGCGCTATGCGGGAGACCCTCAAATCGTCGGCAAGGCGATCGAGATTGCCCGGCATCCTGTGACGGTGATCGGCGTAGCCCCGGAGGGGTTTACCGGGGCAGCGCCGGGGCTTCGGGATGATGCATGGCTAACGCTCAATCCTCTTGGGACCAACGTGTATAGGCTCACGCATCGCAGTGGTGGTGCGGTCTGGCTGATTGCAATAGGAAGATTGAGGCCCGGCGTGGGCCGTGACCAGGCAGCCCAGGACCTCGACAACCTGATGCACCACATTGTGGCGGCGTATCCGGACGATCATCTGGGCGACAACCGCATTTCACTCGATCCCATGTGGCGCTCCCCCTTCGGGGCCAACGGATACCTGGCGGCCACGCTGCCCATTCTGCTGGCCTTCGCCGCTGTGGTGTTGTTGCTAACCTGCGCGAACGTGGCGACACTGACGCTGGTGCGGTTTGTATCCAGGCGGCGTGAGCTTG
>Ga0068864_100005735_pt1 | contig 10182 bp, 7 predicted proteins | sample KBSSwiS72_FD_66586 | JGI IMG/M metagenome (GOLD analysis project Ga0068864, IMG submission 66586) | Switchgrass rhizosphere microbial communities from Kellogg Biological Station, Michigan, USA - KBS Switchgrass S7-2 | ecosystem: Host-associated > Plants > Roots > Rhizosphere > Soil ...
GACTTCGGCAATTGACCGAAACTTATCGGAGTACTTCAGTGAGATCGATTCGCGCGCATCGCGCATGGACTCGGCCCGAGCGAGCTGGTGAATACCTAGCGCGGCGGCTATATCTGTGAGGTTATACTTGAACCCCGGCGCGACGATTTGATAGTCCCAACTGCCACCTCCGCTATACCGATTCCACGCGTCTCGCGACAGGCCGTGGAGCGACATCAGGCGCATCCGGTCAGCAATCTGCTGATTGGAAGTGACCGCCATACCGCCTTCGCCGGTCGTGATGGTCTTGTTCGCGTAAAACGAGAAGCAGCTCACCGCGGAAGTGTCGTCACCGCAGCGCGTCCATCGATCGCTCCCCTGCTTCCGCCAGGCCGAGGGAAACGCGTGCGCGGCGTCTTCGACGATCCACAAACCGCGTCGGGCGGCAAATTCACGCAGGCGATCGAGATCGACCATCACACCGCCGACGTGCACCGGAATGATGCCGACGACGTGGACGGCGCCAGTGGCGGGCCACTGCCCGCGCTCGGCACGCGCAAGTTTTCTCTCTGCGTCGGCGAGATCGATGTTCAGCGTCTGCTGATCGCAGTCGACGAGAATCGGGACCGCGTTCATGTAGCGGACGATCTCCGCCGTCGCCGCAAACGTCATCGTCGGCACCAGCACGGCGTGACGTCGCGGTTCGCGGCCGAGACCCAGCGCTTCGACCGCGAGGTGCAGGGCGGCGGTCGCGGAATTGACCGCGACGGCGTAGCGCCCGCCGACCGCGTGAGCAAAAGCTTCTTCGAACTTCCGCACCCGCGGCCCAGTGGTCAGCCAGCCCGATCGCAGGACCGCAAGGACTTCGGCTTCTTCCTCGTTGCCAATCTCGGGACGAAAGAACGGGACCTTCATTGAAGGTGACGTAGGCGTATCCCTAAGTGTCGACCCCAACGGGCTGCGCCTTTACGTGCCGCTCTGTGAAGACCATGAAAGACAAGTCGACAGGCGCACTATGAGTACGGATAGAATGAGTCTCTTGTGTTCTATGGTTGAGCTTATTGTCATATAGAGAGCGTTCAATATGGGGCCATGTATCAATTCCGTAACTCGCGCGGATCTAATTGACACCCCTACCGCAGCCGATATATCAGTTGAGATTTCTGGTCGACGCAACAGGTTTTTCTCGGGCTCGCAGGACGTTATTTGTAAGTGAGAGGGCGAAGCTGTATCCACCTGCCTTCGTAGTCAGTTGCCGGTGCCCGGGGGGCGTTCAAGTCGCACGATGCGTCACTCTGTGAAGCGTCGTTCGCAAACGGCCGGTCGGTCGTTGATGGTCCTGACACGTTTCGCTGGGACCTGCGCTATCACGGTGGCGAGCTTCGCTGCTGGCGCGTGCGGATCGGGGGGAACCGAAGCGGCCGCGAAGAAGGACGTCGCGTCGGAGTACGACAAGAGCGGGCGGCTCACGCGGCTCACCTACGACCGCAACGGCGACGGCAAGATCGACACGTGGGGCTACATGGACGGCTCGCGTGTGGTGCGGGTCGAAGTCGACGAGAACGGCGACGGCCAGGTTGACCGCTGGGAGTACCACGCGGCCGCAGCTGCACAGGGTGCTCGGGGTGCACAAGGTGCGCAGGGTGCTCAAGGTACACAGAGTGCGACCGCCGTTGACGGCGTCGACGTGACGCTCGAGCGGATCGATCGCGCGACGAAATTCGACGGCAAGGTTTCGCGTCACGACTATTTCGAGAACGGCGTGCTGTTGCGCGTCGAGGAAGACACTGACGGGGACGGCAAGATCGACAAATGGGAAACCTACTCGGGCGGAACACTCGCCATCATGGCGATCGACACGAAGGGACGCGGCACCCCCGACCGACGTCTGATCTACCAGTCCGACGGCACCCTCAGCCGGATCGAGACGGATCCCAACGCCACCGGCACCTTTCGTCCGCTTCCGCAGTAATGCCTACTCAAGTCGCCGCGCCGACCGCGCTGCTGGTTGCTGGCCGCGCGGAACAAGCCGATGTCGCCGTGCTGTTGCGCGGCCTGGGCTTCCACGCCGTGCAGGTCGAGGGCGCCGACGCGCTCGGCGCACTGCGTGAACCGCTGTCGCTCTGCCTGATCGATCTTCGCGAGAACGGCGAAGCGCTTCGCGTCGCCCGGGCGGTGCGCGCGCAGCAGCCCCAGGCGGTGGTGATCGGCATCGCCGATCCGTCGCGGGCGACCGCGTCCGCTGACGCCATTCGCGCCGGCGTTTTCGACGTCCTGCCACGGCCGCCGTCCGCGCGCGATCTGGAAGCACTCATCGCCAACGCGCGCGAGCAGGCTGCGCTCGCGATCACGGCGTCGCCGATTCGCACCTCCGACTCCGCGCCCTACGGCATCGTCGGCACCTCGGCGCCGATGCGCACCGTGATGGATCTCGTGCAGCGCGCCGCCGCCGGCCGTTGCGGCATTCTGATCTGCGGCGAACGTGGCACCGGCCGGGAGATGATCGCGCGCGCCATTCACGCCCATGGCGCCAATCGCAACGCGCCGTTCGTCAAGGTCGACTGCTCGGGTCCGACACCGGAAGACATCGAACTGCAGCTGTTCGGCGTCATCAACCGGCGATCGGGAAGCGGCGCGCCGGAGCGGCGCAGTCTCGAGAGGCTCGGCAAGCATTCACGGCTCCACGATGCCGCCGACGGCATTCTGTTCCTCGAGAACGCGACCGAACTGCCGGCGCGGGTCCAGGCCCGGCTCGTGCGCGTGCTGCGCGATCGTGAAGTGTTCGTCGGCGAAAGCCGCGAGCCGCTGAAGCTCGACGTCCGTGCGGTCGCGTCAGTGGACGGGACCATCGACGCCGCGCTCGATGAGGGACGGATTCGCACAGATTTGCACGAGCGGCTGTCGCTGATCCGAATCGACGTGCCGGCGCTGCGCCAGCGACGGGAAGACATCCCGGTCCTGGCGACGCACTTTCTAAAGGAACTGTGCAAGGTCAACGGACGGCCCATCAAGACACTCACCAGGCCGGCGCTGACGCTGCTTGCCGCCTTGCCCTGGCGCGGGAACGCGCCCGAGCTGAAGGGACTGCTGGAGCGGTTGATCCTGTTGGTACCGCAAGGGCTTATCCGGCTCGAAGATGTCCTCGCCCACACCCAGTTGGAGGGCACGATCAGCCCCACCGGATTCGATGCCACGCTCCGGCAGGCGCGCGCCAAGTTCGAGCGCGACTACATCGCGGCGGTGTTGCAGCATCAGCATGGCCGGATCGCCGAGGCTGCCCGCGTGCTCGGCATCCAGCGCACCAACCTCTACCGTAAGATGCGCCGGCTCAACCTGATGCGAGCCAAGGCATCGGGGCGGGATGCGTGATGTATCCTCACCGATACATGCGTCGTGCGCTCGATACAGAACTCAAGGATCACTGCGCAAATCGGCGCGTACAGCGCTTGACCTTCGAAAGCACAAGAGTAAGTATGGGGAAGCCGAAAGCTGGTGGAGCTCCCCCTGAGCGATACTCGCTTAACCGGCAACAATCACGGCGGAAGGATTCGGATCATGAAGAAACGATTTACGGCAATCGCGGTGGCGTTCGCGCTCGCCAGTGGAGCAGCGCAGACGGCTCTCCTTGCGGCAGGTCAGCAGACCGCAACGATTGCCGGCACGGCGAAAGACGAAGCCAAGCAACCTTACTCGGATTATTCAGTGCGGGCGCGCGACGTCTCGAGCGGACAGATCGCGGGCAACGTGACGCTCGGCACCGACGGCAATTTCTCGTTGCCGGATCTTTCGAGCTCGAAGTACCTGATCGAACTGGTGCGTCACCAGAACAACAATCAGGACAAAGTGGTCTGCACCGAGGGTCCGTTCGACTTGACGGCGCAGATGCTCAAGAACGACGTGGTCATCGACTGCGGCAAGGTGCCCGCGGCCTGGTGGCTGCTCGGCGCAGCGGCAGCGGCAGGCATCACGGCCGGCATCATCGCGGCCAACGCCAGCCCCTCGCAATAGCGTCGTCGTCGTTCAGCGTCAGCCCCTCCCCCTGCATTTCCCCTACGGTCGAATCCGATTCGCTCGGGTTCGACCGTAAGTTTTTTCCGATACTCCGCTTCAGCCGGTAATGAAAGTCGCGCTTCGCCTCATCGCGTTGGTGTTGGTATTTCTGGCCGCGACCAGTGTGGCGCAGGCACAGGAACAGGAACCGCAGGATCCCAGTCTCGGCGCGCGGTTCCAGTGGGGCGCCTTCCGCTTCACGCCCGGTATCGCCGTCAGCGACATCGGTATCGACAACAACGTGTTCAACGATCCCGACCATCAGCTGAGCGATTCGACGGCGGCCTTTGGCCCCGCGATCAACTTCTGGACCCACGCCGGAACGCTGCGCATCACCGGCAAAGGCTCAGGACAGTACCTCTACTTCAAGAAGTTCGACAACCAGCGGTCGTGGAACACCACCGACGAGTTGAGGCTCGAGCTGCCGCTGTCACGATTCAAGCCGTTTGCCGTGGGCGCCTACAGCAATACGCGCCAGCGTCCCGGCTTCGAAATCGACTCGCGCGCGCGATCGAGCACGAACCTCGGCACGCTGGGCACGCGGCTGGATTTCTCAGGAACCACCAGTGTGATCTTGAGCGGGACGCGAATGACGACGGCCTTCGACGAGAAGGAAACGTTTCTCGGCAGCGAGCTCGCCAACGCGTTGAACCGCCACTCGGACACCGAGCAACTCGAACTGCGCTACCGGCTGACGCCGCTCACGACGCTGGTGGTCACCACCGACGCGACACAGGATCGCTTCGATCACGAACGACTCCGCAACAGCGACAGCTACGCGGTCAAGCCGGGCTTCGAATTCAAGCCGTTCGCGCTCATCTCCGGCAAGGTCTCAGTGGGATTCCGACATTTCAACGTGTTGAACGACTCCGTGGAGGATTTCCAGGGACTGGTAGCGGCCGTCGACGCCAAATACACGTTGACCACGTCCACGCAGATCGCGGCACAGCTGAATCGTGACCTGGCCTTCTCGTTCGAGGAGCGTTTCCCCTATTACACGCTGACGTCGTCGGCCTTGCTGCTCAGGCAGCGGCTCTCGACGTCGTGGGACATGGTTTTTCGGGGCGGCATGCAGTCGCTCGCCTACCGTGCGGTGAAGACCGACCTCGCCAATGTCCCCTTCACGGATCGCGGCCAGTTCGCCGGGTTTGGCGTCGGATACCTGATCGGTGAAACCCTTCGGGTCGGGTTCGACGCGAACTACTACGCACGCAAGTCTCAAGTGTCGCAGCGCAACTACGGCGGGCTCCGAGCCGGGGCATCCGTCAGCTATGGAATATCGCAATGAAGCACATCATTCGAACATGCGTGTTGGTCTGTGCGCTCGGGAGCGCCGCAAGTCTCTCGGCCCAGACCAGGCCCCAGACCGAGTACGCCGTCGGCCCTCAGGACGTCGTCACGATTCAGGTCTTCGGCGAACCGGATCTCTCCGGTAAGTTCACGGTCGAACAGGACGGGACGTTTACCTATCCCCAGCTGGGACGGCTCAAGGCGGCCGGGCTGACCCTGCGCTCCCTCGAGCAGGAACTGCGGAAGCAGCTCTCCGACGGGCGAATCCTGAAGAACCCGCAGGTCGCCGTCTCGATCGAGAACTATCGCAGCCAGCGGATCCTGATCCTCGGCGAAGTGCGGTCACCCGGCGAATACCAACTGGCGGGCGGCATGACGCTGCTGGCGGCGCTCGCCCGTGCCGGCTCGACGACCACGACCGCCGGACGAGAGGCCGTGATCGTGCGGACGCCGGCCAACCAGAAGCCGGGCGAGGGCGGAGAGCCGGAGATCATCAAAATCGATCTCGCCGATCTGCAGGCGGGCAACATGAGCCTCAACCTGCAGCTCGCGGACGGCGACACGATCAATATTCCGAAAGCGCAGTCGGCCTTCGTCTCCGGCCAGGTCAAGATGCCAGGCGCGTTCGCCGTTGAGAACGGCATGACCGTCCTTCAGCTCATCACGCTCGCCGGCGGACTGACCGATCGCGGATCGGAAGGTCGGATTTCCGTCCTGCGCACGGTCGACGGCAAGCAGAAGGAAACGAAGGCCAAGCTCACTGACATCGTTCAACCGGGCGACACCATCGTCGTCAAACCACGGTTCTTCTAATGACCATGAAAACGCCAGATCGCAGCCACGCTTATCCACCAATCAGCCATCCGGCGCCGGATGAGAAGCATGTGATGGACTACGTCAAGGTCGTCTACCGACGACGGTGGATCGCCTTGCCGGTCTTCCTGATCGTGTTCGTCGTCGGCGCGGTCAACGCTTTGCGGGAGATTCCGATTTACCAGGCGCGGGCCCAGCTGTTGATCCAGAAGGATGCGCCCAACGTGGCACGACTGGATCAGGTGTTCGATTCGCAGAACTCCTGGTATGACAGCGACTTCTACCAGACGCAGTTCCGGATTCTGCAAAGCCGGACGCTGGCGCGCCGCACGATCGACGCCATGAATCTCTGGTCAGAACCGAAGCTGGGACACGGCCCCGACCCCAAACCCACGATCAGCTTCACGGGCTACATCTGGCGGGCCGTCTATTTCGGGATCGATCTCGTGCGGAAGCCGTTCGCCGATCCGCCGGCGCCGACCGTAGCGAAAGAAAAGACGCCGAGCGACGGCGAAACCGTGGCGCAATCCCGCCGCATCGACGAATTCCTCGGCGGCCTGAACGTGGTGCCGGTTCGCAACAGCCAGATCGTCGAGATTCGCTACACCTCGAGCGATCCGGAATTTGCCTCCCAGGCGGCCAACGCCGTCACCAACGCGTACATCCGGCAGACCACCGAATTCAAGTTCAGCGCGTCGAAAGACGCCGCGGACTGGCTCTCGGATCGTCTGGCTGAGCAGCGCAAGGCCGTCGAGGCCAGCGAATCGGCCCTGCAGGCGTACCGCGAAAAGAATGGCGGCGTCTCGATCACCGACGGCCCGTCGAACATCGTCGTGCAACGCCTGACGGAGCTCAGCTCGGCGTTGACGAAGGCCAAAACCGAGCGCATCAACAAGGAAGCCGCCTACAACCAGTTGAAGTCGGCCGAAGCGGCCGGCACGCTCGATAGTTTCCCGACGATTCTCGGCAACGAGTACGTGCAGAAGCTGCGGACCGACCTTTCGGATCTGCAGCGCCAGCAGGCACAGTTGGCCGACCGCTACGGCGAGCGGCACGCGGAAGTGATCAAGAACCGCACCGCGATTCAGAACGCCGAGGCGAAGCTGAGAGCGGAACTCGGCAAGATCGTCGAGTCGGTCCATAGCGAATATCAGTCGGCGCTCGGCCAGGAACAGAGCCTGCAGGGCGCACTCGATTCTCAAAAGACCGAGGCCTTGACCCTCAACCGCAAAGGCATCGAGTACGGCGTCCTGCAGCGCGAAGCCGAAAGCAACCGGCAGATCTACGAAAGCCTCATGCAGCGGACGAAAGAGACCGGCATCACCAGCGAGTCGCGAGCCACCAACGTGCGGATTGTCGATCCCGCCGAAACCCCGCGCGGACCGATTTCACCCAACGTGGGACGCGAACTTGAAGTGTCGTTCGCGACCGGCTTGTTCTTCGCGGTGGCGATCGCCTTCGGCCTCGAGTATCTCGACAACCGCATCAAGTCGCCGCAGGAGATGAAGGCGCAGCTCGGCATTCCGTTCCTCGGCCTGGTGCCGTCGGTCGGCAAGGACAAATCGGGCGACCCGCTGCTGTCGCGGGCCGTGCCGGCCACCTTCTCGGAAGCGTTCAAGAGCATCCGCACCAACGTGCTGTTTTCCTCCGCGGAGGATGGCATGCGGTCGGTCGTGGTGACGAGCTCCGGGCCCGGCGAGGGCAAGAGTATCGTGTCGGCCAACCTGGCGGTGGCGCTGGCGCAAGCGGGACAGCGTGTGCTGCTGATGGACGGCGACATGCGCAGGCCGCGCGTCCACGAAATCTTCCTTACCGATCAGGAGCCCGGGCTGTCGAACATCCTGACCGGCGCGGCGAAAGCGTCGGACGCCATCCGCCGCTGTCCGACCGTCCACGGCCTGTGGCTGCTGTCGTCTGGCCACATTCCGCCAAACCCGGCGGAGCTTCTCGGCTCGCACCGCTTCCGCGATTTCATGGGATCGCTCGAAGAGCACTTCGACTGGGTGGTCATCGACTCGCCGCCGGTGCTGGTCGTCACCGACAGCTCGATCGTCGCGAATCATGCGTCGGGCGTGGTGTTCGTCGTCGGCTCGGACAAGACGAACCGGCAGGCGGCACGCACCGCCGTCGAACAGCTCGACGCGGCCAACGCGCGCATCATCGGGTCGGTGCTGAACCGCGTCAACCTGGCGCGCCATCAGTATTACTACTCGTCGTACTACCGCAAGGAGTATTCGAAGTACTACGTGAAGAACGCGAGCTAGGCGGCCCGCTGGTGGGCGACCGACTCCATGAAAGTTGCCATCGCCGCACATGGACGCTTCGTCGCGTTCGACTACGCGCGTGAACTGATCCGCCAGGGCCACGACGTCACGCTGTTCACGAATTATCCGCGCTCCTACCTGGAGCGCTGGGGGATTCCGCGGCGGTCGTCGCGCACCTTGATCGCACACGGCGTTGCTGCCCGGGTGGCGCAACGCCGCACCCCCCTCTCGGCACGACCTCGCACCGAAGCATTTCTGCATCAGTGGTTTGGACGGTGGGCGGCGCGCGCGCTCGCCGGCACGCCGTGGGATGTCGTGCTCTGCCTGAGCAGCGTCGGCGAGGAAACCTTCAAGCGTCGGGACGTCAGAGGCCTCAAGGTGTGCGCAAGGTTTTCGACGCATATCCGCAGTCAGGAGAGGCTTCTTCGGGAGGAACAGACCCGCACTGGACGGCCGATTGAATTGCCCAGCCGGTGGATGATCGACCGCGAGGAGCGCGAATACGCGCTGGCCGACCGCATTCTGGTGCCGTCGACGTTCGTGCTGGACACGTTCGTCGAACAGGGGATTCCGCGCGACCGCTTGTGCATGGTGCCCTTTGGCGTCGACCCGGGCGTCTTCCGTCCGTCACCCGAGACGGTCGCGGAGCGATGCCGCCGGATTCAGTCTGGCGGGCCGCTCAACGTCGCGTACGTCGGAACCATCTCGATGCGAAAAGGCATGCACGACATGCTCGACATCTGCCGCGCGCTGCCGCGCGACCGGTTTCGCACGACGTTGACGGGCGCGGTTCACAGCGATGCGGCATATCTCGTGCGGGAACTCGCGGATGTCGCCACGATCCACCGTCCGGTGCCGCAGGGCGAGTTGCCGGCGGTTTATGCAGCGGCCGACCTGTTTGTCTTTCCGACCATCGAAGACGGCCATCCCTATGTCCTGAATCAGGCGATGGAGTCGGCGGTGCCGATTTTGTGCTCGACGAACTGTTCGGGGCCGGACATCCTGACCAACGACGTCACCGGGTGGATCATCCCGGCCCGCCGTCCGGATCTGTTCATCGATCGACTGCGCTGGTGCGACGCCAATCGCTCCCAGCTGACCCGGATGGTAGGGGACGGCTACGAACGATTCCGCCCGCGAACGTGGGCCGACTCAGTGGCGGAAGTCGCCGCCCGATTGAGTCCGCTTGCCGCCTGATATGGCCGCCCCCTCAGTCTTGACGAACCTCAAGTCGTCTTCCGGATCGACCGCCGTCAACGCGGCGCCGGCCGCCGACGCATCGGCCAGTCTCGCCGGGCTGCCGGTGCACGTCATCGGTCCTGAGACCGGATGGGTGCCGGTTCGACTTGGCGAACTCTGGGAGTACCGCGAACTGCTCTACTTCTTCGTCTGGCGTGAATTGAAGATCCGTTACAAGCAGACCGCGCTGGGCGTGGCCTGGGCGGTGATCCAGCCGTTCTTCACGATGATCGTGTTCACACTGATCTTCGGCCGCCTCGCCAAGGTGCCGTCGGACGGACTGCCCTACCCGGTCTTCACCTTCTGCGCGCTGCTGCCGTGGCAGCTGTTTTCGTTCGCGCTCACTGAAGCCAGCAACAGCGTGGTCGCACAACAGCGGCTCCTCACCAAAGTGTATTTTCCGCGGCTGTTGATGCCGATCGCGTCGGTCTGCGTCGGACTCGCCGACTTCCTGATCGCCTTCGTCATGCTGCTCGGGATGATGGCGTATTACCGGATCACACCGGGCCTCGCGGCGCTGACGATCCCGCTCTGGACGATTCTGGCG
>Ga0068864_100005738_pt1 | contig 10179 bp, 9 predicted proteins | sample KBSSwiS72_FD_66586 | JGI IMG/M metagenome (GOLD analysis project Ga0068864, IMG submission 66586) | Switchgrass rhizosphere microbial communities from Kellogg Biological Station, Michigan, USA - KBS Switchgrass S7-2 | ecosystem: Host-associated > Plants > Roots > Rhizosphere > Soil ...
GTGGGTCGACATGTTCTACACGTGGATGGCCGACGGCAAGATGAACCCGAAGGTGAAGCTGTCGCTGCCGTCGCCGGGATTGCCCGGCCAGCCGATGTACTACGTGATTCCGGCGAAGGCCGCGAACGCCGCAATGGCAAAGAAGTTCATCGACTTCGCCGAGAGCCCGGAAGTGCAGGCCGACGGCATCGTCAAGCAGTTCAACTGGTATCCCGGCATTGATCCGCAGTACGTGCAGTCGAAGATGGAGCCGGCGGCGTGGAACAAGCTCTTCACCGACATTTCGCCGGCCGATCTGTCGAAGAACGGGCGCCCGTTCCCGCTGTCGCAGTACTTCACCGATATCGTCGAAGGCTACGAACGCGTCGTGTTGAAGTAGAGCGGCGTTGGCGATTACGAACGACGCGGCGACAATGCGACACCGCCCGGCGGCATGAGCAGCGAAGGGCCGTCCCGAGTTGCTCATTCCGCCCCTTCGGGGGGCAGCGCAGCGGCGAAGCCGCCAGCGTGGGGGGGCCAGACCCCCCGCTGGGCGGCGCTCGCCCTCGTGCTTCCGGCGCTCGTCGTTGTCGGCCTTTTCTTCGTCGTCCCGCTGTTGCTGTCGGCCGTCGGCGCGTTTCGTGCGGCCGATGGCTCCTTCACGCTCGCGCATTTCGACAAGTCGCTCGATCTCTACAGTCGCGACCTGATCTTCACCGTCGCGATCGTCGCGCTGTCGACAGTGCTGATCGCGATTGTCGCGATCGCCATTGCCGGCTACCTGACGCTCGGGGAGAATCCGCGCGCCGTCGCCGTGCTGCGGTGGCTCTACCGCTGGCCGCTGTTCATTCCGTTCGTCGTGGCCGGGCAGGTGATGCGAACGTTCCTTGCGAAGAACGGCATGCTCAACCACGTGCTGATCGGCGCAGGCCTGATCGAGCCGATCTCCGCCGAATCGATGCTCGACTGGCGCGGCATCGTCATCGCGTTCGTGTGGAAGCAGGCGCCGTTCGTGACGCTGCTCCTCGCCGGCGCGATGGCGTCGTTGGAACGGCAGCACATCGAGGCGGCGCGCAATCTCGGCGCGCCGCGCTGGCGAGTGCTGATCGACATCGTGCTGCCGCAGGTTCGCGGCACGCTTCTCGTCGGGCTCGTGCTGTCGTTCGTCACGATGCTGTCGGTGTTGTCGGTGCCGCTGATGATCAACCCGAATTCGCCGACGATGATCACGGTGGACGTCGCGTACCGGATCAACACGTTTGCCGACTACGCCGTCGCGAACGCGCTCTGCCTGCTGTCGCTGCTGCTGGCGGCCGTCGGCGCCGCGTTCTACCTGAGGCACGCAGTCAAGCGCGTGGAGACCGGGTCGTGAACGGCGGGCGCATCTCGTGACGATCACCTCGCGCATCGGGCCGAATCTCGTCCGCGCGCTGGGGCTGGCGCTGTTCGCGTTCGTCATCTTCGGACCGCTCTTGAATCTCGTGCTGTGGGCGTTCGCCGAGCGCTGGTACTTCCCGAGCAAGCTGCCGTCGCAATACGGATTCACGTTCTGGGAACGCGTGTTCGCGCCGCGCGGCAACGCGATCGCCTCGCTCGGCACCAGTGTCTGGATCGCGGTGCTCACCGTCGCGTTCAGCCTCGCGGTCGCGATCCCTGCAGGCTATGCGCTCGGGCGGCTGAAGCTGCCGTGGCGCAGCGCGATCCTGCTCGCATTCCTGCTGCCGCAGGCGGTGCCCAACCTGCCGGTCTATGTGAACATCGCGCAGGTGTTCTATCAGATCGGACTCGCGGGCACGATCACGGGCGTGGTGCTCGTCCACGCATCGCATGGCCTGGTGCTCGCCGTGTGGATCGCGTCGGCGGCGTTCGCGTCGATCGACGGCTCGCTCGAGGAAGCGGCGCGCAACATCGGCGCATCCGCGTGGACATGTTTCCGCACGATCACGCTGCCGCTCGCAGCGCCCGGCCTGATGGCGAGCGCGATCTTCGTGTTCCTCGAGTCGCTCGACGAGTTCACCGGCACGTATTTCGTCGGCGTTCCCGACGTGACGACGCTGCCACTCCTGATGTTCAACGCCAGCATGGGCGGCAACTACCAGATCGCTTCGATCACGGCGCTACTGCTCCTGGTGCCGTCGATCGGCTTCATGCTCGTCGTCGAGCGGTTCCTCAAAGCCGACGTGCTGGCGATGGTGGGTCGCTGATTGCGCGTTTCGGCGGAGTCGCCGCCTTCGGAAAGCCGGGCGGCAAGTCATCTGTGATGCTGCAACGCACAAGCGACTGTTTTTAGCGTATAATCAACGTTCCGCGGCGATCTGCGAGCGATTCGTTGGTTGCCCGCCGCGGTGTAGTGCATCTGCCAGGCAACCCGATCATCGACATCTAATCTTCGGACGCCCCGTTTTTGGGCGCTCCAGCCGCCGTTGCGACGCAACGGCGACGCTTCCGGTTAGCGACGATGGCTTTGCAGTGACGTCGACCCGGTAGCGGCTGCTTCCGCGTTTCCCCGGCCCGCGTGGCGCATTTGCGCCTGCGCTGCCGTGCGCGCGTCCAAGCTCCGGTCCGGATTTGCGCTTCGCGTGCGGACATACGCGCGTCGCGCTCTTCTCGTATGCGCGGCCGTTTGAGCCGTGCGTGTGTCCGTTGATGGGAAACTCATGCGATTCGAAGACTTGAACCTCGTGACGCCGCTTCTGCAGGCGCTCGCCGAATGCGGCTATACCGAACCGACGCCGATCCAGGCGCAGACCATCCCGGTGCTGCTTGGCGGGCGGGACGTCATCGCGTCGGCGCAAACCGGCACCGGCAAGACGGCGGCATTCATCCTGCCCGCACTGCAGCGGCTTGCCGCGCAGGGCTCGCGGCCGCCCTCCAAGCGGCGCGGTGTCGGCGTACCCGGCGTGCTGGTGCTCGCGCCGACGCGCGAGCTCGCGCAGCAGGTGGCGACGCAGTCGGCGCGTTATGGGCAGAACGTCCGGCTCCGCACGGTCTGCGTGTTCGGCGGTGCGCCGTATCCGCCGCAGAATCGCGAGATCGAACGCGGCGTCGACGTGCTCGTCGCGACACCCGGCCGGTTGATGGACCACATCGAGCGCGGGCGTGTCGACCTGTCGAAACTGCAGGTGCTCGTTCTCGACGAGGCCGACCGCATGCTGGACATGGGCTTCTCCGAAGACGTCGACCGGATCTGCGCGCTTGCGCCGGCCGCGCGGCAGACGGTGCTGTTCTCGGCAACGTTCGACGGGGCGATCGGCCGGCTCGCGTCGCGACTCACGCGCGAAGCGGTGCGCATCGACGTGCGTGCGGCGGGAACGTCGCCCATCGCGATCGAGCAGCGCGTCCATTTCGCCGACGATCGCTCGCACAAGTACCGGTTGCTCGATCGGCTGCTCGCCGACGTCGGCCAGGGGCAGAGCATCGTCTTCATGGCGACGAAGCGGGATGCCGAAGCGCTGGCCATCAAGCTGCAGGACGAAGGCCACACGGCCGCCGCGCTGCACGGTGACATGCACCAGCACGAGCGCGATCGCACGCTGACCCGCCTGCGCCGCGGCGGCGTGCGCACGCTCGTCGCGACCGACGTCGCGGCGCGCGGCATCGACGTTCCCGGCGTGTCGCAGGTCATCAACTTCGACCTGCCGCGCCAGGCCGAGAACTACGTGCACCGGATTGGTCGCACGGGGCGCGCAGGTGCGGCAGGCATCGCCGTCTCACTTGCCAACCCGATGGAGCGCGGCATGCTGCGGCTCATCGAGCGCTATACGGGCGCGGCCATTCCCGCGCACGTGATCCCGGGGCTCGAGCCGCGCGCGCGCAATCATGACGCGGCATCGCGGCGACCGCACCGCGGCGGTATGATGGCTGGCAAGGGCGGCAAGGAGCGCTGGCGCACCGGTCGCTGACTTTCGGGGAGGCTCTCGATGTACGCGCAATTGGTGGAGACGGGACTGAGCAAGGTGCAGGCCGCGGCCGAGATGACCGCGGAGGAACTCGAGTTTCAGGCCCGTATCGACGCCGACATCAAGATCGAGCCGAAAGACTGGATGCCCGAAGCGTACCGGCGAACGCTGATCCGCCAGATCCAGCAGCACGCGCATTCGGAAATCGTCGGCATGCTGCCGGAAGGCAACTGGATCACACGCGCGCCGTCGCTGCAGCGCAAGGCGATCCTGATGGCGAAGGTGCAGGACGAGGCCGGGCACGGCCTCTACCTCTACTGTGCGGCGGAGACGCTCGGCGTGTCGCGCGACCAGATGATCGCCGACCTGCATGCGGGCAAGGTCAAGTACTCGTCGATCTTCAACTATCCGACGCTGACGTGGGCCGACATCGGCACGATCGGCTGGCTCGTCGACGGCGCGGCGATCATGAACCAGATTCCGCTGTGCCGCTGCAGCTTCGGCCCGTACGCGCGAGCGATGGTACGCGTGTGCAAGGAAGAGTCGTTCCATCAGCGGCAGGGGTTCGACATCATGCTGACGCTGTGTCGCGGCACCGCTGAGCAGAAGGCGCTCGCGCAGGACGCGCTGAACCGCTGGTGGTGGCCGTCGCTGATGATGTTCGGGCCCTCCGATGCGGCCAGCGTGCACAGCGCGCAGTCGGCGCGCTGGAAGATCAAGCTGCTGTCGAACGACGAGTTGCGGCAGCGCTTCGTCGATCAGACCGCGCCGCAGGCCGCCTTCCTCGGGCTGCGCATTCCCGACGACAGGCTCGCGTTCGACGAGGCCACCGGCCACTACGCGTTCGGCGAGATCGACTGGGACGAGTTCCATGAGGTGATCAAGGGCCACGGGCCGTGCAATCGCGACCGCATGCGCACGCGGACCCAGGCGTGGGAGGACGGCGCGTGGGTTCGCGAGGCGGCAACGGCGCACGCGCAAAAGCGCGCGGCGCGCGAGGCGAGAGAGGCCGCGTGAGCGTGTCTCCGCGCGGTCTGCGAAGATGAACGGAGGTCGACGTGAGTGAATGGCCGCTGTGGGAGGTGTTCATCCGATCGCAGCACGGTCTTGCGCACAAGCACGTGGGCAGCCTGCACGCCCCGGACGCGGAGATGGCGATCAAGAATGCGCGCGACGTCTACACGCGCCGCAACGAAGGCATCTCGATCTGGGTAGCGCGCTCGGCCGACATCCACGCGACTTCACCCGGCGACCGGGCCGCGCTGTTCGAGCCGGCCAACGACAAGGTGTATCGGCATCCGACGTTCTTCCCGATGCCCGACGAGGTGAAGCACATCTAGCGCCTGCTCCATGACGGCATCCAAACCAGCGGCGCCCGCTGCAGAATTGTTCGACTATCTGTTGCGCCTCGCCGACAACGGACTCGTCCTTGCGCAGCGGCTCGGCGAGTGGGTCGGCAAAGGTCCCGTGCTCGAGGAGGACATCGCGTCGACGAACGTCGGCCTCGATCTGCTCGGCCAGGCGCGTTTGTGGCTCGCGTACGCCGGAGAGGTCCAGGCAATCGACGGAGCGCCCTCTCGCAGCGAGGACGACCTCGCGTATTTCCGCGACAGCCGTGACTTCCGTAACCTGCTGCTCGTCGAGCAGCCGAACGGCAACTACGGCGATACGATTGCGCGGCAATTCCTGTTCGATCAATGGCACGTGCTGCTGCTCGGCCAGCTGACGCTCTCGCGCGATGAACGCATCGCGGGCATCGCCGCGAAGGCGGTGAAGGAAGTGCGGTATCACGTCGAGCGCTCGGCCGATTGGGTCGTCCGGCTCGGTGACGGCACGGCAACGTCGCACGAGCGGATGCAGGCCGCCGTGGATGCGCTGTGGACGTACACCGGCGAGATGTTCGCCGTCGATGCGACCGAGCGCGCGCTGATCGACGCCGGGATCGCCGCCGATGGCGCGGCGCTGCTACCGGCGTGGCAGTCGTCGGTGCAAGCGGTGCTCGACGAGGCGACGATCGTCATTCCCGCCGACCCGTTCATGCAGGGCGCACGCTCGCGTGGTGGCAAGCAGGGTATCCACACCGAGCATTTGTCGCGGCTGCTCGCGGAAATGCAGGTGCTGCCGCGCTCGATGCCCGACGCGCGATGGTGACATCCAGCGTAACGCACCCGCCCGTGCGGGAAGATGCGACGCTGGCCGACGCGCGCGCGGCCATCTGGCGTGCGCTGGGCGGTATCGTCGATCCCGAGATTCCCACGGTGTCGATCGTCGAGCTCGGCATCGTCCGCGATGTCGCGCGAGCGAGCGACGCATGGATCGTGACGGTTACGCCGACGTATTCGGGATGTCCGGCGACGCGCATCATCGAAGCGGACATTCGCACGGCGATCGGAGCGGTGATCGGCGAGGACGTGCGCATCGTCACCGCGCTGGCACCCGCATGGACGACCGACTGGATTGCGCCCGAAGGACGACTGAAGCTGCGCGAAGCCGGCATCGCGCCGCCGCACGCGGCGACACTCGGAGCCGTGCAGGCGCACCCGGTGACGTTCCGGCGCCCGCGCGAGCCCGTGCGCTGCCCGAACTGTGGCTCGTTGCGGACGACGGAGCTCGCGCGCTTCGGGTCTACGGCCTGCAAGGCGCAATACCGGTGCACCGAGTGCCTCGAGCCGTTCGACTTCTTCAAGCCGCACTGACTAGGTAGGGCCCTGGTGAGCAAGTTCCACGAGTTGCCGGTGGCGAGCGTCGAGCGTGAAACGCGCGACGCGATCGCCGTCACGTTCGACGTGCCCGAGACGCTTCGCGACCTGTTCCGGTTCGAACCGGGACAGCACCTGACGCTGCGGACCGACATCGACGGCGAGGACATCCGCCGCTCGTATTCGATCTGCGCGCCGGCCGGCGGCCCGTTGCGCATCGCCGTCAAGCGCACGCCGGGCGGCGTGTTCTCGATGTGGGCCAACGACGCGCTGCGCCCGGGCACGATGCTCGACGTGATGCCGCCGATGGGTCACTTCAGCGTCAGCGCCGATCCGGGCACCGCGCGCCACTATCTGGGCGTGGCCGCCGGCAGCGGCATCACGCCGCTGCTGTCGATCGTCACGACGGCGCTCGTCACGGAGCCGCGCTCGAAGTTCACGCTGATCTACGGCAACCGCGCGTCGGCGACGGTGATGTTCCGCGACGAGCTCGCCGCGCTGAAAGACCGCTATCTCGGCCGGTTCAATCTCGTCCACGTTCTGTCACGCGAGCCGCAGGACATCGAGCTCCTGCACGGCCGCATCGATCGCGCGAAGGCGGACGCGCTGTTCGCGCAGTGGGTGCCCGTCGACGACGTCGACTACGCGTTCATTTGCGGACCCGAAGGGATGATGGATGCGGTCCGCAGCTCGCTGATCGCTCGGGGCCTGCTCGCCGAGCGCGTGCGGATCGAGCGGTTCGCCGCCAGCATTCCGAAGCACACGCACGTGCCGCGGCCGTTGCCGCAAGCCGCGCAGACCGAATGCGAAGTGAGTGTGGTGATCGACGGCTCGCAGCGCACATTCCTGCTCGAGAAGGGCCGCGAGAACATCATCGACGCCGGCTTGCGCAATGGCATCGAGCTGCCGTTCTCCTGCAAGGGCGGCGTCTGCTCGACGTGCCGCTGCAAGCTCGTCGCAGGCGAGGTCGATATGGACGTCAATTTCGCGCTCGAGGACTATGAGGTGGCGCGCGGCTTCATCCTCGCCTGCCAGAGCTATCCGGTCACCGACAAGGTCACCGTCGACTTCGACCAGACCGGCACCGGCTAGAGAGCGTAGAGCGGCTGCGCCGCATGCGTTGCGTGCTAGAGTAATCGCTGCCGAACCGACGAAGGTCCCGCCCGTGTCGAATCCCTTTTTCGAGCGTCACCGCGCGACGCTTGATCGCGCCATCGAAGCGATCGGCAGTCGCGGTTACTGGACGCCATTTGCCGAGTCGCCGAGTCCGAAAGTCTACGGCGAAGGCGCGGCCGAATCCGGCAAGGCGAAGTACGACGCGGTGTTGAACCGGCGCTTTCCGCTGACGCAGCCGGCGACGATCGGCCAGGTCGGCAGCGAGCAGTCGCCCTACGGGATGCGGCTCGGCGTCACCTACCCCAAGCCCGACATCGATGGGCTGATGGCCGCCGTCGAGGCGGCGGAAGCGAGCTGGCGCAAGGCCGGCCCCGAAGCCTGGGTTGGCGTCAGCCTCGAGATCCTCGATCGGATCAACAAGGCCAGCTTCGAGATCGCGAACGCGATCATGCATACCACCGGCCAGGCGTTCGTCATGTCGTTCCAGGCGGGCGGCCCGCATGCGCAGGACCGCGGGCTCGAAGCAGTAACCTACGCGTGGGACCAGATGCGCCGCGTGCCGACGCAGGCGCGCTGGGAAAAGCCGCAGGGCAAGAACGAGCCGGTCCGGATGGACAAGCGATTCCGGATCGTTCCGCGCGGCGTAGCACTCGTTATCGGCTGCAGCACGTTCCCGACGTGGAACGGCTATCCGGGAATCTTCGCCAGCCTTGCGACCGGCAATGCGGTGATCGTCAAGCCGCATCCGAACGCGATATTGCCGCTCGCGATCACCGTGCGCATCGCGCGCGAAGTGCTGGCCGAAGGCGGCTTCGATCCGAACGTCGTCACGCTGATCGCGCACGACACTGGCGACAACATGGCGCAAACGCTCGCACTGCGTCCGGAGATCAAGATCGTTGACTTCACGGGGAGCACGGCGAACGGCCGCTGGCTCGAAGAGCACGCGCGCCAGGCGCAGGTCTATACGGAAAAGGCCGGCGTCAACCAGGTGATCATCGACTCGGCCGCCGACTTCAAGGGGCTCGTTCGCAATCTGGCGTTCTCGCTTGCGCTGTACACGGGCCAGATGTGCACGGCGCCGCAGAACATCTACGTGCCGAAGGATGGCATCGACACGGCGGACGGCCATCTGTCGTTCGACGAGGTCGCGGCGGCGCTGGCACAAGGTGTCGACAAGCTGCTCGCCGATCCCGCGCGCGCCGTCGAGGTGCTGGGCGCCGTCGCCAACGAGGGCGTGCTGCGCCGACTCGAGGCGGCGCGCTCGCTGGGCGAGATCGCGCTCGATACGCGGACGATCGAGCATCCGCAATTCCCGGAGGCGACGATTCGCACGCCTCTGATCGTGAAGCTCAAGAAGAGCGATCGCGCTACGTACCTGAACGAATGGTTCGGCCCGATCGCGTTCGTCGTCGCAACCGATGGGACCGCCGACAGCCTTGCGATCGCCCGGGACGCCGTCGTCGGCCACGGCGCGCTCACGATGGCCGTCTATTCGACGCGCGACGAAGTCATCGAACGCGCCATCGAAGTTGCCGAAGACGTGGGTGTCGCGCTGTCGATCAACCTGACGGGCAACATCTTCGTCAACCAGTCCGCCGCGTTTTCCGATTTTCACGGCACCGGCGCCAATCCGGCAGCCAACGCCGCGCTGACCGACGCTGCGTACGTCGCCAACCGTTTCCGCGTCGTGCAGCATCGCGTGCACGTTTAGCGGATCGCTGCGCGCAAGAACGCGCGGCAGACTCGAGGAGCCGGTCGATGAACTACGAGCAGATCCGCTTCGAAACCGGTGACCGCATCGCGCGGATCACGCTGAACCGGCCGGACCGGCTGAACAGCTTCACCGCCCAGATGCATGCCGAGCTGCGCGACGCGCTGGCGCGGGTGACGGGAGACGGCGATGCGCGCGTGCTGGTGCTCACCGGCGCGGGCCGCGCGTTCTGCGCGGGGCAGGACCTGTCCGATCGCTCAGTCGCCCCGGGTGCTGCACCGGTGGACCTCGGCGCATCGATCGAGGACAACTACCGACCCCTAGTGCTCTCCATTCGCAACCTGCCGCTGCCGGTGGTGTGCGCGGTCAACGGCGTCGCCGCCGGCGCCGGCGCGAACATCGCGCTCGCGTGCGACATCGTCATCGCGACGAAATCGGCGAGCTTCATCCAGGCGTTCTGCAAGATCGGGCTGGTGCCCGACTCCGGTGGTACGTACTTCCTGCCGCGCCTCGTCGGGTCGGCGCGTGCGATGGGACTCGCGTTCTTCGGCGATCGCGTGAGCGCCGAGCAGGCAGCGGAGTGGGGATTGATCTGGAAGTGCGTCGACGACGGCGAGTTTGTCGCGACGACGGACGCGATGGCCGCGCAACTCTCGGACGCGCCCACGGCGGGCCTGGCGGCGATCAAGCGTGCGCTGTACGCGTCGAGTGGCAACACCCTCGAGCAGCAGCTCGACGTCGAGCGCGATGCGCAGCGCGCACTCGGCAACAG
>Ga0068864_100005743_pt1 | contig 10178 bp, 5 predicted proteins | sample KBSSwiS72_FD_66586 | JGI IMG/M metagenome (GOLD analysis project Ga0068864, IMG submission 66586) | Switchgrass rhizosphere microbial communities from Kellogg Biological Station, Michigan, USA - KBS Switchgrass S7-2 | ecosystem: Host-associated > Plants > Roots > Rhizosphere > Soil ...
CGCGTGGCCAGGCCGACCTGGCCGGCGCCATCGCTATCGTTGCCGGGGCGATTGGCGCAGCGAGCGGGATCGGCCAGCGAGGCGAAAGGGCGGTGTTCGACCGACTGGGTGGGAGGGGAAATGATCCGCATTCCCCAAGATATCGCAAATCGGGGGTCAAGGACAAGCTGTCCTCGACCCCCGATCGTTTCCGTATGAGGCAAAAGGTCGTTCCGGCGCGCTGTTGCGCGCGCCGGGACCCGTTTGCGTGCCTGTCAGGCGGCCTTCTTCAGCGATTCCACCGCGAGCGTCACGCGGCGGGAGATCGGCGCGATCGAGTCGCTGCCGAGCTTGACGAACGCTTCGGTCTGCTTCGAGCTGAAGGCAACGGCAGCGTCGAAGTTCTTGCGCAGCAGATCGCTCTGCAGCTTGAAGAAATCGGCCGGGGTCTTCACCGCGGCCAGTTCCTTGGCTTCGGCGGTCAGCGTTTCGAACGCGCCGCGGCTCTCGGCGACGAAGTCGGTGCCGAGCTTCTGCAGGCCATCGGCAAGGATCTTGCTCGATTCGACGACGGCTTCGACATTGCCCTTGGCCATTTCGGTGCCTTCGCTGAGGGAGGCGGCGCCCTTCACGTAGGCACCCTTGGCCTTCTCCTGGACATCGGCGAAGGCGGTCTTGATGGCGGCGGTGAAATTGGTCGTGCTCATGGGAAGGATCTCCGAAAGGGGCTTGCGTCGGGCGACAGGCGCGGCGTCAACAATGGCTGCGGGTTTGATGGCTGGCTTGCGGGGGGATTTGGTGGGAAGCTTCGGCGCGACCGGCGTGGCGCGGACGGCCTTGGCCTTGATCGGGGCCGGGATGGCCGGCTTGATCGCGGGTGCTGCAACCGGAACGGCTGCCGCCGGCTTTTTGACCGGGGCCCGCTTTGCCTTAGCCACCGGCAGTTCCGGCGCGGCGGCTTCGGCAATCGCGGCCTTGCGCACAGGCTTGGTCTCAACGGGACCAGAAGCAGCAGGCGCTTCCACGATCGCGGGCGCTGCAACCTCAACCGAGTCTGCCGAGGGCTCGCCCCGTTCCGCATCGAGAACCGGCAGTTTGTCCTGAGCCATTCCGAGCGCTTTCCTGATTCGGCTTTATTTCGCACTGCACAATAATGCTTTCGCGCCAGCGGTCAAGCAAAATTGTGCAGTGCAACATAAGTGAATGTGCGCATCGGCAGTGGAGGGTCTACCGTGTCCTCACATAACGCCCGGGCGCGTCTTCAATGGCGCGGTCGCCTCTCCCGCCGGGCTTGCGCCTGCCCTTGGCCGGCACCACGGCATCGCCGTGGCTGCGCAACCATTCCAGCCAGTATGACCACCACGATCCCGGGTGCTCGGTGGCGCCGGCGACGAATTGCTCGAGCGAACCCAGTTCCTCGGACGGCGTGTCGTTCGTCCAGTACTGGTAGCGTCCCGCGGCCGGCGGGTTGATCACGCCGGCAATGTGGCCTGATCCGGCAAGCATGAATGTCGTCGGTCCACGCAGGTGGCTGGTCAACTTCCACACACTGGCCGGCGGCGCGATATGGTCCTCGCGCCCGGCCTGGACGAAGGCGGGCGTGGTCACCCGGGTGAGGTCGATCGGCGTGCCGTCGGCAGCCATGGCATCGGGGATGACCAGCCGGTTGTCCCGGTAGAGATTCTTCATGTAGTCGATGTGCCAGCGCGCCGGCAGGTTGGTCACGTCGCTGTTCCAGTGCAGCAGGTCGAACGCCGGGTAGTCCTCTCCCAGCAGATAGTTGCGCACGACATAGGACCAGATCAGGTCGTTGGCGCGGAGCAGGTTGAACGTCGCGGCCATGTAGCGGCCATCGAAATAGCCTTTGGGCGAAAGCTGCTCGATCAGGGCGAACTGCCGGTCGTCGATGAAATGGGCGAGTTCGCCGGCATTGGCGAAATCGACCTGGGCGGTGAAGAACGTCGCGCTGGCGACCTTCGTGTCCTCGCCGCGCCGGGCGAGCACCGCCAGCGTCGCCGCCAGCGTGGTCCCCGCGACGCAATAGCCGATGGTGTGCACGGACGGGACGCCGAGGCGTGCGCGGACATGGTCGATCACCTCGATCTGCGCGCGGATGTAGTCGTCCCAGGCGATGTCGGCCATGGTCTCGTCGGCGGAGCGCCAGGAGACCACGAACACGCTGATGCCCTGCTCGACCGCCCAGCGCACGAAGCTTTTCGCCGGGGTCAGGTCGAGGATGTAGTAGCGGTTGATCCACGGCGGAAAGATCACCAGCGGGATCGCCAGCACCTTTTCGGTCGTCGGGGTGTACTGGATCAACTGGTAGAGGTCGGTTTCATGGACGACCTTGCCTGGTGTCGTGGCGATGGTCTCCCCCAGCCGGAAGGCAGTGGGATCGCTATGGGTCAACTGGCCACGGCCGAGGTCCTTGAGCAGATGGCCCAGGCCCTTGACCAGGCTTTCCCCTTGCGTTTCCAGCGCGCGCTGCAGGACGAGGGGGTTGGTAAGCGGGAAATTGGCCGGGCTCAGTGCATCGACGGCGGCGCGGGTGGCGAAGCGCAACTGCTCCCGGCGCGCGCCGTCGAGCCCCTCTGCCTCAGAGTCAAGGGTGGCCAGCTGCTCCGCCATCATCAGGTAGGCCTGATGGACGAGCGCGTAGATCGGGAGGTCCTGCCATTGGCGGTCGGCGAAGCGGCGGTCCTTGCGGGGCAGGGCGGCGCTATCGTCATCCGCGGACAGGCCGAACTGGGCCAGTGCGGTCTGCCACAGGGCAATGCCATCGTTGAACAGCCGCTGCTGCATTTCCGGCTGGGCCAGCGGAAATCGCGACTGCCAGGTGCGGGCCAGGTTGGCCCACCAGGCGGGATCGAGCACCTGCTGTGCCGGATCGGCCTGGCGCAGCGCCTGTTCGCGCTGGAAATCGAGCCACATCGTCTGGAGACGGGCCAGAACGTTCGCCCACTTCTCCGCGTCGTCGGGCGAAAGCGGGGCAGCGGCGGTCGGCTTCGGCATCGCGTCCGCCAGCTGCCGGGCGAATTCCGCTGGCATCGCGAGCAGCGGCGCCAGCAGGTCCGGAAGGGTTGGCGGGGTTGCATCGTCTGCCATCGGGTGCTCCGTCTGCCTGCACGGCTGCCGATCGCATAGCACAGTCAGCCGCCTCGCCAAGGCCGCGCCACCCGGCCTAGACCCATCGGGGTTTGCCACTCGCCCGGATTGAGCCTAGAGCCGTTGGTCCGAGGATACACCAAGTGCGGCGTGCCAACTTTCGACGCCGCCCCTCGCCACCACGAGCAAACGGATACCGGATCACAGGTCATGGAAGACGAGTTCTACCGCATCAAGCGACTGCCGCCCTATGTCATCGCCGAAGTGAATGACATGCGAGCCGCAGCCCGCCAGGCCGGTCGGGACATCATCGACCTCGGCATGGGCAATCCGGACCTGCCGCCGCCCGCCCATGTCATCGACAAGCTCTGCGAGGTCGCCCACAAGCCCGACGCCCACGGCTATTCCGCGTCCTCCGGCATACCCGGCGTGCGCAAGGCCCAGGCCGCTTATTATGCCCGCCGTTTCGGGGTCGAACTCGACCCGGCGAGCGAAGTGGTCATGACCATGGGCTCGAAGGAGGGCCTCGCCAGCCTCGCCACGGCGATCACCGCGCCCGGCGATGTCGTGCTGGCGCCCAACCCAAGTTACCCGATCCACACCTTCGGCTTCATCATCGCCGGCGCCACCATCCGCTCGGTGCCGACCACGCCGGACGAGCGATACTGGGATTCGCTCGAGCGGGCGATGAAGTATTCGGTGCCGCGCCCTTCGGTGCTGATCGTCAACTATCCCTCGAACCCGACTGCCGAGACGGTCGACCTCGCGTTCTACGAGCGACTCGTCGCCTGGGCGAAGGAGCACAAGGTCTGGGTCCTTTCGGACCTCGCCTACTCCGAGCTCTATTACGACGGCAACCCGACGCCTTCGATCCTCCAGGTGCCGGGCGCGAAGGATGTCGCGGTCGAGTTCACCTCGATGTCGAAGACGTTCTCGATGGCCGGCTGGCGCGTCGGCTTCGCGGTCGGCAACGCGCGGCTGATCGCGGCGCTGAAGCGGGTCAAGTCCTATCTGGATTATGGCGCGTTCACGCCGATCCAGGCGGCGGCCTGCGCGGCTCTCAATGGCCCGCAGGACATCGTCGACAAGAACCGCGAGCTCTACCAGAAGCGCCGCGATGTCATGGTCGAAGCCTTCGGCCGCGCCGGCTGGGACATCCCGAGCCCGCGCGCCTCGATGTTCGCCTGGGCTCCGCTGCCGCCGGCTTTGCGGGAGATGGGCAGCCTCGAATTCTCGAAGCAGCTGCTGACCCATGCCGAAGTCGCGGTCGCGCCGGGCGTCGGCTATGGCGAGGATGGCGAGGGCTTTGTCCGCATCGCCATGGTCGAAAACGAGCAGCGGCTGCGCCAGGCCGCGCGCAACATCAAGCGCTACCTCGCCAGCATGGGGGTCAATACGGTCTCGCCGCGCTGGGCGTGAACGCGCAATCGACGGCGGCAGATTTGCCGCCGTCGAATCGGCTTGCGCCACACCACCCCCTCCGCTAGTGCCCCGCCACCCACGCACAGTCTGCGATCTGGCCCGATGGCGGAGTGGTTACGCACCGGACTGCAAATCCGTTTACGCCGGTTCGATTCCGGCTCGGGCCTCCACGCACATTACCGATCACCCGCGCTCGGAAGAGCACGCCCCGACAATGGCGCAATTGCGTGGGATTTCGGCTGATAGAGCGAGACAGAAGCGTCTCCGAAGAGACGCGAAATCCGCCCGAACCAGGCCTGAATTCGCCAGAGTCTCTGTGGCGAATTCTGCATCTACGGTTTCGTGGAAACCCGCGTCTCTGTCGTTTTGCTCACCGAGGTGGTTGGGGCTGCGGCTACGTCTGCTACCAAAACAAGGGCGAGATTCGACGGGTGGGATGGCTCCCTGAAACCTGCCCTTGATTATCGAGGGACCCGATATCTTCCGACACCGGAAGCACCCGACCAACTCAAGACGTTCGGCACAACTGATGCTAGCTTCAGCTTTTGCCATAACCCGCCGTTCAGATCGCGCAAACCGACCGGTCAGCTGCGGGCCCTAATCTCGGTCGTTCGCCTGCCGACAATGGATCCGGGAAGCTGCTGTTTAGTCAGACTACGTCGAACGACATGACGCGTAGGGAGCGGCATGTCCGCTTTTGGATGCTCGGTGCGAGGAGCAGTCGCTTGTTCAGGTTAGTCGGAGCAGGCACCGCACGCGTCAGACGTCCTGTCGTTTACAATAACCAGCGCAGCTAGCGAGCCGATGATGAGCTCTGGTGGCATGATCCTTCGCCGACAATCTGCGAGTGGCTCCGCGAGCCCGTCCGCCCTACAGCTCAACCCCGAACGCTGCCGGATTGATTGCGCGGAAGCCGTCAGGCTTCGACCAGTCCATGTGAGCGCCCAGACGCTCGACGGTCATGCGAAAACCGCAAACATCTCTCGGCGATCTATTCGAACCAAGGAAGAGTTCGAGTTGGTACCTCAGGTGCCGTGAAAAACAGCTCCGGAACATAGTAGGAACTTCCTCTCTACCAGGTGCAGGGTAGTGCCGCAGGCGAATTAATGAGCGGCGCCTTATTGACCGTACGCGACGGCGTCAGCATGTCGCGAACCTGAAAATGGTACGCGTTGAACAGGGCCAGATCTGCACATGCGGGCCTCAGCTTGACCCAACGTAGAAAAGGCTTCACAGCAGAAAACGGGCTTCGCTAAAGACATTATGCGTTTTTTCTTAGCAGAACCTGTTCGATCGCCCGCGCAAGGTGTTCGCGTTCGTAGGGTTTCTGGATCACGACTTCGTCGCCGTTACGCTGCTCAAGAGCAAGCTCCTCGCCATACCCAGTGGCGAAGATAAATGGCGTACCCGCAGCCTTCAATCGCGTGGCCAACTGGAAGCTGGTGCTGCGTCCCACGTTGATATCGAGCATGGCCACATCGAACTGGCGACGCTCGAGCAGCAGATCAGCCTCGCTGATCGTGGACGCGAGCGACACGTGCTCCGCACCGAGCAAACGAAGCATGTCTTCCGCTTCGAGCGCAATGAGCATGTTGTCCTCCACCAGCAGCACCGCCTTGCCGGCTATCGGCATCGGATTGGAAGCCGCTGGCGCTGCTTCGACCGACATCCGGCTGTCGGTCACCATTACATCGCGCTCCTGCGCACCCTCGAACAGATGGCATTGCGGGATGAAGAAATCGGCCTGCAACCCTTCGAGCAGGTATCGCACGCTTGCGGTTCCTTGCAGATCGAAGGGAATCGTGCGTTCGAGAATGACGGAGCCAAATCCTCGGCGGGTCGGTGCGCGCACGGCTGGTCCGCCGAACTCTCGCCATGTGACATAGGCCCCTTCGCCATCGACCATCGCGACGGTCACTTTGACGCTCCCGGTCGATGAAAGCGCACCGTGTTTGCAGGAGTTGGTGAAGAGCTCGTGAACTACCAGCGCCATTGTGGAAATTGCCTGCGCTTGCAATTGGACGTTCGGACCAGTCACTGACAAGCGTCCCTTCGCGCCTTCGTGAGCGGCGACCTCGTCTTCGAACAGGGTGGCGATGGGCGCTGGACCCCAATTTTGGCGGGTTACGCGGTCATGGGCGCGCGACAGTGCCTGCACTCGTCCACCCAGCGATTCGACATACGAAGCGACATCGCCCTTCGACCCGCCGGTTTGAACAACAAGGCTTCGGATTAACGCGAGGATGTTGCGCACGCGGTGGTTGAGCTCAGCAATCAGCAATTCCTGACGTTCGGCGGCGCGCCGCTGCTGGTCGGTCGCTCCGTCGGAAATGCGCAGGATCACTTCGATCAGCGCCAGCCTAATCGCTTCGCCAATCCGCTCGTCGCGGTCCGAAAACGGCGACGATTTTCCGCGCACGAGTTCGGTAAAGACCGCGAAACTCTTGCGAGGGGACATCCGAAATCCGTTTGGACCCTCCTCCATCGCTTTCGTCGGGTTTCCGCTCCAGCGGATCTCGTTCAACCTTTGACGCCGGAAAAGCAGGATGTAATCGCGCGGGACGCGAGAAATCGGGATCGACAACATGCCGGCGGCGGCATCCACAATGTCAGCGCAAGGCGCATGAATTGAAGCGAGGTGGTCGGTGATGAACACCCGACTGGGGGAAGCGGCATTGAGGTGGTGGGCGAGGGCAATCACCTGTTCACGCGGCGGTGTCGAGCCATTGAGGGAAACCGCACCTCGCCGATAGATCGCGACACCGTCGCAATCGATCATATCGCGCGTCATTTCCTGCAGCCACGTCGCATTGTCCATGAGGCTCTCGTCGCCGGCGATCATGGTGATTACCCGGTCGGCCAGTTCGCGCGCCTTTTGATCGTATTCTGCGCTGACGTGCCGCAACCGGCTTTCCAGCATCATTGAATACATGCTGCCAAGCAATTCGGACGCAGTGCGCATGATGAAGCTCGGCAATCGTGGGCTTAGCGCGTGGCAGGCGATCAGTCCCCACAGGCGCTGCTCGACGATAATCGAGATGGACAGAGATGCCCCGACCCCCATGTTGCGCAGGTATTCGAGATGCACCGGGGAAACTGCCCGGCTGACTGCGAGCGAGAGATCTATCGGACCCAATACCGCATTGGCTGGCGGAAGAAGCTCGAGCGTGGGTGCGTTTACGTCGGCAATGATGCGGAAAGGGTTGCGCAGGTAGAGTGCACGAGCCTGCTTGGGGATATCGCTCGCGGGATAATGCAGGCCGAGGAAGCTTTCGCTGTCGGCACGCGTCGCCTCGGCGATGACTTCGCCATGATCGTCATGGTCGAAGCGGTAGATCATGACGCGATCAAATCCGGTAAGGGCCAGGACCTGGCGAGCGGCATCCCTGTGGAACTTGTCCAAGGACGGCACCTTCGCGAGGTAAGCGGACATCGCGCGCACCATCGAGGCGGCTTCCATCCGTTCCCCTTTTTGCGAACGCTCACCCTCGATGATGAGCAGGTCGTCCTGGAAGTGGATCGACAGATCGGCGGTCGGAAGCCCTTTCCCGAGCGAAACGCCGAAAATCCTCTCTCCCCCGGTGGATGGAAGAATAGCCATGCGGTTGCGAATGTCGTGAAGCGCCGTCTCACCGATAAACGTGTCGAAACGGGCACCGAGCATCTTCTCGGGACCGACCTTGAAATAGTCACCGATGTTCTCCGATGTGCGGACGATGGTCCAGTCATTGGCCAGCGCGACAAGAAAAGCAAAATTCTGGATCCGGTCCATTCGTGTAATTGGCTCGCGATCGCATTCGGTCAAATCGGCAACAGCCAGCTGATCGTTCGGCATAATTCCCCCTGTTCAGCGTTGCTGCATTCGATAATGAGTCGGAGTGGTGCTCAGGATCTGGCGGAACACCCGCCGGAATTGTGGAGCACCATGGAAGCCTACTGCCTGCGCGATCGCTTCGATCGGCATGTCGCCACGCCGAAGGAGGTCGGCCGCGCGATCGATCCGCCGTTTCTGGACGAATGCGTGCGGGTTTTCTCCCGTCGTCGCCTTGAACGCACGAGAGAAGTGGAACCGGCTGAGCCCGGCGGCAGCCGCGAGATCGGAAAGCCCGATCGGTTCGTGGAGGTGTGCTTCGACGTAGTCGATTACGGCGCCGATCTGGCGGGTCGACAACCGCCCTTGCTCGTCTGCAATGACGCCGAACACTTCGAGTGAGGCGAGCAGGCAGAGGCTTTCTGCGTGGAGGTCGTCGACCTGCGGTTCGACGAGCAGATCCTGTATTTTTTCGAGCGTGGAGCGGAGCGCGGCATTGCGGGCATAGGCGAAAGGCTTAGGTTGCTGATTGAGATAGCGCGCGCCCAGGTCGGCCCGGAGCACCTCGGGATCGAAATAGACAGCCAGATAGCTGTTCGGGCGCAGCTCGGGATGCGCCCAGCCATCCACGCCACGTCCCTTGGGTACGAAAGTGATGGTATCGCGCAGATCCCGTTGCCGGATGCTCGGCAGGCCTTCGATCCTCAGTTCCCCATTGCGCAGCTTGAGATCGTGTAATGCCAGGTAGTGGCTATCGCCAAAATTCTGAAAGCTATACGGCGCATCGTCCGCCAGCACGACTCGTTCGGCTGAAAATCCCTGCCAATCCCGAGGGATACGCATCACAGGGGGTGCTGAATCGGCAAAAGCCAGCTCGAGAGAGGTTCGCATTAGCATCATCACCGGATAGCACGGAGTTTGCGTTATGATACATAATTTGCTGTCTTGCGACAAATGAAAGAGCTAGGCGCGGATGTACAGCAGGAATTGAAAGGGAGGGCAAACGATTGAACGCCTTGGAGCGACTGCGTCGATCTACGGATGCCGATCATGTGCAGGTTGATCGTGCATTCAGCCGGTTCGACCTTGCGGATCGGGCTGGATATTGTCGTTTCCTAACCGTGCATGCGCAGGCGACCTTCGGCGTCGAAGAGTATCTGCTAGGTCACGACGATTTGCCGCATTGGCGGCCGCGCAGCGCATTGCTGGAGGCGGACCTCGCGGAATTGAGAGTGCCGCAGGCCACAGCATCCCAGTTTTCCACGTCGGGCACGTTGGCAAACAGATTAGGCGTTTTGTATGTGCTCGAAGGGTCTAGACTTGGCGCCTCCGTGCTGTTGCGCCGGGTAAAACATGGTCTGCCGATTAGGTATTTGTCCGCCCGGCACCAACAGCGTGAATGGCGAACGTTGCTTGCTGCAATCGAGCAACAAGCAATCCTGGGAGGGGCGCCGTTCGTGGCGAGCTTGATCGAAGGGGCTCGCGCCTGTTTCCAGCACTATCTCTCCGCTGCTGATCGCCATAAGTGGTAGGAACGGGCGCTCTCGTCCGACTTCGATGCCAAATAGTGCCTGACCGCCAAAATCGAGCAAACGTCCGGTTCTGTTGATCCGTTCGCGGCGGCCCTATCCAGAATCTTTATGCCAATGGTAATCACACGCCTATCGCAGTTCGACAACCTTATCATTTATCGCCATTGGGCTTCCCAGTTGCCGACACGGTATCCGGCCGCCAGATTTGAACGGCGGCTTCTGACAGGGCCTGCCGTTACAAAGTTTTCGTGGGAAGGACCGCAAGGTCCCAATTCACGCCATTCCCAACACGTGCCGCTGCTCGGCCCAATCCAGCGGAATATCGGCCG
>Ga0068864_100005744_pt1 | contig 10177 bp, 11 predicted proteins | sample KBSSwiS72_FD_66586 | JGI IMG/M metagenome (GOLD analysis project Ga0068864, IMG submission 66586) | Switchgrass rhizosphere microbial communities from Kellogg Biological Station, Michigan, USA - KBS Switchgrass S7-2 | ecosystem: Host-associated > Plants > Roots > Rhizosphere > Soil ...
CGATGCCGGACAATAAGCTTTCATGGCCTACATCCTTAACGGCTTCGCGGATACGGTGACAGAGATACCATGCGGTCTTATAGGCGACACCGAGAGTGCGCTTTAACTGGAGAGCAGAGACACCCTTTTTAGACTCGCAGATTAGATAGGTAGCGATGAACCACTTTCGGAGCGGCAAATGCGTATCATGGAAGATCGTTCCGGTCGTAACCGAGAAGTGATAGCCGCAAGAGGCACATTCGAATTGCTTGCGCTTGGCAGCGCGGTAAACCTTTTCGGACTCGCAACGGATACAGCGAACGCCCAGCGGCCAGCGTAGCTTCTCAAGGGTAAGGCGACACTTGTCGTCTGAATCGTACCGCTCGATCAGCTTCATGATGTTCATGTCGTTGGTGCGGTTAATAGGTCTAGGCATGATTAGGAGTCCTTATGAAGGTTAAAGATTTGAAAGACGACAAACAGGCACCACGGAACAAAGAACCGATTGAAATGACTTCGGATGAACTACTGGAATATGCGCTTGCGCCGGAGCTTGCCGACGAAGTGAAGCGACAAGCCAAGCCACTGGAAAGTACCGATTCAGAACGGGAATGTTAGGAGTCGCGAGCACGGATGCATACTACTCCGATTACTTACCCGCGTCAAGTAGATAATTACCACTTGTTTAGTGTGTTTCTAGTCCTGGTGGCGGTCCTCGTTGAGGAGTTTGGAGACGAAAAAGACGTAATGGGCGCCGGAGAGGACGGCGAGGGCGAAAACCGTGGTGTAAATCGTGGGCAGATAATAGCCGGTGCCATAAGGGACGCTGGCGGCGAAGATGATGGCTGCGATGGCGAAGATTTGGACGGTGGTGTTGATTTTGCCCAGCATTGAGGGACGGAAACCGCGAAATCCGGTGACGATGTTGATGGCCGCCGCTCCCACGAGGATGAAAACATCGCGGCTAATCACGGCCACAGTCACCCAGAAAGGGACAGGAAGATGCGAGGGCAACGGCTGTGGAAAAACTGCCCTCATCGAAAGAACGACGAAGGAAGTCACCAGCATGAGTTTGTCGGCAATGGGATCGAGGATGGTGCCCAGTTGAGACTTCTGGTTGAAGCGGCGAGCCAGGAGACCGTCGAGCCCGTCGGTCACACCGGCCAGGACAAAAATCGCTAACGCCAGGACAAATCTTTGATAGAAAAGCAGCGAGACGAAGACCGGAATCAAAACCATCCGGAAAACGGTCAGGAGATTAGGAACAGTAATGATCCGCGAGGACATTCAAGAGCAGCCACATTCAAAAGAAGAGATTAGCCACAAAAAGGCACAAAACGACAAAATGGTTAAGAATGATTGAGAGAGTTTAATACCCACTGAATGAGCATTTGTGATTTGTGCGCCTTTTTGTGGCTAACAATCATTTGTGCCTTTTGTGGCTAACTTCGCAGTTCCAACAAAGAAATTTCAGGAGGGCATCCGTATCTGATGGGCAGCACCACCGTACCTAAACCGCGGTTGACGTAAATCTGTGTATTGCCAAGTCGCCCGAGGCCCTTCAGCAGCCGTTTGCGCGCCCCACGCACGGTGCTGCGTTCGCCTCTGATCGCCACTTGCCCGCCGTGTGTATGCCCGCTCAGGACCAAATCAACCGAAGCTCGCGCGGCGCGCCGTAGAATGATCGGATTGTGCGCCAGCAGGAGTTTCATTTCCTCACGCCGGGCGCCTGCCAGCGCCAGCGATAGATCCTCGAGGCCTACCATCGTGTCGTCGACACCCGCCAGCCAGAACGATGCGCCGTCCTTTTCGAAGTGCATGCCTTCGTTGATCAGCACTGTGATTCCTTCGGCGCGGAACAGATCGGTTATCAGGGCGGCGTCAGTCCAGTGGTCGTGATTTCCCAGAACTGCATAGACACCGTAGCGAGCTTTCAAACGTCCCAACATCTCGGCACATGGCGCTGCGTAATGACGTTCCTTCGAGATGTAGTCGCCGGTGAGCGCAATGATGTCAGGTTGTAGCCTATTCGCAGTTTCGACTGCGCGCTCGATCTGTTCACGATTGGAAAACGGGCCGTGATGAATGTCGGAAAGCTGCACGACGCGAAAGCCGTCAAAAGCTTTCGGCAACTTGTTCAACTGGATCCGTTGATGCTCGATGCTGAGCATGTAGGGCTCGGTGAGGGCGGCACGAGCAACATGGGTCAGACTAAGAGCCAGTGACCGCAACGGCGTGTCTGGTTGTTTGGAACCGTTATACGGCGCGACACGTCTACGTTGGTTCCATCGAATGGGAGTCGCCATACTTTTGGGCTTAGATGGCGTCCGCTTGCCGGGGGACGCCTCGTAGGTGGGGCGCATTATAAAAACCTCCTCCGCTTGACGCAACCCGCTACGAAACCGTCGACGTCCGGGAAATATGTCATAATCGGCCACTCTTGCAAAAAACCCGAATAAAACGAGCAGGATTTCTGTTTGTGGCCGTCACTGTATTTGTGTGTTTTATTCTCGGGTTCCGCGTTTTGGCGGCCGGAGAAGCTGCCGCGAGCGGCGCCAGTCACGGTTTGAATCCGGCGGTTCTGATCGGCGTGGCCATTATGCTCGTGCTGTCCAAACTGGCCGGCGAGATGTTTGAACGAATGCAACAGCCCGGAGTGCTCGGCGAACTCATTGCCGGGATCGTGCTCGGCAACCTGGTGATACTCGGCTTCACCCGCGCAGAAACACTGAAGACAAACGACACGATTGCGGCGCTCGCGGAGTTGGGTGTGATCATCCTGTTATTCGAAGTCGGACTCGAGTCTGATTTAGGTGAAATGCTCGAGGTCGGCTGGTCGTCGTTGCTCGTCGCCGTACTCGGTGTGATTGCTCCGTTCTTTCTCGGCTGGGGAGTTTCGGCTTACTTCATGCCTCACGAGCCTCGGCTCGTGCACATCTTCATCGGCGCGACTCTTTGCGCAACTAGTGTCGGCATCACTGCAAGAGTTTTCAAAGATCTTGGGAAGCTCGGCACGCGTGAAGCGCGGATCATTCTCGGCGCCGCCGTACTCGACGACGTGCTCGGACTGCTCGTCCTGGCCGTGGTTGTCGGTGCGATCCAGGCGATGGCAACTGGCGCGGCGTTGTCGGTGTTTGATGTTGTCGTAATCGCGCTGAAGGCAGTTGTGTTTCTGGTTGCATCGATCGCGATCGGACAGTTAATAATGCCGCGTATGCTTCATGGAGCTGGTCGTTTGGCGACGCGCGGTGTTTTACTCACACTCGCGATTTCGTTTTGTCTGTTTCTCGCGTGGGCTGCGACCAAGGTCGGGTTAGCGCCGATCGTAGGAGCGTTTGCGGCGGGCCTGATTCTGGATGAAGTGCACTACCAACCTACCGGCGGCCGGCACGAACGCGATCTTAACGATCTGTTGCAGCCGGTGAGCACTGTGCTCGTTCCAATCTTCTTCGTGTTTATGGGTTTGAAAGTCGACTTTCGTCTCTTTACTCGACTCGACATCCTCGGACTAGCAATCGCACTCACGTTGGCAGCGATCGTCGGCAAACAGATCTGCGCGCTGGGTGTAGTTGAGAGGGGCGTCAATCGTCTCACGGTTGGACTGGGAATGATTCCACGCGGCGAGGTTGGTCTGATCTTCGCGGGCATTGGTGCTACGTTGATGTTGCCCTCGACGACGGGCGTCAGCACGCCCGTGATTAGCTCGGCGATTTTCGGCGCCGTTGTTATCATGGTCATCATCACGACGTTGATTACGCCGATTGCACTGAAGTGGTCGTTGGGCAAACGTACGAACAAACGGGAGGGATGAACATGGCAACAACGAAGGACCAGCACAAAGCGGGTATTCCACCAAAACCGCGCGGCCAGCAAACTGGTTTCGCCGGTAATCCGGATCAGAATCGCGAGGAAATGAAAAACACGCCGGCATTGCGCGGACGGCGGAAGAAAACAAACAAGATGTTTGCCGCCGCATCAGAGCAATACGTTGCGGGCAACGCCGTCACCCCGAGCACCAATGCACCCTCAACAGTAGTGAATGTGGGCGCGAAGAAACATAGAAAGAACCAAGCCTGAATATGCAGTTTGAAGTCCGGAGGTTCAGAGTTCGCTTGAACTCTGAACCCGCTACGGCCAACTAAAACGTTTGAACTGTGTCTGTATCATCGATGGTGAGCGACACCGATCTTGTCAAACGTGCTCAGGCAGAGGACCTCGACGCCTTCTGCCAACTCGCGGAACGCTACGCGCGCCGCATCTATCTGCTCGCCTCGCACTATTGCCGCAACGCTCAGGACGCCGAAGATCTCTCGCAGGAAGTGTGGATGAAGGCATACCAGGCACTCGAATCGTTTCGCTTTGACGCTTCGTTCTACACCTGGCTGCGTCGCATCACGATCAATACTTTCCTCAATCGTCGCCGCTCCAGTTTCTTCCAACGACAAGGTCAGAAAATAGCTATCCAACTGACTCCGATCGATTCCGAAGCGCAGGAAACGTTCTTAGACTCACGTTCCGCATCGCAGGAAAACATTTATACGAAATTACTTTTCGAGAACGTCGTGAGCGCACTCAGTGAACTGACGCCATCGCAGCGGCTCGCGTTTCTGCTGCGCCACTACGAAGGGATGTCTTACGAAGAGATAGCAAGCGTTATGAACTGCTCCACCGGAACGGTGAAAAAAGGCGTGTCGCGTGCAATTGCAAAGCTGCGTGCCAGGCTTTCGCCTGATTCGGAAACCGCCGAGGCACTGACGAGTTTGGCTAATGAGTATTGAACGGAGCGTTTTTAGAAATGCACAATTGCAGAGAGATAAAAGAGCAACTTAACGAGCTGGTTTTGAATAACGAAGTATTGCCCGCGGAATTGAGCACGTGCGGCGAGTGTCGCGCGGAGTTTGAAGCGCTCAACGCGACGTTGCGCATGACGAAGAGATTATACGAAACCGCCGCGCCGCCCGAAGCTTACTGGACCAGCTATCACGCACAGCTCCGACTAAAACTTACTTCTCCCGCAAAGGCGCAAAGACGCAATGAGGATCTTCTCCCTTCGTTTGCGTTTCTCTTTGCGCCTTTGCGGCTTTGCGCGAAAAAATCGATCCGCGTTCCGTTACCGTTGGCTATCGCCGTAATTATCGCGTGCTTCGCCCTAAGTGTATTTGCCTTTCGAGCAACCCAACATCCAAACGTTCTCGTGGAGAGCCCGGTGATTGTTCAGGTCCCGGTCGAAGTTCCCGTCGTTCACGAAAAAACAGTTACACAAGTGGTCTATCGCGATCGCAAGCCGCGCTTTAGAAGTTCGAAACAACCGGTGAATGGTCCAAAACCGGAAACCACTTTTGCGCGCTCGCAAAAATTTCCTAACGAAGACATTCCGCCGAGTTTGACTGGCTTCAAACCAACTGAAGAGATCAAGCTCACGGTTATTAAAGGAGGGTTCCCGAATGAGAAGTAAGCTCTGGATCCTTCTGCTTTGTTTTCACTTTCTGGGAGTTGTGGCCTTCGCGCAAGACCTCGCCAGGCGCCAGCTTGTCTTGCAGGTCTCGAACGGCGGCTTCGTCTCCTTTCGCAGCGAGACGCCCGGAAGTCATGATCAGCCCGACGGCAAATCATTGGCAGCGTTGCTCTACGCTCAAGCCTTCGCCGGTGAAAACCGGATCATCCATCGTGTAATAACGGACGCTCAGCAAAACGTCGTGTTTGGTTACGATCTGTGGGTGAGCGCCGATCCGCTGACGAAAAAGTTCAGCGTCGCGATTTTGCCGGCCGATGAAGCGTTTCGCAGAAGTTTTCTAAAGGATTTCACCCCACTACGACCGAACAGCGGGTTCGCTACTTTTCCCAACTCGACCACGCCGCAAACATTGGACGACGGCGACGCTGTTTCACTGGAACTGCTGGTCAACCAGGAATCGGGCGTGAAGATCGTCGACGTGGTCAAAGTGACTTTCGATCGCGCCACACTCCACGACAATTACTCCGAATCGATTCCGAAAGATTTCACGCTCGATGCTGTGGCGCTCGCCGTGAAAAATTACAGCCTGCTGATCAACGGCAACCTCGTGAGCAAAAGTAAATCGAGCATTGGCTGCACGGGCGCGTTGCTTTGGTTTTACATACCCGAGCGTGGGCGTTTTATCTTTTCACTGGTGCCGCGCGAGGGTTACGACTTCGAAAAGGTCGCGATCCTCGATGAAGATCGCATCGCATTTACGCTGAACGGTGACCGCTATGAATGGCTTTCGAGTGCGTCGATCCTGCCGAGTGGCGGCACCTGGAATCTGTGGGTGTTGCGCGATCCGAATTACGTGCCGCTCTTCGGGGCCGTTAATCCCAAGCCGCGCACGACGCAGAAAAGTCCGGGCTTCTTCGACAAGCTGGAAGGCGTATTAAATAATCAGGGCGCGTCGCTTTCCCTCAGCCTCCCCGGCAAACCCCGAAATGATAACTCGATCGCCGCGCCGCCGCGGGTAATGGTTGGAGGCGCTGACAGCATGGACCATCTTTTGCCGAAGAGTCCGTAATGATTCCTAACTAAGTCTCCCGTCCCCATCAAGCGAATAGATACAGACTTCAGCAATCACAGTTGCTGAGATCGGGATACGTGTGTGCTTCACCAAAAAACAGTTTCAGGAGATTCAAATGAAGAGAACTCATTTTGTCGTCGTCGCAATCGCGATCCTATTCATCCACTCAACCGCGCTGGGCCAATCGCAGGACCCGCCGAAGTTTGAAGTCGCAGGAGAATTCACCACCCTCGAGCGGGATGCAAACACGACCGAGCCCGGCTTTGGTGGTCGATTCACTTACAATCTCAACCGGATTTTTGCTATCGAGGCCGCTGGTTATTTCTTTCCGCGAAGCTGTTTCGATTGCCGCGACAACGGCCGCGCCACAGAGGCTTTGGGGGGTGTGAAAGTAGGAAGGAGATTTGGAAGCTGGGGACTTTTCGGGAAAGCTCGACCGGGTGTGGTGAGCTTCAGCGCAGGAAACACCGATATCGTGTCGAGCCCAAACAATCCCGTGTTTCCCGGTTTCCCTTTTCGATTCGAAACAAGTCGCGCAACGCATTTTGCGACTGACATTGGCGGCGTGCTCGAGTTTTATCCTTCAAAGCGGATCGTGACGAGATTTGACGCCGGCGACACGATCATTCATTACGGTAGTCGCACGAGTAACTTTCTTCAGTTCGATGGAACGACGAACACGTATACGCTGGTCCCGTTTACGATAGGATCAAGAACTACGCACAACTTTCAGTTTATGGCTAGTGTGGGATTTCGTTTTTGACAGGATTTACAGGAGGTTCAAGATTTGCCGGATGTATCTCGTGAATCCTGCAAATCTTGTCAATCCTGTCTAAAACTTACTCCACCATCCACGTATCGCCGCTGTTAATCAGCTTCTCCAAACTTCCTGCGCCTGACTTAACGATCGCGGCATCGATCTGGCCCGTCATCATGTCCTCATAAGTCGGGCGCTCAATCGCCCTGAAGATCCCGACCGGCTGCGGAAACTCCGGCTGGTCCATGCGCGCGAGCATAAACGCCACTGACGGATCCTTCACATAAATATCGTGCACCAGCAGATCGTTTTCAGTGATCCCGTTTTCACCGATGGTGACGACTTCGGGAAGCGCACCGTTCATGCGAATGCCTTTGTCGCGGTTCTTGCCGAAGACCATCGGCTTTCCATGCTCGAGGTAGAGCACACGCTCCGGGCGCACGGTGCGTTCAGCGAAATAGTCGAAGGCGCCATCGTTGAAGATGTTGCAGTTCTGATAGACCTCGATAAACGAGATGCCTTTGTGTTTCGCTGCCGCATCAACCATCGCGCCGAGGTGTTTGACGTCGATATCGATCGAACGCGCCACGAACGTCGCCTCGCTGGCGATCGCCAGTGAAAGCGGATTGATCGGATAGTCGATGGTGCCGGACGGTGTCGACTTCGTCCTCTTACCAAACTCCGACGTAGGACTGTACTGGCCCTTGGTCAGACCGTAAATACGGTTGTTGAAGAGAATGTAATTCAGGTCGAGATTACGCCGGATCGCGTGGATGAAGTGGTTACCACCAATCGAAAGCGCGTCGCCGTCGCCGGTAATCACCCAAACGCTGAGATCCGGGTTCGCACACTTGATGCCGGTGGCAATCGCGGGCGCGCGACCGTGAATGCTGTGAAAACCGTAGGTGTTCATGTAATAGGGGAAGCGCGACGAGCAGCCGATACCCGACACAAACACGATCTTCTCGCGCGGAATGCCGAGCTCCGGCATGACCTTTTGCACGTTGTTGAGAATGGCGTAGTCGCCACAACCCGGGCACCAACGCACCTCCTGGTCAGAAACAAAGTCGGCCTTCTTCATCTGTCCCGGCGGCGGCGCAATTCTGCCCGAAACCGCCGAACCCGAATCACTTTCAGCCGAAACTGCCGTTTCAGCGAATGACTTATTTCCATTCCCACTATGACCATTACTCTGTGTACTCATCATCTCTCCTGACTATCGTGCTTTCTTTAACGTGCCGGGCGTAGGGCCGAAGATCCGGTCGAGCGAAATTCGGAAACCCGGTAAAAGGTCTGGCGCTTCCAAGTAATCGGATCCTGAAAACGTGGTCATATCTGATTCTGATCGGTAGATCGTGACCGTGCTCTGCTTTAAATTTACAATCCAGACCTGCTTCGTACCAAAACCAAACCACCGCGAGATCCTTTTACTTACTTTGCTCGTGCCGTATCCGGGGCTGAATACTTCCACCGCAAGATCGGGAGGACCTTGCCAGTAACCGTTGACTTCTCCCGCCTCTTCCAACCGCTCTTTTGAGATGAAAGAAATGTCTGGTCCTAAAACGGTGTCCGGATTCCAAGTCACTTGAAACCCGACGTCCGTTATGTAAGCTTCACCCAAATCATGGTCCCAAATAAACTGCGCGAGTGGCGCACCAAGCCGCATCGCGACCCGGCCGTGAGGAAGTCGGGGAAGTGGCATAGTTTCTAGTACTCCATTGATGAGTTCAGCACGATAATATCCGTGCGGAAGCTGCAGCAGCTCCTCCGCCGTCATTAACGCTGTTGAGGTCGTACTCATCTTCTTACTCCTGGCTTTATTTGCGTGTGAGGAACGCTCCAACATTACAAATACTCTTCGACCTTTCTCACGATCTCGCGGATCTGGAACGGGCGGCCTTTAACTTTCGAGAACGGCACTGCGTCGACCAGGTATTTCGCTCTGATCATTGTGCAGAGTTGGCCCAGGTTCATCTCGGGGACGATTACCGTTTCGAAGGACGACAATACCTCGCCGAGATTGCGCGGGAATGGATTGAGGTGCCGCAGGTGCGCTGACGAAACACTTTTGCCTTCGCGCTGCATCTTCTCGACTGCCGAACTGATCGAACCATAAGTCGAACCCCAACCAAGCACCAGAACTTTTCCACTCGCGGCGCCCATCACTTCAACGAGCGGAATATCCGCGACTGCACGATCAACTTTTTCCTGGCGCAGCTTGACCATGAGATGGTGATTCTCAGGATCGTAGTTGACGTTGCCGGTGATGTGCTGTTTCTCGATACCGCCGATGCGGTGTTCGAGCCCGGGCGTTCCCGGCAGCGCATACGGACGCGCAAGACTTTCCGGATCGCGCGCGTACGGCATGAACGTCGCGGGATCGGTTGCGAATTTGACTTCGATCTTCGGCAGGTCGTCGATCGCGGGTATCGCCCACGGTTCCGCGCCGTTCGCGAGATAACCGTCGGAAAGATAAAACACCGGCGACATGTACTTGAACGCCAACCGCACGGCTTCGATCGCCATGTGGAAGCAATCCGCAGGCGTGGCCGGAGCGACGACGATCGCCGGACACTCGCCGTTTCGTCCCCAAACCGCCTGGAACAAATCCGCCTGTTCTGTTTTGGTCGGCAATCCGGTGGATGGTCCACCGCGCTGCACGTTAACGATCACCAGCGGCAACTCAGTCATCACCGCGAGACCGATCGCTTCCTGTTTTAGTGCCACCCCCGGTCCCGATGTTCCAGTTAACCCAATTTGTCCCGCAAAACTGGCGCCAATCGCAGCGCAAACTGCGGCAATCTCGTCTTCAGCCTGAAAAGTTTTAACTCCGAATGACTTGTGACGCGACAACTCGTGGAGAATGTCTGACGCCGGCGTAATCGGATACGAACCATAGAACAGCGGACGACCC
>Ga0068864_100005746_pt1 | contig 10175 bp, 5 predicted proteins | sample KBSSwiS72_FD_66586 | JGI IMG/M metagenome (GOLD analysis project Ga0068864, IMG submission 66586) | Switchgrass rhizosphere microbial communities from Kellogg Biological Station, Michigan, USA - KBS Switchgrass S7-2 | ecosystem: Host-associated > Plants > Roots > Rhizosphere > Soil ...
ATGCCGCCAAATTATCACATTCAAAGCAGTCAGTTTTCACTGACACAGAATACGATTTTGGATCTCGCTCTGCCGCTGAAGCGATTAGCTGTACATGTGCAGGATCCATCGGGGAATCCGGTAAGTAACGTCAGTATCATCAATGGCACGTCCTGTTCGAATCCGAATCTCACGCTGGGAATTCTGTCTGCTACGGACGGCTTTTCTCAATACTTCGTGAGCCGTCCGGCAATTACCAATGCTGCTGGTGATGCTACGTTGTGGCTCTTTCCCACGCATTCGTGCGGTGGTTACACGTTAACAGCCACACCTCCATCCAGCAGCCCGTTCAACATATTCGATGTAATTAATGTTGACGTTTCAACAGATAAGAGCCTGGTTATCGCCCTTCAATTTGTTCATGCACCCCCATTTACGACAGCAACGTTGTCACCGCTGGCAAACAATCAGGGAACATACTCCAACCCCGTTACAATCTCTCTGTCAGCAACTGCATTCGCAGGGTTTAGTGTGGCCAATACCTTTTACATAATCGATAACGGCACAACGCAAAGCTACAATGGTCCATTTACTGTTGCTGGTGACGGGAGCCATACGCTGAGCTTCTGGTCGGTTGACGATGCCGGGGTTAATGAGGCACCAAATACACTCACCTTCACAATCTCCTCAAACACACAGCCAATTGCTGCTTGTCAGAATCTGGTAAGAAACACCTCTTTAAATTGTCAGGCAACGGTGGCTGCAGAAGAATTCGATAATGGATCAATCGATCCTGACGGTGATCCTCTTACCTTCACCTTGAATCAACCGGGACCATTTTCAGTGGGGACGACGCCCGTTACGCTTACCGTTGCCGATAATCATGGCGCCGCAAGCTCGTGCACTGCAACGATCACTGTTGTTGATGCGAATCCCATCGTGACAATTACAGGTCCAGTAAGTGGAAGTGTGTTTGAGATAAACACGCCGATTAATTTCTCTGGCACTTACACGGATCAGGGTAGCGGTACACACTCAGCTCAATTCAGGTTTGACTCAATTACGCAGATTGGAACTGTCACGGAGCCAGGTGTGTCCACGCCCGGCACGGTTACTGCGACCCATTCCTTTAGCGCGCCAGGTGTCTACATGGTTTTGCTTGACGTGAACGATAGCTGTGGCGGAGTGGGAACCAGTAACACCGTCGATGGGCTCACGGCGATGGTAGTTGTTTACGATCCAAACGGAGGATTCGTTACGGGCGGCGGATTGATCGATTCACCAGTGGGAGCTTATCCAGCTAGTCCTATGCTTGTAGGTAAGGCAGTTTTCGGTTTTCAATCAAAGTACCAAGCCGGCGCGATCGTTCCAACCGGCTCTACAGAATTTCGCTTTCAAGTGGCTGACTTCAAGTTCAGCAGCACCAATTACGATTGGCTGGTTGTCTCTGGCGCACGAGCTCAATTCAAAGGAGCAGGAACCGTGAATGGTGCCGGCAATTTTGGCTTTTTACTCACAGCCATCGACGGCCAAATCACCGGAGGAGGAGGCGACGATAAGTTCAGAATAAAGATCTGGGATAAGAACAATGGCAATACTATTGTTTATGACAATCAGCTTGGTGCATCTGATGGCTCAAATCCGACAATGGCTCTCAGCGGTGGCAGCATTCGTATTCAAAAACAGTAGTCTTTAGATGCCGCCAACTTGTTAACCGTGCCTTTATTTAGCGTTATCACGTTGCCAACGAACTTCAGAGTTGACGACGTGTCACTGCAGTAACGCGGTTTAGATCAACGCAAATCGAGAGCGGAGGCGCTTCAACGCCTCCGCTCTCACTTTTACGTCGCGCACCACGAACTCGAGCACAATACGAGCCTGATAGTTTTGAGGCAAGCCCATCCTGATAACCGAAACACCGCAATTTCCCTTGAGTTGTTATCAGCGGATCAGGTACAAGTGCTTTGGCAGAAGCAATTCTTGCAATCCCGAACGTCAGCGTCTGCCGAGGTTACGCGTGACCGATACACCTCGCGCTCCTTATATCCACACGCGAAATAGCTTCGACTTTGCTTGAAAGGACTTCCCCTATGTTCAAAGCAACCTCCCTACTCCTTCTCCTAATCCTTTTTGCTTCATCAACCCAGGCGCAACCGAGCCGCGATATGGAAAAAGAGAAGGCTATCTGGGCTGAACTGGAAACCTTAGCGCCGGACAGCGTGGCCGATTTCAAGGCCGCCACCGAGGCGATGGATGCTGAAGATTACGATAAGGCTGCGACGCTGTATCTGGCAGTTCATGAAAGAGTCCCTGATTTTGACGTCGTACTTCGTCGCCTGGGTGGATGTCTCGTTCTGACTGGAAAGACGGATTCGGGATTTGCCTTTATGGAACGAGCGGTGGCTATCAGACGCTCTCCTGAGAATCTCATTAGTCTCGCTCAATCACTCGCTTATCCAGGCTCCGGTAAGCAGGGAACAAGACAGCAAAAGTTGCGGGCCTACGAATTGACCAAAGAAGCCAATCGTTCGCCGCAACCACCGAACGATCCAAGCTATCTCTTGCTGCAAGCACAACTCGCTATGGAGCTTGAGAAGATCGATGACTTTCGCCAGGTTACCGGGCAGCTAGTCCACAACTATCCACAGTTAGTCCCAACTCATTACTACAATGCCATTCTTGCGGCTTATGACGAGAAATGGACAACGGCTGAAAGCGAGATCAGGGTGGCCCAGAGTTTAGGACTCCCACCGGAAATTGCACAACAGTTTCTGGATTCGGGAGTGCAAACACAAGCGAGAGTGTGGCGGTACTTAACCTATTCCCTTTATGTTGTCGGCGCATGGATTGCTGGTCTCACAGCGCTCTTTCTGGTCGGAAAACTAATGTCTCGTAAGACTCTCAGTTCTCTTGAGCAGGCCAACCCCAACAGTCCGGTTTCCGGATCGGAATTAACTCTCAGGAAGTTGTATCGACAACTCATAAACGTTGCCGGCTTTTACTATTACATCTCGCTACCCGTAGTGATTTTTCTCGTGATAATGGTTGCCGCTTCGATCACCTATGCATTCATAATGCTGGGACGCATTCCGATCAAGCTCGTTCTTCTTCTGGCCATCGGCGCATTGATCACTATCTTCACTATGATTCGTTCGCTATTCATCAAGGTTGAAAGCGAGGACCCCGGAAGGAGCTTGAACTATGATGAAGCGCCCGGGTTGTGGGAACTGACTCGCACCGTGGCAGCCGCTGTCGACACACGGCCAGTGGATGAAATCCGAATTACTCCAGGGACTGAGCTCGCTGTTTACGAAAAAGGAACTATGAGAGAGCGTTCACAGGACAAGGCGCGTCGGATACTCATCCTTGGAGTAGGTGTGCTTAACGATTTCAAGCAGAACGGGTTTCGCGCGGTACTGGCCCACGAATACGGGCACTTCACGCATCGCGACACAGCAGGTGGCGACGTAGCCATCAGGGTCAACAATGACATGATGAAGTTTGCGGTTGCGATGGTCGCAAATGAGCAGGCGACAATGTGGAATGTCGCCTTCCACTTTCTGCGCATCTATCACTTCATATTTCGTCGCATTAGCCATGGCGCTACTCGATTGCAGGAGGTGCTTGCTGATCGTGTTGCAGCACTAAAGTATGGTCCACTCGCGTTCGAGGAAGGACTGACCCACGTCGTACGGAAGAGTGTGGAATTCCATCACCTGGCTGTTAAAGAGATCGGCGCATCTGTTGAGGCGCGGCGAGCATTGCAAAACCTTTATGAACTGCGTGCGGAGCAAAACCCCGATTTGCAACAGGAGATCGAGGCATCGTTGAATCGCGAGACGAGCGAGGACGATACGCATCCGTGCCCCAACGATCGTTTTCGCTTGACGCGAAGAGTCGCCGGGGCGAACGAGTTACGAGCCACAGGGATGGTTTGGGATTTGTTCAAGAACCGCGAAGCCTTGACGAATGAGATGACTTCGCTGATTCAGTCCGAAGTTCGGAGTGGGTGAGTGAATAGCGGGCAGGGTGATACTACCGATCTTCAGAAAATGTCCGAGCACACAAGAGTGATGATCAGCAGCACGGTACGTGACCTGCCACAGCATCGCGAAAAAGTGAGGGATGCCTGCATGGACCTGGGAGTGTTCTACCCAGACATGATGGAACATCTGACAGCCACAGATGCTGACGCTTTGGAGATTTCGTTGGCGATTGTCGATCGTGCCGATGTTTACATAGGCATCATCGGTTTCCGTTACGGCTACGTTCCTGATGGCAAGGACATTTCAGTGACTGAAGCCGAATATGACCGGGCGTTAGAACTGACTACTCCTCGCTTGATCTTTGTTATGAGCGACAAACATCAGGTCATACCTGGGGACGTGGAAACCGGCGACGGGGCTGAGAAACTGAAGAAATTCAAGGAGCGGCTTCTGAAGGATCGAGTTGTGGCGTTCTTCGATTCCGCGGACGACCTGAAAGCCAAGGTTCTTCAAGCTCTGATTCCGTACTATAACCCTCGAAAGATCAGCAGTGGCCCCCAGCCAGTCATCCACACGCTGCCAACTCAACTCGACATCGAAGGCCGTGAAGCTGAATGCGCGGCGATCCTGCGTGCGATGAGCGAAGCCAAACACCGTGTCTACGCTTTCGCGGCGCCGGGAGGTTTCGGTAAAACGGCATTGCTGGCGAAGGTCGTACAGACTTTATCTCCGGATGGCCAGAGCGTTGTTGAAAAAGTGAGTTTGCCGGACGGCACTATCGAAACCCACACGAGTGCACTACTGCACTTTGATTGCCGAAACGACATAAAGCTGAGCGAGTTGTTTGCCAAAGCCGGGAAATTGATTGGACAGGAAAAGCAGTTTGAAGACATCTACAACACCGATGGCAGTCTGACTGACAAACTGCAGGAGATCTTTGGTCGCTTATCAACGAACCCGGAAAACCGAACCTGGTTCATGTTCGACAACTTCGAATCGATGTTGAACAACAAAAGTGAAGTTGCAGACCCGCAACTGCGCGACTTCTTCAGCTCGGTATTCAGCGGGGGACACAACGTCCGGTCACTGATTGTTGGACGCGACGTGCCAAGGTTTTCTCCACGCGAACAGGTCAAAGAGCTTGAAACGGTAGGTGGGAATTTGTTTGGAGGCTTGCCGGTTGATGATTGTGTGAGCTTCCTAAAAAAGAACGGCGCCGCGAAAGGTCTCAATGGCTCGGCGGAACAGGTCGATGCGGTTCTGAAAGAGTTTTCTGAAAGAGTCCACCGCATTCCTCTGGCGCTGGTGTGGGCTATTGGTTATTTGGCTGATACCGCTTATACGGTCAGAGAAATATTGGATAGACCGGAACTCTTTGCTGATTTTGATGAAGAGCTAACAAAGGCTGCTGACCGGTACGAAAACAAGGGTTTGAAGCGGCTGCATTTCGAGCAGCTAAAGATTCAACCGGCCGAGAGTTTGCCATGCTTGGGCCTGCTGGCATTCTTCAAACGCACCGTGCCCAGGGGCGCCCTGGCACACTTGCTGGACGAGGTCCAACTAAACAAGACGCTGACGCGGCTCGAGCGCAATAAATTGGTTACGCGGAAGGAATCGGCGGATGCCTATACCCGGTACCTGAACGATCCTCTGGCAACGAATCTCTACGGATTGCATCCCGTCATCTGCGAGAACGAATTTTTCACCACTCTTCCAAATAAGGAAACGCTCTACGAAACCGCCGCGGAAAAATGCGGGGAACGCGCCTATGCCGCGAACGAAGTTAACCGTTTCGCTTATGCCCTGGAACTCTACGACTGCGCCGAGAAGTTGTACGAGCACCTTGCCAAAGAACTTAACCGGGAAGATCTGCTGAATAATTACGCGGCCATGTTGATGAACAAGGGCGTCGCGCTTGACGATCTCACTAGGTTAGCCGAGGCGCTCGCAGAATACGACAAGGCGATTGCGATTCGGGAGCGGCTGGTCCACCAGGAGCAGCAAACGCATCTGGCCAACACCCTGGCGATGGCTTACATGAACAAAGGCGTTGCGCTTTGGAACCTCACCAGGTTGGCCGAGGCGTTGGCGGAATACGACAAGGCGATTGCGATTCGAGAGCGGCTGGTCCACGAGGAGCAGCAAACGCATCTGGCCAACGACCTGGCGATGACTTACATGAACAAGGGCGTTGCGCTTTGGAACCTCACCAGGTTAGCCGAGGCGCTCGCGGAGTACGACAAGGCGATTGCGATTTATGAGCGGCTGGTTCAAAAGGAGCAGCAAACGCATCTGGCCAACGACCTGGCGATGATTTACATAAACAAGGGCCTTGCGCTTGCAGACCTCACCAGGTTGGCCGAGGCGCTCGCGGAGTACGACAAGGCGATTGCGATTCATGAGCGGCTGGTCCACCAGGAGCGGCAAACGCATCTGGCCAACACCCTGGCGACGGCTTATATGAACAAGGGCAATGCGCTTGCGGACCTCACCAGGTTTGCTGAGGCGCTCGCGCAATACGACAACACGATTGCGATTCGAGAGCGGCTGGTCCACCAGGAGCAGCAAACGCATCTGGCCAACGACCTGGCGATGGCTTACATGAACAAGGGCATCGTGCTTCGGAATCTCACCAGGTTGGCCGAGGCGATCGCGGAGTACGACAAGGCGATTGCGATTCATGAGCGGCTGGTCCACCAGGAGCAGCGAACGCATCTGGCCAGCGACTTGGCTTTGGCTTACAGGAACAAGGCCCTTGCATTGGAGAGGCAATCAGATTTCGACGAAGCCCTGGCTTGTTATGAAAAGTCTCAGCAAGGATGGACGTTCTGCGTCGAACATCTAAACATGTTTTGGGTAGTGCCAAAGCTGCTCAAGACTCTGCGCCTCCGTCTGATGACCTTGCTGCAATTACAGCTTTGGTCAACCGCAGCGGGAGAAATTATGCGGTTTCGCACACTGTTCACCGACTACATCGAAACGGAGAGCATCGACGAAGGGCTCAAAGAGGCCGCCCGAAACGAGATGGTTGAGATGATTTCAGTATTGCGCGCGTTGAGTTCCGAACAGCGCAAGCTACTGTATGCGGAACTAGGCGCGGACGGAGAGCCGGTTCGATCTTTGATCGATAAGGCAGAGGGCAGTTAAAGGCTTAACAGCAGGCGCTGGATTCCCAGCAGCTTTCCCGAGATCAGTTGTTGGATGAGGTCAGTACAGGGAGCAGTAGCGACCTGGTCAGCGATCGCATGCGATATTCAAAATGATTTTGGACCTCTGATGGTTGGACCAGGTCGAAAAGTACCTTTATGAGAAGAGGATCTCTCCCGCAAAGACGCAAAGGCGCAAAGCGCTGCCGCGTTTCCAACGGTTTTCTTTGCGCCTTTGCGCCTTTGCGTGAGAAATTTTTCTTTCACAGAGAGCGCCAAAGCGAAAATAATTGTGCTATGGTGCGGTGACGCCTCCAAAAAAGAAGCGGACCGACTTGTGCTACCAACACAAAGCCGGCCCTAAACCGTCAACCCTTATAAAGGAAGGATTGAAGATTATGTCTACGCATGTTAGCGCAACAGCGCTTGAAGAAACACCTCACGAAACCAAAACAACTACAATTCCGATCAGCGATGCGCTCAGACGTCGCGCGCAATCAGTCATGAACGACAGAAGAACCGATCCACAATGGCGAACCATTGTTCGTTACGCTTTGGAGATCAATGATCCGTGGCTCGCTGACGTTGTGCGGCGTGCCGGTGCGGGCGAAAGGATTATCGACTCGGTCGACTTCACGCTTGAGCCTGACGCCAACGAAGTTGATTCAAACAAAGAAAGGGTCGAAGCACTGGCAGAAATAATCTGTCGGGGCGGCGATGAATGTGCGGCGGCGCTGCTCGTACTCATGGGAACGCTGGAAAACTCCAGGGATCCCAAACTACTAGCGAATACAGTGAAGCACTTTGCTTTCACCTGTTGCGGCGAGTCGAATCTTTTTGGAATGGTTGACGCTCAGCTTGCAGTAGTTGAAAGCGAGTTGTTGGCGGCCAACGGGCTCATCTTCTGAGGAGCGGCTGGTTCCCACCACCGGCTGCGCTAGTCACGTTTAGCCCAGATGAAAACTTGCGTCCCTTTGATGCGAGACGTAAGATTCGTTTGCTCAAGGCAGATGTCACAGGTCAAGCCGTGTGCGCTGCCACTTCCTCAACCCTTCGATCAAGGAGAGCCAGCCATGAACATCAGATACAGCTTCTCACTTCTGCTCGGTTTAGTGTTTGTTGCACTCTTTGCGACAACTCCATCATCATCAGCCGTAGTGCCGCAAAAAGGTCCGCACGCGTTTGGCGAAGGTCAATTCACGTTTAACCACGAGGGCATAGACTTCTCTTTCGACGCCAGAGCTAATGAGAATGGAAAGGCCCACGGTCAGGCGCTATTTACGTTTAGCAGCTCGTCAGGCCAAACTGAGGTAACCGTTCGAATTAACTGCCTCAACGTTGATTCGTTTTCTGCGAGTATGAGCGGCGTCGTCCAGCACAGCGACGATCCGGATTATCCGAAACACTCGCCGGTCGTGTTTGCCGTGATCGACAAAGCTAATTTCCCCGTACCCAGTTCCGGTAAAGATCAAATTACGCCGCTGTTTGTGATACCACCGGACTTTATATCGCAGGGCTTTAACTGCACCACACTTTCCCCGCTGACGATACTCGACATTGATGGCAATATCACGATCGAACCGTAACGAAGGCAAAGCTTCCAGCGAAATGCAAAATCAGAGATCAGTGAGGCCAGCCAGTAAATTTGACCACGCAATGCGTTCGCGTTCGGGCTCGAAGAGAGGCGCTAACTCACGGACATGATGTCGAAGGTTGCCGAGAAACTCGCGATCAGTTTCGGCGCGCAGCATGAGTTGTGTCAGTCTCGCGGTATCGCCGGTGCGAAAGAAACCGGGATAGTTTTTGCCGAGGATGCCCACATTGCCTGCGATGCGCGAAGCCAGGACTGGCGTACCGACGACTATCGCTTCGGATAGAACATTCGCCCCGCCCTCCATAAGCGACGAAATCACGCAAACACTGCTTCTTGCCAGCAAACTCAAGGTGCGCTCGCGCGACAGTGCGCCGTGCCAGACGTAGCGAGGGTTCTTTCGCATCTCAGCGTGGGCTCGCCTCTCCATCTGCTTCGACAGCGCGCCACCGGCTTGAATGACGCGAATCCGCGACGACTCCGGTAGCATTCGCGCGGCCAATGCTGCTCGAAACGGATCTTTGACCGGTCGTAAGTGACCAACGACACAAACGTCGAAATGATTACTCGCTCGCTTCACGCGTGGCTTTTTCAAAGCAGGAGGTAGCTTGACGGATTGATAAATTACGACTGCTTTCTTTCGTTGCGTGAGTGTGAGCTCGCGCAGCGCGTGGGATTGCAGCACGACGATTCTGTCAGCCAGCGCAAGTGACTCGCGCGCGCGAGAACTCTTGTGAATGTCGCGATAGACATCGGTTCCTGTCAACGCGAGCACAATCGGGGGATCAGGATACAGGCGGTGAAATCGCGCGATCGATGAATAGCTGCGGCGTGCGTGAAGCGCCACTAGCAAATCGGCTGGCTGTTGGTCGTATTGCTGCGAAATTGAAACACGATGTCCGAGGTGCCGGAGAACTCTGGCCCATCGTTCGGCGGTGATGCGATTTCCGAGTGTTGATTCCGCGGGTGCCGGCGTGATGATTTGGATCTTCATCAAGAACAATTACAAAGCGCAGGTGCGAAATCCGGCCCAGACGTCGCGGCGGTCAGGCTTGTAGAAATTTCGATAGGCGTTGTGAATCATTCGCGAGCGCGTGGTCCAACAACCGCCGCGCAAAACCTTGTGATCCCCAAACCACGGCTCTGAATATTCTTTGTAAGGACCGGCTTCGAATCCGGGATATGGATTGAAAGTGCTCGCTGTCCATTCCCAGACATTGCCGATCATCTGGCGGCAGCCGAAGGCACTGTCACCTTCGGGCAGCGCGCGAACATCGACACAGCCGCCAGTGCGCCAATCGAGATTTGCCGTGGTCGTGCTCGCCGTTTCGTTTCCCCAAGGAAATCTTCGCTTCTGTTTATCGTGGTCGCTGCTCGCGGCCATTTCCCACTCGGCTTCCGTGGGCAAGCGGCGTTTGGCCCAGTGACAGAAGGCCGTCGCTTCAAACCAATTCACGTGCAGAACCGGTAAAA
>Ga0068864_100005748_pt1 | contig 10175 bp, 10 predicted proteins | sample KBSSwiS72_FD_66586 | JGI IMG/M metagenome (GOLD analysis project Ga0068864, IMG submission 66586) | Switchgrass rhizosphere microbial communities from Kellogg Biological Station, Michigan, USA - KBS Switchgrass S7-2 | ecosystem: Host-associated > Plants > Roots > Rhizosphere > Soil ...
CCTTCATCCTTTATGCTTCCGGTATGGCGGCGTAGCCAAGTGGTAAGGCAGAGGTCTGCAAAACCTTTATTCATCGGTTCGATTCCGATCGCCGCCTCCATTCGCAACCTCAAGCATTCAACAATTTAGCGGGAAGATGAGAGTTCACGTCATAGCAGTACCCTATGATTCAGGAAATTACAACCTGCGCATGGGCGCTGGACCGGAGCGCTTTTTACACAGCGGGGTTGATTCAAGGCTGCGTGATTGTGGTTATGATGTGTACATTGACTGCATTGAGGCATCCGGCTCATTTCGCGCTGAGATTAAAACTTCGTTCGAACTCTATAGGAAGCTGGCCGAGCAGGTAAGTCTGGCGTATCACTCTGATATTTTTCCGCTTGTACTTTCTGAAAACTGTGGCAGTTGTCTAGGAACAGTTGCTGGAATCGACCCAATCCAACTCGGCATCATCTGGTTCGATAGTCATGGAGACCTCAATATACCTGAGACGACCGAAAGCGATTTCTGGACGGGATGGGACTGGCAACAGCGGCCGGTCTTTGCTGGGGGAAGATGGTAGCCTCAATACCTAATTTCAAGCCCGTTTCAGCCCGGGATATTCTGCATGATCAGGATGATAAAGTCTTAACGTCAGGCATTGAGATCATGAAAAGCGTTTTAGCAGCGGTTATGCCTGAACCGTGACATCAACCAGCAGGCGCCGCCAACGATCAAATGGTGAGACTACAGTTATAAACATTGAGTACGACTCACACGGGAACTGGACCAGGAAACACGTCTCATCCAATCCTGCTCTTTTATTTGGGCCGAGCAGCCAAGACAGCCCATGCGATCAAGCATGCAGCAAGCTTGATCATCCTGAGAATCAATCTCCTTCCTCCAGCGCGATTCGCGCTATCGATACATGAAACCTGGCTCGGAGCAGAGGGTTCTGTATCTGCTGACCCAAATACTGAGTTTGGAGAAAATCAGCTTTGACTAGAGGTTTTAGGTTTTCGAACGTCATCTCGTTCGGAGAGATATGACGGTCAGTACTTAACTCTTTGCCGCCTATAATGATGTACGAAACTATCTGGTTCCGAGTATCGATCGAAGGACGTACCAGATCGGATTCTTTTAACTGATTTATTGACTTGACCGCGCTTGAAAGAACCTCGAAACCCCGGCTCGGGTTACATTGAGCGAAAGCTTCAGACAAAATCAGCAGTTCATCAACTTTTTCCGGCCTTGTCTCATCTTTTTGTGCCACTGAATAACCGTCAGAGAGCACTTCAAAATCGCAAGCGCCGTCTTTTTTTCTTATTGCTTCGGCAACAGCGACGAGCACCCGCACCTTGAGGTTGAGATCATTTATTTGTAGTGCAATCTGACGCGCTGTCAAAAAATTACCTTCTTTCAGCTTACGCGAGGTCAACAGCAATGAGAGGTCATCTTTGGTCTTAACGCGAATTGCTTCGTTCTCGATCTTCGACGCTATGGAAGCGGCTCGATCTGGATCGGTACGCATGCTAGCGATGACTAGCTGGCGCAAGGAGGCATCACGGAGGTCTGGATCACTCTCAGCTTCTGCTCGCTTTAACTCATCATCAAACGTTGAGTTAAGAGCGCGTCCAGTGTTGGCAAGCTGCCGACTAGTGTTGGCAAAAGACGCAGCCTCTTGTTTTTGCTGCTGAGTCAGAAATCGCTCCAGGTCGTTCAACAAACCCTGCATTTGCGGATACCGTTCTGGGGCGTTAAGTGCCACGCTGGGAAGAAATCTAGCCAAGACAAACCGATACAATGCGTTTGCAGACTCGAGAGTTGTTTTGCTCGCGGTAGGTTCTAACTGCCTTAAGTCCCTAACATGGGCTTCCAGGGCGGCTACAATGTGGTTTACTAGAAGATCGGCATCCTGTTTAAGTTCGACCGAAAATAATCTACCCTCAGAATAGAAAAGGTAATTAAAAAGCGCATTTAAGATCGGATCATATCTATAACCACTTCTCTGCAAAGTCTGTATGACGGCAGCGAACAGCGTATGGCCCACATTTTTGTTATTGCGGCTTAATGCAAACAGCAAAGCGCCAGTAGCTTCGGGCACATCACGACCTCGCAAGGCACGAAGCCCTAAACGCAGGGCAGCATCAGCTTGGGTTGGTGCGAGACCCAAGGCGACTTGAGCTAACAGTTCCGATTCCCCACTCGTATTCTCGATCTTTGAAACGTTGGAATCGGATGGTTTCGCTTCGTATCTTTTGAGAAACCAATCAGCAGCCGCTGCGTCATATTTATTCAGTATCGTAAGAATCTCACTCAGAGCAACGGCGTGCTCATGGATACTCCTAATCTGTTCTTCTCGAAGCTTCGGATCAATAGTTGAAAGGCTCGGCGGTGCAGGTGTTGCTAAATCATCGACCGCCTTAACTATTGTCTCTCGAGCTTTGGCTTCATTGAATTTCCAGAGTGCATCAGCCGCTCGCGCTCGCTGTAAGATCACCGCCGGACTGCTCCCTCGATTGCGCAACTCCGTGAGAACAGATTCCAGCAGGTTTATGGCAACGGCTTGGGAGGCAGAATGTGCTTTCTGCGAAACTTGTGCCGTTGCTCCGGGATTCTTTGGCTCTGCCAAGTCCGGAGTATCGGATTGCGCCAAACCAACGGTCCCAGAACTGAAGAGACAAACCGCAATTATGAATCCCCCTACAGTCTTTTTGCGCATTGAGAATGCCGTCGTTGTTTGAGTATGCCGCGTGATCATTGAGTTCTCTTCCCGGATTAGCTGATCTGCCTACAACTGTTTAGTCGGCTTGAGGATGTCACTCACATCCAGAGCCTTTACTCCATGAGGATCTGAATGGCTTAAACCTGACCACCGTCCGGCGACTCGTCCTTCATGATCAATTAACAAGTATTGACGGACAAGCATGGTTTTCAGCATCGTAGGAAGCTCATTCTCTGCGTCAATGAGCATCGGATGATCTCCCAGGCCAAAGCGATCTACAAACTTTCCAATTTCATCTCTTGGCGAGTTAGTGCAAACCAAATAGTAGGAAGTCTTTGTCTTCAGTGCTTCCGCGGCGAGTTTGTTCCAAAACGCGGAGTCCTTTTGACACGCTTCGCAATTGACGGAGAATATGATTAGGAGTGTAAAGCCACTCGGTCCCGCTTGAACAGACTTAGCCGGGCCTTCAAAGGTCTCAAAATTCGGTACAGTCACGAACTCGCCCAATGAGAGCCCACCGACGTCCCTGATAGTGAGCAGCTTGGAATTCTCGGCCGAGATGCGCCCGGAACGTCTACTTACGATTACAGTAGCGGCGAGACTCAGCACGAAACAAGTCGCCAATAGGAGCGTTGATGTTTTCCTATTCATTTTCATGGACGCAGAGCCCGGTGCGGAGAGTGGCGCCTCAGCGCATGTGAGCGCCTTTCTTGAGCCAATCCCAAATTACAGACGGATTTCGTCTCCCGGAAAATTGATAGACTGATTAGTTGACCGGTGGCAATTTCGGAACGTCCGGACCGCAATCTGTGCTGTAAATACAAAAAACAACCGTTTCGCAAGGTGGATTCGCGTAGTTAGGACATTGGTACGAAGTGATACAGCCATCAGGGTATGCGATGCATCCATCCGAATTAATGTGTGGGCCTTTACAACCATTGTCCGAGCAGAAGTCTGCTGACGTTGACCTTGCCCCGACAGTTAATGTCAGACCAAGAGCTATCCCGGCCACAATCGAAAGCGTTATTTTTCGGATCACGAGTATTACCCTTCCGATGAGAGTTGCACTTCAGTTTGAATAACCGACTCGAGCTATACGTAAACGACGATCCGTCGTATCGTTTGGAGACTGCTTGAGCTATTGGGCCGGGTTATACGCCCTAGTCTACGATTCTGGCAATGAGGTAAAATCTTAGGGTAAAGACCTGAGTGTGAGAGTAATTCATGGCGGATACTTAGGTCCTCAAAGAATTCTCAAATTATTAGACCAATCTCAAATCTCCAAGCGACCCTGCCGAGACATATCTAGATAAAAACATACGTTTGATCTTTGGTGCTGGCAGTGGTCTCGGCGGTGATTCTCACGCGCAGCTATTGCTGGTCAACGAGCGGAGTTTAAGTCGAGGGTTCAACTACTCTCAGCAGCAGTCGGCAACTGGGAGCAAATCTGTCCAATCAAAAGCGAGGAGATCCCAACAGCGAAAGATGTAGGGCTCTGGCCAAAAAGATTGCTAACATTCAAAGTGGCATCATCAGTCACGCGACTGCTTTTCCTTCACAATCCTAGCGTTCCGGAAGTTTAGTCGCCGGTGACACTGCAATGGACCATCACGTAAGAAAAATCTTCGCATTAGAAATAGCCACGATGACAAGTTGGTCTTTCAGCCAGGATAACGACATAATCCACTCACAAAAGCGGGTGAGTAACTGTTGCTAATCGGATCTACGTTGCTAAGGAATATGCTGACGCGTTCGAACAAACGTTTCGTGACCGCGCGGGGCTAGCGGATCAAATGCCTGGCTTCATTCCAACCAGGTGCTGCGAACGGTCAATGAAGGCGATCCATATGTCGTCTTTACTGTTTGGAATAGCCGTCAGGATTTTCTCAACTGGCTCCGCTCAGATGCGTTCTCGAAAGGACATGCACAGTCCGGAACGCTGCCGAAGGAAGCATTTGTTAAGGCGAACGTGCTGGAGATGCACGAGGTGGTCCAGGACTCCAGTCGTCCTGATTTAGCTGAGGAACCGCATGCTGGGGCCGTTCAAGATGCATTAGATTTTATTCGGTAACAGCTGCTTGCGGAAACAGAAACGCGAATTGCAATCCAAAATTATTCAACTCGGCGGCCTCGGATTCACGCTCGCATATGCTGCGTTCATAGTATGGATCTATGCCACGGAACCGCGCACCTTCAAAGAAGTGACGACCGGTGCTGAGGTCGCCGCCGGCACTTACGAGATCAACCAGGAAAAATTCAATTCCGCTCTCAACTTTTTCCGGCGTGAGCAGTTTCATGCGGCTCGCGTCGAATGGCAACAAGCAGATCCGGCGCAGCGAGATGCCCGCACGCAGTTTTACATAGCGTATTCGTTTTATCGCGAGGGTTGGGGCCGCCTTTATTTTGATCAGGAGTTGTTCAAGCAAGGTGTGGAGGCAGTTAATCGAGCAATCGACCTGTCGTCAGCGACCACGCTAACAATCGATGACCCAGACCTGCAGATGCATACAGTGGCGGAATTAAAGGCCGAACTTGAACAAGGACTAGAACACAACTGGAGTGAGGTCAATCCGCTTAAGGTTCTACGTACCAGGAAGTGAGGAGTTGACTAACGACTGACACCAATAATGCCGCAAACCAATCGCTCCAGAAACCGGGCGCTGGTGGACTTCGTCGTACTACCATTTCTTTTTCTGACGGTGGCGCTTTTGGGCGGGCTCCGGATCGGTGCTGAGAATGGCGCATTCATTTTCATCGCGCCGCCCCTGGTCACGCTTTTGCTTGCGACGCTATTGATGCTGCTCCTGATCCGCGCTGGTCTACTGAGACTGCATCATTGGGTTGGCAGCGACTTTCCACCGCTCACAAATGTTGCGCACATCTGGATGTTTATCACAATATTCTTTGCTTCGGCGCAAGCTTTTAACTCTGTATTGCCTGAGCGCGGTCTGCTTCACTGGCTCTTCTCGTTCTTTTTTCTTTGGACGCTCTGGAACAATCAGTTTTCCTCATTCGACGCCCGCAGGCTTTTGCGCAGCCTTACGATTCTGTTCGGCACAGCTTTCGTCCTCAAGCATATGTTGCTGGCGAGTCTGTATAGTCCCGAAGGTGGCTGGCTCAAGCGAGTGGCCGGAACACTACTGCAAGGAGTCGCGCTCGGGACGCTCGACGCGCCCACCTTCGCACCGCTCACGGGCTACATCGCCTTCTTTACTTTGGCTCTTTACGTGGGGGGATTGATCCTGTTGGCATTTGCAGTCAACGGCGAAACCACGGTGGTCACGGATCCTCAAGTGAATAATCATCAACAACTATGCCCGTAGATCGGGGCATAACGGCCGGCCGTAACAATTGAACGGAGGTTTGGCAGGATCCTGCCAACGAAATCGGCAGGGGTCTGCGTTGTCCGAGACTTTGCGTTTAGTTATGCTGGCAACGAGTCGGTTTCTACTATCCCCGGAGAAAATCGAATATGACCATCTCGTTCAGGCTTTTCGGCTATGCTGTGTGTTTTAGTATCTCAAAACTCATCAGGTTTCCCTCGCACAGGTTGGCCCACTTAAACGAGAACTCATGAACCACGCGCAGCCTCTCGTTTACTCTTTTACATAACTCAGGTGGGTCGCGGCGATTTTCCAGACCCCGCCTTCTTTTACAAAGGTAGCGGTGGACAGAATTTTCAGATCAAAGGGCTCGCCATTGAAGGTCCCTTTGTTTCTCACACCGCAACGTGCGACCGCGGCGTTTTCATAAACAAAAACCTCGAACGACTCCAGAACAAGAAGTTCGTTCTGTTGGTTCGACGACATGGTTTCCTGTATTCGGATGGACTTTGTGCGCACCCTTGCGTCAGGAGTTACTTGTGAATAAGTCTCTGTCAGGATCCGATCAAGCGTCGCCTTGTCTTTCGTCTTGGACGCAAGGAGAAGTTTTTCATAGAGATCCTTTAGTTCTTTCTCGTCTGGATAACGGGTGACCTTCTGCGCAGTCTGGCTGAAGGAGTTCACGGCGAAGCAAACCGTGAGTAGTAACACGGGCGCTAGCAAACACGAGATTCCACGAAGCATATTCATTCTCCTTAGTGTCGTCAGGCGACGCTGGATGAAACTTCATACCTCTTGTCTAACGTAATTAATAGACAGGAGGACACGAAATGTATTGTTCAACTTGCGGTATAGCCGTCGCGCAGGGTTTAAGCTACTGCAAGAGCTGCGGCGCAAACTTGCATCAGTACAGTGGCGGCAATAAATCTTCGGAACTACGGCCGGATTTCCTCGTCGCCTCAATGGTGATGACGTTTGTTTTTGGTCTCGCCGTCATCGCATTCCTCATGGGCATCATGAAAGCTGTGCTTGACATGCCCGTCGGACAAATCCTCGGCGTGATCATGGCGCCGTTTGTGCTGATGTTTATACTCGAAGCGGTCTTCATCACAAAGTTGTTCAGTCACAAGAAGGGCGCAGCAGAAACGAAAGACCTCGACTCTGCGAAACAACAAGCAACCAATGAACTCGACGCAGCACCGGCACGAGCACTACCAGAACCGCTACAGAGCGTCACGGAACACACTACCCGCGCATTTGACCCACTTTATACCGAGCGAAAGCAAAGCTAGTCTATAATCCGCGATAGCATAAAGTTTCTCCTTATATGACTGACCTCATGCGTCTCAAAGGACGAACGGCTGTCATCACCGGCGCCGCGGCCGGCATCGGGCGCGCGATCGCCGTGTCGTTGGCCCAACGCGGTTGCCATCTCGCGCTCGCCGACATTGACGAAGCGGGACTGGCAGAAACTGCAGGCCTCACGCAAGCATACGCAGTTCGCGTGTCTCGACACCGCGTCGACGTTGCCGATCGCATCGCAGTGGCTGAGTTTCCAAGTCTGGTCAGCGCCGAACATCCTGGCGTTGACGTGCTCGTCAACAACGCCGGAGTCGCCGTTGGTGGAACATTCGAACAAGTCTCGGATGAAGATTTCGAATGGCTGTTTGAGATCAACTTTTGGGGCGTGGTGCGCATGACGCGCGCGTTCCTGCCACTGCTCCAGGCAAGTGACGACGCGCGCGTGGTAAACCTGTCGAGCGTTTACGGTTTGATAGCGCCGCCGGAGCAGGCAGCGTACGCCGCGAGCAAATTTGCCGTGCGTGGTTTTTCCGAAGCGCTGCGTCACGAACTCGAGGGCTCAAGTGTCGGAGTGACGGTGGTCCATCCGGGAGGAATAGCAACATCGATCGCGGAGAAGGCACGTATCCCCGCCGGCGTAAGTGAAGAAGAGATTGCGCGACGCCACGCACGATACCGGAAGTTGTTACGACTGCCGCCGGCGATCGCAGGTGAAACAATCGTACGCGGCATCGAGCGCCGTCAGGCGCGCGTCCTCATCGGATCAGACGCAAAACTCATATCGCTGATCGCACGGGCAATGCCCGTGTCGTATTGGAAGTTCTTAAGCCGCATTTAATCCTTGGTCATTTTGCTGAACCGGAGCCACTCATCGTCGCCAAGCCACAATAATGAAAGTTGCCACAAAAAGGCACATAAGGTACTAATCTTCGGAAACAACGTTGAATCGTTAGTCCTGACTCGGAAGGTAAAACTTAATGAAATATATCGGCGGGATATTGATGCTGTTCACCTTGATTGTCTTTGCTGGCCATACGCCCTGGCAACAAGCGCCCGCACAAAACGACTGGACCGAGCCTTTTCCTGCGTTCCGAATTACGGACAGCCTCTACTACGTCGGTAGCCGCGGCTTAGCCAACTATCTCATCACGACGCCACAGGGACACATTCTTATCAACAGCGATTATGAAGCGAACGTCCCGCTCATTCGATCCAGTGTTGAATCGTTAGGATTCAAGTTTACCGACATCAAGATCCTTCTCATCAGTCACGCTCACGGCGATCACAACGCCGCCAGCGATACGATCAAGAAACTTACCGGCGCGAAATACATGGTGATGGAAGGCGACGTTTCTGTCGTCGAGTCGGGCGGTAAAACTGATTTTCAATACGGCAACGATCCAACCAGTCTCTACACGCCGACCAAAGTCGACCGCGTGCTTCACGATGGGGATGAAGTGAAACTCGGAGATGCCGTACTCACCGCGCATCTGACACCTGGTCACACGAGAGGCTGCACGACGTGGACCATGAAGGTGAAAGAAAACTCAAAGACGCGGAACGTTGTGATCATCGGCAGCCCTAACGTAAATCCTGGTTACAAACTCGTCGACAACATGCAGTATCCGGGAATAGCAGCAGACTACGATAAAGGTTTTCAAGTTTTGAAATCGTTGTCCTGTGACTACTTCCTCGGCGCTCACGGGAGTTACTTCGACCTGGAAACCAAGTACAAGCAGTTCAAGGCAGGATCGACAACTGCTTTTATAGATCCGGAGGGTTACAAGAACTACGTCAACGAGAGAGAGCGTGCGTTCCGCAGAGAGTTAGAAAAACAAAAGAAAACTGGAGGCTAGTCTGAGTTACCAACTGCTCCAGCCAACGTTGGCCCAAGTTACAAACCGGAGCGTTACGTTGCGCGGAGGAGCAACTCTAATGCGCTTAGTCATAGTGCTGCTTGGAGTCGTATTCACCTTCTCACTCTCCACCAACACCGTGAACGCCTGCAGTTGTGCCGGCACGGGTTCCGTGTGTCAGAGTTTTGGAACGGCCACCGCCGTTTTTGTAGGCACCGTCGTCAGCGCGAGGGAGAATCGTTTCCCAGCCGGAATGACGCTCGAGGAACGACGCAAGCAAGCCGATCGCACCGGCGATGATTGGGCCCCGCGCGCGTTCAAATTCTCTGTCGAGCAGACGTTTCTCGGAGTCGGGGGCACTGACATCGAAGTCTTTACCGGAAGCGGAGGCGGCGACTGTGGCTTCGAATTCAAAGTCGGTCAACGTTATCTCGTCTACGCATATCAGTACAAAGAGAGATTGATCACTACCATCTGCACGCGCACAAAACCTTTCGTCAAAGCTGACGAGGACCTTGCCTTGCTCGGCAATCTCCCATCCGCTGCACCGGGAGTCACGATCCTGGGAGAGGTCACGCATCCCGATCTCAAAGGTGAAGCGCTCAGCTCTAATGTTTTGATTACCATCGAGGGCGACTCAGAACGAAAAGAGATTCGTCTCGATGCTGAAGGGCATTTTCGCGTGAGTGGTCTGCGACCCGGCAAGTACAAGGTGGCCCTGGTTGTTCCTGAAACACTGGTCGCCTCTTATCAACCGGAACGAGAGTTCAAGGTTGCTGATCATGGCTGCGCTGCGATCCAATGGGATCTAACAGACAACGGGCGTATTACTGGTCAAGTTGTTAACGCGGAGGGTGAACCGGTGGCCCGCATCGTGGTCGGGCTTGTTCGTTCCGACCGTACTCCGAAAGACGATTACATGAAGGTCGAACGCACTGACGAGCAGGGTCGCTTCACTTTCTCCGCCGTTCCGCGGGGCCGCTATGTAAT
>Ga0068864_100005750_pt1 | contig 10173 bp, 7 predicted proteins | sample KBSSwiS72_FD_66586 | JGI IMG/M metagenome (GOLD analysis project Ga0068864, IMG submission 66586) | Switchgrass rhizosphere microbial communities from Kellogg Biological Station, Michigan, USA - KBS Switchgrass S7-2 | ecosystem: Host-associated > Plants > Roots > Rhizosphere > Soil ...
GTCTTCCAGACACCGCCCGAGGCGACCGCCACGTAATATTTGCTTCTGTCCGTCGGGTCGACTGCGAATGCCACAACACGTCCAGACGTAACCGCCGGACCGATTGACCGAAAACGCAATCCACCGAAGGGCCCACCTGCACCGGGGCCTCCTGGCTGACCACCCTGACCACGGCCACCACCACGGCCACCTGGACCCCCCTGTCCACCACCGCCTGTCTGGGCTTCGTCTATCGGCGATCCCGTCGGTGACGCAGCAGGTGCCGGTGTCGGCGATGCAGAAGCTGGAGGCTGCGACGGAGGTGTGGTTGGCACGGGTGTCGGCCGCTGTCCGTACGAAACGGAAATTGCTAGTAATAGTGAACAAACTAGGGCAAAAAACAGACGCAGATATTGCACGATATTGGCTCCTTCAAAGTTGTTAAATGGTAGATCAGATTCGTTGGATTATGAATGTATTCGCGTGGATTTTCAAGGCGCAACGCCTGCTGGAACCCAACCATTACATAACTTTACATTGAATACGTTTTTTTAGATGTTCTGCTCATTGTTGTATATTCAAAACCTATGGCAAGGATTACATTCTACGGCGGCGTCGGCACGGTTACCGGCTCGAAATATTTACTTGAGCATAACGGCAAAAAGGTACTAGTCGATTGCGGTTTGTTCCAAGGGTTAAAGGAGATACGGGAACGCAACTGGCAGGATCCGCCATTTGACGCGAAGGATATAGACGCCGTTATCATCACGCATGCGCATATCGACCACACAGGCTGGCTGCCGAGGCTTGTTAAGTTGGGTTTTACAGGTCAAATTACTACTTCCAGGGCGACCGGCGACCTGCTGAAAATATTGCTTCCGGATTCGGCCCGTTTGCAGGAAGAAGAGGCCGATTACCGCAACCGGCACGAGCTTACGGTCCATACGCCGGCATTGCCGCTTTACGATGAGGATGATGCGCGGGCGACGCTTCAAATGCTCCGGCTCGTCCCGAACGACGGCGAGCCGTATTATGTTTGCGACGGGATAAAGGCGAGCTTTCGAGTTGCCGGGCACATAATGGGGGCGAGTCTCGTCCTTGTTGAACTTGAGAATGCAAAGCCAGATGGCAGCTCGACCCGATTTCTTTTCTCGGGCGATTTGGGCCACTATGATCAGCCGATCGTAAATGATCCGGCACCGCCACCAGATTGCGATTACCTAATGTGCGAATCGACCTATGGCAACCGCCTGCACGGCGATATCGACTCGGAAACGCAAATGGCCCAGATCATTAACGAAGCTGCCGATCGAAACGGCCCGATCCTGATCCCGGCGTTTGCCGTTGGCCGCACTCAAGAAGTGCTCTACATGCTCCGCGAACTTGAGGAGCAGAAACGCATTCCAATTTTACCTGTTATAGTCGATTCGCCGATGGCTTCACAGGCGACGCAGGTCTATAATCGCTGGCACGAAGAGCACGACCGGGAATACGCCTCGATACTCGCACATAAACGGCACCCGCTCCGCACCGCGTCGATGAGTACGGCGTCGAGCCGCGACGAATCGAAAAAGCTCAATGAAATGCACGGAGCTCGGATCATCATCTCGGCATCTGGCATGCTTACAGGCGGCCGGGTACTCCACCATGCGATGCGCGTCTTGCCTAACGAGAATGCGACCATAATCTTTGTCGGCTATCAGGCTGCCGGTACGACAGGATGGCGAATACAGGACGGCGAGCGGGAAGTCCGCATCATGAAACACTGGATCCCGGTCAAATGCCACGTCGAAAAAGTTGAGGGATTTTCCGCCCACGCAGATTGGCAGGCAGTGCTGCGTTGGCTCAGCGGCCTGCACAACACGCCGAAGATGGTTTTTACGACCCATGGCGAACCGGAGGCCGCCGAGGCGATGGCACAGCACATTCGGGAACGGTTTGGATGGAATGTTACCGTTCCCCAATATGAACAGGTGGTCGAACTCACTTAAGGAAGGAAGGATTCGAATATGAAGATCATGATCTTAGTTGGGTTGTCGCTCCTTTCGAGCTTGTATGTCGCGGGCCAAAACAAGGCGAGCGAAATTGACCATCTTAACGGCATGGCGGGTTGTTGGGAACGAAAAGACGATGCGAAAAATCTGTTCATCAGCGAGCAGTGGATGTCGCCGGCGGGAACCTCGATCCTTGGAATGGGACGCACCGTAAAGAACGGAAAGACCACCGGCTGGGAATTTATGCGGATCGAACAGCGCGAGGATGGCCTGTATTTTGTCTCGAGACCGAAGGAGAACAAGGAGGACACAGCGTTTAAGCTCATTAGCTCAACACTTAACGAGGTCGTTTTTGAAAATAAGGAGCACGACTTCCCACAACGGATCATCTACAAGCTGCAGGGCGCAAAGATGACTGGCCGGATCGAGGGAAATAATAACGGCAAATTTCTCGGCATCGATTTTCCGATGGATAAAGTGAAGTGCGGTTAGAACATCAGCCTCTCATGAAACACCGGATCTCTGGCTCGATCGTCATTCTGGCAATGGTGGTACTGGCCGGCCAGATAGCTGTGCCCGCTGCAAATCCGATTTGTCGGTCACAAGTTGGTGCGAGACAGTCGGACGCCTATTACCGAACGGAACTTTATTTTGGCCGCTCCATCCCGGGCGGAGGACAGGTTTCCGATGATGAATGGAAAAAATTTCTTGCGGGCGTGGTGACGCCGCGATTTCCTAACGGATTTACGATCCTCAAGGCCACAGGCCAATATCGCGAGAAAAACGGCACCGTAGACAAGGAGCCAAGTGAGGTCCTTGTCTTTTTCTACCCAATGCGAAGCCGCACAGCCAGTCGACGCAAGATCGAGGAGATCCGCCGGGCTTATATAAAACATTTCAAACAGGAATCTGTATTGCGGGTTGACTACCAGGCAGCTGTACGGGTCAGCTTCTAATCCTCATTCACCGCAGTGAAAATTAACGGTCCGCGTTCGCGTCGAAGCGGTCTTTTGACCGGTGATCGATGCCTTGATCCTCACAATGTCGCACATCGAGCCGTACAACCACACTGGCACGTAATACTTGCCCTGCTCGCTGAACACGCCCGGATAACCGATCTTTGACAGCTTGACCTTTTTGCCCTCGGTCACCGTGATCTGAACGTTGCGTTTCGGAGCATAGCCGCCCGCCTCACCGCTGAGCTCGATGGTCACGAACAGCGACATGCTCAGATCGTTTCCAAACCATTGCTCGGGATCTACGGGCTCGCGAAACTTGCCCGTGATCTCGTCGAATGGCACCACTTTGATGTCGGTGATCTTGTACGGCGGAGGTGTCTTTTGAGCGGCGGCCGCTGCGGAACCAAATAGGACAACAAGCGCGATGACAATCAGTTTCTTCATAATACTCGCTATTTCCTAACGGCGCCTGCAATGAACGCCGCCGCATCATCGTGCAGTTTCTTCAGCGAATTCTTTTCGATATACATCATGTGCCCGGCCTCGTAATATTCGAAGCTGATATTTTTCCGCAACGCGGGGTCGAGATTCATTGCCGAGACCGTATATTCCGCCGCGAAGAACGGCGTCGCCATATCATAGTAGCCCTGAGCGATCATTATCTTCATATAAGGATTTTTGGACATAGCATCCTTCATACGGACGCTCGTGTCTGCATAGCCATTATCCTGGCCGAAATTCCATTGTCCCGTTATGCCGCCGCCGAGGATGTAATATTCAACGTCAGTCCGGTAGCCGAGTTCGGTTCGAACGTATGAGTTGAAGGCCGCTGTATATGGCGGACGAATGGCGTTGATGCTCGGATCGCTTTCGGCAGAATCAGCGGCGGCGTCGCGGTCGATGCCCTTAAAACGGCTGTCGAGACGGCCGGTCGTGCGGCGTTCGCTGCGCAGCAACTCCTTGTTAAATTCGCCCAGATCGACGCGGAAGTTATTCCGGTCGACAAAATCCTTGTTCAACCCGGTATAGCCGCTGAATTTGTCCAGAAGATCCGCCTTTTCCGGGGGCGTCAGATGATCGATCCGCATCATCGCCGGCATATACTCGTTCATCGCGAAGTTCTCGGCCTCTCTAACGACTTGAGCAACAGGCTTTGCCTGCATCGCCGGCGAGAGTTTCTTGTGATACCACGCAGTCGCGGTGTAGCTCGGCAATATCAACGCCAACGGCAGATCGTTATTATCCGCGAAACGCAGAGTTTGAAAGTTCATAACGGTCGAGATCAGGGCTATGCCATTTAGAGCGATTCCGTGATCGAAGAGCCAGTTTGACAATCCCGACGCGCGTGTCGTTCCGTAACTCTCGCCGACAAGGAATAGCGGCGACATCCAGCGGTCATTGCGGCCCAAATACAGCCTGATAAAATCGCCCACCGAGGCGATATCGCCGTCAAGGCCAAAGAATTTGCTACCCAGCTCCGGTTTCGCCGCGCGTGAATATCCCGTACCGACCGGATCGATAAATACCAGGTCCGTGTCCACCAGCCACGTCGCCTGATTGTCCTCCATTTCATAGGGCGGAGGAGGCAGCATTCCGTCCTCAAGCATCTTGATGCGGCGCGGCCCAAGTGCTCCGAGATGTAGCCAAACAGATGCCGAGCCCGGGCCGCCATTGAATGAGAACATCAGCGGACGTCCCGCGGAAGGATTGTCGAGGGTGTAGGCAATATAAAAAATACGAGCCTCAGTATCGCCACTCACAGCATTCTTGAGTGGCATATAGCCTGTTGTAACGGTGTACGTCAGCGTCCTCGATCCGACGCGTGACGTACGGTGCGTGACGATCGGCGGCTCTTCCTTTTGGTCTGGCGTCGCGGCCGGGCGGGCCTGCGGCGTTTCGGCTGGACGTGGACTAGGCTGCTGTGCGAGGGGTGAAAGCTGGAAAAGCAGAATGACGGATAGAGCGATAGTTGAGCGCATATGATGTTCCTGAATGTTATGAAGATTTCGGCCTTGTGAATACGCAAAGAGAGTAGCACGGGTTTGCAAAAATCAGTACCCCACATCAGCGGCTACCAAACATCGATCTGGCCTGGCCTGGGTAAGATGGGACCCAGAGTGGGCGGCGACTCCTGGCCCCTACAAATTGCGGGCAAGGGCAGCCGACAGCAAAGGCAATACCCAGCCGAACCATATTTCTTTCAATGAAGAAGGGTACTTCCACTGGGCAGTAGTGAGCCACCCGATCACCGTACGATAGATTCCGAGCAGGGATTCTAAGCCTTGACCGCTTCTACGATACTGACTGGCGAATGTGTGGGTACGATCCGCGTCATTCTGAAGCCGGAATTATTCAACAGAGTCTCAAACTCCTTGGCCGTTCGCTCCTTACCTCCCGGTGAGATCAGCATTTCAAGGTCGAGGATCTTGCCCGGATGCGGATCGTTGCCAGGCGGAATTACAGTATCAACGATCAGCACCTTGGCCGAGTCTGGCATCGAACGGCGGATACATCCGAGTATCTTTTCGCAGTTGTCGTCATACCAGTCGTGAATAATGTGTTTCATTATGTATGCGTCTGCGACAACGGGGATGTCACTGAAAAAATCTCCTTCGACCATTTGTATGCGGTCCGCGACACCGTAAGACGCCAGCAACTCAGGCGCACCCGCAAGGACAGTCCCCATATCGAAAAGCACGCCGTTCATGGACGGATATTTCTTCACTATCGAACCGACGAGATGACCGTGCCCACCGGCAATGTCGGCGATGGTGCGGATTTCCGAGAAATCATACGCATCGAGGACAGCCGCGGCCTGAACATGTGACGAAGCGGTCATTGCCTGATTAAAAACGTCTCCGAGAGCCTTGTTGGTCTCGAACATATACGGAAAGCATGCAACGCCGTGGACATTCTCCCATGCCGGTTTGCCGGTCTTGACGCTGTACATCATGTCGTTGATGACGCGGGCGTGAGCTTCGTCACCTATAAAGAGCATCATGGCTCGCAAACTCTTCGGCGAATCGACGCGAAGAAGGTCGCTCGTCGGCGTGTTTGAAAAAGAGCGGTCGCCATTTTCGCTAAATATGCCGAGACTTGCCAGAGAACGCAATAGGCGATATAGAGAACTTTCGTCAGTCTCAGTACTTGCGGCGAGATCGGCAATATTTTTCGGGCCGTCCGCGAGCAGATCGGCTATCCCCAGTGTCGTTCCTATGTAGATGGCCTGCGTAACAAAACTGCCTCCTATCAGCTGCATTAATTGAGCCTCGGGCGGAAGTTGTTGCTGTGCGGACGGACCTGTCTGATCGTTCATTACGGTCTTTTCTCCTGATTTATTTTTCTATTGCGAGGGAATTGTAACAGAACACACTTAACCGTCAAGGCTCGATAACAAATGCTTTTGGTACGAATTCGAGCGAGACGATCTCACCTGCACTCCCTGTCTTGGTGTCAGGTCTGTCGTTATAGATAAAGACGGCTGGAAACTCGACAGGCTTGATGTCGCAGGCAAACCCAGAGAACTCCACGTCAGGAGTGTAACGCGTGATCTTGAGCGATTCTGAGGTCGATTTTAGCAGCCGCAGAACGCCTGTTGCGGTCCGCATTATAAAAAATGTGCCTTTATTGTTGCATTCGATCGCCTCGAGATAACCAATATCACGTCTTTGCCCGTCGGCGGGCTTCTTCAGAGCATCTCTGACCCCCTGCATCATCATCGCGCGACGCAGTTCAACGACATCGGACGGAGGGACACCACTTTGCCTCGCGTGATCCGGACCCTGATCGGGCTGATCGTAGATCATCAGTGTCGCGTCGTTCATTTCCTTTTCGGTCATGACGCGAAAATTGGCCGGCACAAATTCAAGGGCGACCAACTCACCGCGACCAACGCCTTTCGACGGCGGGTCCACTCGATATGTGACCAGGGCGTTGAATGACGAAATATCGGCCTCGCATCCGACCTGATGGTTGGTGGCCGCTGGGTCAAGAGAGTTTAGCAGCAAAGTGTCAAAATTTTTGCTCGCGACGGTAAATGTTTCGGAGGGCGTCCTTACGGTATAAATGATAGCCCCTTTTTTGCAGTCGACCTTTTGAATGTGTCCTATGACGCGTTGCTCGTTCTCGGCCGGTTTGCGTATCAAATCGTTGATAGAGCGGATCGACTCTTCTTCCTGTCGCCTCGCCAATTCGGCATCCGAGGGCTTCTTGACATTTTCAATACGCTTCGTAAGCCTTGGGGTGCCGCCAGCATTGGTAATGGCCTCCTCATACTGTTTGCGCTCGGCCGCAATACGCTCATTATCATCCTTTTGGCGAGCGACTTGGGCGACGAGATTTTCGGCGCGGACTTTTATCTCGTCCTCGTCCGACGTGCGGGCTATTTTTTCTGCAAGCTGGCGTGCCTCTTCGAGTTTATTTTGTCGCGCGTAGATCTCGGCGATCCGCAGCGAATAGCGCTGGTTGCCGGGCTGGTATTTCAAAGCGCTTTTTAACAGGGCGACTGCATCGTCCAGTTCATCATTATTGACGAGATCGACAAAGGCAAGCAGATCGTAGCTCGCCGTAAAGGCAGGATTGAGAGCGATCGCTCGGCGGAGCGCATCACGCATCTTGGCGATCACCGAAGCGTCAAACCGCTGAACATAGCCAAATTCGTCTCGTCCCTCTCGGCTCAGCAAATATGCATACTGATAAAAAGCATTATGATTTTTTTGGTCGCTCGCTATCGCCTTTTCAAAATAGGCACGGGCCTCGTCAAACTTTCGCTGTTTTAGTTTGACCATTCCAAGCGTCGTATTTGCCATGCTCGAATCGCCTTTTAGTTTTAGGGCATTTACTAGAAAGGGCTCGGCGTCATCGACACGATGGTTGTGATACAGCAGATCACCAAGGAACGCATCTGAATCCGCGTCATCGAGCGGCGACACTTGCATGCCAGCGTCAAATAGCAACTTGTTTTTCAGCTCAAAAATATTGTACTGAAAGCTGCTCTTTCCCACATATTTTCGCAAGTCGCCCTCCATCTGTGGGTACGTGGTCTGAAATGCATCCTGAAAAGCTTTTTCCGGCGGAATATCATTGAGAAGAAAAGCGAGAAACGTGCCTAAATTTCCTTCCTTACCGCTCTGCATCAGGTAATGGATGAGAGCCCAACTCTCCGCGTAAAAAATACTGCGCGAATGACTTCCAGTTTGCAGAAGCTGGTAATTACTGACGCCGAAAAGCTTGTCGAGCGGCATCAGCGTGTTGTCTCGCAGCAATAGAACATGATTGCTTTGCGGCAGTCCAAGCTTGATTTTTTGATCGGCCTCGATCTCAAACGTCGAATAATATTCCGCCAGTCCCTCGTTGAACCAGGCGGGCACCTCAGACTTGCCGAAATTCGTATCCACGATGAAATGAACGTATTCATGAAAGATCGTGGAATATGTCTGCGTATCCTCGCCCTCGGTCGACAACGTGATGTAGTTGACGTCCTCACCGGGCTGAAAAAATCCAGCGACAAAGGTATCTATCTTGCCGTCGGACCGCTTTGGTTTGAAATTCTTGTAAGACGAGTCGTTCTTAAAAACGATGACATTTGTCTGGATCGGCGAGGTCAGGTTCATCTGGCTAAACAACAGGCGAAAGGTTTCGCGAAATTGTTCGAGCCGCGTACCAACCTTACGAATATCTTTCTCAGATGCATTTCCGACCAGCAGGAAGTTCTTTGACTTTACCTTTATCCACTCGTCTTTTGCTGCGACCGTATTATACGCGGCAAAAACGATCGAAAGAGTCAGAAGTGCGACGGCAATGCGGGTATAGAACTTCATAATGGGACCGCGTGGGTTTACCTTGATAAGCCAAAGTTACCATAGGTTCGCGATTTTAAAAAGAAGTTTTTGCTGGGTAAGAAACGCGGCAATAAATACGGGTTATTGAGGTTGGTTTTCATCATTAACGGGCAAACTTACTAAAAAAGATGTTCCTTTTTCCTCGTTTGTCGAGGTCGAGATCTCGCCTCCGTGAGCGGAGATTATGCCGTAACATACGGCAAGACCGAGTCCTGTGCCTTTCCCGGCGGATTTTGTGGTAAAAAACGGATCAAATATCAGATTTCTGTCTGCCTCGGCTATACCCATACCTGTGTCGCCGACTTCGATCACGATCTTACCGGCCTGCTCGCCAGTTTTTATGGAGAGCATTCCGCCGTCCGCCATGGCGTCGCGGGCGTTTAGAAACAGATTCAATAATACTTGCTGCAACTGATCTTCGTCAGCAAAAACAGGGGTGAGGCCGTCGGCCAGGTTCTTCGCGATCCTGATATTTTGAAATGACTCATCAAAACTCGCCAACCTGAGGGCGGTGTGGATTGTCTTGTTTATATCGACTTCCGTTTTTGCCCCGGGTCGGGCACGGGCAAAATTGGTCATATCATTAGTCACCCGCGTTATCCGCTGTATCTGATCCGAGATCATATTGAGCTTTTCGCGTGTGTCGGGAGAATGGCCCTCCTGCGTTCGCATCATCTGGACGAGTGAGGAAATAGATGCGAGCGGATTATTTACCTCGTGAGCGACGCCGGCAGCAAGCGTTCCCATTGCCGCCAGCTTTTCCACCCTGATCAGTTGCTCATTGAGGCGCTGTAGCTCCGCGATATCCGACGCCATTTTGCGGCTCATTTCATTGAACGAATCCGCAAGTAGACCGATCTCGTCGTTACTTTGGCGAAGATCAACCTCCGTACCGTAACCGCCCTTTGTGACCTCGACGGCGGCGAGGGTTATCCGCTGCAGTGGCCGTGATATTGTTCGCAGGACGAGCAAAAGCAACAACAGATTGGGAATCAGGGCTGAGATCACGCTGAAAACGAGATAGCGCCGCCATGCCTCGTAATCCATCCCATTGTGAAACGACCACCACGCGATCGGTATCTGAAACGCGGCAAAACTGACTATCGCGACGGAGGCTATTGTTAGAGCGATCTTGTATGTGATTGGGAACAGGCGGAATTGGTTAAGTGCAGTCTGTAGCGAAAAGAGTTTGAAATTGAGTATCGCGTAGGCAAAGATTAGAACGCCCGGCAGCACAAAAATGGCGCTTAGCGGCAGCAGATCGAAGTAGCCAAAGTATGGAAACGCAATATTCGCAAGCGTCTTTAATATTCCTGTGATGGCCAGTCCCCATATGATGGCACCAACCTGCTGACCTTCCTGTGTGCCTTTATATCTGCGGTATTTTTTGAACAAGATCGC
>Ga0068864_100005753_pt1 | contig 10172 bp, 5 predicted proteins | sample KBSSwiS72_FD_66586 | JGI IMG/M metagenome (GOLD analysis project Ga0068864, IMG submission 66586) | Switchgrass rhizosphere microbial communities from Kellogg Biological Station, Michigan, USA - KBS Switchgrass S7-2 | ecosystem: Host-associated > Plants > Roots > Rhizosphere > Soil ...
TGTAAGCGGCTTCGGCAGTCTTGCGATCGTTTTCGGCTTGGAGTAGTTGCTGGTTCAGGCCGGCTAAACGCTCGACGACCGTGTTCTGGTTTGGATCGAGTGAGATGATCTGATTGTTTTTGGCGTAGTTGACCAGACGCTCTTCAGAGGTGCGGATTTGTTGTTGTAGCTCCGCGATGCGCTTCTGGAGAAAATCGCCGGTGGTGCTGTTTGCTTCGGTCCGCTTCTCGAGGTTTGAAAAAGTGTAAGTCTCGGCGATTGCGTTAACGATCTTCGACGTCACTTCGGGGACGTTGTGAGTGAACTTGATATCGATCAGACGTGTTTCCTTGTAGTAACCGCGGGCCTCTTTGACTGGCTCGACTTTGAGTCCGCTGAGGATCGTGTTGACGTACGGCGCGAGACGTTTCGCTTCGTTGAGATCTTCGCGAGCGGTAGCCTGGGCGACAGATGTTGTGAGTGGCAGTTGATCCGGAGGTTTCGCGGCGTTATCGAGCGACTTCTTGTTCAACCCGACCATGCGCAGCAGTGTTTGCCAGGTTGATTGTCTTTGCGCGGGATCGCCTTTGAAGAAGTCAGGATTGTGTTCGAGATCGAGAGTGCGAACGACGCGTCGCATCAGCCCGGGGCTGACGAGGATTTGTAGTTGCGTGTTGAAGTAAATCGGATCGTCAGTTGGGCCGTAGAGCGGTCGCGAATTGTTGACGAGATTGCCGGTCTCTTCGAGGTCGACCTGGACACGCGCCTGGGCTTCATAAAAATCGGGTTTGCGCGCAACGTAGACTATCGACAGCATCGTGACGAGCGCGACGATGCCTAAGACCAGCCAGAGACGCTTGCGGATCGCGCGCCAATAGTCGAGCAGGTGGACTTCGTTATCGGCGTTGGGATCGACGCCGTAGTTATAGGATTGCGGCGTCTCGATTGGCTTGTCTAAGGGGATGAGCTCGTTGGATTTCATAGTTTAATAGGTCCTATAGGACCTATAGGACCTATTCTTACGGCACGACGCGCACGGGCAGTTGCGCGACGCTTGGAACAACACCCTGGAACAAGCTGCGAAGGAAGCTCTTGCCTGCTGATGTCGGGACATCGATGATGTCATTGGGCGCCAACGCTAAATCTTCAGAGCGCTTCTTCTCTATTGCATTAAGATCGATCGTGATCTCTTTCCTGATTGTCGTTCCCGGCTCCTGGCGTAGAATGCGAATCTTGTCTTTGCTGGTGTCTTGCTTGAGACCGCCAGCCATCGCGATCGCGCGCGTCAACGTGATCGGTTCTTTCAAAGAGATCGTGAGCGGCATGAAGACGTTTCCGACCACGTAAACCTGATCCGCTTCGGGCAGCGTCACGATGTCGCCCGTCTCGAGGTACGGATTCGACTTCGGATCGCCTTGCATGACGTCGCTCAGTTTGTAGCTGGAAAATGCTGTGGACTCGTCAGGCTCGTCAGTTTGTTTGCACGGTGAGGCGGTGGTGGAGTGTACGATGTTGATTGTCTGGCCCGCCCTGGCTGACGGGCCCTTTGCGTACGTCAGTAATTCCAGCAGACGCACGCGTCGCTGCAATTCAAAACGGCTTTGCTCGTTAACGGCTCCGATGATCGCAACCTGCCGCGAGTGATACTCCTTGATAAAAACGTCGACCTGAAGATTCTTGTAATACCTTGCGTAACGCGTCGAGATCTCTTTCGCCAGCTCACCCTCAGTCAAACAAACCGCTTTGATCTCCGTTTCGATGAGCGGCATGCGAATCATCCCGCTGCCTTCCACGCGCACCGCCTCGCGCGACAATTGCGGCCGGTTGTAGACGCGTATATCGAGCACATCGCCCGGACCGATGCGATATCGATCATCCTGCGCGCGCACAGGCCCTGCCAAAAGCCCAACCACCAAGGCACAAAGACACAAAAGATCCAATTTGTGTCTTAGCGTCTTTGTGGTTAAGTCTTTTTTCATTATTTGCCCGACATCGCGATACGTCGCGATAACAGCGCTTCCCTCATGTGGTTCGGATGTGCCAGATTCAGAACAGTGTTACTCAACAACACCATCAACTCTTCATGCTCACGATTGAATAACCCGGTCAACGGTTGTTCACCTGTCTTGGTGACTACGCCTTCCCGCACCCATTGCCAGAACTGAGCTTGTGTGGTCCAGAACTGTTTCCGGTCTTTGCAGATCACGAGTGCCGTTTTCTTCTTGCGTTTCTTCTTCTTGTTCGCGTTAGTGCTCAATTCGATACACCTCGACCCTTTGCGCGTCAGTGTAAAGCGGTCACACACAGATACCCCGTAGGGAAGCCTCTCTTGCGAGGCGGCAACGAGTTGTCAAAAACTGCGGACAGAATTCCTGTACCGGCGAATTACGAGCAGAGTGCGTAATCGACGGGGGTGTGACTCAGCGCTACCTAATGGAAGTGAGTGGGCGGAGTTGGATTCTGTCGTGACGTTAGGAAATTCTTTAACAAACATCAATGGCTCGTTGAATCAACAGCGGCGACGCCTGTCGGGGAAGCTCCGCGCAATCCAAAGGACCCAATTTGAAGTGCATCGAGAGACTAAATAGATCGATTGCAAGTGTCAAGTTTATTAATGGATAAACTATTTGTTCACGAGAGATGATCAACCATCTCACACCAGAGATGACCGATGGTGATGTGCGCTTCCTGCACGCGCGAGGTGCGGTTGGAAGGCACTGCCACTGCAATGTTGCAAAGAGATCCAAGAGGTTCGGCAGTGGCGCCTGTGAGCGCGATGGTCTTGCAACCGATTTCCCTCGCTGCTTCCGCCGCACGCAAAACGTTTTGCGACTTTCCACTCGTGCTGATCGCGATCAGCACGTCGCCCGCTTGCGCGAGACCCGCGACTTGTCGAGCAAACACCTGTTCGTAACCCAGATCGTTGCTCACCGCTGTTAATGCGGACGTGTCGGTGGTGAGCGCGATGGCCGGCCATGAGCGTCGCTGCTTTTCGTAACAGCCAACCAGCTCGGCGGCGATGTGTTGCGCATCCGCGGCGCTCCCGCCGTTACCGCAAAGCAGGACTTTGCGACCGCCGGAGAGCGCTTCGCAGATCATCTGACCCGATTGTTCAATCTTCGGAAGCGATGAATCGATTAGTTGTTGAATTGTTTTCAGGTGCTCTTGTAGAGAGTTGCTAAGAAATTCCACGCCGGGAAATTACCACATATCTGCATCTGTGTTAATCTGTGCCCGCCTCTTCACAACCTATGAATCCTGCAAATTCAACGCCGATGCTGCGGCAGTACCAGGAACTGAAGCAGCAACATCCCGGAACGCTGCTGTTTTTTCGTCTCGGCGACTTTTACGAGCTCTTCTTTGACGACGCGCTTACCGGGTCGCGCGAGCTGCAAATAACACTCACGGCGCGTCACAAAGAAAGTGGGAATCCGGTGCCGATGTGCGGTGTGCCGCATCACTCCGCTGCGAATTACATCGCGCGACTCGTGCGCAAAGGTTATCGGGTCGCGATCTGCGAACAGACTGAAGAGGCTGGCAAGACAAAGAAGCTTGTGCGACGCGAAGTCGTGCGCATCGTCACGCCGGGCACGCCGATCGATCCGCAACTGCTCGAAGCGCGTGAGCCGGTGTTTTTAGCTGCGATTTGCAGTGCAGGAGAGTCTATTGGCGCGGCGTTTCTCGATATCTCGACGGGTGAGTTTCGTGTGACGCAGGAAGGCGGGCGTGATTCGTGGACCAGGATTCGCGCCGCGCTCGAATCGTACGCGCCGCGAGAGTTGCTCTTCCCTGCATCGCTCGGCGCGCTGATCAAGAGCAGTCTGACGGGTAAAGTCCAGACAGCGCCGCTACCGCTTCAGAATGGCGACCAACCAGGGATTTCCACAAACGAATATGGTTTTGCTGCGACATTGACGCCTGTCGACGACTGGCAGTGGCAAAAAGACGACTGCACGACGCTGCTGCTCGAACACTTCAAAGTGCGCACGCTCGATGGCTACGGTTTGAGTCGTAAAGAGGAAGCGATCCGGGCAGCGGGCGCGTGTTTGCGCTATGCGCGTGAGACTCAGCGCGCGGCCGCCGATCACGTCACCGATCTTGTTTACTTCGAGCCGCAGGATCATCTCGTGCTCGACAGCGTCACGGTTCGCAATCTCGAGTTAGTCGAATCGCTCGCCGGCGGCAGTGGGCGATCGTTGCTGCAAGTGATCGACGAAACTGTGACCGGGATGGGTGCGCGACTGCTGCGTGCGTGGTTGTTGCGGCCGTGCGTCAAGCGCGGTGAAGTCGAGGCAAGGCTCGCGGCAGTGGCAGATCTGTTTGCGTCGCAGGTACGGAGAGACAAGCTGCGGGCTTTGTTGAAAGAGGTTTCGGATCTGGAAAGAGTGGTGGGCCGCATCAGTCTTGGCTCCGCGACGCCGCGCGATCTCTGCGCGATGTTGCGATCGCTCAACCAGGTGCCCGCGATTCGCGAAGTACTGCGCGCGTTTGACGCTTCGCTGTTGGAAGTGCTGCTTGAAAACACAGACGAGCTACCGGACGTGCGCGATCTCATCGCGCGCGCCATCAACGACGACCCGCCAGTCAAACTCAGCGACGGCGATACCATTCGCACCGGCTACTCAGCTGAGCTCGACGAACTGCGCTCGACCAGCCGCAACGCCAAACAGATCATCGCCACTCTCGAAGCTACCGAACGCAGTCGTAGCGGCATAAACAACCTGCGCATTCGCTTCAATGGCGTGTTTGGATATTTCATCGAAGTCTCCAAAGCAAATGCCGCGCGAGTGCCGGCCGAATACGAGCGCCGCCAGACACTCACCAACGCCGAACGCTTCACGACACCCGAGTTGCGCGACTGGGAAAAGAAAGTGCTCGGCGCTGAAGAGCGCATCGTGCAGTTGGAAACAGAGCTCTTCACGGACGTCTGCCGCCAGATCGCAGCCGAAACAAAACGCATTCAAATGACGGCGCGCGCGCTGGCCGCGCTCGACGTGCTCGCTTCGTTTGCGGAAACATCGGCGCGTCGACGTTACGCCCAACCGGTGCTGCACGACGGCGACGAACTCGAGATCGTTCAGGGACGTCACCCGGTGATCGAAGCATTCATCGACGAGCCTTTCGTGCCGAACAGCATCTATCTCAACAACTCAACCGATCGGCTCCTCATCATCACCGGACCAAACATGGGTGGTAAGAGCACGATCCTTCGGCAGACAGCAATCATCTGCATCCTCGCGCAAACCGGTTGCTTCGTCCCTGCGGAACGCGCGCGCCTTCCGTTGCTCGATCGCATCTGGACGAGGGTTGGCGCGTCAGACGATCTCACGCGCGGACGTTCGACATTCATGGTCGAGATGACTGAGACAGCAGCGATCCTGCACAGCGCCACGCCGCGCTCGCTCGTACTGCTCGACGAGATCGGGCGCGGCACGGCGACGTTCGATGGCCTCTCGATCGCGTGGGCCGTAGCTGAGTACTTGCACAACTCCCCGGATCACGCGGCGAAGACGCTCTTCGCCACGCACTATCACGAGCTAACAGAACTCGCCGAGCGTCTGCCGGGCGCGCAGAACTATCAGATCACTGCAACTGAGCGTGAAGGTGAAGTCGTGTTTCTACATCGACTCGAACGCGGGCGTGCGTCAAAGTCGTACGGCATCGAAGTCGCGCGTCTTGCAGGACTTCCGCCGGTGGTTATTTCCAGCGCGCGTGAAGTGCTGGCCCGACTCGAGCGTTACGAACTGGAAGTGTTCGAAGATGGCCCCGACGCCTTCAAGAAAGCTGGTCGTCGTAGAGCTGCGGCACAAGCGTCGTTATTTGATCTATCAACCGCAGATGACGCGGATTAAAATGCGGATTTTACCCGGAACCAATCACCGCGCCCGTCGTTTGTCTTCAACATCTTCAGGATCTCATCGAATGTGAAGGGGCGTGCGCCGCGCCGTCCGAATACCGAAATCTGGTTCCCGCTCTCATCCACGGCGCGATCGCGATCCAATGGCTTCGAAATCGCCAAAGCTTCGCCTTTGGTTTTGAACGTTGCGATCAGTACCGGTCGCGGCCGTGGGCTGAAGCCGGCGTACTCAGGCATCGTTTCCGGCGACGTCAGTTGCAGAATACGCATCCCGTTCCTGCCGTCGGCGACGTACGCAAACAGACTCGCATTCGTCATCGCCACCTTCACTTGGTGCACGTCGTTCAACTTGCCCTCAGCGTTGTACATCTGGTCGAGCCGGGGAGACTCGGGTCGTTCGACGTCGATGATCGCGATTCCTTCTTTGCCGTTGGCCACGTAAGCATAAGTTCTCGCCACGTAAACATCATGCGCATCGGTCAGTGAAACAAAGGCGCCGCTGACAACACTCGCTTGTTCCGGCATCGTCACGTCAACGACTTTCAACCCCTCTTCATCAACCACAAACCCATAGCGAAACTGGATTGCAACCGAGCGCGGATGCTTGAGATCGATCCGATTAACGATCTGCGGCTTCAACGGATCGTTGATGCTGACGATCGCGAGCCCCTGCGCTGTCGTGATGTACACGTAATTTCCGGCGATCGTGATGTTGTTCGCATCGTTGAGCGCGCCATCTGGGTTGAACGTGACCGCACGTTTCAAATAGTTGTTCAAGGGATCGCCATCGAGTAGTGTCGCCGCATTAACTACTATCAACCCCTCATATTTGTCTACAAAATAGAGATAGCCGTAAAGCGGATGAATGTTCCGCTCTTCATTCACCGGCAACTTCGCGCGCGCTGGATCGACCGCGAGCGTCGTCGGCGCCGCGACTGCCGTCGCATACTTCGACTTCACCCAGAACTTCTGCCCAAAGCGCGAAACCGGCGCCGTCACGATCCGCTCCGAAAACCCTTTCTGATCGATCTGCGCAACGTCGTAAACACGCAAGCCGCCCTCGCCCGCCGCAACGTACGCATATTCGCCACGCAACTGAACCTGCAACACGCGCGGATTGCCGGCGTGCTCGTAAAAAGTCTTCAACTCACTGCCGCCACGCACAAACTTCTCGTAATTCGACGGGTACGCGATCTTCTGCAGCGTGCTGCCCATCACCGCCTGCGGCTCATCACGTTCCGTAGCGACGACAACTTCCAGCGCATGATCCGCGGCGACGTAAACATAGCGGCCCATGAAGTTGACGAAGTTTGTCCCCTGCAACAACAACTGCGCCAGCCACGCGTTGTTGTCGTTCTTCTCGGAAACGTGACAGTCGCTGCACGTCTTCGTTTCATTCGAACGCACCGTGTGTGGCACGTGAGTATTGAAAGTCTGTCCCGCAAAGCCTTCGGCGGAAGTTGTTTGCTGCTGTGAATAGATCCATTCGCGATTCTGGTTCTGCGAGCTCACCAGCACCGCTGACGAAGAGCGCACGGGCGCGACGCGATTGCCAGTCACCGTGCCATCACGACCAATCATGAAAATATCGTCGCGTAAGACCTGGTAGTTGTACTGCGTAAAGTTGCGCGTGTTTCCGCCTTCGTTATGACGGTTCGGCATCTTCCGGTTCGCCTGCATCGACAAGTGACAACCAAAACAACTCGTCACCCACGACGAATGACAGGACACGCACGTCATGTCGCTATCGCGATGTGCGAGTTGATTGTTGTCGGCCGGGACCTCGCCCCAGGTGACGTTGTCTTTGCGAATAGTTTTCGCGTAGCGAGACTGTTCGTTGTAGTCACGACTTCCCGGAGTCACGGTGTCGAGCGTCTGTGGCACACGCCACCAGCGTCCCGGCACGACCATCGAATTCTGCATGATGTCGCCGGGCTTCAGATCGACGTCGACACCTTTCTCGTCTTTTCGTTTGCGATCGCGCGTGACGCGCTGGAACAGCGGAATGCGCGAGCCTTCAGCGTCACGCACGCGAATGCGCGTCATGTCCTGGCCTGCTAACGGCTGGTTCTGCGTTTTGCGCCGCTCGGCGGCTGTTCCTGTTGCAAGGGCAGCAGCCGGGCCGGAAGTAAAGAGCGACGACTTCTGCCGGATCGTGCCGTGACAATCTTCGCACGCGATCTCGATCGCCGCGCGCGGCTCGTTATAGAGATTCCCATCGCCGTGCGCGTCCTGGCGGAAATGACAATCAACGCAGTGCATCCCGCGTTCAGCATGAATGTCGTTGAGATGCACCGCCTTGCTGAACTTCGCCGGATCGTCGGGCGAGACGATGTTGCCCTCCGCATCGAGCAGGTTTCCCTTGCGATCACGTTTGAAAACTTTGCGAAACAGCCAGCCGTGGCCATGAAAATCCGCGAACTGCGTATTACGCAGCAGCGCGTTGAACGCGGGCGTGCCGGTGTCTTTCAAAAAATCGAAGTCGGACCACAAGCCGCGTAGACTTGCCCCTTCCGGATTGCGATCGAGCTTCTCCTGCTCTTCATCCTGGCTCGGAGTGTGTTGCTTCGCCGGATACATCTTCGCGCCGTCACTTTCGTTGTCCCACCACGTCAGGCCGAGATAGGTCGCGACCATGTTCGTTCCCGGATGCATGTGACAGACCATGCACTGCGATGTCGGAATCTGGCTGGTGAACTGGTGCTTGATCGGATGACCTGATTCGTCTTTCTTGATGGTCGTGTCGGCGGTTTGCGAGCGCCCGAGATTCCCTGCCTGGTTGTAGAAAGCCGAGTGCAACGGATCGCGATCGTTTGCGTAGATGATGTGACACGCGGAACAACCGGAGGAGCGATAGTCGCCGGGATGATCGTTCGTACCGAGAAAGTTCAACGTCGGATCGAGCAGACGTGTTTTCTGTAGACCGAGAAAGACCGGGTCGGTGCGGTTCGCGGTGCCGAATCCACGGGCGCTGAGTCCTTTGTCAGGCTTGCCCGGATCTTCTTCTTTGTCAGGCAAACCGACCTCGAGTCGTCGCTTGCCGCCGCGCTCGAACACGCGCAACACGTTTCCCGGTTGCGAGATCTCCCAACGCGGAATCGGATCGAGGAGGCTCAGAAAACCCTTCAAGCGTCGCTGTTCTTCCGTGCTCTCCTGCAGCAATGTTTGCGGCGCGCCTGACTCGCTGTAGCTTTCGCCGAAGCGCGGATCCTTTAAATGAAAACTGCCGTTGTTGTAGAGCGCGGCGCCCCAGAGCATCGCCCCATGCGTCATCATGCTGCGCGAAACATTCTTCGACTCAACCTCGTGACACGCAGATCCCGCGCACGTTTTCCCGACGACTCGCAGATCGCCCGGATTAATAAAACGCACAAACTCCCAACTCTCACGCGCCAGCAGCGTGTTGGACCGTTCCGGATTCGCGCCGCTGTAGTTTCCATTGCGCCGCCACTCGCGCGGAAACATCGGCCTCACATGCGCTTCTTCCTTCGTCTTCGCTACCGGATTCCCTCCGTGACACGCGGTACAACTCAACCCCACCGCATCCTTCCCATCCTTGAGCTTCTCGAGCGTATCCGTCGTCCCATACTTATGCATCGGCTCAATCAACCCATGACACGATACACACCCTTCAACCTTCACCGGCTGCTGCGCCGCAACCGACCCAATAGCAATCAGCACTAAAATCGGTTTTAAAAAAATCCGTGTCATCAGCGGTTAAAAAATAAATTTCATCTGTCCAAACAATGAATAAAGCGCTTTCTTCGGACTAATCACCGGAGGCTCACAAAAGTCTTCTACTCCCGGTGGACAGTTGCGCGACGCATCAGTAAATATGTCTCGAAACCCACGCCCTGTCTGTAACGCATTTGCACCAAACGTGAGCGTGAAGTTATTGATCAGAAATGGTCGGTACGCCACGCCGAGACTGTAATCAAAACCGATGTCGTGGCGAATGCGATTCTGAAACAGCAGCAACTCCAGCGGCTCCGTCCGGTGAAACCGCAGATAATTCACGTTGACGACAGCCTTGATGCGCTGCGTCACCTCGACATCCACGCCCCCGTTGTAAATAAAGATCCCGGGATTCACGAAATTCGCCTGACCCTGTGTCTTGCTACTCCGCAAGCTCGGCAGCAGGCTGTTCGGTTGGACCAACCCCACGCCCGTCTGCGTCAGGCGAATGCCATTTCTAACCCAGAACGAAAACTGCCCGCCAACAAAATTCGGATCGTCAAAGATCGCGTCGAAGCCCGAGGCGCGATCATCAGTCGGATTGCCGTCGCCCTGCGCCCATAAGAACGAGCCCTTGAATCGCAGGTAGTCGCGATCGACT
>Ga0068864_100005758_pt1 | contig 10169 bp, 6 predicted proteins | sample KBSSwiS72_FD_66586 | JGI IMG/M metagenome (GOLD analysis project Ga0068864, IMG submission 66586) | Switchgrass rhizosphere microbial communities from Kellogg Biological Station, Michigan, USA - KBS Switchgrass S7-2 | ecosystem: Host-associated > Plants > Roots > Rhizosphere > Soil ...
AAACGTTGAGAGGAATCGCATGATCAAGGTGAGCGTGATGTACCCCAACACGCCGGGCGCCCGGTTCGACCATACGTACTACCGCGACACGCACATGCCGCTGGTGCAGGCCCGGATGGGAGAGCACTGCAAGTTCTACACGGTGGACAAAGGCCTCGCGGGAGGATCTCCCGGCCAGCCCGCCACCTTCGTGGCGATGTGTCACATCTTCTGTGACTCCGTAGGGGCCTTTGAGGCCGGCTTTGGTCCTCACGCGCAGGAAATCATGGCCGACATCGCGAACTACACAGACCAGACGCCGATCGTTCAGATCAGCGAGGTGGTCGTCGGCCGACCCTAGCCACGAGGGTCACGAAGGATATCGAAGGGGCAACGGTCCAGCTCATTTGCCTTCCTGCCGGATCGCCGTTAAGTACATGTAAAGAAAGTAAAAAGACGCGCCGGGCAGTTGCTGACTTCGTTTTGTCATTGGCGCGGTCTTCTAGGCGACGTACTCTCCTTTGACCCACACGTTCAGGCGGGAGGGACATGATCCGGATACCGACAACTGCGGTCAAAGTGGCGTCAGCCGTTTGTGTGATGGCCGGCGCCGTATTGAGCGCTCAGCAAGCACCGCCCGCAGCGGCGACATGCACCATCCACGGGACGATCACCGGGGTCGGCGGCCCATTGCCGGGCGTGGCCCTTACCCTGCGCCGTGGCGACACGGTCCAGTCCGCGGCGTCGACCGGCGTCGATGGGACCTTCAAGCTGACACTTCCAGACGCGTCGTATCAACTGACGGCGGAGCTCTTCGGATTCGACAAGACTCAGAAGGACGTCACTGTCAGCAAAGACGCGTGCGCGCAGACCGTCGATCTGACGATGACACTCACGCCGCGAGTCGCGAACTCGGTACCCAACGCTGGCCCATCGAGTGCGCCAGTGACGGGCCGTGGCGGACGCGGGGCCGGCCCTCGCGGCGGTCCGGCCGCGGCGAATGAAACGGCGCAAGCGGCCGCGCAGCGCCGGTTCGAATCGCTGGCGGTCAACGAGAACGCGGATACCCGGTCTCTGGATCCCAGCGTATTCGAGTCGGCGCAGACTGATCCCTCGAGCGTGACGCCACTCGGCTTCGGCTCGGAAGCACTGGCCGACGCTTTCGCCGTCACGGGGCAAGCGACACGGATCGACCAGGGCCAGTTGAACCAGCGGCGCGACGCGTTCAACCGCGGCGACTTCAATCTGGACAACATCGATCCACGCCTGTTGGCCCAATTCGGCGGCGCCGAGGCAATCCAGAACCTCATTCAGGGACGCGCCGGCGGCGGCAATCCGAACTTTCAGGGCGGCCGCGGTGGTGACTTCCAGGGTCGCGGCGGGTTTCCACCCGACGGCGGCGGCCGCGGCGGCCGCGGTAACCCGAACTTCCGCGGCGGTCAGCGAATTCAGGTCACTTCAAACTACACGTTCACCGGTTCCGCGCTGAACAGCGCGCCAATTCAGCTGCGCTCGGAAGTGAAGGGTGTCGAACCGAGGAACGCGAATCACAACTACAGTTTCACCACCCAGGTTCCGCTCAAGATCCCCGGCGTCTATAAAGATACGAACAACAGGACGACGTTCCAGGTCTCATACTCGGGTAGCACGGGCACAAACCCGTTCGATCAGTACGCGACGGTGCCAACCGACGCGATGCGCCTTGGCGACTTTTCTTCCGTCAGTACACCGATCATCGATCCCCTGACCGGCCAGCCGTTCCAGGGCAATCAGATTCCGTTCGAACGTATCAGCCCGCAGGCACTGGCGCTGCTGCAGTACTACCCGGCACCGACGCTGGATGGCACGACGCGCAACTATCACCGCGCGACGACGAATTTCTCCCGCCAGAATCAGGTGCAGTTCCGTCTCAATCACAACTTCACGCCGAACGCCGGTGGGCGCGGCGGCCGTGGTGGTCAGCAGGGATTCGCCGGTCGCGGCGGCCAGCAAGGCGGTCAGCAGGGCAATCGCGGACGAGGGGCGTTCAACACGCGCCTCAGCGTCAACATGAACCTGAACTTCCAGTATCAGGAGTCCGACAACGATCAGCTGAACGTCTTCACCACGCTGGGAGGAGCCCGCCAGACCCGCAACTGGAGCGTGTCGGATCAGTTCAACATTCAGAAGGGCCGCAACCAGTTCCGCGTGTCGGCCAACTTGAACCATTCGCAGTCGGGGTCGAACAACAACTTCAGCGGCGTCAACAACGTCGCCAACGAGATTGGAATCCTGGGGGTGTCCGACAGCCCGTTCGCCTGGGGCCTGCCACGTCTGAGCTTCTCCAGCATCACCGGCCTCAGCGATGTGAACCCCTCGAGTTCAATCGGCGACCGCTTCGGCACCAATGTCAACTGGAGCCACCCGTTCGGCAGACACCAGATCCAGGCCGGCGGTCTGTTCAACCACGACAGGACGACGACCAATAACGAGAGCAACGCGAACGGGCAGTTCGTGTTCACCGGAATCTACACCGGTGGCGGCAGCGCGCTCGGTGGAAGGAACGGCCTCGACTTTGCCGATTTCCTCCTCGGGATGCCGCAGCAGGCGACGATCGCCTACGGCCCTGGTGAGACGACGCTGACCGGACGGGATTTGGGGTTCTTCTTTCAGGACGAATGGCGGGCCCGCAGTAACCTGACCTTCAATCTCGGCGTGCGGTGGGATCTCCGCTATCCGTTCGTCGAGGAGCACGGTCATCTGGTCAACCTCGACGTCAATTCGGATTTCACCGCCGCGGAGCCGGTGGAGTCCGGCAGTACGGGCGAGTTCACCGGATCCTTCCCGCGAGCGCTGGTCGACAAGGACACCAACAACGTGTCTCCACGGCTGTCCGCGGCGTGGCGCGCTCCGGGCCAGTTCCAGTTACGCGGCAGCTGGGAGATTCAGTACAACGACAGTACCTACTCGGGGATCGCGCGCCGGCTTGCCCAGCAGCCGCCGTTCGCGACCACGGGCACGAACATCGGAGGATTGAGTCGTGCGCTGTTGATGGAGAACGCCCTGACCGGCATCGACATCAACGAAACCCGCAACAACTACGGCATCGACCGCGACTACGTCGTCGGTACCGCCGAGCAGGCGGTGGTCGGAGTCCAGCGTCAGCTGTTCCGCACTTATCAGGTCGGCGCACAGTACGGGCACACGATCGGTTCAAACCTCGAGATCGTGCGGGCGCCCAATCGCAACGCTGACGGCAGCCTCCGCATCGCGGACGCCCAACCCTTCACCTGGACGACGTCCGAAGGGCGCTCGGTCCTTGATTCCGTATCCCTCGATCTGCGAAAGAACGAGTCGCGGGGATTTGGCTACCAGCTTCAGTACACGTACGCCAGATCGCGCGACAACTCTCCGTCGCTCAGCGGCGGCGGCGGTGGCGCCAACGGCAACGTCGCGCAGGACGATCAGAACATCGACGCCGAATGGGCGAGGTCCAGCTTCGAACAGCGCCATCGGTTCACCGTGCAAGGAAGCTATCGCTTCCCGTTCGGTCCAAACGAAAAGTGGCTTCGGAATGGCGGCCTGTTTGGCGGTATCGCGGGTGGCTGGAGCGTCAACGCGAATTTCAGTGCCAACTCCGGGTCGCCGCTCACGGTCACGGTCAGCGGTGCGGCGCGGGACATCGCCAGCGGCATCAACGGCGCGTTGCGCGCGGACTACAACGGCGAACCGATAGCGATTGCCAATCCGACGATCGATCAATGGTTCAACACGGCGGCCTTCGCGGTGCCGGTGTCCGGCGCGTTCGGCTCCTCGCCGCGCAACATTCTCACCGGCCCGGGCTCGAAGAATCTGAACATGAACTTCAATCGCAATGTTCAGCTCGGCGGCAACCGGACGATGAGCATCAGGATGAATGTGAACAACATCCTGAACATGGCCAACTACCAGGGTGTGGATACCAACGTCAACTCGCCGACATTCGGGCAGATCCGCGGCGTGTCCGGTCAACGCCGGGCCACGCTGAATCTGCAATTCCGGTTCTAAAGGAAATGGCCAAGGTGTCCATGATTCAGAGAGTGGCTGGAGTGCCTAGGGTGCCACGGTTCATCGCGACGGCGCTGGTTCTGGCTCTCGCGGGCGCCGCTGGCCCATCGGCGCAACAAGGGCAGAAACCAGCCGACCAACCGCGGTTCGAAGGCGCGACGAGCATCACCCTCGTCTCGGTCGACGTCGTGGTTCGCGATTCCAAGGGGGAGGTTGTTCGCGGCCTGACGGCGAAGGACTTCACTGTCCTCGAAGACGGCAAGCCGCAGAAGATCGACAACTTCTCCTTCCAGGAGATCGCCACTTCGGCGCCGGCGGGCGCGCTGGACGTCCAGTTGCTGGACGGCCTGGAAGAGAAAGTCCGCGCTGAAGCGGCGCGTGCGGCAAGCGCCACCACGCCGACGCCAGAGGTGGTCGCTCCGGCGGGTGACCCGGCGGGCACGATGAACCGCCGGATGCTCACGATCATGTTCGACGTCAGCTCGATGCAGCCCGACGACGTGCAGCGCGCGGTGGAAGACGCGCGCGACTGGGTCGCCGAGAAGATGACTGCAGCCGACCTGGTTGCGCTCATCACGGTCGGCACCAGGCTCAACGTGCTGACCGACTTCACGTCAAGCAAAGAGGAGGCGCTCGCCGCGCTGCAGAAACTCGCCTACAACGAGGGAACCGAGGTCGATCCGCAGTCGTCCGCGACTGCCGCCACGGAAGCGGACGCCGCCGATTCGTCAACAACGACGACCGAGGCCGATGCGTTCCAGGAGTTCAACAACGACGTACGCCTGCGGGCATTGAAGACCGTGTGCCAGGAGCTGGCGCCGATCCAGCAGAAGAAGGCGCTCCTGTACTTCAGCGCGGGGATGAACCGAAGCGGTGAAGACAACCAGATCGAGCTGCGCAATGCGACCAGCACGTGCAACCGCGGCAACGTGTCGATTTATCCGGTCGATACTCGGGGTCTGCAGGCGGTCGCCGCCGGCGGCTCGGCGACGAGCCGCGGGAACGGACGCTCGCTCCTGACCGGCAGCGGCATGCGTGGGTTCCAGCAAATCAACCAGTCGCAGGAGACGCTCACCACGCTGGCAGCCGATACCGGCGGGCGCGCCTTCACCGACACGAACGATTTTGGCGATGCGTTCGCACGAGTGCAGCGCGATCTTGCGGCCTACTACCTGCTTGGCTATTCGAGCACCAACCCGGCGCGCGACGGCAGGTTCCGCCGCATCACGGTTCGCGTGAACGCCAATCGTCCGGAACTGAAGGGCCTCAGCGTCGAGGCACGCCTGGGCTACTACGCGGGGCGCAGCTTTTCGAATACCAATAATCGCGACCGCGAAGCGCAGCTCGACGATCAACTGCAGGCAGCCGTGTCGTCGACCGACGTGCCGATGGTGGTCGGCACGGGGTACTTCCGCCAGCAGGGCGGCGGTCAGGGCCAGGACCCGCGCGATCCCCGCGCCAACAACCGCGGGTTCGAACGGTTCTATGTTCCGATCGCCGTAGCCGTTCCTGGATTTGCCGTGCCGGTGGCGGCCAACGCCACCGAGGTGCAGATCGACGTCAAAGGCGAGGTGCGCGACGAGCAGGGACGCGTCATCGGCCGCTTGCGCGAAACGATCAAGGTGCCCTCCGGCGGCGCCGAAACGCTCGCCGGCCGGCAGGTCTTCTATCAGTCCGGTCTGTCGCTGCCGCCTGGCCGCTTTGTGGTGAAGGTGGTGCTGCGTGAGAACACGGGCGGCGCTGTCGGCTCGTTCGAGGCACCGATTTTCGTGCCGCAGCTGAACGACAACAAAGTCATGAAGGTGAGCTCGGTCGTGATGAGCACGCAGGTGCAGAAGGCCGCGGCCGGACGCTCGGACAATCCGCTGGTCCGCGACGGCGTGCAACTGCTGCCGAACCTGACGCGCGCCGTCGGCCGCAATCAGAAGGTCTACTTCTACTACGAGGTCTACGACCCCGCCCTGACCGCGCAGAGTCCCGACCTGCGAACGAGCCTCGCGTTCTACCGCGGCGGCGTGAAGGTGTTCGAGACGCCGATGGTGCAGCGCACGATGATGGACGAGGAGGCGCGGAAGGCCGTCGTCTTCCAGTTCGAGGTTCCCGCGGAACAGTTCAAGCCGGGCACTTACACGTGCCAGATCAACATCGTTGACGCGATTGCCAGCACCGTGGCGTTCCCACGCCTCACGTTCGTCGTCATGGAATAGCCGGAAGAAACCGACGAGACACCCCGAGGCACCGAGATACTGAGTCTTGGTGCCTTTTTCATGTACGCGGCCAACCGCTGATGCGCCAGCGGCGTCGAACGGCTATGAGGATTGCGACAGCTCTATTCGTCGTTTCGGCGGCGCTGAGGGTGACCGCCCAGGACGGTCCGCCGCGGCCCGTTCCAACCACCTTCGAGGTTGCCTCCATCAAGTTGAACAAGGATGGTGGATCTGTCGCGGGCCTTCGTCGGATTCCAGGCGGCAGATTCGAGGCGACAAACATCCAGCTCGACGCGCTCATCAGCTTCGCCCACCAACTGCAGCCGTACGAGCTTCAGGGTGGTCCGCCGTGGCTGACGACGGACCGGTGGGACGTTCTCGCAAAGATCGACGGGGATCCGCCGCCGCGGCCACCTGGCGACCCGCGGCCCGACGCGATGATGCTGGCGACCCGCGCGCTGCTGGCTGACCGGTTCAAGCTGTCGATGCACCGCGACACACAGGACCTCGAGGTCTATCGACTCGTGATGGCGAGGGACGATCGGCGCCCGGGATCGGGATTGCGGCGATCCACGTACGACTGCGCGGGTTTGCTTCTGGCGCAGGATCAAGCGGTGAAGGGCGGGTCACCCCCGCCGGACCCGAACACGGCGGACCACATGGTGTGCGGTATGCGGGTCAGCGTGGGGCGAATCCAGTCTGGCGGCCGACCGATCGCGACGCTGCTCAATACCCTGACCGCGATGACCCAGCGGCGGGTGGTCGATGAAACAGGACTCACCGGAGAGTGGGAGTTCGACATCTCGTTCAACCCGCCCGCGCCACCATCCGGCATCGACGTGCCACCGGCGAACCTGGATGCGCCGTCGCTCTTTACGGTGCTGCAGGAGCAGCTGGGGCTGAAGCTCGAATCGACCCGGCTCCCGATGCCGGTGATGGTGGTTGACCGCGTCGAACGTCCGGTCGAGGACTGACCCGACCTATCCAACGTAGGGCGCCCTTTTAGGGACGCCATCTTCTCAGGGCGCCATCTTCGGGAGCTACAATCTGGCCCGATGACTCCAGCCTCTGCACGACTGCACAAAGCCGTTCTGTTCGTGTTGCTCATCGCGCCCGCACTTGTCGCAGCGCAGGGCAATCTCGGCACCTACGAGGACCGCATCGCGGTCGAGGACGTGATGAACCGCTATGTGTGGGCGGTCGATTCGCTCGATGCGGACGGCTACGTCGCTGTGTTCACGGAAGATGCTGTCATCGATTCGAACGGCAGCTTCAGCAAGGGGCACGCGGAAATTCGCAAGGTCGTCACCGGCATGCTGCAACGCCAAGATGAGGCCAGGGCGAAGGGATTGCCCGCGCCGGCGCGTCTGTACCACGTAATCAGCAACGTCCGCATCACGTTCCCGAAGCCTGGCGAGGCGCTGCACCAGTCGTACTGGCAGACCGTGCGCCGCGACGCCGACGGCAGGATGATCGCCGCGGCCATGGGCCGCTCTGAGGACCATCTCGTCAGGCGCAATGGCAAGTGGCTGATTCAGTTCCGGAAGCTGACCGTGTTCACTGATTAGCGTAAGAGGCAGCGGAGGAAACGGAGGAGACGGAGGAAACGGTTTTACAGGAGGAACGAAGGCAACGAAGACGAACGGAGTCTTTGTTGACCACGCGTGGCACGAAGCGAATGAAAGTGACACGCCATTCGATTTGGCCGTCGCGGCTGTCGGCGTGCTTCGCACGCCGCCCAATCGAATGGCCCGCCGGATTCTCTCCGTGCGTCTCCGCGTCTCCGTGTCTCCGTGACTCCTGTGAAACCGTTTCCTCCGTCGTCCTCCGTTCTTTCAGTGGTATCTACGCTCGATGCGCCCACAACTGGTAGGAAGTGGGCGACGGATTCTGTCGCCCCGCTGGCGATGCCTCGCGGCTGGTCGTCTCGGCGGATCGTGCGCCTGTCCCGTCGAGGCTGCGTCGCAGCGAAGGCGGACTGATTGCGGCCGACGGCAAGGATCGACAACGCGCGGTAGCAGGACGGAGCGCCCCGCGGTCTTATACTGGGGAACCGAAGCTGCACCTCTGCAGCTGATGAACACTGGAGATGAATATGCGAGTTCTCGCAATGATCCTGACGATGACGTTGTTGGCGGCCCCGGCATTCGCGGGAGACGTTGACGGCAAGTGGACCGGTTCGATGAGCACACCGGGCGGCGACTTCCCGATTACGTTCGTCTTCAAGGCTGCGGGCGACAAGCTGACCGGGACGATGCTCGGCATGGACGGCATGGAGATCCCGATCACCAACGGCAAGATCGAAGGCGACAAGATTTCCTACACCGTGACGGTCGATTTCGGCGGGATGGCCCTGGAGATGATCTACAAGGGAGTCGTCACGCCCACCGAGATCAAGCTCGATATGTCGGTTTTTGACATGCCGTTTGAACTCGTCGTGAAGAAGGAGAAGTAGCGCGCTCTGGCGCCTGTTCGATCCTGTGCTCGGCGCCGTCCTTCACGTGATCTCGTCGCCGCCACGCAGCCCAGCTGAGCGAGTAGAGTGGAACTCATGACGAGCAGGTGGCGCGGGTGGATTATCGTGGGTGCCGTTGCGGCCATTGTGGCATCGGCGATGCCCACCCCGGTTCAGGCCGACGGTACAGAGTCGTCGGCGCAGCTGTCAGCCGCGCAGACGCAGTTCTACAACGGCCGTTACGCGGAGGCCGCGGCGGCGACCGCCGACCTGTGCAAGGCCGCTGTCGAAGCGCTTCCGGCCTGCGAGCTCCGGTCGTCCGCAATTCTGTTTCAGATTCGCCGGGCGATCGGCGAAGCGCCCGACAAGGACAAAGCGTTCAAGCAGTGCGCAGTGTGCGACGGTCTGTTCACGACGTTCATTACGGAAATACGCCAGGCGCAGGGTGTCGCGCGCGCGCATCTCAAGACGAATCCGGGAGACGAGCAGGCGCTGTTCTTCCTTGGCAAGTTGGACCTGAACTACGTCTGGCTGCAGCTCGGCACGCTGGGGCGGAGGACCGGGTTGGAGGAATACCGGGAAGCGCGCCGATCACTGGACGCGGTGCTGAAGCGGAATCCGGCCAACGTGCGCGCGAAAGTGGCCCGCGCGTGGATCGACTACATCGTCGACACGAAGATGCCGTTCGGCACGAAGTGGCTGCTGGGAGGCGGCAACAAGAAGAAGGGCCTGCAGTCCGTGCGCGAAGCGGCGGATGCCGAAGCGGACCTGTTCATACGGGCCGAGGCCGTCTTTGCTCTATGGGATATGCAGGTGCGGGAGAAGAACTTTAGCGGCGCGGCGGTGACAGCGCGGCGGCTCATCGCCGACTTCCCGGACAACGCGGACGTTCGCAAATTTCTGGATGCGCATCCCTGAGGGCTCGACCGACAGGCTTTATCCTTTCCCGAGAGATCCATGCTGAAGCTGTCCCGTTTCCTGAGGCCGTACCGCGGGCACGTGGCGATCGTGCTCGTCCTTGCACTCGCGCAGTCCGTCGGCGGGCTGCTGCCGCCGCGCCTGATGGCCGACATCGTTGACCGTGGCATCGTCCGCGGCGATCAGAACGTGATCCTCAAGGTCGGCGGCCTGATGCTGCTGATGTCGATCATCGCCACGCTCTGCGCCATCGCTGCCAGCTTCTTCTCGTCCAAGGTCGCCACCGGCTTCGGTCGGTCGCTGCGTGGCGCCGTCTTCGCCCGTGCCTCGCGGCTGTCGCTGCATCAGTTCGACCGGTTCGGCGCGGCCTCGCTCGTCACCCGCACGACCAATGACACGACGCAGGTGCAGCAGATGCTCATCATGCTGCTGACGATGTTCATCGCGGCGCCGATGATGGCGGCGGGCGGCATCATCCTGGCGCTCTCGCAGGATACCCAGCTCGCCTGGGTGCTGGTGGCGGTGATGCCGGTGATGGCGGTGATTTTTGGCGTGATCATGCGGGCCGCGGTGCCGCTGTCCAC
>Ga0068864_100005759_pt1 | contig 10169 bp, 7 predicted proteins | sample KBSSwiS72_FD_66586 | JGI IMG/M metagenome (GOLD analysis project Ga0068864, IMG submission 66586) | Switchgrass rhizosphere microbial communities from Kellogg Biological Station, Michigan, USA - KBS Switchgrass S7-2 | ecosystem: Host-associated > Plants > Roots > Rhizosphere > Soil ...
GAAACATACACAGAACAATATAACCCGGCCCCGGTAGCGCAAGCCGACCGCATAAAAACAGTTGATATCATCCGTGGCGTAGCACTGCTCGGAATCTTATTAATGAATATTCCCGGTTTTGGTATGAACTGGGATGGATGGTATCATATTTTGCATGGGTCTCACGATACCAAAGACTATAATGCTATGGCCATTATTTCCATTTTCTTTGAAGGCACCATGCGGGGTTTATTCTCCATGTTGTTTGGCGTCGGTATGATTTTATTTACACAAAATAAAAAGGAACTGCCCGGCGGTCCCACTGTTGCCGAATATTATTATCGCCGTTTATTGTGGCTGGTCTTGTTTGGTATTTTCAATGCATTTATTCTTTTATGGTTTGGCGATATTTTATACACCTATGGATTGTGCGGAATGGCTCTTTATGCATTTCGCAAAACCAACCCCAAATGGTTGCTGGTGCTTGGATTTGTATGCATGGGTGTTAATATGCTTAAAGAACAACTTCGGTGGAATGAAACCCGTGATCTGCGAAGGAATTATGTGGAGGCGCTGCAAGCGAAAAAAGAAAATAAAAAATTAACCGATGAACAAACAGCTGCCATCGGGCAATGGCCGGAAAGAGAGGATCAAAAACCTGATACCGCATTTATGAATCGCAACATGCGTACCATGCAAGCAGGAAGCTATGGAACTATTTTCACTTACTGGATTCCAAAAAACGTTTGGGATGAGACTTCTGCTGTTTATAATAACTGGTTTTGGGATGGCCTGGCTATGATGTTTGTAGGTATGGCCTTATTTGGCTGGGGCTTTTTCAGCAACCGGCTCTCTAGTTCCACTTATGTAATGACGTTATTGATCGGTTATGGTATTGGCATTCCTGTCAGCTGGATCTATTTTAAAATGGGTACGGTAACGCCTGCTGCTGGTTATGCTCATTACGTGGATATGTTCCGGGTTGATCACCAAATGCTCTATGATATAAGAAGAGTATTATTATCTATCGGACATGCCAGTTTGATCCTGCTTATTTTCCGAAGTAAAATAATTCCCTGGTTAATGAAGGCTTTGGCCAATGTGGGACAAATGGCCTTTTCTAATTACCTGATGCAATCTATCATTTGCACATGGTTTTTCTTTGGCTATGGTTTAAAATACTATGGTAAGCTTCATTTTTACGAATTATACTATGTTGTATTTTCAGTTTGGCTGTTCCAATTGATCTTTTCATCGATCTGGTTAAAATATTTTCGCTTCGGGCCATTTGAGTGGGTATGGCGTTCGTTAACCTATTGGAAAAAACAACCGATGAAAAGATAGGCTCACTATAAATCGGAGGAGTACCTTTAAAAAGAAGATTATTCAATTTTAGAAGAGCATACCAGAGAAAAATCTAACCTCCTTGGTCTTGTCATGTCGAGACGGCTTGAAAAGAACTCTTTCTACTCTGGTAAAAACAGTCGAGACATCTCAAAGACCGGCGAGTTCGCGATGTCTCGCTTACATTCACTCAGTTTGAAAACTTATTATGCCAGGCTCGACATGACAAGACCCGAAAAGGCTGGTCGTTGCTAACCTGTTCGAACATTATATACCAAATAAATATTTTCTTTTATCTTTCAAGCATGATGAAAAAGAAATTCGCAATTGCAGTTCCACTGCTATTCATTTTAAGTTTACAACTTATTTCTGCACAGGAGAAGATTCCATCTTATGTTCGTACAAGCGGGAAACTGCCTCAGCTTGCTTATAGTACGGGTGAAGATCGTTTGGGTAGTGCCAAAATGGGATATATCGATACTATGATCGTAATGAAGGTTCTCGATACTGTGAATAATTTATACAAGGTGCAGCTGTCTTCATCTCATTATGCTTTTATTGAAAAAAATTATACGCAAGTTGTTCCCGACACAGTATTATCAACCGCTATTTGTGAAAACTGGAGAGTAAAAGGCGGCGACAAATTTGATTCGGTGAACATTGCGTTAACCGGAAGAGTTCCCTATAAAAGCTGGATGGAGATCGATCCGTCAACAATAAAAATTGAACTCTACAATGTACAAAGCAATACCAATTGGATAACACAGTTATCGTCTGCCAAAGCAGTAAAGAATGTCTGGTATGAACAAACTGAGAGTGATGTGCTGCAGATCACTATTGAATTGGTAAAACAGCAGCATTATGGTTACAGTATTGGTTATAATGGTAAGTCATTACAATTGCTGGTCAGGAGACTTCCCTCAATTCCTGATATACGCAAAATGACAATTGCTATCGATGCGGGGCACGGTGGTACGAATATGGGTGCAAGTGGCGAAACATCCGGGGTACTCGAAAAAAACTATACACTTCTTTTTGCCAAAGAGCTGCAAAAGATATTAAAAAAGCAAAAAGTAAAAGTATTGATGGTAAGAGAGGAGGACACGACCATTGATAACAGGGACCGTGTTTTATGGGGTCAGCAAAACAATCCGGATCTGTTTATTTCTTTTCATCTGAATTCATCGGGTCGCAGTACGGTGCGGGGTGTTTCCACTTATTATAAACATGTGGCGTATCGTTCATTTACACAAAGCATTTTAAAACGATTACTCGAAATAAAAAATCTCGAAGAGTTTGGCAATGTCGGCAGTTTTAATTTCACGCCCATACAACCTACCGAATATCCAAGCTGTCTGGTCGAAGTTGCATTCCTGAGCAATGAACAGGATGAAAAGATGATACTCGATCCGAAATTCAGGACTAAAGTGGCTAACCAGGTTTTCCTCGGTATCAAAGACTGGATAAAACAGTGGAAATAAGTTCGCATCGTTAGATAAGTCCCTCCTGTTTATATTTGAACATGCAACTGCAAAATGAATCAGCACATAAATGGCTTTATTTCTTTATTGGCCTTGCGGTACTCGTTAATTTCAGCGGTTTATTTGTTCCATTGATGGACCCCGATGCGGGTGTTTATGCTTCCATTTCCAAAAACATGGTGCTGCGCAACGATTATATCAACTTGTGGTTCCAGGATGCAGACTGGCTGGATAAGCCTCATTTCCCTTTTTGGATCACAGCTTTGTTCTTTAAACTATTTGGTATCCATGACTGGTCGTATAAGCTGCCGGGTATTTTGTTTGCATTAATGGGTTCAGCCTATACTTATCTCTTTACTAAAAAATATTATAACAAAACGATCGCATTGTGGGCAACATTCATCTTACTCACATCAACTCATTTCATCCTATCAAATAATGATGTAAGGGCAGAACCATTCCTTACAGGTCTGATCATTGCATCGGTTTATCATTTTTCTAATTCCTTTTCAAAGAATATAAGCTGGCATTTAGTAGCCGCCTGTTTATTTGCCGCTTGTTGTGTGATGACCAAAGGTGTATTTACTTTAATACCGGTTGGCGGTGCTGTAATGGGAGAACTGATCATTAAAAATAACTGGAAACAAATTTTTCACTGGCGATGGATCATTGCTTTAGTGCTCGTAATAATTTTTATTTCACCTGAGCTATATAGCCTTTGGCGGCAATTCGATCTGCATCCTGAAAAAACGGTGTTTGGCAAAAACAATATTTCCGGTATCCGGTTCTTTTTATGGGATAGCCAGTTCGGCCGTTTTATGAATACAGGACCTATCAAAGGCAAAGGCGATCCGACGTTTTTCTTACATACATTATTATGGGCCTTTCTTCCCTGGTCGTTGATCCTGTATGCAGCACTATTTACAAAGATCAAAGATGGAGTTAAGAAAAGAGCAACTGAATTCAATGAATGGTTCACTATTGCAGGCAGTTTATTAACGCTGCTGGTATTCTCCATTTCAAAATTCCAATTACCTTATTACACAAATATTATTTTCCCCTTTCTTGCTATTCTCACAGCACAATTTGTTTGGCGATCAGTACAAGTCAATAACAGGTCATTTAAGATCATTCAAACGATAGTAACCCTTCTCATCGTCGTTTTAGGAATGCTGTTGTTTGGATTCTATAAACCGGCCCTCACTATTCTTTCCGGCATTCTTTTATTGTTATCGCTTTTGCTGATGATTGGAATGTTTAAAAATAAAAATGCATTCAGGCCTTACTTACAGTCTGGCCTGGCAGTGCTGATCATTTCTCTATTTCTCAATCTCGTATTTTACCCAGACCTCTTGAAATATCAATCCGGCACTGAAGCTGCATTTTATATAAACAAGAATTATCCAACCACTTCAATAGCAAAACTTGGAATTTATACGCCTGCCGGTGAGTTTTATTTGCATCAACCGATGAACCGGCCCACCATTGATGCAGTAAACAAAAGAGAATATTCCAGTGGGCTTTTATTTGTAACTGACCCAGAATTGAAATTGCTTGAAGAAGGCGAAGCAAGCTTTGAGATCATTAAAGAGTTTGATCATTTTCATGTTACGATGCTCAAAGGAAAATTTCTGAATGCTGCAACGCGTGACCAAACCCTGGAAAAAAGGTTTCTCATTAAGTTGTTTTAACTGATCGCTTTTTCTGAAAGAAATTTTTTCAAACGTTCAATCACCGGCTGTGATTCAATACCCGTTATACAGGGCCGCGTTATACAAGTGGTTTTCCTGTGATTAGCCGCACTTACACAGGGAGAGCAGGGAAGTCCTAAATAAAATGGTTCTGCATTTCCTAACGGCAAATATAAATTCGGTGTTTCGGGCCCAAACAATACAAAAACCTTTAAAGGAGTAACCGCTGCAAAATGTGCGGGACCTGAATCATTGGTAAGCATCACGGTGCTCACCGAGTAAAGCGGAACTAATTCGTCAAACAAAAAGAACCCAGCCGAATTGACGCATCTCTTATTACCGATCATATCCGTTACTTTCTGAACATACTCTCTCTCGGCCGGTGCACCGGTCATTATAATAATGATGTTTTGAAATTGAGTTAACAACTTTCTTCCTACCTTTGCAAAATTTTCCTGTGGCCAGCGTCGTTGAGGCAAAAGATCCGAAGCATTTGCATTTAATAAAACGATCGCTTCATTGTGCCAGGCAGGATAAAGTTGCCTGATCTTATTTTGAATCGAGTTGATTGCTTCATCAGTTACGGTTGCCTTTGCCAATTGTAATTCATTGGTATGAACAGGAACAGTTGAATAGGCATTATCAAACAATCCCAAAGCTTTATTCACCAATGAAATAAAATTAACTGCAATATGTACATGCGGATTGTACCGAACGGGTTTGTTTACAAGATTACCGCGATATAAACCTTCATCATGTAAATTGGTATACCCAACCCTTGATCTTGCCCCGCTGAATAAACTTAATAAAGCGCTGAAACGGGAAAACAATTCAAGATCGATAACCGTACTTATCTTTTTTTTACGGCACCACGCCATAAAACGAAAAACATCTTTTATCAACGATGGAAAATTATCCGCATCCATCTTAAAAATGTTTTCCGGCGGAATGCTATTAAGTATTTCAAGGCTCTTATAATTTTTCTTAAATATGGCAAAGTAGAGTTCAGCGTTACCTTCTTTTTTTAGTTTACGCATAGCGGGGTCGGCAATGATAGCACTGCCCATTTCGGATAATTCAATGAATAAGGTACGGCCGAGATCAGGTTTCCTTGTTCGTGCAGAACGAAGAGTATCGACCAGCCAGACGAATGGACTTAGCACAAAACAGATCGGGACACCGACCCATCTGTCTATTTTCCGCATTGCATTTATATTCATTACCTGATAAATTGCGGGCAAAAATAAACCAATTCATTATTGCAGGAGCATGACATACTTAACTTAGATCATTTTACTTTTGTATTACTTAAACAGCGTGACCTCTTCCTCTTTAAAAAAAATTGCAATTGTTGGACCTGAAAGTACAGGAAAAAGCACCTTATGTGAACTATTAGCCCAACATTACAATAGTATATGGTGTCCTGAGTTCGCCAGGGAGTATTTACTTACCTATGGAATGAATTACACCTACGATGATCTGTTAACTATCGCTAAAGGACAAATTGCTTTAGAAGATGAATACATCCAGTCAGCAGTCCGTAGTCAGCAGTTCACAGTCGGCAATTCCGGATCATCAACCTCCTCATCACCCATCACTCATCACTCATCGTTGTTCATTGACACTGACATGTATGTAATGAAGGTCTGGTGTGAATTTGTTTTTGGTAAATCTCATAAATGGATAACCGACCAGATCGCTAAAAGAAAATATGACCTGTATCTCCTGTGTGATGTTGATCTTCCCTGGGTAAAAGATGAATTGAGAGAATATCCTGACCTGGAAAGAAGACAGCAGCTTTATTCGATCTATAAAAACCTGATGGAAAACCAGCCTGTGCCATGGGTAAATATCAGTGGAGATTATGATGAAAGATTACAAAAAGCAATGGCAGCCACAGACAAACTCCTGAAGAAATAATTTGTCGCTACATTCGTAACCGATGCAATCTTTTTTTCAGCGACATCATCGTTTCATTTTTTATTCTTCGTGGATCATTCTTGCCTTGATCCAGGCCCGTTTTACAGAATTGCAGGATGACGAAGCTTATTATTGGGTGTATTCAAAATATTTAGCATGGGGTTATTTTGATCATCCGCCCATGATCGCTTTATTGGTAAAATTGGGTTATGCTATTTCCCCAAATGAATTAGGCGTTCGCTTGTTTCCCTTACTGCTTAATGTTCTTTCACTTCTAATTATTGAAAAGCTATTAACAAATAGGAATTCCCTTCTTTTTTATGCAATTGCCTGTTCCATTGCTGTTTTGCAAATAGCAGGTTTTATAGCGGTGCCGGATATCCCCCTGATATTTTTCACTGCATTGTTTTTTTTATGCTACAAACGATTTACAGAAAAACAATCGCCTCAAAACATCTTATTGCTTGGTTTGACGATAATCTTTCTTTTCTATACAAAGTATCATGCTATCCTGATCGTTCTTTTTACAATACTTTCCAATTTGAAACTTTTAAAAAAACCAGGATTATATGTCGCCGCTCTCATCGCCTTAATTCTTTATTTGCCGCATTTATACTGGCAATGGCAACATGATTGGGTTAGTTTTCGCTATCATTTATTTGAAAGTAATGTTGATCCTTATAAATTTTCTTATACAATTGAATTTTTAGCGGGTCAGCTATTAATAGCTGGTCCTATTGCAGCGTTCATATTGTTGTCCGCCGCTTTTTTATATAAAACAAAAACAGTAACAGAGAAAGGTTTGAAATGGTCGATGATTGGTTTTTATATTTTCTTTCTTTTGAGCTCCTTCAGAGGTAAAGTAGAACCAAACTGGACAAGCCCGGCATTGGTATCACTGATCGTTTTAAGTCATCAGTATATTAATGAACATTTAATTTGGAAAAAATGGCTGGTAAGGTTATTACCAATAACAATTGTATTAGTAGTATTCATGCGTGTAGTTATGGTAGCTGATGTATTGCCTGTACAAGCTTTGAAAAAAAGATATCATGGATGGGAAGAGTGGCCACAAGAAATGAAAAAGAAAACGAAAGGGTTACCCATCGTTTTCAGCAATTCCTATCAACGGGCTTCCAAATACTGGTTTTATACCGGTCAAATGAGCTACTCACAAAACTATATAAGAGATCATCGCAATAATTATAATTTCTGGCCAATAGAAGATCAATTATTGGGTAAGCCTGTTTATTACCTGGACATTTATGGATTAGATCGTTTTACTGATTCTTTAAAAACACCAATTGGTTTTGTTGGTTACAAATATGATTCTGCATTTAACTCTTTTGCCAAAGTTGAAATACATTGCAGCAAGCGTAACTATAAGATCGGGAAAGCAGACAGCTTATTAATATTATACAGTCTTAAAATGTATTATCAATATGGCATGTATATAAGTGATAGCAGAACATTAAATCCTGCTATCAAAATTTTCATATTTGATAAAAAGAAGATCGTAAAAGAAATTAACACAGATATAAATATTCATAATACTCCCGGTGAAAAATTTTCTGTAACTATTAAACCAGGCTTACCGCGGGGTAAATATTATTTCAGATTTGGGATTGAAATGCCGGGCTATAATGCAACTCATAACAGTGAAAAAATAAACCTGGTCGTAGAATAAGTGATAAATAGGTAATGTTATTTTTTAATGATTGCCTGCACATCCTCGTCATCTTCTATATTATTCATTTGACCCTGTATCCAACCGGATTTATAAGCAACAAAACCCGATACTGGTTTCACCGTATAAACAGCAGGATTAGGAAAACAGGCTGCGATCATTGCAGCTTCCTGTCTTGATAGTTTATCGGCTGGTTTCTTAAAATAAGCTTGTGCTGCCGCTTCAATTCCAAAAATTCCCTTTCCCATTTCAATGCAATTCAAATAAACATCCAGGATTCTTTTTTTACCCCAGAAGGTTTCTATCATAAAAGTAAAATAACCTTCCAGCCCTTTTCGGAAATAAGATTTTCCCTGCCAGAGAAAAACATTTTTTGCGGTTTGTTGACTAATGGTGCTTGCGCCTGCTCCCAATGCTGTTTTTTTCTTCCTGTTTTTCTTCCGGCGGGACGGATTAAAACTTCTTTCAACAGCATTCCAGTCGAATCCATTGTGATCCGGGAATAACTGGTCCTCCCCCGCAATAACAGCGAGTTTGGCGTTATAGGAGATATTATTAAAATTCACATGATCTCTTTTTAAACCTTCGCCCGTAACAAAGCTTGCAATCTGTGTAATGGTCAAAGGCGGATCTATCCATTTTAGTAAAATAATATACAGTAACAGGAATAAATGTGCATACAGTACAAATCGAAACAGGGTGGTAACTATTTTTTTTATACTCCCGTTTTTCTGTAACCAATTAAAGTAAATAACTATCACCGCGCTAATTATCAGAACAGCGAGAATAAGTTTTAAAGTTGTTCTGCCTCCGTCCGGAACATGTTGAGAAACCCTGAAAAAGAAATAAATAATGAATATAAGCTGCACAAACAAGCTGACTGTTACAATTGTCTTCAGCGTTTTCCGCAATGAAAATTTTTTCGTTGTTTTCTTTTTTACAGCCATCAATGGCACAAGATAAGAATTGCTGAAAATTATCGGATATCCCAAATGCGGAGAGAATACTTCTTTCCCATTTTAAATTTCTTTTTGTTAAGCGAGAGCGATTTGACAAAGCGGAAAAAATAAGGAGAATAACCGATAGCAGAAGCTGTTCCCAACGCTTCAGGAAATTCCTGCCATTTTGCAAGCGTAAGACCCGCCGTTACAAGTCCGACGCCTAATGATATATAGCCAAATTCCTTCAAATCAAACTTCATTTTTGGTTTTGTCCGCGGAAATCTTATTCTATCAATATCGCTTAATGCAACAGTGATTCGGTTGAAATAAATGCTATCCTTTTTTAATTTGATCACAGCGCCGCCAGCTATCCTATTGTCCCGGGTATGAATAAGAATCGATGATCCCAGGTCAATTCTTTTCTTGATCCTTCCATTTTTCCTGAGATGTAATTGAACTAATGAGGTTTGAGAAAAACAATTGTTGGAAAAAATAAAAAGAAAAAAAGCCAGCAGCAGTGGTTTCATGCTTCAAAGTACAATACAAACTATTGGAATGAGACAAGGGATTGTTAAAAAGAAGATCAGATCGTTCCCGTTTCAAGAAAGGTATTCCATTGTTCAAGCATTTTTCCTTTCATTACTCTTGGGAATTTATGCTGGCTGCCGAGCTTACCTTTAAGCTCCATAAATTTCATAAATTTTTCTTCCGGTAATTTTTCTAAAAATACTTCTTTCAATGCGCTGTCACGTTCAGTCGCATAATCATCATTTAATGACCGGAGGATTTCATCAATGCGTTTGCGGATCATTTCTGTATTGATGGCGTCATTGCATGCGATATACCATTTGTGTGCAAAGAACGATTGGTGGGGAAAACCGACAACAGTATATTCTGGTATGCAAATATTCAACTCTTCACTCACCTGTTCGATCGCCTTATTCATGTTCTCTACACTCAGGTGTTCGCCTACCAGGCTTAAAAAGTGTTTCGTACGACCCGTAATGATCACTTCTGCTTTTTCTTTATCGACAAATTTCACTGTATCACCAATAAGATAACGCCAGGCGCCTGCATTGGTGCTCATGAGTATGGCATAATCTTTTCCTTCCTCCACTTCATGTAT